>Ga0172373_10000313_pt1 | contig 78722 bp, 62 predicted proteins | sample Lak10m_2_FD_114546 | JGI IMG/M metagenome (GOLD analysis project Ga0172373, IMG submission 114546) | Freshwater microbial communities from Kabuno Bay, South-Kivu, Congo - kab_092012_10m | ecosystem: Environmental > Aquatic > Freshwater > Lake | place: Democratic Republic of the Congo...
CAAACAAGATCACTTCTGGATCTACGCTGGCTACAAGAACTACATCCGGCCGCGCACCAACCGCGACCACCGCCCCAGCGCCGCCAGCAAGCTGGGCCTTCTACCCAGACGCCTCAGCATGGCGGAAGCGATCGCCTGGAAAGGACGTTTTTCGATCGCCAACTAGGACATTGCAATGAGGAGGCGATGTCCCCGGAAGGGGAGCAGTATCACCAGCGCACGTCTTCCACCGGCCAAGCCTGCGCCGCGTGCTCCAAACGCTTCAGCAGTTCCCCATGCTCCTGATGCATCGCCTGGGTGACACCCGCTTCCCAGTCAAAAAGCCCCTCACTGCCCTCACCGATCTGCTCCGCCATGGGGAAGAGCGACTCCTCCTCCCGGCGCAGATGTCGCCAGTACTCCAGACACAGCAACTCGGCCTGACGTGCGAAAGCCTGTGCGTCCTCCGGCTTCAGCTCGGCGTGCCGCGAGGCTGCGGACAGATGCCGGAAGCGATCTCGCAGATGCTGATGCTCTTCCTGAAAGCGATGCAGCGGCCCCGTCTCGCTGGGCAGCCCCTGACGGTGCATCCACGGCAGCAGCAGCGCTTCTTCCTTGCCTTGGTGCACCCCTTCGATGAATTCGGTGAAGAAGTGCAGCAGCGCATCGATCACCTCCGGGTGCGGATCGCCGCCTCGCCGCACGTGGGCGGCGAAGCGCGCCATCACGACGAGCGCGGACTCGATCATGCGGTGTTCCTCCAGCAAGACCGCCGTCAGCTTGGTTTGGGTGGTCGTCATTTCATTCCTCCTCGGGGAACGAGGGGGTGAGTTCGGTGGGCTGTGCCTGGGCCAGCGTGGCGAGCGCCCGCAGGGCATCGGTGGTCGTGAACAGCCCGTGGATCTTCGATCCGCGCATGACCAGCGCCGCGCCCACACGCCGTTCGGCCATTTCGCGGGCCACCTTCCAGACGGGTTCCTCGCCGTCGACGTGGAAGACCTCGCGTGTCATGGCCTCCTCGACCCGGATGTCGTGGGGGCTCGCCTGAGTCAGCGTCTCCACGAGGTAGATGTCGCGCTGCGACAGGATGCCGCGCAACTGACCGTCCTGAATGGCCGGCAGGTGACGGATGTCATGCTCTCGCATCAGCCGCGAGGCCTCGAACAGGCTCTGGCGGGGTTCCACGCGGACCAGCACGGTGCTGGCGAAATGTTCAATGCATAGGTGAGACATCGCTTCCTCCTTCGGTTGGTGTCCGGCCGAGGGGTGCGTTGTAAACGGGAAATGGATCTCAAACTGTACGACGGGCTGCGTAGCGGCAGGGCAGCAAGTGCGCAGCATGGGACAAAACAAACAATTTCACTGGAGTGCGGCGTACAAGGCGCGCTACATGAAGTTCAAGCCCTTGGAGACACTCGCATGATCTCTCGTACGTCCGAATACGCCGTTCGCTCCCTGAGCTATATGGCGAGCCGCCCGCGAGGCGAGTTCCTGCTCGCTCTGGACATGGCTCGGGAACTGGGCATTCCAGCGGCCTTTCTGGGCAAGGTGCTCCAACCGCTGGTCCTGCGCGGACTCCTGACCAGCCAGCGGGGCCGCGGCGGCGGTTTCCGCCTAGCCAAAGCTCCGGAGGCGATCACGCTGCTCGCGATCGTGCAGGCCCTGGATCAGGAGGAGCAGGCGGCGGCGGGCGGTTGCGGACCTCAGTCGCCTGCGGACGGCGCGTGCTGCGTGGTCCACGCGGAAAAGCGGCGGCACGAGCGCGAATTCCGCGACTTTCTGGAGCGCACCACGCTCGCGGAGATGGCGACGAACAGCGTCCAGACCTCGCAGAACGCCGCCGACAGACGGCCCTGATCGCGCTCAGCCCAGCGCGTACGTGCGCTCGGGATGGCGCAGCGCGAACACGGGCTTGTCCGAACGCTTCATCACCGAGTAGGCGGTATTGCCCAGCAGCGCGCCGGACAGGCCCGTCCGGCCGTGACTGCCGAGCACGATCAGATCGTGATTCGAGGAATGGCGCAGGATGCCCTGAGCCGGTTCACCTTCCTCGAATTGCAGACTGTGCGGAGTGGCATCCCACTCAAAGCGCTGCATGCACTGCTGGAAGTCCTGTTCGGCAGCCTTGCGCAAATCGTCCAGGGAAAGCGCCGCCGTGAGATCGGGATACTCGGGCCAAGTGCTCAGAAAGTACGCCGAGCTTTGGAACAAGTGCAGGGCCGTCACCCGAGCACCGAAGGCCCGGGCCACGATCACCGCCGCGCGCAGGGCATGGAGGCTGTCTGGTGAGAGATCGACCGGGCACAGAATGCTCGTGATCGGCCGGACAGGGCCGGGTTGCAGCCAGACGCCGCGCGGAGCATGGGCCAGCACGGTCCGTGCGGTGCTGCCGAAGTCCAGCCAGCCGCGGTGGCGATGGGGGCCGAGGAACAGGATGTCGGCCTCGCACGCCCGGGCCTCCTCCAGAAGACACTGCCCGGCCTTGCCTTGCCGCACGAGCACCAGACTCTCGGCGCGCCGTCCATCTTCTCCGCGCCGCCTCAGGATCAGCCTCAGGTGCTGAACGGCTGCGTTGTGGATCGCCTCCAACGGAACCTGACCGGCATGTTCGCTGACATGCAGAGCCCACAAGCGCGCGCTGAGCTTCTCCTCGCAGCGCAGCGCCATTTCCACGGCGGAATCGCTGAGGCCTTCCGCATCGAGACCGACCAGGAGCGCCCGAAAGCGCGGAGCGACATCTAGGGCACCAGCGGACATGGGGGACCTCCTCGCCTGCATTGCAGAGCAGATTCATCGAAGCAGACTTCGGGCACGGAACGTCGGCCGGACTGTTCCCCAGGAAGCCCGTAGCCCAGCCGCAGCAAGAGCTGCGGGAAAGCCTGCTCGCCGGAGAGCCTGCGCAGGGCGTGCCGGAACTGCGGGACCTCGATCGCGGCGTTGTGGAAGGCGGCCGTCAATCCGGCGGCGGTCGCCACGAGCAGCACCCGGCCCAGCGCAAAACCGGCGCGCAACCACTCTTCGGGTTCTTCGTGCAGGGTGGAGAGGAGCAGCATGCAGGGCGCTTCGCGCACCCATTGCGCCTCGCGGCGGGCATGGCGCCGATTGCCCCAGGAACTGCCCAGCAGCACGGGCATCAGCGCGCGCGGCACGCAGGAAAGACCCAACTCCCGAGCCGCGATGCCTTCCTTGCCGTTGGAGGCCGAACGCTCGAGCCACTCGAGGCGCTCTCGGCGCAAGGCGGCATCGTGGCCCTGCTCGATCACGGCCGCTTCGACCCATTCGGCCACTTGCTCTCGCGCCGTGCCCTCAACAAGTCGGGCGGGCAGGACGCCCTCGCGCAAGGCGGCGACATCGAGCGCCATGCCGACGTGCTCGCAGAGAAGCTCGTGCGGGAAGGCCCCGCGTTGCGTGTGACGGCGCAGCAGCGCGGAGTACAGCTCGCGCGCTTCGATGCCGGGTTCCGCGCGCGCAGTCAGGGTGATCCGCACCAGACAATCCGGAGCGCGGAATTCGGGCAGGAAATCGACCTCAAAGCGCCAACCGAGTCGAGCGAGGGCGACAGCGGCATGCTGCGCCGCAGCGCCGCAGGCGATCGCCAACTCGCGCTGATGGGGATCACCGACGTTCAGGGCGCGGCTGCGGTCGGCCCAGACCTCAAGCGAACGCTCGCCGATCCGCAGCAGCCAGGGCTGGGTATTCCAAGGCGAGGGCGCGCGCGTGGCACACAGCGCCGCGTGACGCAGATGCAGCCGAGGAACCGGCTGCGCGACGAGCGCTTCCAGTTCCTCCCGAGTCGTTTCCGAGGTGGGTACCGAGCCCATGCTGCCCTGCTCCGTTTCAGGCCGAACGCACGGGAATCTTGGTCGCGGGCGTGGGTTCCACCTTGGGAATCACGATCTCCAGCATGCCGCGGTTGCAGGTGGCTTTGACCGCGTCAGGATCGAGGCGCAGGCTCGTCGGCAGGCTCACCACCCGCTCGAAGGAGCCGAACTGGCTCTCGACACGGTGGAATTCCTTCGTCTTCTTCTCTTCCTCCCACTTGCGCTCGCCCTTGATGATCAGCTGATTGCCCATCAGCTGAACGTGGATGTCCTTCTCCTCGACGCCGGGCAGCTCCACCGTGACGGTCCAGCTCTTCTCCGACTCCGCCAGATTGAGCGGCGGCACGTGAGAGCGAGTGAACGCTTCCGGAAGGTGCGAAGTTGCCGGTTCATGAAAAAAACGGTTGATGAGGTCGTCGAACTCCGAGCGGAGCGAGGTCAGTTCGTTGCGATGCTTCCAGGGGGTGAGTTTCATCTTTCGTTTCCTCTCTGTGTGGCTCAGCTGCTTTCCTTTCAGCCGAGCCAGATGCACTCTAGGAGCGCGCGCTTCCGTCCGCTGCTCGCCACAGGGCGCAATGCACCCATCCAGAGTGCGTAGCGCGGCGCGTTCCTACGGACTTCGTCCGATTGACCGGCGGACGCTCGCAGGTTCCATAGGAGGCATGCTCCGACGCCATCAAGCCGCCCGGCCTCGCCCCGATAACCCCGAGGCGCCGCCGCCTCGGCCAGAACCCCCGCGACCGATCGAACCCGCGCCTCCGCGACCCGGGCCTGAGGTCGCTCCGCCCTGGCAACCATCCGGTCCGACCCAGAGCCCCGAAATCGAGCCACCCGGCGGTTGAGTTCCGGCTCGGGCTGACAGGAAGCTTGCACGCCGCGGCGTTCCCTCGTGTCGCCGCCGTGGCTCGAGGCTAAGCTATGTCCGCCAAGCCTGCGCTCCTCATGGGTACTCTGGTCGCGATCCTGATCACGCTCTCCCGTCTGGGCAACGGTGAGGCCGCGCCGACGGCACAGCCCCTCGCCGCCATGCCGATGGCCACCGCGCCCGTCATCACCGCGCCGCTCGCCACCGCGCCGCTCGCCACCGCGCCGCTCGCCACCGCGCCGCTCATCACCGCGCCCCTCGCCACCGCGCCGCTCATCACCGCGCCCCTCATCACCGCGCCGCTCATCACCGCGCCGCTCGCCTCCACCGCCTCGCCAGCCCCGACCGCCAAGCCCGCTCCGGCTTCGTACAGCCTCGAGGAGTTGCTCGCCGCTCTCCGTCTGGTGGAAACCGGCGGGCTCAAGCACGAAGGGCGCCATGCCACCGGCGATGGCGGCAAGGCCCTCGGCCCGTACCAGATTCACCGCGCCTACTGGAAGGATTCCGGTCTGGCCGGATCACACGAGGATTGCCGCGACCCAGCCTATGCGCGCGAGGTCGTGCAGGCTTACTGGCGCCGTTACTGCCCGCGCGAGCTCGCCGAGGGCAATCTCGAAGTCCTGGCCCGGGTCCACAATGGGGGACCTGAAGGCCACAAGAAGTCCGCGACGCTGCGCTTCTGGCGCAAAGTCGAAGCCGAACTTCAGAAGGCGCGCGGCAAGGCAGAGCTCAAGGCTCCCGCCGCACCCCGAGCGCCGCGCGCGCGAGCGAAAGCCGAGCCGGCTTTCTGCTGAGCCGCTCTCGATCGGCTAGTCTGGGGAGTCGATGCTCCCGCTGCTCTTCGCCCTGTCCGCAGCGCTCCCCCTGCAAGGCAAGCTGCTGATCGCGCCGCCGGGCTTTGCCGTCGATCTCGTGGCTGAGGCGCCCGAGATCCTCTGGCCGAGCGCCAATCTGTGCCTTGATGACGGCTCGCTGCTCGTCGGCGAGGATCCGATGGACATGATCGGACCGGCGGACAAGCCGATCGATCGCCTGGTGCTCTTGCGCTTCCATCCCGACGGCACGCACACGCGACAGGTCTTCGCCGAGGGCCTCTACGCCATCTTCGGGCTCGAGCAGGTCGATGGCGCGATCTTCGTGATGAACATGCCCAACCTCACGGTCCTGCGCGATCGCGACGGGGATGGGGTCGCCGAGGAACGCCGCGAGCTGATCACCGATCTGGGTCCGCCCGCGCCGGGTTGGCCGGGCGGGTTCAACGACCACATCGTCAGCGGGATCCGTCTGCACCACGATGGTTACCTGTACGTTTCGGTCGGCGACAAGGGCATTCCGAAAGCGCACGGAACCGACGGTTCCACGATCACGCTGCGCGGGGGCGGCGTGATTCGCCTGCGACCCGATGGCAGCGATCTGGAGCTGGTCGCGAGCGGACTGCGCAACACGCTCGATGTCGCCATCGATGCCGAGGGCGGGCTGTTCACGCATGACAACACCGACGACGGGCTGGGTTGGTGGACGCGCTTGACGGAAATCGTCGACGGGGCGCACTACGGCTATCCGTGGGACTACCAGCAGCACCCCGAGCGCATGGTGCCCTGCATCCGCGACTACGGCGGCGGATCGCCGACGGGCGGGCTGGTGTACCGCGAAGCGGCCTTTGGCGCCCCCTACGTCGGCTCGCTCTTCTTCTGCGAATGGGCCAAGCAGGCGCTGCGGCGCTTCGAACTCGAACCCGAGGGCAGTTCGTGGAGGGTCGCGAAAGACGAGGACTTCTTGCGCGCCGGCGAGGTCAGCGAGTTTCGCCCGACCGATGTCTGCGAATCCCCTGACGGCCGATTTCTGTACGTCAGTGACTGGGGCTTCGGCGGCTGGACGAACCCGACGCGGACCGGCCGCATCTGGCGCGTTCGGCGCGCCGACGACGATCCGCGCCAACCGGCTCGCCTGAAGCCGCTGCCCGAGGATCCGGCGGAACTCCTCGGCGCGCTCTCGGATCCCGGCTACCGCCGCCGTCTGGCGGCCCAGCGCGCGCTCTCCAGGCTCGATTCCGGGGAGCAACTCGAGCAGTTCCTGCGTTCTGCTCCCGACCACTCGGCGCGTCTGCACGCTTGGATGGCGCGCAGTGCGCAGGGGCCCAAGGCGCTGGCGCTGCCGTGGAACGATTCCGATCCCGCGCTGCTTCGTGTTCTGGCAGCCATCTGGGGCGTCACGCCGGGAGCGCAAGCACCCGATTGGTCGAAGCTCTGCGCCGAGCCCCCCGCGGTGCGCCGCGCGGTGGCGAGCGCCGCGCAGCGCCGCTGGTCCGATGCACGCCTCGCGGACCTCGAGAGTTCGCAGGGCCTGTTCCTGTGCTATGAGAGCGAGACCGATGCGCTGGTGCGCAAGGCGATCGTGACGGCGCTGCGCACGCATGCCGCGACGCAGGGTCGGGCTTGGCGCTATCCCGACATGGGCCGGCGCTTCGAGGAGCTTTCGATCGAACAGCAGCTGGATCTGCTGGAGGTGCACCGCGGAGCCTACTGGCCCGACGTGATCGATCACTGGACCGAGCTTTACGCCGCAGCCGGCGATCTGCGCGTCAAGCTGCGCGCACTCGAAGTGCTCGCGGAGCTGTGCCGCAAGCCGAATCCCTGGGACGGGCGGTGGTGGAGCATCCAGCCGGCGCGCACGCCGCGGCCGCGCGGCGTGAACGCGTGGGAAGGCACCGAGAGGATCGCCTGGATGCTGGGCCGCATGCTCGGGAACCCGGAGCGCGAACTGCGCGCCAAGGCCTTGGAACTGTCGCGCTCCATCGACGAGCCGGCGCTGATCGCGACGATCCGCTCGCGCGTCGTCGATGAGGAGGACGATAGCCTGCGCAACGCCCTGATCGAGACTCTGGCGCAGGCGGGCGATTCGGAGTCTTCGGCCTTGCTGCTGCGCATGGCGCTCGATGAGTCGACCCGACCCGAGCTGCGCGTCGCCTGCATCGAGGCTCTGGCCGGAAGCGGGGACCGGCAGCTGCGCACGGCCTTCACGCGGGCGCTGCAGAGCGCCTCCCCGCTCGTCCGCGCCGCGGCCCTGCGCGGGCTCCAACGGCTGTTCGGCGCGGAGCTGCTCGACACGGCCCGCGCGCTGCTCGCGTCCGAGGGCGTCGAAGTCCGTTCCGCCGCGCTGGAAGTGCTCGCCGCTCACGGCGATGCCGGCGATGCTGCGCGAGTGCTGCCGCTCGCGCAGGATGCGAGCCTGCGGGAGGAGATCACGCGCGCGCTGGAGCGCTGCGCGGATCCGCAAGCGCTGGAGTTCCTGCTTTCCGGACTCGAATCAGGAGATCCCGCACTGCAGGCCAGCGCAGGGCGGGCACTGGCTTCGATGCGCGAGCGGATCCGGGCAGCGCTCGATGCTCGCGCCAGCGCGGGCAGTCTGTCGCAGCAGCTGCTCCTGCGGCTGAGAGCGCTGTACTCCGAGCCGCAGCCGATCTTGCGCTGGGAAATGCTCGGACCCGTGCCGCGCGGCGCGCTCGCGGACCTTGCGAAGCGCCCGCTGTCCGAGCTCTTGTCCAGCTGTCCGGGCGAGTGGCGGAGTGTCAGTGCCCGCGGCACCGACGGATTCGTCAATCTCGAGACGGTCTTCGGTTCCCTGAGCGAGGTTTCAGCCTTCGGACGCGTCAGCCTGTCCGCCCAGCGCGCCCATCAGGCGAAGCTCCGCATCGGCAGCGATGACATGCTCAGCGTGTGGCTCGATGGCCGACTGATCCACGACCATCAGGTCCATCGCGGCTGGACCGAGGATGCGGACCAGCTGCTGATCGAGCTTGCGCCTGGTGAGCACCAGCTCGTGATCTGCATCGGTCAGGGCTCCGGCCAATGGTCCTTCAACGCGCGCCTGTCGGGCGAAGGCAGCGGTCCCCTGTTCGAAGCGACGGGCGCGGCCGACGGCACCGAGGAGATCCGAGCCTTGCTGGCGGCCGAGGCCGGCGATCCAGCGCGCGGCTGGCAGGTATTCCGGAACTCCGCCTCGGGCGCGATGTGCATCCGGTGCCATCAGGTCCACGGGCAGGGCGCGCAGGTGGGCCCGGATCTGTCGGACATCGCCGCGAAATACGGCCGCGACGAGATCCTGAACTCGATCCTCCATCCCTCGCAGCGCATCGCCGAAGGCTACAAGACGGCCTGGTTCGAGTTGCACGACGGTCGCGTCGTCTTCGGACAACTGCGCTCCGAAGGCGATGGCGTGATCCTGCTGTTCGACTCCAACGGCGAGACGCAGAGCCTCGTGAGCGCGGAGGTGGCCGAGCGCGGTGTCTACGAAACGTCGCTGATGCCCGAAGGCCTGTGGAAGACGCTGTCGCGCGAACAGCTGGCCGATCTGCTGGCGTGGTTGTGCACGCTCAAGGGCGCTCCGAAGTGACCCGCCCGCGGTGATCAGCCTGCCACGCTGACGCCCAGCAAGCGGCCGATTCCAAAGGTCGCGGCTCCCGCCAGTGCGCCGATCGAGAGCATGCGCAGCCCGCCCAGCCAGGCATTCTTGCCCGAAAACAGCGACAGCGCGGCGCCCACGCCGAACAGCGACAGGCCAGCCAATGCCGAGGTCCAGACCAGAGCCAGCGCGTCCAGTCCGAGCACGAACGGCACGAGCGGCACGATCGCTCCCGCGACGAAGGACAGGAACGAGGAGATCGCGGCGCCCCAGGGCGAGCCCAGATCATCGGGATTGAGTCCCAACTCCTCGCGTGCCAGCGTGTCCAACGCGCGGCGCTTGTCCTGAACGAGGGTGCTGGTCATCGCACGGGCCTGATCGAGCGGAATCCCGCGCGCGGCGTAGATCAGAGCCAGCTCCTCCGCTTCCGCTTCGGGATAGCGCTCCAATTCGGCCGCTTCCTCACCGATCTGGTACTCGTAGAGCTCGCGCTGCGAACGCACGGAGATGTACTCGCCCGCAGCCATCGAGAAGGCGCCCGCGAGCATGCCGGCGATGCCCGTGGCGACGAGCAGTGAGGCTTCGCTGGTGGCTCCGGCCATGCCCAGCACGAGGCTCGTGTTGGAAACCAGACCGTCATTGACGCCGAACACGGTCGCGCGCAGCGAGCCACCACCCCGCTTGTGCCGTGCGCCGATGTCCTCGGCGCGCATCGGAAGCGAGTGGTAGTCAGGGCGGGTGTCGACCGCCGACAGGCCGCGCACCTTGAGCGCACTGAGCATCCCGCGCGTGCGGCCCAGACCGAAGCGCCGGGTGAGCGCGATCACCAGCCGCGCACGGGCCTTCGGCTGGAACTGCGGGATTTTCTTGCCCGCGCGGAGAAGGTCGCCTTCCAGGATGCCGGCCTGCTCGCGCGCGGCGGCTCCCAGGCCAAGGAACAAATCTCCCAGCGTCCTGTCCCGCTGACAGGCCGCCAGCTGGTCGTAGATCCACGCCGACTGGGTTTCCTCATGCCAGCGCTCGACAGGGTCCGGGGAATCGACGGCAGGCAGGGCTGGATCGGGCATGGGCTCATCCTGCGGGCCCGTCCCAACCGATTCCATACGCCTTGCGTAGCAGACTCGCCCCGCACAGACCGAGCCGATACCCTTATTCCAGCCATGCTCTCACTCCTCCTCACCACCTTGCTGACCCTCCCCGCCACCGCCGCCTGGAGCGCGCAGGGGCCGATTCCGACCCCTTCCAAGCCGGACAAGGGCAAGATTGCGTGGACCGAGAAGGGCTACGAGGCTGCGCTGGCGGAGGCCAAGGCCAGCGGCAAGCCGGTCTTCCTCGACTTCTACGCCGACTGGTGCCAACCCTGCCGCCGCATGGCCCGGGAAGTCTTTTCCCAGGATGAGGTCGCCCAGGCCGCCAAGGCCTTCCTGTGCGTCAGCCTCGACTATGACAAGCAGCGCGAGATCGCCGAGCGCTGGGGCATCAAGCAGATCCCCGCGATGCTGTTCCTCAATCCGGATGGAACACTGCGCGACCGCATCGATGCCTTTCAGGAAGCGCCCGTCTTCCTCGCCAACCTCGTGCGCATCCAGAATGACATCGGCACGCTGAACGAGTTCGAACGCAAGCTGGCCGCGACGCCGGCGGATCTCAGCCTGCGCTTTGAGTTCTACAAGCGGCTCAAGGCCGCTGGGCAGACGGCGCGCGCCGACGCGCAGCGCGCGGAGATCAAGAAGCTCGACACCGCCAACCAAAGCCACGCAGCGCGCACCTTCCAGTACGAGGACATCAAGAAGGAGATCGAAGGGCATTGGGCTCAGACCCGCACGCTCAATCCGCAGCAGATCGACAAGCTGCGCAAGTTCATGGAGGATGAGACCGATCCGGAGCTGATCTACGACGGCTGGATGAGCCTCGCCAACACCTACAAGTTCTGGAACGAGGAAGCGACCAAGCGGGGCGCGGCCGGCGAGGCTGCCTCGCACCGCGCGCAGTGGCGCATCTGCCTCGCGAAGGCCTGGCGCGGCGTTCCCCAGGATGACGAGACGCTCAACTGGTGGGGGTACCAGTACTGCGGGCAGTTGTGGGACCAGAAGGACGAGCTCTCGGCCGATGACAAGGCCTTCTACCTGCGGCTCGCGGACATGATGGTGCGCCGTTTTGAGCGCGAGCCGCTGGCTCACGACTACCACGGACGCGCGCTGTATCTCTCGGGACGCGTGCAGGAGGCGATGGACAGGGCCCGCGCGGCGATCGATCTGGCCCGCAAGCTCGGCCAGGATCCCAAGGAAATGGAAAAGCGGCTGGAGCTGTACCGCGGCGGGTGATCACTCCCGGCGCAACTCCAACTGCAGCATCTGCGAACCGGGCCGCGTGGACTCATGGTCCATGGCGGCTCGGCGGCCTTGTTCATCGCGCGCGCTCAGCACCCAGCGTCCGGGCAGCAAGCCGTTGAAATACGCCCGCAGCGAAGCGGGCTCGCCTGCGATGGCTCTCAGCTCGCGATGTTCGACGCGCGAGCCATCCGCGCTCTGCAGCTCCACCTGAACGACGCGCGGCGGCGCTCCCTCGCTCACGATGTCGACCAGCAGCATCTGAGCCGCTTCGAGCCGCAGTTCCAGCAGCATCGGATCGGGATCGTCGAGGCGCACAGCCTCGCTCAGCGGGCTGGCGAGCGAGCGATACTCCGCCCGCGCGCGCAGCGGACCGCTCGGCAGGTCATCGATGCGGAACTCGACCGTGCCCTCCGGCAGGCGCGGATCGCGCTCGCAGACGACCATGGCGATTTGCTCGCCTTTGGAGTCGTGAACCATCACGCGTGCACCGGTGTCCGCGCCGTGCAGCAGGCCGCGCAGGCTCCTGCCGGGCTGGAGCACGAGGTCGAAGGGCTGCTCCTCGGGCAGCGGCAGCTTCAGCTCGCGGGTGACCACGCGCGCGAGGCGCGGCGCTTCAGGATCGAGCGCCAGCGCGCTCTCGCCGGCTGCCAGCCGATAGATCCCGGGCGGCAGATCGCGGAACAGGAAGGCCCCGTCCTCGCCGCTGATCCGGGCGGGTTGCACGAGATCCGTCGCCGGCACTCCACCGATCGAGAGCAGCTGCAACTCCACGCGTCGACCTGCCAGGGGAGCGCCCCTGGAGTCGAGCAGCCGGCCGCGCAGCAGCCCGCCGCTCAGTTCGAACTCGAGCACCTGCTCTGCGGCTCTGGCGATGCGCACGCGCCGCGTCAGCGAGGCCGCGCCCAGGCTGTGCTGCAGCGTGAAGTCGTACAGTCCGGGCGAGAGCAGCAGCTCGAAGCTGCCATCGGCTTGCGAGAGCGTGCGGGCGAATTCGCGCTCCTCGCCCGTGAGTGTCCGGGCGATCACCAGCACGCCAGGCGCCGCTTGGCCGCCCCGCAGCAGCCTGCCGAGCACGCGCGTGGCGTCCGCGGAGGCGCCGCCGAGCACCACCTTGAGCCGCATGCCCGCCTCCAGTTCGAGCGACTTGCGCGGGTTGATGTGCTGCCACAGCGACTGGTCGGCTCCGCTGGACTGCAGCAGTTGCTGCTGCTGCTCCGCGGAGGGAACCAGCGCCAGCTCATAGTGGCCGGGCGGCACGGCTTCCCAGCGCGCCAGACCCTGCGCGTTTGCCTGTGCGCGCCGCACGCTGCCCTGAAAGACCTCGGTCAGCGTCAGCAGCGCATCGGCCAGCGGCTGGTTGCGCTCGCCGCGCACCTCGACCTCCAGCTGCGCGGGCTCTTCCACGACGGCGGGCTTCGCGGTGGCGACTGCCGGCGTCGGCGTCATCGGCGCGCCGGTTTTGTCCTCGCTGCCGCAAGCCGCCACGCAGAGCACGAGAAGGCACAGCAGGGCGCGCACGCTTCAGCCTCCGCGGGTGTGCATTTCCCAGTGCGGATTGGCGCGCAGCTCGTCGGGGCTCGCCAGAGCCGTGCGCTGCTGCAGCGCCAGACGTTCCTCGGCGCCGCGATCCTCCCGCTCGCTCCAGCGACCGCTGATGCGCTGCGCCAGCTCGGCGTCGCTCGCGCCCGAGCGCAACGGGCCGCACAGATCGGTGCCGCGCGGCGCGTACAGGCATGTGTACCACATGCCATCGGCCGTCAGCCGCGAGCGGTCGCAGCTGGCGCAGAAGGGCTGGGTTGTCGAGGCGATGATGCCGAAGACCGTGCCGTCGGAGAGCAGGAAGCGCTCAGCAGGGGCACTGCTGTGCTCGGCGAGCGGCGTGATCGGTCCGTAGGCCTGGGCGAGCCGCGCCAGCATCTGTGCACGCGAGAGCACCGCACGGCTGTCCCACTGCGTGGCTCCGCCGACATCCATGTACTCGATGTAGCGCAATTCCAGATCGCGCTCGCGGGCGAATTCCATCAGCGGGATCAGCTCGTCGTCGTTGGTGCCGCGCAGCATCACGCTGTCGAGCTTGATCTTGGCGAATCCGGCGCGCCGGGCGGCCTCGATGCCTTCCAGCACCGCCTCGAGTCCGTCGCGACGCGTCAGCGTTCGGAAGCGCTCCGGTTGCAGCGTGTCGAGGCTGACGGTCAGCCGATGCAGGCCCGCCGCGCGCAGTGCGGCGGCTTTTTCCGCCAGCAGAATGCCGTTCGTGGTCAGCGCGAGATCCTCGATGCGCGGCTTGGCCGCCAGCAGGCTGACGAGCGCCTCCAACTCCTGCCGCAGCAGCGGTTCGCCGCCGGTGAGGCGCAGCTTCGTGACCCCCAGCCCGAGGAAGACATCGACCAGCCGGGAGAGCTCCTCGAAGCTCAATAGGCGCCCTTTGGGCAGCCAGGTGTAGTTCTCCTCCGGCATGCAGTAAGCGCAGCGCAGATTGCACCGGTCGGTCACCGAAAGGCGCAGGTTCTTCAGAGGGCGCTGCCAGCGGTCGAAATAGGCCATCGAGCCCTCCATGATGCCCGAAAGCAGGCCGCAGGATAAGATGCTGTCCATGGTTCCCTCATTCCTCATGCTGCTGCTGGCCGGAGCCCCTGCTTCGGCGGCACCGGTCCACTCGGCGCAGCCGGCGGCCGCCGCCGCGGCGCAGGACAAACCCTCACCGAAGGATCCTTTGCAGGCGGAGCTCGAGTCCTTGATGACCGAGTATCGCGCCGCGATGAAAGCCTGGTCGAAAGCGCGCCAGGAAGACCCCAAGGCGCCGCGGCCCGTCCCGCAATTCTGGGATCGCTACTCGGCGCTGGCCGAGAAGGGCAGCCCGGACAGCCTGCTGTGGATGGCCCAGAACGCCGCCTACCAGTTCGAAGGCAGGAAGAAGGAGATCACGGCCAAGAAGCTCGAATGCTACGAAAAGCTGATCACCGGGCATCCGCGCTTCGCGTTCGCCGACGAGCTCCCGCGCATGATCACCAACGAGAAGAAGTACTTCGAGCGCGGTGACATGGATCGCCTGCTCTCGCTCCTGCTGCTGAAGAGCGAGAGTCGCGACGTGCAGGCCGCCTGCCTCGAGAGTCTCACTCGCATCCTCGCCGACACCTCGGCCACCGAGGCCGACAAGAAGCGCGCCGAGGAGTACAAGCTGCGCCTCGAGAAGGAATTCGAGGGCACGCTCATCGTCGACCGCATGCGTGCGGCGGAGTTCAAGAAGAACAATCTGCAGGTCGGCATGGTCGCCCCGGACTTCACGCACCGTGATGTCGAGGGAGTCGAGTTCAAGCTGAGCGACTACCGCGGAAAGGTGGTGTTGCTCGACTTCTGGGGCTTCTGGTGAGGCCCCTGCGTGGCCATGCTGCCTCACGAGCGGTCGCTCGTGGAACGACTGAAGAATGAACCCTTCGCGCTGCTCGGCATCAACACCGACACGGACAAGCAGGAGTACCTGACCAAGGCCAAGGAGCACAAGGTCACCTGGCGCTCGGCCTGGGAGGGCAAGACCGGCGGGCCTCTCAGCACCAAGTGGGGCATCGAGGCCTACCCGACGCTGTACCTGATCGACCACAAGGGCGTGATCCGGAAGTACTGGCTGGGCAGTCCTGACGAGCCGGAACTCGACAAGATCATCGACGAGCTCGTGGCGAAGGCCAAGGCTGACAAATGAACCTGCTGCTGCTGATCCTGATGCTCGCACAGGCGCCTGCCCCCGAGGCTGGCGCCCAGAAGCCCGTTGCGCAGCCGGTTCAGCAGGGAGCGCTCTCCGCTTACGACAGCCTGCGCATCGAGTATTCCAAGGCCGAGGAGGCCTGGACCCTCTCGCTGCGCGCCGCGGCCGCGGATCTGGAAAAGCGCAAGGAACTCGCCCGACAGCACCCGGCGCGAGCCTTCGCCGCGCGCTTTGAGGAACTGCTCGCCAAGGGCGAGCCGCGCGCGAATCTGTGGCTTGCAACCACCGTCGAGCACCGCGAGGAAGACCGCGCCAAGGTCGCCGAGTACAAGCGCCGGGCCTTCGCCCAGCTGGTCGAAACTCAGGCCGACGCGCCCTGGTGCATCGAAATCCCCAATGCGTTGTCGTTGCAGCGCGCGTGGATCGACACCGAGTTCGTGCTGGCGCAACTGGAAGCCTTCGCGGCCAAGACGAAGAACAAGGAAGCCGGTGCTCAGGCGCTGCTGAAGTGCTACGGCATTCGCAGCGGGGTCAGCTCCAGTGGCGAGCAAGCGGAGAAGGCCGCTAGGCTGCGCGAGCAGCTCAAATCGGAGTACAAGGACACGGAGGTCGGCAAGCGTCTCTCTCAGGAGGACTTCCGCGCCGCGCATCTGGTGCCTGGCAAGCCCGCGCCCGACTTCAAGGCCGTCGACGTCGACGGCGTCGAGTTCAAGCTGAGCGACTACAAGGGCAAGGTGGTGCTGCTGGACTTCTGGGGGTTCTGGTGACCCCCTTGCCGGGACATGATCCCTCACGAGCGGTCGCTCGTGGAACGCTACAAGAACCGGCCCTTCGTGATCCTCGGGGTCAACACCGATTCCGACAAGGATCAGTACCGGCGGCTGGCGCGGGAGAACAACGTCACCTGGCGCTCCGCCTGGGAAGGCCGGCGCGGAGGAGAGCTCTCGAAGCTGTTCCAGATCAAGGGCTATCCGACGCTGTTCTTGCTCGATCCCAACGGCAATGTCGCCAAGGTCTGGACCGGCAACCCCGGCGAGCGGGTGCTCGATGCGGAGATCGAGAAGCTGGTCGTCGCAGCCGAGGCTTCCGGCAGGAAATGATCCGAATCCTGGCGCTGCTGTGCCTGCTTGGGGGGCTTTCCGGCTGTCATGTCGCTCCTTCCGGCCCACGCGAGCCCGCTGATCTGGTGCTCCGCGGAGGAAAGCTCGCCACGCTCGAAGCCGCGTTGCCGCAGGCGAGCGCGATCGCGATCTGTGCGGGGCGCATCGTGGCGCTCGGCGAGCAGGCCGACATCGCCGCGTGGATCGGTCCGAAGACGCAGGTGATCGAACTCAACGGCCGGCGCGTGATCCCCGGCATCGTGGAGAGCCATGCGCACCTGCTCGGAGTGGGCGAGATGCGCGAAATGCTCGACCTGCGATCGGCGAAGAGCTGGTCCGAGATCGTCCGCGCCGTCGAGCAGGCCGCTCGCACGCAGCCGGAAGGCACGTGGATCCGCGGGCGCGGCTGGCATCAGGAGAAATGGGACGCGGTGCCCGCGGATGCGGTCGAGGGCTGGCCGGTGCGCGCGGATCTCGATGCGGTGGCGCCCAAGCACCCGGTCAAGCTGGAGCACGCCAGCGGTCATGCGGCGATCGTCAACGGGCTTGCGCTGGCGAAGGCGGACATCACGGCCGATCGCACGGATCCTCCCGGAGGCAGAATCCTGCGCGACGCACGGGGACAGGCCACCGGCGTGCTCAATGAGCTGGCGGCGGAGCTGGTCGATCCCGCGCGCGGCAGCTCGCCCGCGGAGCACGAAGCCGCTGTGCGCCGCCGGGTGCGCTTGGCGGGCGAAGAAGCCTTGAGCCTGGGCATCACGAGCTTCCACGATGCGGGCGAGACGCTCGCGACGGTGCAGGTGCTGCGCGGGATGGCGGAGGCGGGAGAGCTGCCGCTGCGGCTTTCGGTGATGCTGTCCGAACCGGACGAGGTGCTTGCACCCGAACTCTCGCGCGTGCGCGTCCTCGGCGCAGGCGACGGCATGCTGAGCGTGCGCGCCATCAAGCGCTACGCCGATGGAGCGCTCGGTTCGCGCGGCGCCTGGCTGCTGGAGCCGTACAGCGACGCTCCCGACACCAGCGGACTGCCCTCCATCTCGATGGAAGCGCTGGAGCGCAGCGCCGCGCTGGCGCGCGATCACGGCTACCAGCTGTGCGTGCATGCCATCGGAGACCGGGCCAATCGCGAGGTGCTGGATGTCTTCGAGCGGGTGGTTCCCGCACAACAGGATCTGCGCGCCCAGCGCTGGCGCATCGAGCACGCGCAGCACATCGATCGCGAGGATCAGCGCCGCTTCGGTGCGCTGGGCGTGATCGCCGCCGTCCAGACCGTGCATTGCATCTCGGACGGCCCGTGGGTTCCCGCTCGCATCGGCGCGCAGCGCGCCGCCAACACGGCCTATCCATGGCGCTCCCTGCTGGCGGGAGGGGCGATCCTGTGCAATGGGACCGACGCCCCCGTGGAAGCGCTCGACCCCTTTGCCAATTTTCACGCCGCCGTGACGCGCAGCATGGCGAGCGGCGCGCTGTTCCATCCCGGCGAGAGCCTCACGCGGGAACAGGCTTTGCGCGCGGCGACGATCATGGGCGCGTACGCCGCATTCCAGGAGCTCGAGATCGGCTCGCTGGCCGTCGGCAAGCGAGCGGATCTCGTCGTTCTGAATCAGGACATCCTGAGCGTGCCCGACGAGGCTTTGCGCGCCACGCGCGTCGATTTCACCGTGCTGGCGGGCAGGATCGTCTACCGACGCGCGCCCTGAGCTTCGGCGAGCCCGCAGTGCATGCGGCCGTCGAAGCCCAGCCGCGCCACCAGCGCGCCTTCTCTGGCGCGCAGCACGGCCTCGCGGGCCTCGACCCGCTCGGGATCGTGCAGCTCCTTCGCGAGGCGCACGAACAGCGCCTGATGGTTCGCTTCGGAGGCCATCAGGCCGCGGTACAGCGCGCCCAACTCGCGATCGGCGAGATGTTCGGCGAGCAGGTGGAAGCGTTCCAGGCTGCGCAGCTCGATCAGGTGCGAGAGCAGCAGCCGGTCGAGCAGCTTGTCGGGTGAGTCGCCGCCTGCAGCGGACTGCAGCCCTTCCGCATAGGGGCTTGGCTCCGCGAAGTCGAGCTTCCCGCCGCGCGCTTCGAGCGCTTCGATGACCAGCCGAAAGTGCGCCAGCTCCTCGCTGGCGACGGCGGCGAGTTCGCGCACCAGCGAGCTCTTGCGCGGGTTGCGGACGATCAGCGTCTGCGCCGAGGCTGCGGCCTTCAGCTCACAATGCGCATGGTCGGAGAGCAGCCGCAGGGGGTTCTCTTCGACGCGAGCGACCCACTCCGGCGGCGTGGCATAGTCGAGTCGGAACTGGGGCATCGCAGCGACGATCCTAGCGCCTTGCCAGCCAGCGCGGACCCAGTTCGACGAACAGATTGCCTCCGAGGAGCAGCGCGCCGCCGAAGAACAGCCAGCCGGTGAGCACGTCGTAGCCCATCCAGATGCCGAAAATCGCGGCCCACACCGGTTCGGTCGAGTACAAGATCGCGGCCCGCACGGGATCGACCTGCTTCTGGAAGAGGTTCATGCAGGTCAGCGCGATCGCGGTGCCGAAGACGGTCATCAGCAGCAACGGCACGAGAAACTGCGGATGTTCCAGCAGCCGGCCCAGTTCCTCGGCGCTCAGCGGCGTACCCAGCAACTGATACAGAAGCAGTCCCAGCCCGCAGCACAGCGCCACGACCAGAAAGCTGCTGGTGCTGACCGCCATTCCGTCAACGCCGCGCGAGATGCGATCCGTGGCGAGGATGTGGATGCCGAACACGAGCGCGCAGGCGACGGTCAGCAACTCGCCCATGCTCAGCAGCATCTGCGGCGCTCCGCGGATGAAGGCCGCTCCCGAAGTGGCGGCGAGGGCTCCGACGATCAGCACCCACGAGAGCCGCCGTTTCTGCTGGAAGGCGACGATCAGGGCCGTGAACAGCACGTACAGGCTCGTCAGGAATGCGCTCACCGCGGGGCTGACCTCGCTCAGGCCCGCCATCTGCAGCGCGAAACCCGCGAACAGCAGGCCGCCGAGAATCCAACCACCGCGCATCACGCCGGGATCGAGCAGCCTGCGTCCGCGCGGCAGCACCAGCATCAGCAGGCTCGCCGCTCCGAAGCGCAACAGCAGGAACAGCGCCGTGCCCTGCAGCTCCCGGCCCTCGCCGAGCACCTCCCGCGCGCTGTCGAGGCTCTGCTTCATCCAGGTGAAGCTGCCCCCCCAGATCAGCGTGACCAGACCCAGAGCCAGCAGGGCCTTCCACGGGCTCCGGCCGGCCGTCGGGTTCGGGTTCATCCTGCGCAGACTAGTCTTCGCAGGCGGGTCTGCAAGGCATTCGCTCCGGCGTTAGGCTGGTGTCCATGAAGTGGCTGTTCCTCGCGATCCTTCCCTTTCTGCTCGTCGGCTGCGCCTCGGATCAGGCGGTGCGCAGTCAAGCCGAGGACATGCATCGGGAGCTGGAGCCCGCGATCCTCGCCGATCCCGAGCTGATGTCCTACCTCGAGTCGATGGGGGACCGCATCGTCGCCGCAGCCCGCCAGTGCAGTTCCGCGAAGCAGGGCCCCAAGGCCCACTTCAAGGAGAACAACGCGTGGATGTTCTCCACCGAGCGGTTCCATGTGGTCGGATCCGATCAGTTGAATGCCTTCACGACCGGCGGTTCGCACATGTACATCTACACGCAGCTTCTGGCGAGCTGTCAGACGGAAGACGAACTCGCGGCGGTGATGGTGCATGAATTCGCGCACGTGTACTGCCGCCATGTGCACAAGGGCATGAATCGCCAGTACATGACCCTCGCGGGGGCGGCGGCTTTGGGCGCCGCAGGCTACGCCGCGGGCGGCGAGAAGCATGGAGAGGAATACATGACGTACGGGCTGGCTCTGGGCATGATCGCCGGCAACTTCCTCGCTCTGGGTTTCACCCGCGACGACGAAGCCGAAGCCGATCGCTGGGGTTTCGAGTTCTACGCACGAGCGGGTTGGGATCCCGCGCGCTTCGGCGACTTCTTCCAGTCGCTGATCGATCAGGGCTACGACTCGGAGTCCGACACGCTGAGCGACCACCCCACGCTGCGCAGCCGAGTGCAGGCGGCCCAGGCTCAGGCGGCGAAACTGCCCCCGCAGGCTCTGCAATGGCGCCAGGAGCCCGTCGCGAGCAAGAGCCGCTTTGCGGCGATGAAGGCGCGTGCCGCCGCCTTCACGAAGGCCGCTGACGGCGCGGCCAAGGCCAAGGCCCAGTTGCTCCTGCGCGCGGTGCCCAGTTGCCTCTTGCCGAGCGACACCAGCGCGCAGAAGGACGCGCAGGCGCAGTTGCGGGCCGCGGAACAGGCCGCTCAGGCCAAGCCCTGACGCCGTCTGGGGCGGCCGCGGCATCCGCCAACGCTCGCAGCCTCCCGTCCCGGCTGGGGCGAGGAGGCTGCGGTGATCTGCGGAGCGTTCCGCGGAATCTCAGCGGTTCTGGGCGTACCAGTCGGCGTTGATCTTGGTGTACTGCGCCCACTTCTCGGGCAACTCGGCCTCGTCGAAGATCGCGTCCACCGGGCACTCGGGCGCGCAGGCGCCGCAGTCGATGCACTCATCGGGGTTGATGTAGAGCATGTCGTGCTTGGCGAAATCCGCCTCGTTCTTGGTCGGGTGGATGCAGTCGACGGGGCAGACCTCGACACAGGCGGTGTCCTTGGTCCCCTTGCAGGGTTCGGCAATCACATAGGTCATGGTTGGGCTCCTTCCTGACAGCAGCGCCCGCTGGGCTCCGGCCAGAATGTGAGGAAACAGGATACGAGCGGGGAGCTTTTTTGCAATCCCGGGAGAAAACCCGTCCGGCAAGGGGCCGCCGCCCTTCCCCCTTGCTGCCCAGACGTTACGCTGCTCTCCAGTCCTCGGATGCCGACCACAGTCCTAGCGAGTCTCAAGGATCTGCCCGCGCTGGTCTGGGCGCTCGTGGCAGCGGCCTACCTGCTCGGTTCCGTGCCCTTCGGGCTGGTGCTTGCGCGCTGGATCAAGGGCATCGACCTGCGCCAGTTCGGCAGCGGCAACATCGGCACCACCAACGCGATCCGCGCGCTGGGCCGCAAGTGGGGCTACTTCGTCTTCGCGCTCGACTTCCTCAAGGGCTTCCTGCCGGTGCTGGCCTGCGTCTGGCTCGTCGGCGACCCGCACGCGCGCATCGTGGCGCAGGTCCTGATCGCCACGGCCGCCGTGGTCGGCCACTGTTTCTCGATCTACCTGCGCTTTGGCGGCGGGAAGGGGGTCGCGACCGGCTGCGGTGCCATCGTGGCGATGGATCCGCTCGTGTTCGTCTGCGGCGGCCTCGTCTGGCTGCTGACCCGCGCCTTCACCGGCTACTCGGGCCTGTCCTCGATCCTGATGGGGTTGGCCTTCCCGATCGCGGTGTGGGTCAGGGAAGGCCCCCGGGCGCTGCTGATCGGCGCGAGCCTTCTGTGCTTCCTGATCCTCGTGCGCCACCGTTCCAACATCCAACGCATGCTTGCCGGCACGGAGCCTCGCGCGGGCCGCAAACCCTCCAACCCCGATGCGCCCACCCATGGCTGATTCCCGAACAGGCGAGAAGAAGCCGGAACGCGTGCTCGTGATCGGCGACGGCAGCTGGGGCACGACGCTGGCGCTGCTGCTTGTCCGCAACGGCATTCCCTGCACCCTGTGGAGCGCGTTCCCGGATCAAGCGGCGGAAATGCAGCAAAAGCGCGAAAACGAGCGCTTCCTGCCCGGACACACGCTGCCGAGCGGCATGACGATCACCGCCGATCCGCATCGCGCCGCGGACAAGGTCGATCTCGTGGTCAGCGTGGTGCCCACGCAGTACCTGCGCTCGGTGCTGCACCGCTTCGAGGATGCGATCCCGGGCAAGGTGCCGATCGTGACGGCCACCAAGGGGCTCGAAATCGAGAGCTTCAAGACGCCCAGCCAGATTCTGGCCGAGTTGCTGGGCAAGCGGCCGATCTGCGTGCTCACCGGCCCCAGCCATGCGGAGGAAGTGGTCGAGCAGAAGCCCGCCGCCATTCTCGCCGCTAGCGCGGACCGCGCGCTCGCCTCCACGGTTCAGGCCGCCTTCAGTTCCAACAGTTTTCGCGTCTACACGCACAGCGATCCGCTGGGCGCGGAGTTGGCGGGCGCGCTCAAGAACGTGATCGCCATCGCCGCCGGCATCAGCGACGGATTGGGACTGGGCGACAACGCCAAGGCGGCGCTGATGACGCGCGGCGTGGTGGAAATCGCCCGCTTTGGCCGCTCGCGGGGAGCCGATCCCAAGACCTTCTTCGGTCTGGCGGGCATCGGCGACTTGATCACGACCTGCTGTTCCAGACACTCCCGCAACCGCGCCGTGGGCGAAGCCATCGGACGCGGAGAGAAGATCGAGAAGGTGCTCGGCAACATGAAGATGGTCGCCGAGGGCGTCTGGACGGCGAAGGCCTTGTTCGGGCCGGAGGCCGATCTGGGCTCGCTGGAAATGCCCATCGCGGAACAGGTGCACGCCGTCCTTTTCGAGGGGAAAAGCCCGCGCGAAGCGGTGATCGATCTGATGAATCGGGCGCCAACGGCCGAGATGGACGGCCTGTTGGGAGGGGCGCCTGCATGACCCCGACGACCGGATTCTTCGTCTTCCTCGCCGCCACCATCGCCTTCCTGATCCTCACCGTCATCACGGGGCTGCGCTCGATGCGCAAGCTGCACCTGAGTTGCGTGGCCTGTTCCCTGCTCAGCCTCGCGACGGCCGTTTGGTATGCCTACGATCTGGGCGAGGTCTACGATCTGGAGGCCGCCGGCTGGATCACTCCCTTCCACCTCGGGCTCGCGAAGGTGGCCACGGTGATGTACCTGCTGCCGCTGGTCACGGGCATCCGGACGATCTTCGTGCCGACCACGCGCCGCCTCCATCGGAACATGGCCTTCCTCGTGCTGTTCATGACGGCGCTGGCAGCGATCACGGGCGCGTGGATGCTGATTGCCGCACCCCTGCGCACGCCCTGAAATCAGGGGCCCGCGCGCCGCGCGTCGATGGCGTCCACGAGGATCGGCATCGCCAGCAGCGAAGCGTTGGCGAATAGCGGAATCAGCGTGATCAGAATCCAAGCGGCTTTGGCGCGGATCGTCCAGATCGCGACCAGAAGACCGAAGGCCGCGATGCCCGCGGCGATCCAGCCGGCAGTCTCGAGCGATGGCGCGCTCTGCGGCGCGAACTTGCGCAGCGCCAGCGTGATCCACCAGACGCCCCAGCCGAGCGAAGCGAGCATCATCGAGAGCATCCAGGTGCGGTGACGCCGACGAACCACGACGGTTCGCACTCGAGTCAGGGCACGGAGCGGACGGGCCATGGGCTGGATTGTCCGCTACGCGTCCCGAGGGCTCAAGCACGAAAAAAAGCCCTGCTGCAGGCCTCGAAACCGCGTTCCGGTTGACCGGATGAGCCCCTCCGTGTACAACATCACGCCTCAAACTCGGGTCGGGGCGTGGCGCAGCCTGGCTAGCGCGCTTCCTTGGGGTGGAAGAGGTCGGAGGTTCAAATCCTCTCGCCCCGACCAATTTGTGTTTGCCATGGGCCAGCTTTACGAAGCGATCGACGATTCGTTGCGTGCGTTTCTCGAAGCGCAGAAAATGTTTTTCATGGCCAGCGCGCCGCTCGCCGCCGACGGCCACGTCAACCTCTCGCCCAAGGGCCTCGATAGCTTCCGGATTCTCGGTCCCCGCAGCGTCGCCTACCTCGATCTGACGGGCAGCGGAGTCGAGACCCTGGCCCATGCCCGCGAAAACGGCCGCGTCACCCTGATGTTCTGCGCCTTCGAGGGGCCGCCGAAGATCGTGCGCCTCTACGGGCGCGCGCGGGCGGTCGAAGCGGGCGATCTGGAGTTCGCCCGTCTCGATCCGCTCTTTCCAGGGCATCCCGGCAAGCGCGCGATCCTCGTGGTGGAGCTCGACCGCATCGCGGACTCGTGCGGGTACGGCGTGCCGCTGTACCGCTTCGAGGGTGAGCGCCGCACGCTGCTCGACTGGGCCGAGAAGAAGGGCCCGCAGGCCCTGCGGGATTATCAGCTCGGCAAAAATCGCCTGAGCCTCGACGGATTGCCGGGTCTGCGCAGGCTGGAGTGAGGCGTGGGGGGGCCTGTGCGGCCCGCGCGGCGCCCTTCCGAGCCCCTCACTCCCGATAGCAGCCTTTTTCGCTGGCGCAGGGGCTCAACCGGCTGCATCCTTCTGCCGTACGGTTTAGAAGTTCCTTCGAGGAGGTCATGCCATGGATCCCCGTCGTGGTTCTCTTCCGCAGCCCAAGCATCACGGATCGCACACGCTCAAGGTCTGGCGCGGCTCCGTGGTCGGGGTCTTCGGCAACGATGTCTTCGTCGAACTCGGCCCGCGCATGCAGGGCGTGATCACGCTGCGGCACTTCGCCAAGCCCCCCCGAATCGGCGAGAGCTTCGACTTCACGCTGCACGGCCAGGAAGAGGGGCTGTGGGCGCTCTCGCTCAAGGAAGAGGAAACGCTCGCCACCTGGGAGAGCATGGAGGAAGGCAGCCTGATGCCCGCGCGCGTGGTGCGGCTCGCCCCCGGCGGCTTCGAGGTCAAGCTCGGGCCGCTGCACGGCTTCATGCCCAAATCGCAGAGCGGGCTCGCACGCGAGGAAAAGCCCGACGTGCTCGTCGGCCGCAGCTTCACCGTCGAGGTCATCGAGGTTGACCCCGAGCGCCAGCGCGTCATCGTCTCGCGCAAGCTCGTCGCGCAGCGCGAGCGTGAGAGCCTGCACCAGCGCGAAATCGCCGGCCTGCGCGTCGGTGCCCGGATTCAGGGCCGCGTCATCCGTCTCGCGCCCTTCGGCGCCTTCGTGGCCTTCGGACAGGGTCTGCAGGGCTTGGTCCACATCTCCGATCTGGCACATGAGCGCATCGGCGATCCTGCCGAGGTCGTGCGCGTCGGCGAGGTGCTCGATCTGGTCATCCTGAGCGTGCGCATGGGCGGCCGGCGGATCGGCCTGGGCCGCAAGCAGCTGATCGAGAGCCCCTGGAAAAGCGTCGAGAAGCGGCACTACGTGGACCAGATCGTGATCGGCAAGGTGCTCACGCTGACCGAGTACGGCTTGTTTCTGGCGATTGACCGCGGCATCGAGGGCCTCTTGCACATCTCGGAATGCGGGCTGCCCGAGGGGACCGTGCTGCGCACCCGCTACAAGCCCGGCCAGGAGCTCGCGGTTCGGATCCACGAGCTCGACGCCGCGCAGCGCAAGCTGTCGCTTTCCCTGATGCACCGTGGCGGCGGAGCCATCACCCGCGAGGAGGTCGAAAACGCGCAGGAATTCGCCGAGCTTGCGCGCCTCCAGGACCAGCGCCATCTGGATGCGCCGCTGGGGAACCTGCTGCTGCGCGCCCTGCGCGCCTCGCAGCCGGCCCGCCCGATGCGTGCCTGATGCGTGCGTGGACCGCTCTCGGACTGGTTCTGATCGCGGGCTGCCTCCGTCCGCCGATCCTGCTGGATCCGTACGGTTTCCAGGAGCACAACACGCACATCAACTATCCGCCGGGGCACCAGATCGAGTCGATCGAGCTGCGTGAACCCGACGGCGAGCCGGTCACGCTGCGCGGGATCTACGTGCCCGGCGAACCGGGCGCCGGCATCGTCGTGCAGTTTCAGGAAACCTCGATCAGCGCCGGATCGGACCAGCTGGGTTACGGACCCTACGCCGAGAGCATGCGCGATCTCGGCCTGCACTACCTGCTGATCGACTACCGCGGGGTGGGCTTGTCCTCCGGAAAGCGCCGGGGCGATCACCTCGGGCCGGACGCGCACCGCATCGTCGAGCGTGCGCTGGAGAAAGTGGGCGGCGATCGCTCCAAGCTGGTCCTGCGCGGCACATCGCTGGGCACGATCGTGATCTCCCAGCTGCTCGACGAGGGAGTCAAGCCCGCGGGCGTGGTGCTGCTGTTGCCCGTGCGCAGCGCCAGTGCCGTGCAGCGCTATGCACGCGAATTCTCCAGCCCGGTGGAGATCGTCGTCGCCGAGACGCTGCTGCAGCCGATTTCCGAATCGGACCCGCTCGATCTGATGCGGCGGGCAGCGCTTCCGCTGCTGGTGTACACGCCCTCCGGTGACCCGCTGATCCACAGCGAGGAGCGCGAGGAGATCCTGCATCTCGGCCGGCAGGGTCAGCTGCAGATCTTCGAACCCAACCACAGGGACCCGTGGATCCGGGAGTGGATCGGCGAGCAGGGCATGACCACGCACGAGACCGGCTGCATTCAGGCCCATGGTCCGATCGAACTCGCCGAATTGGACCTGTACGAGCGCCTGGGCCTGCTGCGGCCCGCGCTCGAGAGCCGCCTGCGCGAATGGTGTTCGCAGCTGCCGCGTGAAATCCGCACGGATCTGGAGCAGGATCCGCAAGCGATGGAGCGCCTGCGCTCGATGGCCGGCTATCTGGTGCGCCTGCCGCCCGAGTGGGCGGCCGCGGCTGCGGTGTCGGGGTGGGAGCCCAGGCTGGCGGCCCAGATCTTTCGCGTCGCCCGCAACGGCGGCCGCTTCTGGCGCGGAGCCGATTGGGACGCTCTGAGGCGCTGCATGGACCTGCGCGATCCGCAGGCGGACATTCCCCTGCGGCTGATCGAGCGCAACTTGTTCACCGTGCGGGGCTTCCGGGGTCTCGCCGAAGTGGAGGATTGCGTCGATGCCGCGCTTTCGCAAACCGCGCGCACCGATGAGCAACACCTGCTGCGCGAGTACGCAGCCGAGGATCTGCAGTGGATCCGCGCGCGCGTTGCCGATCCGGAGAGCGTCCGCAGGCTCTACACGCGGCTGCTGCTGAAGGCCAGCCGGCGAGCGCCCGACCGCGTCACCAGCACGGAGGACGGCAGGCAGCTATTGGAAGTGTGGACCGATGCGGGCTGGCTGCCGTTTGCCGAGGCTGTCCGCCGCGAGCGCCAGACGCAGCCCCCGGTCTCAGGCGATTAGCCCGAGCACTTCGCGCGCGCAGCCCCACGAGAGCGTGACTCCCGCTCCGCCGTGCCCGTAGTTGTGGACGATGCGGCCGGCTGCGACGCCTTCCGCTTCCAGGCGCACGCTGGAGCGCGCCGGTCGCAGGCCGACGAGGCTGCCCAGCACCTTTGCGCCCCGCAGTCCCGGCTCCAGGCGCGCGCAGCGCTCAAGGATCGAATCCAGCATCGCGGGGTCCGCCTGCGTCCCGCTGACATGCGCCTCGGCGGAGCTGCCCAGCACCACATCGTGCTCGCGGGGAATGATGTACGTGGGATGCGCGCCTTGATGTTCGTCGAGCCAGAAGCGCTGCATCCCGCCCTGCGCGACGCGCAGGAGTTGTCCGCGCACCGGATGGAGGTCCGTGTCCCGGGCGAGCGTCCGCGAACCGAGTCCCGTGCAGTTGACGAGCGTCGGGCAATGCTCGAGCGCCTCGGCGAGGCTCGAGGCCTCGCGCACCTGCAGGCGGACACCCAGGGCGAGCACCCGGTGCTCCAGCCAAGGCATGTAGGTCGGCGTCTGGATCACCGGCAGATCGAATTCGAAACCCTCCTCGAAGCCCGCCGGCAGTGCTCTCCGCGGCAACGGCTCCGCTCCCGGCAGCGAGCGGATCCAATCCGGCGCCGTTGCTCCCTTCGGGAACACCTCCGAGCCCCGCTGCCAGCGGATGCCGCTCGCAGGGTCCTCGGCCAGTTCCGTGAAGCGACGGAGCGAATCCAGTGCCCAGGGAACGACCCGTTCGAGCGGCTGGACGTGGTAGGGGTACCAGATGGCGGCGGCGACGGTGCTGGTCGTGGCCTGTTGGCGCTCGCGCGCCCAGATTTCGACCTCATGGCCCGCCCGGGCGAGCTCGTGCGCACAGCTCAGGCCGGAGACGCCGGCTCCCAACACGAGCACGCGCATCTCATTCCGGCTCGATCGAGGCGGTCAGGGGAAATCCGCGCGGTCGCGCCAGCGAGTGGATCTGCTCGACGTACAGTTCAGCCCGCTCCTGACTGGTGATCGCGATGCAGGCCACCTCGCAGTCGTGGACCTCGCGCGTCAGCTGGATCGCCTCTTCATGCGGCTTGTGGAACAGGCGAATCAGCAGCTCGGTGACGAACTCGAAGGTCGTGATGTCGTCGTTGTGCAGCAGAACCTTCCACTGGGGGATCGGTCTGGGCACCGCGCGGGTCTCGGTTTCGGGTTCGGTCATTACCAAGGGCATGCAAACCAGCATAACGCCAGTGGCAAGGCTGCGGGGAGGATCCCTAGGATGGGCGCGTGCTTTTCCGCGCCGTACTGCTGCTGTCGCTGTGCTGGGCCGCCGCCGGCTGTTCGATCGAGGGCCTTGCGAGGCAGCGACTGGCCGACGCCCTGAGCGACAGCGGCGGGAGCTTTGCCTCCGACAACGATCCCGAACTCGTGCGCGAGGCAGCGCCCTTCAGCCTCAAGCTGATGGAGAGCGTGCTCGCCTCCACTCCGGAGCACGAGAAGCTGCTCGTGGCGCTGACGCGCGGGTTCACGCAATACGCCTGGGCTTTCGTCCAGCAGGACGCCGAGCGCATGGAGCTCGAAAATCTGGCGGCGGCGGAAGCGTTGCGGATGCGCGCCCGCAAGCTCTACCTGCGCGCGCGGGACTACGGCCTGCGCGCGCTGGAGTTGCGCCACGCTGGCCTGACCCGAGAACTGCGGGAGGATCCGCGCTCGGCGGCGGCCCGTTTGCAGCCCGAGGATGTTGAGCTCTCGTTCTGGCTGGGTGCGGCCTGGGGCGGAGCGCTGACGCAGGGCAAGGATTCGCCGGAGCTGCTGGCCGACCAGGCGATCGTCGAAGCACTGTTCGACGCGGTGATGGCCCTGAAGGAGGACTTTGACTCCGGCGCCATGCACGCCGTGCTGGTCGGCTACGAGCGCAGCCGCCCGGGCGGTCAGCGCGACTGGATCGAACGCGCACGCCGGCATTTCCAGCGGGCCGTCGAGCTCAGCGGCGGCCGGGCGGCAGGTCCTTACGTCGCGCTGGCCGAGAGCGTCGCGATCCAGATCCAGAGCCGGTCCGAGTTCGAGGAGCTGCTGGGCCGCGCGCTCGCCATCGATCCGGATGCCGTCGAGGCCAAGCGCCTCGAAAATCTCGTCCACCAGGCCCGGGCTCGCTGGCTGCTGTCACGCAAGGAAGAGCTGTTCCTCGAATGAAGCAACGCATGTCGGAGATTCGTCGCATGTCCCGGATTGCATGGCTGCTGATCCTGACCTTTGGGCTGATCGCCGGCGCCGAGGCTCAGGATCGCAAACCCCTGCGCCTCGCGACGCTGGCTCCCAAGGGCTCTTCGCTGCACAAGAGCCTGCAGGCGATGGGCGAGGCCTGGCGCAACGGCCCCGAGGGCGGTCCCAAGCTGATCATCTACCCCGACGGCACCATGGGCGGGGAAGGCGAGATGGTCCGCAAGATGCGCATCAAGCAGCTGCAGTGCGGGCTGCTGACGGTCGCGGGCCTCGAGCAGATCGATCCCTCGGTGACGGCGCTGCAGAACCTGCCGATGGTCTTCCGCGATCTCGAGGAGGTCGCCGCCGTCCGCGAGGCGCTGCATTCCGAACTCGAGAAGCGCTTCGAAGCCAAGGGCTTCGTGCTGCTGTTTCTCGGCGACGTCGGCTTCGTGCGCTTTTTCTCCAAGCAGCCGATGCGCACGCCCGCGGATCTCAAGCGAACCAAGCTCTTCACCCAAGCGGGCAACACTCCGCAGGTGAACCTGATGAAGAGCCTCGGGCTCAATCCGCAGCCGCTGGAGCCGCCGGACATGTTCACGAGCCTGCAGACGGGGCTGATCGACTGCACCCCGACCATTCCTTTCTATGCGCAGATCTCGCAGATCCACAAATCGGCGCCGTACATGCTCGAGATGGACTGGGCGCCGCTGGTCGGCGGCTGCGTGATCCTCAAGGAAACCTTCGAAGCCTATCCTCCGGCGCTGCAGGCCTCGATGCGCAAATCCGCCACACTCGCGGGGGCTGAAATCCAGTCACGCAATCGCACGGAAAATGAAGAGTCGATCAAGGTCATGCAGTTGGCGGGACTGAAGCCCATCAAGCCCAGCGAAGAGGAACTGCAGCAATGGCGCGCATTCCTGGATCCGGTCTATCCGCAGCTGCGGGGCAAGCAGGTGCCGGCCGATCTCTACGACATCGTGATGAAGACGCTGGAGTCCCACCGGGCGGCCAAGGCCGGCAAGTAGTCGCATGGAGGCTGCTTCACAGAAGAGCCTGTTGATGCGCGCCGAGGACGCGCTGCTGGCTCTGGCACTGGCCTGTGTCGTTCTGTTGCCGCTCTCCGACATCGTGCTGCGTCCCTTCCAGAGCGGGATCAGCGGCTCCACGACGCTGGCGCAGCATTTCACGCTGTTGATCGGCATGCTCGGCGGGATCGTGGCCGCCCGGGAAGGCCGCATGCTGTCGATCTCGACGGCGGATGCGTTTCTGGCCGGGCGCTGGAAGACGGGCTTTGCCCTGTTCAGCCACGGAGTCGCGACCGCGATCGCCGTGTGCCTCGCCGAGGCCGGTCGGCAGTGGATCGCCACCGAGGTCGAGTCCGGCGCGGAACTGGCCTTCGGCGTGCCGCTGTGGTGGGTGCAGGCCGCGCTCCCGCTGGGTTTCGGGATCGTGGCTGTGCGCTCGCTGCGGCATGCGCCCGCCGGCTGGGCCGGGCGGGGTATCGCCGGAGGCCTCGCCGCGGCGCTGCTGCTGCTGGCGCAATACCCGCCCGTCGATCCGGCGCAGCTTGTCTGGCCCGCGCTGATCATTCTGGGCGTGGCAACCATCGCGGGTGCGCCGATCTTCGTGTCGCTCGGCGGTGCGGCGCTGATCTTGTTCTGGGGCGAGGGCGAGACGATCGCTTCGCTGCCTGTCGATCACTATCGGCTGGTCACCAATCCCACGCTGCCCTCGATACCGCTGTTCACGCTGGCGGGTTACTTCCTCGCCGAAGGCGGAGCTTCCAAGCGACTCATCCGGGTCTTCCGCGCCCTGTTCGGTTCGATTCGCGGAGGGCCCGCGATCGTCACCGCGATCGTGTGCGCCTTCTTCACCTCGTTCACGGGCGCCTCCGGAGTGACCATCCTGGCGCTGGGCGGACTGCTGCTGCCGATTTTGATCGCGGCCGGCTACAAGGAGCGCGCCGCGCTGGGTCTGGTGACCGGAGCCGGTTCTCTGGGCTTGCTGCTGCCGCCCTGCCTGCCGCTGATCCTGTACGCGATCGTCGCCAGAGTTCCGATGCAGGACATGTTCCTTGGTGGGGTGCTGCCGGGAACGCTGCTGGTGCTTCTGGTGGCCCTCTGGGGCATCTATCAGGGACCGCGCGGAGCCGAGCAGCGCGTGCCCTTCTCGCTGCCGGAAGCCAGGGCCGCCGTGTGGGATGCCAAGTGGGAGCTGCTGCTGCCGGTTGTCGCGCTGGTGGCGCTGTTCGGAGGCTTCGCGACGCCGGTCGAGGCCAGCGCACTCACGGCCCTCTATGCCTTCGGCATCGAGGTGTTCCTGTATCGAGATCTTTCGCTGGTCCGCGGCACGGCCAAGGTGCTCGCGGAGTGCGGGCTGGTGATCGGCGGAGTGCTGATGATCCTCGGCGTCGCGCTGGGCTTCACCAACTACCTGATCTTCGCGGACATCCCCACGCAACTCTTGGAGAGCATCACCGAGAGCATCCAATCGCCGCTGATGTTCCTGCTGCTCCTGAACATCTTCCTGCTCTTGGTGGGCTGCCTGATGGATGTCTTCTCGGCAATCGTGGTCGTCGTGCCGCTGATCGTGCCGCTGGGCGAGCACTACGGCATCGATCCCGTGCATCTGGGCATCGTGTTCCTCGCCAACCTCGAACTCGGCTACCTGACGCCGCCCGTGGGCATGAACCTGTTCCTCGCCAGCTATCGGCTCGGCAAGCCCATGCCGGAGGTCTACCGCAGCGTCGTGCCGATGCTGGTCGTGATGTTCATCGGCGTGCTGGCGATCACCTACGCGCCTTGGCTGACGACTTGGCTGCCCGCGCTCTTCCGCACGGACTAGCCCGCGGCCGCGAGGATCACTGCCACGTGACGGTGCCGGTGTTGGTCGCGTTGAAGGTGCTCGAGGACGGGCAGCCGCCGAGGACGATCGGATCGCGGTAGTAGGCCAGATACGCGCGGTCCGTGCCGGGGAAGATCGTGTCGCCCAGAGCCGCGGAGCGCTGGGAGACCGTGAAGTCGCTGATTTCAGGCGCCGTGACGGAGCCGCCGACCGCGGTCTTGACGTACAGGCGCTTGAGCGTGCCCGACGCACAGCGCAGGCCCTGTCCGAAGACGGTGCCGGTCGGCTGCACGGTGGTGCCCTGCAGGATGATGGTCGTGCCCGTGGGGCGCTGGTCCTCGGTCGTGAGCACCAGCGTGTCGTTGACGAGCAGCGCCGTGCCGGTCGACTTCAGCCGCGCTCCACCCGTCGCCGCGCTGTTGTCGCAGCCGCGGCTGCTGCCGGAGGCCGGGTTCGAGCACGGGCAGGCGATGGTGACGCCCACGCCCGGGTCGCAGACGTAAATCAGCGGATCGAGACCCGGCAGTTGCAGGAACCAGCCCTCGAGCTGGTTGCTGGGGTTGCGACCTGCGCCGCAGATGAAGCGGCCGTCCGCGCTGATGCCGTAGGCCTGCTGCAGGCTCCAGCCGTTGAGCGCGCTGGCGAAGCCGTTGGCCTCGAGATAGAGCTTGAGATCCACGAGGCCCAGATCCGCACGCCACAGCAGCGCCCGGAATCCGGTGCCCAGCACCGAGCCGTTGACGCCCACGATCGTGCCGCCGTCCGCCGAGATGTCGAGGCCGGTGGTCACATCGTTCGAGACGCTGCCCGGCAGCTTGCCCAGCTGCACCACACCGCCCGTGGAAGTCCAGCGCAGCAGTTCGTTGGCGTGGAAGCCGGTGACGACCGAGCCGTCGAAGTTGGCAGCCCAGGCTTCGCTGCTGAAACCGGCCGTTCCAATCACCGTCTCCGTCGTGCCGATCCAGATCGCTGCTCGGCGCGGATTGCCATCCCAGCCCACGATCACATTGCCGTTGCCCGAGACACCGTTCGCGCGGCTGGAGCCGAACAGCGCGGATCCCAGATCGACCGTTCCTCCGGCCGGCGTCCAGCGGAAAGCATGCGCCGTGCCGGCATTGATCCAACCCAGACCGCAGACGACGCCGCCGTTGTCATCCATGCCGTAGGCCGTCGAGAGCGAGTTGCCGCTCTGTCCGGCGAGCCCGGGGAGGAACTGCAGGTTGCCCAAGCCGTCCCAGCGCGCGGCCGTGACGAGGTTGTTGGCCGGATCGGTGTAGGTTCCGATCCCGAACAGGCCGCCGTTCGTGACCTTCGGGTCGCCGTTGTTGTTCTGCAGCGGAACAACCGTGTTGAATCCCGCCTGCGCATTCCAGACGAAGGTCCCGGTCGGGCCCACGCCGCTGACCCACTTTCCATCCGGGGAGATGCCCGTCGCGCGCGAACCGGGCCCCAGCGGGATGAAGGTCTGCGCGCCGGCAGTCGAAGCGAGGAACAGCAGAGCGAGGGTCGAAGGGATGCGTTGCATGTGTGCGCTTGGAGGGGATTCCGTGGTTGGGGAGAGGAGCTCGTCTGTGCTCAGGGTATCCTCAATACCGCGAAAGGGGGCCGAACGGTCCCGGAATGACACCAATGGGCAAGCTTTCGATTCTTCTGCTGCATCTGAGCCTGCTGCTTCCGGCAGCCGCGCAGGAACCCAAGCTCGACTTCTCCGAACTCGGCGCGCGTTTCGCGCAGGCGCGCGCGCCCGGAGCCTCGAGCGGCGAAGAGCTCTACGCCCGGCACTCCGTGCAGCTGCGTTTGGGGATGGTGGAACTCGCCTATCCGAGCTGGGATCTCTCCGACAAGGCCGCTTGCGAGGAACTGCGCGCCAACGCGCTCGCGATCCTCGCGGTGCAGCGCCGCTGGGCGGAAGTCCTCGCCTCGCCAGAGGACGCGGCCGCGATCGGAAAGGACGCGCAGCTGCTGGAGGGCTGGATCAAGGGCTGGAAAGCCCCGCAGCTGGTCAAGCTGGTGCCGCTCAAGCCGAGTGACCCGCGTGACCTGCTCGCGGCCTTGGGAGCAGGTGCCGACGTCCAGCAGGCCGCGCAATCCTTCGCCACCCGGCTGATGGATCCTGCGGCCTGCGGGCTGGCACCCAAGGACGGCAGCCCCCAGCGCGTGCTGCTCGCGCCGCGTCGCAAGGACTTCGTCGATTTGATGGGTTTTGCGGGGCGCGCGGACTCCTCGCTGCAATCCGTGCTCTGGACGCGCGAGGCCACGCTGTTCACGAGCTTCTGGATCGGCCCGATTTTCGTGCTGGCGCTCGAGTACCCGCCGTGGACCTTCGACCCGAGCTTTGCGACCTGCATTTCGATGAATCGGTTCGAGAAGAACGGCATGCAGCAGCACACGCTGCGCGAGATTCTGGGCGCGCTGCACTGGGCCTGTCTTGGCGAGCCGGGGGATGCGCGCTACTTCCTGCAATCCCAGGCGCTGCTGCTCACGATCGATGTCTGCGGGGAGGCCAACGCGCTGGAGGGAGACGGTGAGCGCGGCACAACTGGCGCGCAGACTCAGCCCTACGAGCGCTTCGTGCCCGGAGGCGATCCCAACGGGGGCACCTTGCCGCCGATTCCCGCCGCGCCCTTCGACTCGCTGCGCGAGAACCACTGGCGCGAGGGCAAGGGCGCCGATCACTTCGCAATGCCGTTGCGCAAGGGCCAAAAGGCGGCGCAGAAAGCGATGATCAAGGACCGTCCCGCGAAGCTCGACCCCGCCGTGGCGCGCAATCCCGATGCGCACTTCCTGCTGGCGACCCCTGATGGCGTCGAGCGCACGATCGTCAGCGCGCCGTTCCTCGGTGCAGCCACGGCCAACAAGCCCTACCCGCCGCACGCGCTGCTGGTCGACTATCGGGAGTTCTTCCGGGCGTACCGCACGGCATTCTTCCACTGGCTCGCCACGCAGTACGACCCGAAGAACCCCAAGCTGTGCGCCGAGAAGCGCCGGGAATTGGCCCGCAAGCTGGCCGCGAAGGATCCCTCCACCAGTTTCGAGGCGCTGGTCCAGCAGGTCTACGGCGAGCCGCTGTCCGCACCCGAGGGGAGCAAGCCGAGCCTGGAGTGGCGCTTTCTGGAGTGGCTTGGCAAGGGGCGGTGATCCTAGGCCCGGATCGCCGACAAGCGCTTTTCCAGCTCCGCGATCGTCCAAGCCGTGTCCACGAAGCGTTCCGGCGTGGCGAAGCCCTCAGGGGCGCCCCGGCCGCTGGCGATGTGGTGCGCCACGATCGTGATGCCCCAGGAAGTCGTCAGTTCCATCGCCGAGAAGCGCGTGCGCCGATCCGCCACGGCGGTGAACGCGTATGCAAAGGCCCTCTGCAGCGCCGTGCGCGAATTGCCGCCCCTGACGCGCAGGATCAGCTTGTCGCGGTCCCGCTCGGGCTCGTATTTCAGGGCGACATCGCTCTCCAGCAGGGCGGCGAGCTGCTCGTCGCGCGCCGCATCCCCGCACAACCAGCCCAACGCCTTCCAGCCGCGGACAAGCGCCCAGTGGCCCTTGTAGCGCACCGTCATGTAGCCGTATTCGCGCACGCCGATTTCGCGCAGGTACTCCACCACCTGCGGTGAGTTGTTCGAGGTAGGCGAGCTTTCGTGCTCCGAATCGAACTCCTCGATCGTGCCCAGCGCCGGGACGCTGGTCTGCTTGCCCTCGCGAATCACGGGCACATCGCCGGAGTACTCGCTCAACAGCCCGCGCGCGCTGAACACGAGCTTGTACTGCAGAGGATGGAGCGCGGGGTCCGGCCGCGCCAGCGGCAGTCCTCCGCAGCGCACCTCCACGCTGTCGCAGCCGTGCACTCGGGCGCAATGCACGGCGAGGATGTTGGTCAGGCCCGGCGACACTCCGCATTCGGGCACGACGGCGGTGCTCGAGCGGCGCGCGAGCCGCTCTTGCTGGCGCACGACGCCAGGATTGCCGCCCAGATCCGTGAACGGCACTCCCGCGGCGATCGAGAGCTTCGTCAGCTGCGGATTGACCGAGTAGGGTGCGCAGGAGAGCGCTCCGTGATGGCCCCTGAGATCCGAGCGCGCGGCGGAGGCCTGCATTCGGATCGAACGGGCGCGCGCCCCGAGCAGTCGGCGCAGTCGAGCCGCTGCCTGTCTGCGCCGGACGGCATCGGGCTCCACGACGAGGACGCTCTCCGCCTCGCAGTTCAGGATCAGATCGTGGATCGCGGCCGTGCCTTGACGTCCCGCACCGAAAATCGCGTATCGATACTTGCTCACCCCGCCATTTTACCGCCTCGCGCCGGCGAATGGGCGAGCAAGGCCAGCGTCGCGAGCATCCCCAGCCCGGCGCCCGTCAGGAACGCGCTCGAGCTGCCGTGCGTTTCCCACAGCCAGCCGAACATCAGGCTCGCGGGCAGCGTGAACACCCCGACGGTCAGGTGAAACCAGCCGAACCAGGTGCCCTGCCGGTTGCTCGGCGCCAGACTCGCGACCCAGGCCTTCTCGGCCGCTTCACTGAGTCCGTGGCTCACGCCGTAGAGGATCACGAGCGGGATCACCAGCGCGGGGGACTCCACGAAGGCGAGAGTCGCATACACCAGCGCATACCACAGCCAGCCGCTGGCGATCACCGCGCGGGGTCCGCGGGCATCCGTCCAGCGTCCTCCGATCAGCGAGCTCGCCATGCGCACCACGTGCAGTCCCAGCCACAGAACCGGCATCCAGTAGACCGACTCCAGCCGCTGGCTCGCGAAGAGCAGCAGGAACAGATCGCTGGCATTGCCGAGCGTGAACAGCGACAGCGGCACGATCAGCTTCCACAGATTCCGATCCGGCCTGCCGAGCGACCAGCGGGCCGTGCTGGCCGTGCTGCGCGGCCGTTCGCGCACCGCGACGAACAGGAACACGACCGCGATCACGCCCGGAATGGCGGACAGCCAGAACATCGTGCGCAGGTCAGCTGTCCACAGCATCAGGATCGCCAGCGCGATCAGCGGACCGAGCACGGCGCCGGCATGATCCATCGCCCGGTGGAATCCGAAAGCGGTGCCCCGCTGTCCTTCTTCGACCGCCGAGGCGAGCAGCGCATCGCGCGGACTCGTGCGCACTCCCTTGCCCGTGCGATCGAGACAGCGCACGAGCACCACATCACCGACCGAGCCTGCCAGCGCCACGAAGGGTTTGCTCGCCAGCGACAGCGCATAGCCCGCGAACACGAACGGGCGATAACGGCCGATCCGATCCGCCCACGCGCCGGAAACCAGCTTGAGCAGGCTCGAGACCATGTCCGCCAGCCCTTCCACCACGCCCAGCGCCAGCGCGCCGCCGCCGGTCAGCGTAGCGAGGAACATCGGCAGAAAAGGCATGATCATGTCGCTCGAGATGTCGGAGAGCAGGCTGACCACGCCCAGCGCGATCACCTCGCGGGGCAGCTTCATCCGTCGAGCGAACGAGTCGAGCATTGCGGCTCAGCTGCGCTCCAGAAGCTCCAGTGTGCGCGCCTTGACCGAGCGCATGTCCACGCTGCCGCCGGCCGGTTCGCCGCCGAGCATGGACCAGGGCTCCGAACACAGGAAAATCGGGCCTTCTTCGGCGCGCTCGGGCAGGCGGCCGTGGCTGCCGCGCACCAGCGAGGCATCCAGAGGGATCACATCCATCAGGTAGCGCATGCCGAGCTTCTTCTGGGCCAGCCGCCGGGCCACATGCAGCTTCGGCAGCGCGATCGTCGGATCGAGGAACAGCTCGCAGGGGTCGTAGCCCGGCTTGCGGTGGATGTCGACCGTGCGCGCGAAATCCGGCTCGGCCTCCGCGCCCTCCCAGTAGTAGTAGGTGAACCACGCCTCGCGCCGCGAAACGGCGACCAGATCGCCGCTGCGCTCATGGTCGATCGCAAAGCCCTGCTGCTCGCGGCGATCGAGCACCGCTTCGACGCCGGGCAGCTCGCCGAGCACGCGCCGCGTCGCCTCGAGATCGCGCGGATCGCGCACGTACACATGCGCGATCTGGTGGTCCGCCAGCGCAAAGGCGCGGCTGCCGAACACATCGAGCACTTCTCCCGCCGGCGTCGGACGCGCGACCAGCAGTCCCGCCGCGCGCAGGGCACGGTTGACATGCACCGGCCGTGAAACATCGTTGAGCCCGTATTCGCTGACGATCAGCGTGGCCGCGCCCTGCTGATCCGCTGCCGCGACCAGATCGCGCACCAGAACGTCGACCTCGCGCACCGCAGCTTGGGAACGCTCGTGTGCGAGGCCGTGGCGCTGCAGGTCGTAGTCCAGATGCGGCAGGTACAGCATCGTCAGCGTCGGGCGCTGCCGGCGGAGCGTGCGGATCGCCGCATCCGCGAGCCAGCGGCTGGAAGGCAGGCCGGATCTGGGTCCCCAGAAGTCGAAGAACGGGAAAGGTCCCAACTCGCCCTCCAGTTCGGCGGGAAACGAGTAGGGCCAGCCATACACCGCTGGGATCTTGCGGCCATCCGCGGGATAGAAGGGCCGCGGCGTCACCGACCAGTCCACCGCCGCGCCCATGTTCCACCACCAGAACAGCTTGGCGCAGCGGAAGGCGGGATCGCGGCGTCGGGCGGCTTCGTAGAGTTTCTCTCCACGGACAAGGGCGTTGGACTGGCGCCACAGCGCCAGATCGGCGCTGGCGCGCTCGAACCAGCCATTGCCCACGGCGCCATGCTCACTCGGCGCAAGCCCCGTCAGCATCGTCGCCTGAGCCGAGCAGGTCACGGCCGGCAGCACGCTGCCCATCGGCGCGCAGGCTCCGCGGCGGGCCAGCGCCTGCAGGGCGGGCGTGGAGTCGCCGATCATGGATGGCGTCAGGCCGACGATGTCGATCAGCAGCACGGGCTTCATGAAGGCTTCGCGAATGCTAGCATCCGGAACATGTTCGACCGACTCCTGAGCCTGTTCCGCGGCCGCTCGGTGCGCATCCAGGGCACGGGCAAGCTGCCCGAAGGTTACGCACGCAAGATCGACATCGGAGATCCGCTCGCGGGGGGCCGGCAAGTGGTTCTGTGCCGGGTCGACGGCGAACTGCACGCGCTGGACGCGCTCTGTCCTCACGAGGGCGGACGCATCGTCGACGGGCCGTTGATGGAAGGTCGCTTCGCGCTGTGCCCGCTGCACAACTACAAATTCGACCCCAAGACGGGTGCCGTCGAAGGCCGCCTGTGCAAGAACGCCAAGCGCTACACGGTGCGCGAAAAGGACGGCGACTGTGAGCTCTGGGTCTGAGGACGAGGACGAGCTCGAGGACGAGGGCGCGGATAGCGCAGACAGCGCGGACGACGCGGACGACGCGGACGACGCGGACGACGCGGACGACGTAGACAGCGCGGACGACGCGGATGACGTAGGCAGCGCAGACGACGCGGATGACGCGGATGACGCGGACGAGTTCGAGGAGCTGCCCGAGGAAGCCAGCTACACCTGTGACTCCTGCGGCGAGGAAATCGTCGTGCCGATCGATCCGACGGCCGGAGCTTCGCAGGACTACGTCGAGGACTGCCCCGTTTGCTGCCATCCCAATCGGATCCGCCTCTCGTACGAATCGGATGCCGGATTTCGCCTCGACTCCGAGGGCGAGTGAGCCCTCCGGGGCACGGATCGCGGACCCGTGGTACGCTTGAGGGCCTTATCTGTCCCTGCCCATTCTGCACTCACCGAACCCTCCATGATCGCCATCCGTTGCCTATCGCTGCTGCCCCTGCTCACCTTCGCGCCCGCCTCCTTGGCGGGCATCAAGTACGTCGACGCCGCGCTCACCACGGGGGCCAATGACGGCAGCTCCTGGGCCGACGCCTATCAGGGAACGACCGGCCTGCAGTCGGCCCTCGGTTCGGCCGTCGTGGGTGATCAGATCTGGGTTCGCCAGGGGCTGTACAAGCCGACGGCCGGCGCCACGCGCTCGATCTACTTCGAGATGAAGACCGGCGTCGAGATCTACGGTGGCTTCAACGGCACGGAAACCCTGCTCACCCAGCGCGATTTCCTCGCCAACCCCACGATCCTCTCCGGCGACCTCGCGGGCAATGACGCCAGCAACATCTTCACGGACAACAGCTTCCACGTGATCAACTGCAACACGGCCAACGCCACGGCCGTGCTGGACGGCTTCACGGTGACCGGCGGCAACGCCAACGGCGCCTCGGCCTCCAATCAGGACAAGGGCGGCGGCATCCTCTGCCTCACGGGATCGGCGGTCAATGTCCGCAACTGCCGCTTCGTCGCCAACCGCTGCACCTTCGGCGGGGGAGCCGGCTACATCAACGGCGCGACGCCGAGCTTCACGGACACCCGCTTCGAGAACAACATCGGCGGCAGCTTCGGCGGCGCCTTCGACATGAACAACGGCACGACGAATTTCGTGCGCTGCGAGTTCATCGGCAATTCGGCGGCCCGCGCCGGCGCCGTCGAGTGCTTCGGCAACTCCAACTCGAAGTTCACCAACTGCATCTTCCGCGGCAACACGGCGACTGGTGCCGGCGGCGGCGGAGCGGTGTGGGTCAGCAACTCCTCGCCCGTCCTGCGCAACTGCACGATCACGGGCAACACCTCGACCGTCAACAACACCGCCGGCATCCTCGCTTCGCCCGTGATCACGATCGCCAACTGCATCGTGGTCAACAACTCCGGCCCCGGTGGCGCCCAGAACCTGATCAACAACGTCAGCGGGGTCAACGCCACCTATTCCTGCATTCAGGGCGGTCTCGCCGGAGTCGGCAACCTCAACACGGACCCGCTGTTCGTCAACGGCGCGGGCGGCGACCTGCGCCTCAGCCCGCTCTCGCCCTGCACCGACGCCGGCTCCAACGCCTCGATTCCGACGGGCACGACGACGGACTTCGCGGGCCTGCCGCGCCTCGCCGACAACCCCGCAGTCGTGGACACTGGGGCCGGAACGGCGCCCGTCGTCGACATGGGCGCCCATGAACTGCCCAACACGCTCTACACGGCCTTCTGCTTTGGCGATGGCTCGCTGGCGACGCCCTGTCCCTGCGGCAACACGGGCAGCACCGGCCGCGGCTGCCTCAACTCGGATCTCTTCTCTCCGGGCGCGCTGCTGAGCGTCAGCGGCACCGCCAACCCCGACACGGTGGTGCTCACGGCGAGTGACATGCTCGCCACGGTGCCCTGCGTGTTCCTGCAAGGCACGAGCAATGTCTCCGCAGGCGCCGTCTTCGGCGATGGCGTGCGCTGCGTCGGCGGCAGCCTCAAGCGCCTGTACATCAAGATTGCCTCCGGCGGCATCGCGGCGGCGCCTGGCGCCGGCGATCCCTCGATCAGCGTGCGCTCCGCGACGCTCGGTGATGTGATTCCGACCGGGGCCCAGCGTTTCTATCAGGTCTACTACCGCGATTCGGATGCGGCTTTCTGCCCCGCTCCGACCGGCTCGACCTTCAACATCACCAGCGGTCTGATCCTCAATTGGTGAGCGGCTCGGGCCCGCAATCGCCCTGAATGCCCTGTCCGGCACCCAAGATCGGGTGAGCGGCTTCGAACAGCATGTGCCCGGATACAATCCTGACATGCTCGAAACAGTCGAATCCCTGATCGAGGATGGTCGTGCTCTCGAAGCCTATCAGCATGGAACAGCCCAGCTTCCGATCCGGCAGTGGCCTGATTCGCGCGGCAAGATAGCGGCCGGGCGGCTGGCAGGCCGGCTGGGGGCGCCCCGTCTCGCAAGGGCACTGTTCCATCGGGCCCACAAGCTTGAGCCTCGCAATCCCAGAGCTTGCATCTACAAGGCCACCGTCATCTGGGAAAGTCGAGGGCAGCTCCGCGCCTGGGAGTTTCTCAAGGGACTCGACCTCGGGAAGCTCGCGCCGGAGGATGCGGCGGATCTCGGCGCCGTCAAAGCCACTGTATTGCTGGAATTCCGGGACTTTGAGCGAGCCCATGAGCTGATCGACAATGGACTCGAACTCCAGCCCGACAGCGCATGGCTGCACATCATCAAGGGCCGGGTGCACCTCAAAGCCGACGAGTATGCACAAGCGGAAGCGCATGCCCGACGCGCGCTGGACCTCAAGCCTCGCAGCGCGCACGGGTTCAGCTTGCTGGCTCATCTGCTGACTCTGCGCAACCAGAGGGACGAGGCCTTGGCTCTGCTGAGGGCGGGGCTCGACAGCTGCCGTGATCTGGGTCTGGCTCTGGAATTCGGTCGCATGCTCCGAAACGAAAGCCAGTACGCTGAGGCGCGCGATGTTCTGAGGATCGCCCGAGAACTGGCCCCGTTGGCCGAACCCCAACTGGAGAAGCTGCTGCTGGCCCAGTCCGCGCATCTGCACCTTCTGGAAGGAAACGCTCAACAGGCACTGGAGGAGGCCCGCCTCGTCGCCACCGGATTTCACCGGAAGCTGCACCAGTTGAGCACCATCCCGCCCACGGCAGACCGCAGGCTGATACCGGTGCCCTTCGTGCGCCAGCATTTCGAGACCTGCGCTCCGGCAACCCTGACGGCTCTGTGCCAGTGGTACGGGAGGGAAGCCGATCACCTCGAGATCGCGAATCGGATCTGTTATGGAGGCACGTCCTCCCACGCTCAGCGCGCCTGGGCGGAAGCCAATGAGTTCGTCGTCCGCGAGTTTCGGATGACCGCCGACAATGCCAAAGCGTTGGTCGACCGCAATTTACCCTTTGCCGTCGCGACGCAGGAAGCAGCCTCGGGTCACATGCAAGCCGTGGTCGGATATGACGATCGCAGGGGGGTACTGCTCGTGAGAGATCCCTACCTTCCCGACATCACGGAATATGAAAGCGAGGAGTTCTTCAGGCGCTACCGATCGACTGGCCCGCGGGCCATGCTGATGCTCCCCAAGGCAAGATCCGCGGAGGCCGCGGATCTCGTGCTCGAGGATGAACTGCTCTACGCTTGTCTGTACAGACTGGAGTCCTCGCTCGAAAGGCACGACCACCATCAAGCATGCATGGAAGCGCGGCGGATGTCCTCGATGGCACCCGATCACGAACTGGGCATGCTGGCGCGTTTCTCGATCTGCGCCTATGAAGGCGATCACCTTGCCGCCCTTGTGATCGCCACCCGGCTGCACGAGCTGTATCCGGACTCCGTGAGGTTCGCCGGCATGCGCCTGTCGGCTCTGGGGGCGCTCAACCGATCCGATGAGCGCGCACAACTTCTGGCCGAGGTTCAGAGCACGAATCCGCATCCCATGTTCGATCTGATGGCCGTCGCCGCGCGCCAGTCCAAGCCTGACCGGGATCGCAGCGTGCGCCGCACAATCCGCAGGGTACTTCCGGCCGTGGGGCACGATCATCGCGGTCTCATGCAGTACGCCAGCGTGCTCTACAACAACGGCCAGCGCGAGGCGGCGCTCGACACGATCCGGCTGGCGGTCACCGGCAATGAAACCGAGGAATCGGTATCGCAGATGTTCTTCGGAATGTGGAGTGCTGCAGGCCGGGGGGAAGAGGCCCTATCCATTTTGAGAAAGCGGCATCGCCGCTATCGGCACATCACGTCGGAGCCGAGCCTCAGTCTGACCGTTGCCTTGCGGGCCTCGGGCCTGCGCGACGAGAGCAATCAGGTTCTGCAGGAAGCCTTGCAAGCGCGACCGGACGATCCCGGTCTGCATCGCCACCTCGTGACCCGGGCGCTCGAAGAAGATGACACCGCGACGGCCCGTTCTGCGCTTGCGAAGGCACCCAGACAGGGAGTCGGGGGCGGTTTGCACGATCTCCAGGTCAAGCTGCTGTTGCTCGAAGCCGAACCGGAGAAAGCGCTCGAGGTGGCAGCTCAATGGACCGCTCATGAGCCGCTACGTGCGGAAGCATGGCACACCCGATTGCGCATCATGCACGCTTGTCACGGTTATCAGGCGCGCGAAGCTCTCGTACAGCAGATGGTCGAAGAGCAGGGACACCATCAGCCCCTCCTGGAACTTGCACTCCAGGCTCTGGATGAACCCACTCCCGCTGTCGCGCTTCCCATTCTGGAGCGAATGCTCGAGGTCAACCCATCTTCGCGGAGACTCCGCCGTCTCAGAGCCACCATCAGGTGCCCCAGCCTGGAATCCGTCGAATGGGAACAAGCGCTCGCTGAGATCGAGCAGACACCCGATGGTGACAAGGATGTCGCGATCCTCCGGTGCCGCGCATTGATGAGCAGGTCTGCCGACCCGTCCGAGGTGCACGCCATCCTCAGCCAGCTTCCGATGGACTTCGATCAGGATGAAATGCCCTCGATTCTGATCTACGCCGCCGGTTCGCCCGCGTACCGTGCAGACGTGCTCGACCGGATCAGCGAAACGCTGATGCAGCACGGCATCCAACCGGCAGGAATCCAGACGCTTTCATTCCTACTTCAAGCGCAGGAAGATGAACTCGAGCTCGAAAGCAGGCTCACCGCTCTTCGTGATCGCTATCCTGAATCGACCGTGGTGTGCGAAGCCATCGCCCAGCACTTTGTGCGTCGCACTCGAACGCGAACGGTGCCGGTCGAGGTGGCGGCGCAGGCGCAAATGGGACTGCGCTTCCTCGATCAAGCGCTGGCGCAGCATCCGACCCACGCTGCCCTGTGGCTTGTCCGAGGGCGCCTGCTGGAAGCAGCCCGCGATTCGGAAGGCCACATTCAGGCCCTGCGCCGCAGTCTGCAACTTCAACCGGAATCCGAGGAAGCCCTGACTGCCCTCGCCATCCGCCTATTGAGTGACGATCACAAGGAGGAAGGCATCGGCCTGCTTCGTCGCTGCGTTGCCCAAGATCCCTTCGAACCAGCCGCACACTGGAATCTGATGCTGGCCTTCAGGCGATCCAAAGCCCCCGAGGGCCTCATCCTCGCCGGCACGCGAGCCCTGCGCCTGTGCAGCCGCGGGCAGCAGACCTGGTCCTCGTTCCTCAGCGCTGCGGTGGAGCTGTGCGGCAAGGAAGAAGCTGTCCGAATTGTGGAAACCGAGAGCCGGCGCTGGATCGGGGATGTCGGCGTTCTCAGCGCCATCTCCCGTTCATGCTGGGAGCACGAATTGCACGACCTCGGACTCACTGTCGCCCAGCGAGCCGCGGAGGCTGATCCGACAAACTCCCATGCGGCAGTCATCCACGCCTTCTGCCTGCGGCATGTCAGAAGCCCGCAGGCGGCCCTCCAGCAGCTGGATGCTGCACTCCCGCAGGTCAGCGATCCGCAGCAGCTGTTCCGAATGCGCGCAGACATCCTCCGCGACATGGGAGACACGCAGGGCGCGGAGCAGGCACTGAATCAGTGTCTGACTCTGAATCCCAGCGATCAGCAAGCACGCCTGAAACTTGCCGAACTGCTGCTCGATTCCGATCGAAGCGCCGCCGCCCTCGAGCAGATTGCCAAAATCGGCGCAGAGCCGCAGGACAAGGGCCGTGCCTTGACTCTGGCGATCAGCGCACACATCAATCTGAAGCAGCTCGACGAAGCTCGGGGTCTCATCCGGCAAAGCTTGAACGATCAGGAAATCATGGCCGAGTGGAGCTCCTGGATGCTCTACCTCTGTGCTCGGCATGGTTTCGTGGATGAACTCAAGCCGCTTCTGAAGCTGCAGCTGGCCGAGGAAACGCGTCGGCCGGACCTCGAGAACTTCAGTGCAGGCTGTCTCGCCGCGTGGGAACGACGCGCACCCGAATTCACCACACACCTCCAGTTGCTCTGCAGGGATTCCGCGGTGGATCCCGACCTTTTTTACAAGTTCCTTCTGGTCGCGAAGGCCACAGAGCTGAACGCTGTTGCCGCCGAGGAGCTCTCCAATGCTCTCATCCACCAGCAATTGGTCGAGGAGCTGCTTCTCAGCGGAGTCTGGTGGCTGTGTCAACAGCGCGGCTGGAATGACGCCGCGAAGGTTATCGCGGGCATTCCCACCTCGTCACCCTATGCCGCGAAAGCCTGGCATGGCCTGATTCACTGCGCCGCCGCCAATGAGGCTTGGGATGTCACCGCCCACTTCGCCGAACGGGCCAAAGCATCTCAATCCCTCTCGCCGGATTCGCTTCCGCTGCTGGCGAAAGCCCTGCAGGCCCTTTCGAAGCACCATCAGGCTCTCCAGGTCATTCAGGCGTCCAGCCCGAAAACGGATCTCAACTCCTTCGAGCCTGAGGTTCTGTTTGCAGCGGTCCGGTATCTGGTAACCGAGAGTCTTCTTTCCACACGCAACTGGAATGCTCATCTTCCAGAAGCTGAAGTGCTCCTCAGGCATCTGGTCAAGGTCACGGGCTCGTCTGCCATCGCCGTACGGCATGCTCTGGTGGTGTTCCTGATGGGGCAGACGCGCGAGGCGCAGGCAGCCCTGCCCGCGGAGTCCGTTCCGGAATCGGATCCGGAGACGCTTCGTCTCGAGGCTCTGGTTCGCACGGGCATACAGGCCTTCCATGGACTGGATCCCAAAGCCGGGTTCCAAAGCTGCGTGTTGCTGTTCCGTCGTCAGGCGGAGGAAATCAAGCAGTCGCAGGATACCGACGCTTCAGAGGAAGAGCGAAGCCTCCGCTTGCTGTGGAGGTGGCGTGTCTCGACACTGCGATCGAGGTTGCGGGGCCTGCTGTTCGTCTACTTCGGCCGGTGAAGACCTGTCAGGGAGCTTCGATCGTCAACAGGCGTGGAGAGCGGGTGGAGGGCCGGGTGTGCTGCGTCACGGGGGAGGGGGATTGCCTGGGCTTACCTCGACCGGGCCTCGGTCCAAGCGTTCTGGCGCTTCCTTGGGGGGGATCTTTGCCCTCGTTGGCGCAGAGATAAGTTCATCTGCAAGAGCGGGGCTGCGCCCAAAAAGTGAGACGACGAAACCAAGGGCCAGCCAGCAGACCCACTTTCTAGGCGAACGCATCGATCAATCCTCGTGTGCTGGATGCTAAACGAACCCGGATCCAATGGAAATCCTCTCGTAGGGCAAAATCAGCGACCCGTCCCCGTGCCGCCTTTCGCTGAAGGATGCCGTCCATGAGTCTCCGAGCCATGGCACTATTGGAGTCGAGAAGTCGATCCAAGAGGTTACTGCCTTGGATTGCGTAAAGCTCACTTCCAACTTCCAAGCTGGCTCGAACGAGGTTCCATAGAACGGCAGCATTCTGCGAGTCTGCTGCCGTAGCTCTGAGGCTGTGCGCAAGATATTGTTCCGGCTTCTTATTTCGTCTCGCGTAAACGCCGAGGCGCTCGTGCAGCTGTGCCCGATCCTGAGCTTGATATGCAATCCTAAGTCCAATCGCGCACATGGCTTGAGCGCGTGCGAGCTTGTTCTCTTGGTAATAAGCATCTGCACAAATCAAGCAAGCTCTTACAGATGGCACAAGTCGAGAAGACGTGCGTGCAAGTTCGTATGTAGTGTGGATGGGGATGAATGGAATGTTTGCGACGTTTTTGTATATGGTGGAAAGGAGTTGAATAGAGCCTACGTATGGCGAGGACTTGTCAAGTAATGTGCCCTCACGACTGATACGGTCCGGGGTAACCGGAATACGGGGGACATTGCGAGCATGAAAAAGAACTTCTGTCCCCACCTTGCTCTTCATCAAGCAATCCAACGCCGCATCGCACCACAGCTCCGCCGCCTGTGTCCTGTAGACCCTCAGCAACTCCCGCTCCGCCTGCGACGGCTCGGGGGGCGGGCCTGGCTCATGCACGCGCGTGCGCAGGATTCTCGAGTGCGGTGCGCGGGCGATTTCGCGCACCAACTCCTCAAGCACTGGGTCAATGATCTTCGGCTGGTTCATGCGGTCTCCGCGCTGGAGCGGACAGCGTCATCTTCGAGGGTTAGGCGGTGGATGGTGTGGATGATCGATTCGATGCGCTCCCGCAGTTCGAGCTGGGTGAGTCCCAACTCGTCGGCGCAGGCGCGGAAGGAGATGGCGTCGAGGAAGAGGCGGCGGCAGGCGCGGCGCCAGTCGTGGGGCAGCAGGTTGATCTGCGCGCAGGCGCGGTAGGCAAGTCGCGACTCCAGCCCGAGGCAGCGGGCAATGCTGAGAGTGGGCTCGTCGATCGGAAGCGCAACTTCGAGCAGCAGATCTTCGGTGATCAGCTCCATCGCGGCCTGCTCGATTTGAAGGTTGAGCCAGTCGTCGATGTGCGTGGTCTGTGGATCGACGAGTGCGCGGTAGGCGATGCGTGCGAGTGCTCGGGCTTCGAGTCGCTGGGGGGAAAGAAAGAGGTCATCGCCGATGATGCGCTGTTGACAGCGTGAGCGCAGCTGGAGCGCGTCTGTTTGTCGCCAATGGGCGATCAGGAGGCGCGGAGTGCAGTCCGGCGGCGCTCCCAGAATGCTGGCGATGCGGGGGATCTGGGCGGGATCCATATCGAGCCAGTGTGATCCTCCACAAGTGACGAAAGCTGTCAATGAAGAAAAGGGCACAAAGTAGCTGGCGGTCCGCAGGAGCGGGCGATAGGGTGCAGCGGGTACGGAGTGCTCGCGTCACTCCGCCCTTCTCGCAGGAAAGGATCGGCTCGAAGCATGAATGCCCGCAAGTCTGTGGCTGTGGTGGCCCTGCTGACTCTCGGCGTGGGTGCTGTGGTTGTCTGGTCGAAATGGGGAAAAGAGCCCGAAAGAGGGCCCGAATTCCCCAGTCTTGCGGAGCAGGCCGGGTCGAAGGGCGGCGCTGAAGCAAGACTCGTGCCGGAAAAGCCCGAATCGAGTGGGGAGAGTCCGGGGACGGTGCGTGATGCTGTTCCGGCGGTTGCATGGATGGGAAGAGTGGTGGGGCCCGATGGAACGGGGCTGGCGGAGGCCGAACTGAGTTGGGGCGCGCTGCGACCGGAATGGGTGCGCCTCGAAAAGCGTCTTTTTGCCGACCATGGCGCGGAGTTGCTCGCTCGGCAGCGGCGGGTGACGAGCGAGGCGGGTGGGCGCTTTGTGTTCGACGAAGCGCCGGAAGGGGCGGAGGAGCACGGCAGTGTCGTGTGGGTCAGCGCGCTCGGCTGTCGCTCGAAGGCTTTGGTGGTCGGGAAGGGCGCGTCGAGCCTGCCGGGCGAAATCGTGCTGGAGCCCGATCCGGCGCTGCTGGTGCGCGTGGTCGATGGCGGGGGAGCCGCGGTCGCTGGAGCCGAGGTGTTGCACTTCCTGAATGCTCGTCCGGGCAGTCCCGAGGAGCTGCGCGCGCCGGAGAATGTGGCTCGCAAGCTGTACCTGCGCACGGCACGGACGGACGGGAAGGGGGAGTGCCGGGTGGGGGCCGCGGAGGGGCGCTTCATGATCTATGCGCGCTTGGGTGAGCGCCTGACGGCCCCCGTGTTTCAAGAAGGAGGTGCCGCGGTCACGCTGGTCTTGCGCGAGACCTTCACGCTGGAAGGGCGCGTGCTCGCGCCGCGCGCGGGATTGCTGGAAGAGGAGGCCTTTCTGGCGGTCTACGGCATGAGTCGGCTCGGCAAGGCCGAAGGCATGCAGTTGCTGGGCGGCCGGATCTCGTACCGCGAGGACGGCAGCTTCGGTCCGCTGCAGCTGCCCTGGGTTCCCGAACTGGCCGGTCTGCGGCTGCGCGCGGGCGGCGGACCGCTGCTGGAGAGCTATGTCGAGCGCGCGATGCCGCGGGCGGGCGAGTCGATCTTCGTCTCGCTGGAGCTGGTGCTGGGTCAGGCGCTGCTCGTCGAAGTGGTCGATGCGTCGGGCAAGCCGGTGGCGAAGGCCGACGCGCAGGCCTCGGTGACGCCGACTTGGAACAGCTTCGTCACGGCGAGTTACGGCCGCACGGACGAAGCGGGCCGGGTGCGGCTGGGCGTGCCGGCCTCGCAGGCCTTCGTGATCGGCGTCCGGGCCGAGGGACTGGCGCAGACGACGGTCGGCCCGCTGCTGCACTCCAAGGAACTGGACCCGCTGCGCATCACGCTGCAGCCCGCGGGCGGCCTCAGGCTGCGGCTGACACGGCGCGGCGAGCCCGTGACGAGCTATCGGCTGAGCTTCTGGCAGGGCGATCCGCGCAAGGGCTGGCAGGAGCGCTGTGCGGATCCCGGAGGGGTGGCGACGATCGCCGACCTCGCGCCGGGCAGCTATTCCGTGCAGGCGAGCGCCGAGGAATGGCCGCAGACCAAGCCCCTGACCTTCACGGTCGAGCCAGGCAAGCTCACCGAGTGCGAGCTTGCCATACCCGAGCCGGTCGCGGCGCGCGGGCAGGTGATCGATGCGCAGACGGGCGAGCCGCTGCCGAGTGCCCGGGTGATGCTGCACCACTCGGTCGGCAGCAGCTTGTCGTGGCCGCGCGACATCGAGATCGAGCTCGACTCGCAGGGACGCTTCGAGCTGACCCAGATCGGCGAAGCGGGCGGGGCCGTGATGGTGAGCGCCGCCGGCTATGCCGTGGCGGTCGAAAACTACCGCTGGGACGGGCGCCCGGACGCGCTGGCGCGCGTGATCGCGCTGCAGCGCCGCAGCCCGCTGGAAGTCATCGTGACGCAGGCGAGCGAGGAGCCGTTCAAGGGCTACTTCGTTTCGAGCCTGCTGGGATTGTCGCTGGCGCCCGTGCCGCTGCCCGCGAACGGCCTGCTGGTGCTGCCCGAGCAGTCGCCGAGCGCGGCGCTGATCTGCCTGCACCTGCCCGACGGCTCGACGATCCAGCAGTGGGTGGCGATCGCCTCGCAGCCGCACAATCGGGTCCGCTTTCGAGTCGGAGGCACGGCGAGCCTCGCGATCGAGCTCGGGAGCGGCGACGGCGCGCGCAGGCTCGCGGGCGGCGAGCTCCTGCTGCGTCCGCAGGATCGCGTCGGCGAGGTCGCCCGTGCGCTGCGCATCCCCGATCAACCGCAGTTCACCCTGCGCGGCCTGCACGCCGGGGAGTACACGCTGGAGCTGCGCTCGCCGGCCGATGTGATCGTCGCGACGCGGGCCGTGCGCCTCAGCGAAGGCGCCGAGCAGCGCATCGAAGTCGCCGGCGACACAGCTGCGAGCGAACTGCTGGTGGTCGATGCCGCGCGGCAGCCCTTGTCCGGTGTCAAGGTCGAAGTGGTCGGTGGCGAGCCTGGCCTCCACTGGTTCGTGCGCGGCATCACGACGGTCGACGGCCGCCTCGAGCTCGGTTCGGTGCCCGCCGGTCGCGTCCGGATCGCGCTGGATCACGACACGCTCGGCCTGCAGCGCGGACGGGAACTGGAGCTGCGCGCGGGACGCAACGAGCTGCGCTTCGATGCCGGCGCCAGCGTCGAAATCCTCGTCACGGAGAACGGCGAGCCCAAGCCCGGCATCGTCGTGCTGGTGGAGCATCCGGCGCACTCGGCCCAGGCGCGCAGCAAGTACACCAGCGATGAGCGCGGGATGCTGCGCACGCTCGCCTGCAACGACGGCGTCTACCGCATTTTCGCGCGGCACCTCGGCTACTGGCTGGAAGAGCGTGAGCTCCGGGTTCCCAGCAGCGCCGTCGTCAACCTGTCGCTGCGCCCGCTCGGGGACCTGCGGCTCGTGGCGCTCGACAAGTACGACGAGCCGCAGCGCCAGGTGGCGGTCGAGCTGGAGTGCCCCGAACTGCAGGCGACGCTGCGTGAGTGGATCGAGGCGGGGCGCGTGGCGCTGCCGGAGGGGGGGCTGGAGACCGATTCCGACGGGGAGCTGCTGCTGCGAGGCTTGCCAGCCGGGGAATACCGCTTCCGGGCCCGTGCTCCGGGCGGCGAGAGCGCCGCGGGCAGCCTGCGGATCGCCGGGCGCGGCGAGTCGCGCGTGGAGCTGCCGCTGCGCTGAGCAGAGCTGGGCGGAGCGAGCTGCCGCGGAGCTGCGCTGAGCTGAACTGCGCTGCCGCCGAGCTACCGCCGAGCTGCGCCGAGCTGCCGCGGAGCTGCCGCGGAGCTGCCGCGGAGCTGCCGCCGAGCTGAGCTGCCGCCGATCTGCGCTGCCGCCGAGCTGAGTTGCGCTGCTGCGCTGAGCAGAGTTGCGCGGATCTGGGCTGCCACTGAGCTGCCACTGAGCTGCTGCTGAGCTGCTCTGGGCCCGAGCAGAACCCGGCGAGCCAGTTTCGCGGGCTTCCCGGCTTGATGCGGCCGGGGGCAGGGCCCAGCATAGTCGGCCATGTCACACCGCCGGATCGCCGCGTGGAAGCTGCTGGGGCTCATCGCTCTGGCCTGCTGGCTCGTCGTGCGCCTGATTCTTTCCTTCCAAGCCGAGCAACTGGGTCTGGGCGCCGCGCTGGGGGCCTTTGGACTGGGGCTGCTCTTCGATCTGGCGACGCTCTCGGTGATCCTGTCGCCCTTCGTCCTGATCGGGGCCCTGCTGCCCGACCGCTGGCTGCGCACTCGCACCTTCCACGCCCTGCGCTGGGTTGGCCTGTGGCTGGCCGTGGCGCTGCTGATCTTCTCCTGCGTCAGCGAACTGGTCTTCTGGGACGAGTTCGGCACGCGCTTCAACTTCATCGCGGTCGATTACCTGATCTACACGACCGAGGTGATCCAGAACATCCGCGAGTCCTATCCGCTGGGCTGGATCATCGGCGGGCTGCTGGCCGCAACCACGGCGCTGGTCTGGTTCCTGCGCACGCGCGTGCGACTCGAAGATGCTCCGCGCAGCGCGCGGGTGCGTCTGGCTCAAGGGTTGGGAGCGGTGCTGCTGCCGGCCTTCGCGCTCGGCACCCTCTCGGTCGACACGATGGAGTTCAGCGAGAACACCTGGGCCAACGAGCTCTCAGGCAATGGACCCTACTGCTTCACGGCCGCATTCCGACGCAACGAGCTCGACTACGACCGCTTCTACGCCACGCTGCCTCAGGAGCGCGCCGACGCGATCCTGAAAGCGCTCGGCGTGCAGCGCCAACCCCTGAGCGAGTCGGCTGTGCCCGATCGCACGGTCCATCCGCCGACGCTCGGTCCCTTCCGCAAGGCGCCGAAGCACATCGTGCTCGTCTCCGTGGAGAGCCTCTCGGCGAAGTATGTCGGCGCCTACGGTTCCAAGGAGGGTCTGACGCCGGAGTTCGACCGGCTCGCGGCTCAGGGGCTGCTTTTCGAGCGCTGCTATGCCTCGGGAACCCGCACCGTGCGCGGGCTGGAAGCGCTCTCGCTGGGCACGCCGCCCGTGCCCGGGCAGGCGATCGTCCGTCGGCCGAAGAATGAGCACCTCGCCATGCTGGGGGAACTGCTCGAGTACCAGAGTTTCCAAGCGTTGTTCGTCTACGGTGGCTACGGCTACTTCGACAACATGAACGCGTACTTCGCGAGCAATGACTACCGCGTCATCGACCGCACCGACATCCCGGACAAGGAGATCGTCTTCGAGAACGTCTGGGGTGTGGCCGACGAGGTGCTTTACCGCACGACGATTCAGGAGATCGATGCCGAGGTCGCGCGCGGCCAGTCGGTCTTCGCGCATGTGATGACGACGTCCAATCACCGTCCCTACACCTACCCGGACGGTCGCATCGACATTCCCTCGCCGGGCGGCCGCAAGGGTGCCGTGCGCTACACCGACTACTGTTTCGGCCAGCTGATCGAGGCGGCGCGGACCAAGCCGTGGTTCGCCGACACGCTGTTCGTGATCGTCGCCGACCACTGCGCTTCGGCGGCGGGCAAGACCAAGCTACCGGTGCCCGGCTACCACATCCCGCTGCTGTTCTACGCGCCCGAATTGCTGCCGCCGGGTCGCGAAAGCCGCCTCATCAGCCAGATCGACGTCCCACCGACGCTCATCGGGCTACTCGGCAAGTACGGTGAGCACGAGTTCTTCGGCCAGAACCTGTTCGGCAAGGAGCCCGTGATCGAGCGCGCCTTCATCAGCAACTACCAGGAGCTGGGCTACCTGCGCGACGGCGTGCTGACCGTGCTCTCGCCCAAGCAGAAGATCTCCGCCTACCGCATCGATGCAACGACGCTGGAAGCGGAGCCGACCGCCGTGGTGGCGGAACTCGCGGAGCAGGCGATCGCGTACTACCAGACCGCCTCGCGCGCTTTTCGCATGGGCCGGCTGCAGAGTCCTGACCGCGCTTCCAACGAATGAGCACGCCCGTCTGGCGGCCGGGCGCCAAGCTGCTGGTGCTGTCCTACACGGCTCTGGCGCTGATCCTGCTGCTGTTGCAGCAGTTCGGCGGCGATGAGTGGCTCACGGCCCTGTTCTGGGATCCGGCGACGCGCACCTTTCCCCTGCGCCGCGATCCCACGCTCGATTTCTGGCTGCACGACGCCGTCAAGCCGCCCGTGGTTGCCTTGGGCATCGTCACGCTGGGCCTGTTCGCGGCGAGCTTCTGGAAGCCGGGCCTGCGCGAGCGCCGCAAGTACTACGGCTACTGCGCGCTCAACATGGCGCTGGCAGCAGGCCTGATCTCGCTGATCAAGAGCGGTTCCTGCCAGAGCTGTCCCTACGATCTCATCGAATACGGCGGCCGCCATCCGCACATCCGCCTGTTCGACGCCACTCCGCTGGGCGCCGTGATGGGCAAGTGCTGGCCGGGGGCGCACGCCGCCACGGCTTTCTCGCTGCTGGGGTATGTGCTGGCGGTGCGCACGGCGGGCCGGGCGCGTCTGGCTGGCTGGCTGGCCGTCTTCGTGATCGTGTTCGGGGTGGTGCTGAGCCTCACGCAGGTGGCTCGCGGAGCGCACTTCATGAGCCATCAGGTCTGGACGGCGACCATCGACTGGACGGTGGCGCTGGTGCTGCATCGGCTGTTCTGGCGCTGAGTCGCTGCGCCGGCCGGCACGGTCGCGGTAACGTATCTGCAAACGTCCGCAGGACCGAGTCTTCTCCGTCGTCCTTCCTCCACATGCGCCACCACCTCCTTTCCGCATTGTGCCTCGCTCTGCTCTCCGCCGCCTGCCTCGCGAACCCGCCCGCCCGCTCGCCGGCGAACCAGAGTGCCGGGAATGAGCCCGCCAAGCTCGCCCTGCCCGTGCGCGAGGTCACCGTCTTCAAGGACGGCCACGCCTACCTGCTGCGCGAAGGCAGCATCCCGGCTGAGAAGGCGCATGAGCTCGTGCTCGACGAACTGCCCGTGCCTGTGCTGGGCACGTTCTGGCCCTACGCGACGGGAGGCGCGAAGCTCGTCTACGCCAAGGCCGCTCGCGAAGAGTCGGAGACCGAGGTCGAAGCGCAGAACCTGCGCCAGCTGATCGAGGCCAATCCCGGCAAGCGCGCCACATTCAAGGACTCCAGCAACGAGATGACGACGGGCGTGCTGCTCCGCATCCCCAAGCCCGAAGCCGGCGCGCCGCCCTCCACGCTGTTTCTGCTCGAGTGCGCCGATGGCACGCGCGCGATGGATCTCTCGCAGGTGCGCTGGCTGCAGATCGAGGGACAGACGGCCCGCACGGTCAAGGAAAAGCGCTCGCGCGAACGCCTGACGCTGCGCACCGAGCCGAACCCCAACGGATCCGGCGGGGCCGGATCCGCGCGTGTGGGCGTCACGTACGTGCAGAACGGGCTGCGCTGGATTCCCGCCTATAAATTCGACATCGACGGCCAGGGCCAGGCGAAGGTTCAGCTGGAGGCGAGCATCGTCAACGACCTGATCGACCTCGAGCAGGTCACGCTGCACCTCGTGATCGGCGTCCCGAGCTTCGAATTCGCGGGCCTCGTCGACGCCATCGCGCTGCAGCGCGAGTTCGCTGGCGTAGCGGCGCAGATGCCCGCGCAGTCGGCCTTCTACAACGCCGCCAGCAACGCGCTGCGCACCCAGATTGCTGGCTTTGCGGCCGACGAGGGACTGCCCGCGCCCAGTCCCGCCGTCATCGGAGCGGAGGCGACCGAGGATCTGTTCGTCTTCAGCCTCGCCAACATCTCGCTCAGGAAGGGCGAGCGCATGACCCTGCCGCTGCGTGAGTTCACGCTCAGCTACCGCGACATCTACACGCTGGATCTGCCCTTCGGCCCCCCGGTCGAAGTGCGCCAGCAACTGCCCAGCGAACGGACGCTCGAACTCGCCCGGCAGCTCGCCCATCCGCAAGTGATCCACGTCTTGCGAGTGCGGAACACCAGCGACGCGCCGCTGACGACCGCTCCCGCGCTGGTGACTTCCAAGGGCCGAGTGCTGGCGCAGGGCAAGCTGCTCTACACCCCGGTCGGATCGGAGACGGATCTCAAGATCAACCCGGCGATCGACATCCGCGTGCAGAGCGAAGAGCGCGAGCGGGGGCGTGTGCCCAACGCGGTGCAGTGGAACAACGAAAGCTACGGCCGCATCGATCTGGAAGGCGAGATCCAGCTCAAGAACCTGAAGACCGCCCCGATCGAGGTCGAGGTGCGCCGTCGCGTGCTGGGACTCGTCGACAAGGCCGGTCAGTCCGGCAAAGCCAAGCAGCTGGAGATCGGCGCCATCGCCCGGGAGCTGGAAAGCGTGTCGTGGTGGGGCTGGTGGTCCTGGCCGTACTGGTGGTACCGCTTCAACGGCTTCGGCGAATTCCGCTGGGTGATCCAGCTGCAGCCGGGTGAGGAAGCGAAGCTCGAGTCGGAGTGGCACTACTTCTGGCAGTAGGAGCCACTGCGCCTCCAGTCCAAGCATGTCGAGCGCTTCCACACTTCTGATGCTCCGCCTGACGCGCTGGTCGATCGCCCTCGTGATGCTGATCTACGGCGGCGCCAAGTTGGGTCTGCTCGGGCGCCCGCAGTTCGTCTACGACTGGACTGAAGTCACCTTCCGCAGGGATGACCCGTATCCCTACACGATGATCTGGCACTTCTTCGGATACTCGCGCGTCTACGGCACGTTCATCGCCTTGTGCGAGATCATCCCGGCGCTGCTGCTGCTGTTCCCGCGAACGGCGACGCTTGGAGCGGCGGGAGTCTTCGCCGTGATGCTCCATGTCACGGTACTCGACTGGAGTTTTGGCCTGCCTTGGGGCGCGACGCTGCTGGCGACGGCCCTGATGTTGGGCAGCGTCGTGCTGCTGTTTCATGATCGGCGCAAGCTGGCGGCGCTGGTGAGTGGAGCGGGGAGCGACGCTCATCCGTCCGGTCGCAGAGATTTCGGATAGCCACACTCTTGGGGAGCACTTGGCCGCATGGCCGATGTCCCTCAACTGCCCAGAATGGCCTGAGAAAAACCTCACCGATGCGCTCACGGCGCTCTTCTTCAGGCCGAGACCCTCGGAGGGACTGGTCAGGGCTCTCTCGTCGTTCCGAGTGCTGATGCCGTGAACCAGGCACGCCTTTATGTCCTGGTCGAGGGCGTCTCGCTCGCGCAGGGCTCACAGGGTCTGGAGTGGGTGCTCCGTGCCCGCGTCCCGGTCTCGAACCGGAGCTCGACGCACGAGGTGCGGTTTGCCGTCGAGGAAGATGGTCGTCTTGGTGTACCCCCCCCGAAGGGGCGAGGGTCCCTTGCGTCTCCAGAGATCCCCAAGCAGGGAGAGTGGCCTGCCACCTCAGACCAGTCCAGATCCGAGATTGGCATTTGGATCGGTCTGAGGGGGCAGGTCAGCCGCGGCTAGCCCCTGCGCACCTTCCAGATCGTGAGCTCGACCATGAGCCGTGTTCGGATGCGCGAGCCCATGCGTGCGAACCCCAGTGCTTCCTTGGCCTCTACCAGGATCTCCTCGTCCATCCGGTTGACCCCGTCCGAGGCGATCCACGCGAAGACCGCGTGCAGATGCGCCTGAGAGTACTCGTCAATGCTGTCGAGGGCAGGGATATGCGGCTTGAGCCCGCGCCGGCCGGCAGGAGCTGGAGCACTCGCCGCTCGCTCCATGACGAATGCGGTCGCAGGGTGCGCCATCGCTGCGCCTTGTGCAGTGCCGGCAGCAATGCCGCCTGCTGTGCTGGCTGCCGAGTTGGTCGCCGCGTTGCCGGCTGTCGCCGCGCTCTGCCCGCCCTCGTCGGCGCGGCGCACGGCCAGCTGATACGCCTGAAGAGCGCGCTCGATTTCCCGCTCGCGGTTCTGGAACCAGTCCGTCGACCAGATGCGGTGGAAGACCCAGCCCAGCCGCTCCAACTGCATCTGCCGGATCCGATCGCGATCGCGCGCCGTCGCGCCGGAGTGGTAGCTCGCGCCATCGCACTCGATGGCGAGGATCGGCTGGCCCCTGCGCTCGGGGTGCATCGCCACGAGATCGATGCGGAAGCGCGAGGCACCGAACTGGCCGCGCAGATGGATCCCGCGCGCTTCGAGCGCGCCGCGGATGTCGGACTCAAAGGCGTTGAGCGGAATCTCGTCGGCGCGCTCGGATCCGACAAAGCGCGTGCCTCCGTTGACCGCGTACTCCAGATAGGCCTTCAGCAGCACCACGCCGCGCGCACGGGTGCGGGCGAGGTCGATGTCGTGTGGCAGAAAGGAGCTGACCAGCGTCATGCGGCGCTTGGCGCGCGTGATCGCCACATTCAGGCGCCGGTAACCGCCCTCGACCAAAAGCGGCCCAAAGCGCATCGGCAGCGTTCCGTCGGGCGACTTTCCGTGCCCGATCGAGAGAATGATCGCGTCGCGCTCATCGCCCTGTACGCGCTCGAGGTTCTTCACGAAGAAGCGCTCTTCGCGCTCCAGATCGAAGAAGGGTCCCAGCGCGGGCTCGGCCTGCACCGCCTTGTAGATCGCCGCTTCGAGGCGGTTGGCGTGCTTGATGCTCAACGCGATCACGCCCAGGGACTCATGCGATCGGGTGCGCGCGTGCTCCAGCACCAGTTCGACGACGCGCTCGACCTCGCGCGAAGCGCTCTCCTGCTGGCCGGCAAGCGCCGGGTCGTGCGCCACGTGCACGTGTCGGATGGCCTGATCGGCGCGCGCGGAGGGGAAGGTCACCAGCCGGTTGTCGTAGATCTCCGCGTTGGAGAAGGTGATCAGGCGCTCGTCTTCGCTGCGGTAGTGCCACTCGAGCATGCGGTTGGGCAGGAAGCTCTCGAGCGAAGCGAGCAGGCTTTCGAAGCCCTCGGTCGCGTTGGGGACGGTGATGGCAGGGGCCGGCGCATTGCCGTCGAGGCCTTCGACCAAGGCCTCCTCGGCGAGCTCTTCCTCCTCCGTGGAGGCCGCGAAGAAGCTCGTCGGCGGCATCTGGTGCTGATCGCCCGCGGCGACGACCTGCTTGGCGCGGTACAGCGCGGGGATCGCATCCTCGGGCGGAATCTGGCTGCCCTCGTCGAAGATCACGACATCGAACAGCTCGGCCTTGGGCGCCATCAGCTGGCTGACGGAGAGGGGACTGGCGACCCAGCAGGGCGCCACGCGCGTCAGCACATGCGGTGCCTGTTCGAGCAACCTGCGCAGCGGCATGTGCCGCGCGCGCTTGGAGGCTTCGCGCTGCACGATGTCGGCCTCGTTGGGGTGCTCGTTCATGGCATCGATCGCCATGCGTGCGTGCTTGTGGCGCACGCGCGCCGCGGCCAGCTTGAGGCGCTCGGCATCCAGTTGGCGGAAGTCCGCGACGACCTGCTCGTGCGCCGTGCCTTGGAAGTTCGCGAGCGCTGGCGTCTGGCTGTAGATGCGCTCGAGCTGTGTTTCGTGAATCAAGCGCTCGAAGCGCTGGCGCAGCGTGACGCCCGGAATGGCGGTGCGCGCTTCGGTGAGGAAGGAGCCGAGTCCGGCGCCGAGGAGCAGCTGCTGGAGCTTGCGCACGTCGGGGATGCGGTATGCGGCGTTGCGGTCCGCTTCCAGCGCCTGCAGCACCGTGTGCAGCGACTCGAAGCTCTGGTTCTCATCGGGGATCGTCGGAACCAGTCCGAGCAACTCGGCATGCGCGCTTCTCAGGCGCTCGTGGACTTGCAGAAGCTCGGCGCGCGAGGGGAGCTCCTGCACCTCGCAGTCCAACAGCTCCCTCCAGCGGCGCTCAAGATCGCAGGCTTCGCTGGCTTCGGCGTAGAGCGTCCGGACGTCCGCCTTTCTGTCCGTGGATGGCCTGCGCAGCGCCAGCAGCGTGCGTCGCGCACGGCGATAGTTCGAGTTGGAGACAAAGGCCCACAGCCGCGCGCCCCAACCGCGCGCGGCGGGGGCGAGTGCGCTCGTCAGATCCTCGAGGTCTTCCTCGAACACGCTCCAGTCGTAGCGCTCGGTAATCGCATCAGCCTCGCGCACAAAATCGCAGGCGGCCGCGAGCTGGGCCAGCGTGCGCGGCGCGCGACCGCCGCTTTCGGCGCGGAAGCGGGCGAGCAGCTCGGTGAGCGCCGGGGCTTGCGCTGAGGCGTGCAGCGCGTCCAGACCGAGGCCATCGGCAGCGGAACGCTGCGGGCCGGACACGTTGAGGCCAGAGCCATGCGGGCCAGAGCCATGCGGGCCAGAGCCATGCGGGCCAGAGCCATGCGGGCCAGAGTCATGCGGGCCAGAGTCATGCGGGCCAGAGTCATGCGGGCCAGAGCCATGCGGGCCGCCTTCCTCGGAGCCGCCTGCCTTTGCGCTCGACCCTCTCGCGCCCAATCCAGGTTCCAAAGGCCCCGCATGCGCAAAGCCTGCTGGAAGGGTCATCGCTGGGTCTCCAAGCGTCTCCAACAGCTCCCGCACCAGCTGCAGCGCGCGCTGCGCAACCGCTCCATCGATCAGCTTCGCCTGCACCCAAGGCGACGCACTTGTCCCCAGCACCAGCTCCGGATTCGTCCCGACCGCCTCGATGCCATCGCGCAGCTCCCGCAGGCGGCTGCCTTGATACTGCTCGAACGCGCTGCCTGGCACGCGGAGCCGCGTCTGGGCCTCCTTCGGCAGCCGCAGAAGCTCGCCCAGCACCTCGACATACGACAAGCCCAGCGGCGCATGCTTGGCGTTCACACGCCGCGCGTGCTCATTCAGCGCCCCCCGCCGCTCCTCAAAGCGCGCCAACAGCTCGGCATTGTCCGCCTGCGCGCCTGGATGGCGCACCCACTCGAGCGTGTTCTTGAGCCGTTCCATCACGGCCTTGCGCGAGATCGCGGCACCGTGCAGGTCGAGAACCAAATGCCCCAGACCGACACCCCTGTCCGCCAGGCGCTTGATCACCGCATCGAGCGCCGCGCGCTTCTCGGCCACGAACAGGATGCTTTTGCCCTGCGCGACGCACTGCGCGATCAGGTTGGCGATGGTCTGGCTCTTGCCCGTTCCCGGCGGGCCCTGGATCACCAGATGCCGGCCCTGTTCCACCAGCTCGATCGCCGCCTGCTGCGACGAATCGCTCAGCAGCACGAAGTACTCCTCCCGCGCCAAGCGCCCGTCGAGCCGCACGCCGCTGGCACCGCCATCATCCGCGCCCGAGCCCTCAGGGCCGCCAAGCTCGGCCGCAGCATCTCCGCCGGCCGCCAGTCCACTTCCCAGCACCTGATTCGCCCTGCGCAGCTGCTCCAGCGTCGGCCCATGCCCCGCGACCGCCGCGATCAGGGCGCTCGCCTCCAGCGCGCCGCCGTTGCGCTTGAGGTCCTCGACCATCGGCATGCGCGCGAACAGATAGTTCGCCATCACCGCGCGCGCACCGACGGCAAAGCCCGGCACGCTGCCGCCCACGGCTTGGGCCAGCCCCGCGCCCACCCGCTCCTGATCGATGTTCCAGCGGCCATCCTCTTCCTCGGCGCCGCAATCTTCGAGCAGCGCCTGGGCGTCGCAGTGCACGCCGTAGTCCTCGCGCAGGACATGCAGGAGCACCGGATTGAGCTGGGGTTCGCCGCATACCTCCACCTCCGCATCCATCCCACCCTGCCCGCGCGCGGCGATGCGCAGCGGGATCAGCAGTACGGGAGCGTTGTACGGGGCGCCGCCGTCGAGCGCGGGCCAAGTGGCGATGCCCAGCGCCAGCTGCAGCGTGTCGATGCCCTTCTCCTCCTTGTTGCTGAGCGCCTTGCGCCGCACCGCGTCGAGCGAGTTCGCGACGAGGCGCGCATCGCCGTTCTTGCAGCCGCCCGCGGCGAGCTCGCGGATCGTGACCGCCGAGCCGGCGAGCAGCTTCTTCAGGCAGGGGCTCTCGACGGGGAGCTCGAGCATGCTGACCTTGAGGTCGCGGAAGAAGAGCAGGCCGTTGTTGCGCGAGGGGTCGATGAGTTTCTTGACCCAGTTGTCGCGAGCGGTGGAGAGGAGGGTGGCGAGGGAGGGGGCGGGCACGGGAGGGGGATTGGCAGGCGTAGGGCAGGGCGAGGGGGGAGCGTAAGGGGGGATCCGGCGAGGAGCTTCTTCAGGCAGGGGCTCTAGACGGGGAGGTCGAGCATGTCTAAGAGTTGTTGGCAAGGAGGAGCATGTGGTGTGGAACAGGCCTCGGGGTCGAGATGCTTGCTGAGGCGGCCACTTAGCCTGCACTATCAGGAGCGGGATACGAGGTGCTTCAGTTCTCTCCCCGATATTGTTGCCGATGAAGCTTGAGCCACGCCCACACACCGGGTTCAACAGGCGGATCGATCTTCTGACCATGAAGCTCCGCCAAGTAATGGTACCTCATGATCTCATGATCGATTTCAATAAGCTTGGTGGTCGGATTGACTGTAATCAGTCCCTTGTCGAATAGCAGGTGCACGTCTGCCCGCAGAAGCAGACCTCCGTCTTCTTTATGCTTACCCAGATCGGCGTACTGGTACAGATGGGCTGCCTGCAACGCGAGAGCTGGTGCCGCTCCGGTGAACGCACAGCGCGACTTGTACTTGTCGAGCAAGAGTCTTCGGAATCGCCCCTGTCCAACGCGTGCCCGAACAGTGACTTCGCGATGCCCTTCAGGAAGAGGCGTGGCCCGTCTCCGGATCGGAACTCGACTGCACTCCGGCAGTGTCGAGAGTAGCGGCTCTATCTTCTCCAGATTAAGGGGACGTATGCTGTGCTGGCTCTTGGGGTGCAACGTCAGTTCCCGGCAAGCTTTTGCATCCAGACCTACAATCGGAGTCCATCCAGCCTCATAGTCGGCAGCGAATGTACGAACTTGGTCTGTGGTGACGATCGGAGCGTCGAACTCAGACTGGCACTTGCCGCATCGGTAACTCGGACGCCTTAGCCTTCGAAGACGGACATCCGTCTTGTCGCAGCGAGGGCACTTAAGGAGGCTTTTTGTGTGCTTCCCTTCGGTGATGCACTCGATTACGGAAAGTCCCAAAAGTTCGGCGCTGTCCCAGAGAGCGATGTAATCACCTTCCTTAAGACTGAGAGCGTTGGGAACACGATCGTCCCATGAATAAACGGCACCCAAGTCGTCGCCGTACCCTTCACGAGCTACCACATAGTCAGTGTGTTTTTTCTGAAGACATAACCAACCTCGTGCCATGGCCTCTGATGATAGCTGAATCCTGTGTAATCAGCGAGTCGTCCAGCCTAGGAATCACACACGGGCTTGTAATGATGCAGAACAGCGCCTCATGGCGCGCGTGTTCCTGGCATCTGATGTCGGAGCAATTGGTGTTGGGGGTGTGGCCCAATCCAATGCGCTGAGCCTTGCGACGGGTATCTTCCACTGGTGTGCTTCCACGCGAGTTGCCAGCCTCCTAATTGGTCGGCGCCGTTCGCGGACGAGCAACGCGAAGGGCGGTACGGGGGCCGGCGGCCTTGGCGATGCTCAAGCGACTCCCGCGAGCGCCACAGGGCAGGGGTCGCAGCGCGGAGGGGGAGGCCGCCCCCGGATACCGAGCCGACTCCGGAGGTACGGCATGCCCACGAAACACCCCGACCCGCTTCGCGGGCGCCTCGAACTGCGGCTCTCCGTGCAGCGGCTTATGCTGGCGATCGCTCCGCAGGAACGGCGTCCGCTAGATTCGTCCTCAGAGCCCGTGACGCGGCCGTCCCACACAAGCCAAACTCACACAAGCAGTCCTACGACATGAATGCCGTAGGATTTTCTGTTCGTACCTTCGTCGGACCCGAACTCGCGGGCGGACCCACGGCCGTCTTTCTCCTCCCGCACGCCCCGGCTGATGAGCTCATGCTGCAAATGGCCCGGAAGGCGGATGTTGCGGTCACCGCATTCCTGTTCCCATCCGATCGGGCCGACGCCCGGTACGCCATCCGCTACTGCACCCCCGTTTTGCCGATCACCGCGTGCGGCCACGCCACCCTCGCCGCCGCACACGTGGCCTTCGGAGTGACCGGAGAGCACACGCTGGTGTTCGACGGGCCGCAGTGCCTGCTGCCCGTCTCGAAGACTGATGACGATCGAATCGTCATGCGCTAACCCAAGTACCAGACCGTGCCATACGCTTCTCCCGCTCCGCTCCTCGCGGCCTTGGGAATCGATCAACCCCTGGCCTCGGACCTTTGCAGGGAGCTGCACGCGCTGTTCCTCGCAATTCAGCCGGACGCGCTGCGTCGTCTCAGGCCCGATTTCCCGCGATTGACCGCGAGCTGCGACATGTTCCAAGAAGTCGTCGTCTCGGCCGTCGCCGACACGGACGGCCACGATTACATGTTCCGATGCTTCGGGCCATGGATGGGCATCAACGAAGATCCGGCAACCGGCTCGGTCCACGGCGTGCTCGCACACTACTGGGCACGCCGGAGGGAGACCAGTTTCTTGCGGGTCCTGCAGGCTTCAGCCGAGGGCGCCGAAATGCACGTGACTGCCCTGCCCGATGCCACGCTGGTCGCGGGTCGCTCCGAACGGATCCCACACCACTGATGGCGCGTCGCCGACGGATACCACAAGGCGGGGTACTCTCCTTTGGCTGGCGGCCTGGACCCATCGAAGCCGCGAACGATCGGCGTACGACGCGTTCGCGCCCCACGGCGTTTCGGAACCAAGTGATAGGATGGTGGGCGTGACTTCCGTCCGCATCGCACTCGCGAACATCCGTGTGCCCGCGTCGCCCGACGAGTCGGTGAGCCTGGCGAGATCGGCGGTGGCCGAAGCCGGCCAGCATGGTGCGCTGGTGCTCTGCTTTCCCGAGTGCTACGTCCCTGGATACCGGTGGCCGGGTTCGGAGTCTCCCATCCCGGAAGACGGGTTTCTGGAGCGCGCGTGGGCCGCCGTCGCGGACGCCGCCCGGGCCGCCCGCATCACGGTTGTTCTGGGTACTGAGCGATCGACCCCGAGCGGCCAGCAGATCACCACGTGCGTGATCAACGCCGATGGCTCGGTCGCGGGATGGCAGGACAAGTGCCAGATCGATCCTTCCGAAGAGTCCACGTACCCCGCGCTGGGCTCGCAACGACGGATCTTCACCACCGGCCCCCTGACCTTCGGCGTGGTGATCTGCCACGAAGGGTGGCGATATCCGGAGACGGTACGCTGGGCGGCACGCCGCGGGGCGCAGGTAGTCTTCCATCCGCACGCCCATGTCGCCGATCCCGGGAGCTATCGCCCGACGCGCTTCGCGGATCCCGCCAACACGTTCCATGAGAAAGCGATCCTTTGCCGCGCCGCCGAGAACACCTGCTACTTCGCGTCGGTGAACGCCGCAAGCGAAGGCTCCGGCACGACATCCGCGATCGCCAACCCGGACGGTACGCTGCTCAGCTTTCAGCCCTATGGGCGCGATGGACTGCTCGTGGCTGACCTCGATCTCGACGCGGCGACTGGCCTGCTTGCGCAACGATGCCGTACATCGCCGATGTAAGTGCCGGTCCATGCCTTTCCCGCCCCGGACCCATACACACATCCTCACCTCGGAGACCCGCAAATGGACATTCTCTTCATGCTCACGCCTGGCTTCACCGACAGCGCCCGAGACGCCGAGGGCAAGAAGTACTACTGCCCCGACTGTGCGTTTCTCGAGGGCGTGCTCAGCTGCTGCCCCGAGTTGCGCAGGCAACTCGACATTCGGTACATCGCGTACCCGAGGCCACGCCGCGAGATCATCGCCCTCGTCGGTGACGCGCACCAGGGATGCCCGAATCTCATACTGGATCCCGCGAATCACAAGTTTGTGAACGCGGCGAAGTTCCACCGATTCGGGGACTGGCTGCACTCCACCGACACGAAGGTGATCGTCGACTACCTGGCCGAGCGATACGGCGTACTGGTCGCACACTTCTGAAGCGCCGCGATGTGACAGAGAGAACCTCGTCTCGGTCATTCGGTTCGAAAGCTCTCTCACATCGTCTGGATCGGTTCATCGCAACCCTGTCAACATGATGGGGGCTGGCTCGCATCGGGCCACCCGTTAGGAGAGTGGGTGCATGGTAAGCGCTCCCTGCCTGCCTGGTGGCGCCACAGTGGGGGGAGCAAGTCACCGCCACCAGCCGCTTCAGCGATTGGCGCCGGATGCGACCATCGAGCGATGGTTCCCTGGCCTTGACTCGCGCGATTGCGTGCGTAAACCGCCCGCAACTCCCGATTAACCCCTCTGCCCGTCACCCCGAGACTCCGAGAGCTGTAGAGCTCGAGAGTTGTAGAGCTCGAGAGTTCGAGAGGATTGCGACGCACCCATGATGAGACATCCGGTGAACGCGTCTGTTGGCTCTGAATCGGTCTCGCATCGCGGGCGCGGCGGCAAAGGGGCCCGAATCGCCGCACCCGCCAGAATCCTGCGGGCGGATGGGAATTCCAAGTGGATGACTTCCGCCGGAGGCGGCCGTCGTCGAGCGCGAGAGGGAGCTTCGGCGCGGCTGGAATCCATCAAATCGCCACCAAAGCCCAGATCGGGCCTCGGTGGCGGGCTGGCGAGGCGTGCGAGGCCTGCTGGGGCGGTGGTTCGTGCGCGGTGGATACGACCGGGCCTACTCGCTGGTACGAGTTGGGGGCGAGGAGCGCGTCGCGCCGAGGAGTGAACAGGGGCGGTGCGAGCACCGCTTCGGACATCACCGCGGTGTCGTCGCCTCGAGGGCGGACCGCAGCGATCGGGTGAAAGCCTCGGGCTCATCCATCCAGATCGAGTGCCCAGCGTTCTGGATCGTATCGAGACGGGCGTTGGGCATTGCCGTGACGAGTCGCGGCCAGAAAGTCGGGCCGAGATCGCAGTAGTCATGGGTGCCGATGATCACACGCACCGGTCCCTTGAATGCCTTGAGGGCGGGCCATGTCGCATCGACCATCGACAGGTAGTCATCTTCTGCGAAGATGGACTGCGCCACATCCGGGTTGTAGAACGCTTCGCCCCCAGCCATCTGGCGCCAGTTCCGGCCGGAGTACGTGTTCACCGCCGTGAACATGATCCGCCAGCTCATCGTCCTCTGTTGATCCGTCTTCAGATAGAGTGCACCGAGATCCGGATCGGATTCCGGCGGATGGTGGACCGCCCAGTCCGCCGGAAAGAGGCCTTCGTCCACCGCGATGCGAATCGTCCGATCGTTGCAGTCACGGTGGTTCTGTTTCATTCTTGCGACGAATGCGTCGCCGTCCGCCTTGGAGAAATCAGGCCAGACGTCCGCCACGCAGAGAGGCACCATTCTCGGTGCCTCCTCGGTCCCGTTATCGTGACCGGGCAGGACGGGTCCGACGAGCACAAGCCCCGCAACGCGCTCGGGATGGGCGCGCAGGTAGCCGTAGGCGAGCATGTTGCCCATCGAGTGCGCCATCAGCGTGACCTTCTCGATGCCCAGCCGCTGACGCAACTGCTCGAGATCCTCGATCAGGTTCGCGTAGGTGATCTTCGCCGGAGGTCGGGCCGGGGACCGCAGCGAGCCACGCTGGTCGTAGAGCACGAAGCGGTACTCATCGGCGAGCGGCTTGATGGCGGGCAAGAGGTAGCTGTGCTCCGCACCCCAGCCCCCGTGCAGCGCGATGACCGTGTTGCCGGGCTTGGACTCAACCCCGTACTCGGCGATGTAGTGCGCCACGCCCGAGCCATCCGCGTCCTTCGTCCGCATGTACCACTGGTTGACCGGCACGCCGTCCTCGGTCGGGAGCGGCGTTGGCCTGCCCGCGGCCAGGTCGGCCGAGGGCCTCGGATGTGCGGCGCAGCCCGCGAAAGTCAGGACAAGGGCAAGACCGGCCAGCGGCCGCAGTGACTGTTGCATCGGCATGGGAACTTCCTTCGGGTCGCTTGAGAGGATGCCGTGTTCGGAGTGACCGTCCCCCTATTTCACGAATTCCGGGGCATCCATCACGATCGAGTCCGCTTACCGGGACGTGCGGGCCGGAGAGCGGCGGCTGCACGCCGTCGGGGAAGGTGCAACGACCGAATCCTCCGCCAGCGCATCCCACAGCGCGGCGGATAGCCGCACGCATCCCTTCGGGGCGCCAGCCGAGTTCCCGCTGCGCTGCCAGATCGAATCCTGTAGATTGGGGCGGTCGCGAGTTCCGAAAGGATCAGACCGGCGTCGGAAATCACATGATTGCAAAGGTCATCATCGGCGCGTTTGCCACACTGAGCCTGCTGGTGGGCTTTCTCGTCCTGCTGGGACGAATCCGCATGTATACGCGCGGTGTCCGTGCCATCGGGAAGGTCGTTGCCGGAGACACCCGGACCGAGTTTCGCTCGGGCGGACCGCCTCGCCGCACCCACGCACCAGTCATTGAGGTTCTCGACACGTCCACCAACGAGCTCTTCACCTTCCGCTCGTCATTCGCGGCGAGCACCACGCAGATCGAGATCGGTGGGCAGGTGCCCGTGCGTTACGTCCCTGGCGACCATGACCTGGCGGAGGTCGACCGACTGGCCCCGATGTGGTTCTTTCCGGTCGGCCAGCTCGGCTTCAGCGGGCTGCTCTTCTGGGTTCTGACGCGGATCTGATACGGCTTGCCGCGACCAGTCCGGTGTGCTGGCTGGGCCGTCTACGTTGGCGAACCCTCAGGTGTTCAATCGGTCGTCCGACCTGAAGCGCCCTTGTGAGCCTGTCGATGGACCGGATCGTGGGATCGATGGGATGAAAAGGACGCCTTCTACCGGCGACGGCCTTCGTCGATCCCGAGAGGGAGCTTCGCCGCGGCTGGCGGATCCGTCCAGCGGCTCCCAGGGCTCGGCGATGGTTCGTCAGCGGGCGCCCACGGGCCGTGCGGGGCCCGCTGGGGCGGTGGTGCGGGCGGTGGAGCGGGCGCGGCGAGCTGGAAACTCGGCGCAAGGCGCTCGCTCTGCGATACAAAGGAGCCGCCCGAGGACAAGCGTGGAAGTGCAGGTAGAGCGTGAGTGCGCTACCAGAGCGCTGCGCGAAGACCACGGCGCCGGAGCTGGCGGCAAACTCTGGCTCACGGCAAGCGGCGGGCCCGGAAGCACCCGAACGCGAGCGCGCGGATCTCCCGGCAGCACCCGCAGCCCCCCCTCGGGAGCGGGCTGCGGATGCTACTCGATCTCGATTCCGCCCAGCAGTTGCTCGACCGGTTGAAACGGCGCCTTGGAGTTAGGACCGTACGCAACCTGACAGCCGGGCGGAATACCCGTGAAGGCGAGACTGCCGCTCGACTTGAAGATGGGGTAAATCGGGTGCGGGGAATCCACACCCGGAAATTTCACTTCGAGCTTGTCAGAAAGACTGAGTTCCGAAAAGGCTCGACCGCTCTTGCTCCGAATCGGGATTTCCAGCCCTGGAGTCAGCGACCAGATCAGCAGATCTTCGCTGGGTTCCCACGCTCCGTGCGCCTGAAGACCGGCTTCCGTTGGGATCCACGCGGCATAATGCCTGAGAGATTCGTCGAAGGGAATCTCGATCAGCAAATCGGTTTCCGTGGCGCCGGCCATCAGTAGCGCGGAGCCGGTCGTGCACCCCCTATCGAAGAACAAGCAGTAGCGTAGCTTCCCACCTGTGCTGACCTCGGGATGAAGCACACGAATGCGTTGTTCGCGCTTCCAGTAGCATTCGATGCTTGCCCGTATCAGCGAGCCATCTTGATGGTGAGCTTTGAATCGTCGACCGATCCTCAGGTTTTCCGGAAGCCCGAGCATGTGACGTCTTTCTGCGACTATATGGTCTTCAGTCGCATGAAAGATATCCATGTGATCGATGATGGGGCTCTTATCCTCGGGGAGGATCACCAGCGAGTCGACTGTCAGGCTGAAGCGCGACATATCTGGTATCCCGATCACCCGAGTCGTACCCCGAGGCGATATCGTGAATTGCCAAGCCCACAGCTCAGGTCGAAAGCCGTGGAGTCTAGCCAGGACGCGCTGACGGCTCCTGATCCACCCTTGGAGCAGATCGTTGGGTTGTCCTGTTTCGCCGTCGACGGTTTCCACGATCACCTGATGCTCATGGCGTGCCGTGTAGAGCAAACCAAGGTCTTTGCTCTCAGCCTCGCGCAACTCGAAGCGCTGACTGAAGAGGTGAATCTCGTCACCGTATGCGGCCACAACCGCCTGAAGGTGATATCGGCCCGGCTGGAGTTCGGGAAACTCAAACTTGAGGTTCGTTCCCCGGAGTCGCGCGACCACTTTTGCGATTTTCGGGAAACCATCGCTCATGTGCGCCCGCTCGCTCGAGAGCTCGATGGCGCAATCTTGAACATTGCTGCCTGATCGCAAGGCCAACTCGCCTGTGACATGCGATCCGGCGCTCAAGTTCAACTCGACGAGTACGTCCTTGGCGTATTCCACGGAGAAGGCACCCGTTTCGCCGTCGACGGGGAGACCGGTGATACGAACAGCGCTCGGTCCCACCTGTTGATAGCCGGGATCCGCGGCATGACTCGAGCCCAGCAGGGCAAGACCCGGCGCGCGGGCCACCCACTTGCCCACAGCCACCGTCTCCAAGTGGCCTATTCCACGCTTGTCCAAGACCACTAGATGCTCGCGGAGTGGGGTTGCCGGAATACCATCCACCATCCCTCGGCCTTTGGACAGCTCGACAGCTCTCAGTTGGATCCGAACGGCCTGATTGCGCAGGGACTCAGAAGTTTGGATACGGAGCGATACACTGCCCGTCGGATGAAGCAGGACAGACCGCGGCTTCAGTCCCTGAACCGCGGCACTCAGTACGGTTGCGGATTCGTAGTGAGGCGCCGAGACCCTCCATGCCGGGCCTTCGGGTGTTTCCTCCGGATCCCATGAAGGATTGAGGATCGGCTGCCCGGTCAGCGCGTCGAGCACTCTGGCCTGCTTCGCGAGTGTGGCCGAGGATCGAGTCGGCACCGGCTCGGTGGCCGCGGGATGATGAGGACCGTCTGCGCCTGGCGCCACCAAGGGTTCTGGCTGCGATGAGGCGACCGGCGAGGGACCGGCTTCTGGATTGGCGGAACGGGCGTTTGAAGCAACATGCCTCGCGAGCAGCAGCCAACCCAGCCCTAGGGCAAGAACAAGACCGAGGATGAATTTCCACATTCGTTCAAGGCCCCCGGAATTGTCCTGCGATTGCGATCGTTGCTCTCCCGCTGCCGCTGACCGATGAACCGCCGAAAAAGGCGCTGCCATCGGCCGTGGCACGTGAGGCGCACACCATTTTGACGTTGATGACGCACTGCGCCAGGCCTGACCTTCCACTGTAGTCTCGGTCGTTCAGCAGCACGATGGACGGAGTCGATCCGACGGCCACCGGCAGTGCTCCCGACAGGCTCAGCCCAAATTGCCCCAGAGGCGATCGGTACGAAGCGCCCAGTGTGGGCCCCTGCGTCGAGGGAGCGATCGACCAGGCGCCGACTGCAGTGTGCACATGATCGAGAGCCAGCTCCGGAATCTTGACTTGCAGGCCCCAACCCATGGCCCACTCGGTTTCCGTGGATGAGAAGCTCGCGTGGATGGATGCTCCTAGGTTGGTCTCTGCAGTGACCTTCGTCAGCGGCAGCTCCTCGGCCGTGCCCTGATATTGGAATACAAGAAGTCGTGTCGCCTGAGTCTCCGCACTGACATGGATCATGCAGCCTGTGCTGGAGTCGGCGGCCTGCGTCTCTGCCTTCCCGGTATGGGGTGCAAGATCCAGCAGGACATCGCCGTAACCAGTGCCCAAAAGACCCTGTGTGCATTGCGACTTGTTGTACAGGCGCTGCGGAGCCTGCGCGTCGACCACCAGTCTCCAATCACCCTCGCAGATGAAATCCATGCACCGCAAATACTGCGTTTCCTCAGCGAGCCCTTGTCCGTGAACCGGCAGGCATCGACTCGCCCACAGCAGCATGGATGCCGTCAGCAGCACATGAAGCAGGCGTGCGCAGCGCCAGCGCGGAGCAGCAGGGGATGGAATGCCGTCCAAGCATTTGGGAACCATCAAGAGACCTCGGGGCTATCGGGAGTTGAGCGGAAAGAGCCAAGCGCGAGGCACCACAAACTAGCGGACGGGAAATCCAAGTGGAGGAGCGCAGCGGTGAGCGACCTCAAGCATCGTCAAGGGGAGGTTAGCCGCGGCTGTTAGATCCGTCGAGTGACGGCTCCAAGCTGAGCGGGGAACTCGGTGTGCGGGTTGAAAAAGCCCGACAGATCGCGGATGCGCCGAGGGTCAGGGAACAGGGATTGGATCGAGTTTGGCCGCGGGCGCGGATCGCGCAGGGTGAGGAGCAGGGGAAGACGTGCTGGGGGGGCGTTCTGGACAGCGCAAGGAGCAGCCGGACCGGCGAGGCCCGAGCTATCCGCGCAAGCAGGCGGGTGCCGGGGGCCGTCAAACAACAGGTCGCAGATCTGCCGCCCCCGGCAGCGAGTGCGCGTTGCTCGCGCTAGCCCAGAAGGGTCAGCCTGAAGCTGTCGAGCACGGCGACGCGCAGGCATGGACTGGAGGGGAGCCGGAGCGTGATGCGGAGTGTGAGCCCATCTCAAACGAGGTGTTTGCACGCCCATTGAGCATCAAAGAGCCCGAGCACGCGGAGACGAAGATCGCGCGTTGGATTGCGGTCGACCTCTACACGCGTTGGGGCAAGCCGTAAGAGGCGGCGAAGGTGCCGTAGGGGGGACTGGTTCGGCGCCACTCGTGAGAGCGGAAGCTTGCTCAGGCTTCTGTTGAAAGGGCGATTGACGAAGGAGGGTGGAGGGGGTATCCTTCGCGTCAAGCTCGATTCGCAGTGGGTGGCATCCCAGCACAAAAGCAAGTGTCGCCACCCCCCAAACACCGTGACGCCCCGGTCGGGCCGAAAGGACTCCAACATGTTTCCACTCGCACTCTTTTTTCTTGTCGGTATCTTAAGTTTCGCGGCCATTTCGCTGAGACCCACACCTGCGCCCGCGAAAACTCTTGCAGCAGATTGCCGGATGACCGTGTGGTTGAAGTCTGAGGTGCCCCTTGAGTACGAATCCGCGTGTGTAGGTAGTTGCGAAGACCTGGGTGATGACTGCGAGAAAAAGACCGTCACTCAGGGTGGCACTACCTACTACTTCTGCAAGTGCACTCAAGCAGGCACACCTACCGAGCCGGACTCAACAGCCTGCACAACGGTGGTCACATTGAGCGGAGGTGTTTGGGATCACTACTGCTACAATCAGGCCTGTTCTGAGTTCTGTGTCAAGTACGCAGTGCGTTGGGAGCATACGACGCCGTGTTTGTGCCACTAGGGATGTAAGTGGCAGTAGTCTGTCCGAGACGGTTTGCGTTACTTGTCAACCTCAGGCATTCGGTCGCATCATGACCGCCACTAAATGGAGATTATTAGCCAGCGCAGTCCTCCTCGCATGCGCGCTCATCTGGTGGTTCCTTCACGACCCTGCTTCCCCAGCAAAAACTGCACCGCAGAGTCGTCCGGCCACAACAACGCCATCGGAATCGGCAACCCCGACTGTGGACTTGGTCGCAGTGTCAGGCGATAGCGCCCCACGCGAATCCGCTTCCAAAGCGGCCTACCGCACGGTCGAGGTCGTGAACCCAGATGGCCAAGCCATCGAAGGCGCCGAGGTGTTCTTCACGGAGCGGATAGATACCACCGTCCACAAGGCGGACCGTCAATCACTAGGCAAGACCGACGCCATGGGAAGACTGCGCGTGCCGCAGAAGTCGCTGCCCGAAGCACCCACTGGGCATTTCGCTGCTCGCGCACGAGGGTTCCTGCCCACCTATCTCGCGATTCCGGAGGCTGATGTCGAGGTGGTCCGACTCGTCTTGTCGCCCGAACATCGACAGCGGTTTCGCTGTGTGGATCTTGAGGGCGTCCCTGTATCAGGGGTTGTCGTGATGGTTTCTCGCAAAGCTGTTCCGCTGCAGTTTGCGGTTGACGGTTTCGATGCGGAAGTGGAAGCGGGCTTTGATCCCATCGATGCGGTGCTTGCTGCACAGTCCGATGAATCGGGAATGGTCGAATTGGGCGAGCTGCGACGCGGCTACTACAAGCTTGCGATTGTGAGCGAATACTACGAGCGCCTCGTGGATCGCAAAGAGCGTCCAGGCATCGAGATCCCCGGACCAACTCACGAAATTGTGCTCTCGCCTCTGTTGTGCGGCGTTGTGCAGGTCGTCGGCGACGAGATGTACACGAGCTCGGTGACGACGAATGCTGATCTGTGGCTACAGCCATCGGGCGACAATCGCCGCAGCATGTCGAGCCTTTATCGCCGTCTGGTAGATCGCTACCCAGGGGCTTTGGTCTACGTGAACGCGCTCCCCTCGGCTCAGTCGACCGTAACGAGTGTCCCAGCGGAGCTTTGGCTGGCCCGCACTGGCAAGCAGGTTGTCAATCTGCAGTTGTTACCCGCTTATTCCGATCCGAAGCCGATGGTGATCACCGTGGAGCCCGACGATACGGCTGCGCCCAGTGTCTCCAATGTCACCTTCAAGATCCGTGATGCAGCCGGGAGATTACTCGATTGCCCTGAGCTGCGGGCCTATCGAGAGAAGGCCATCATCCCACTGCTGAAGCAGATCACTCCGTCGAAGCCCTTGAGGCTTCCTTACGGGCGTTGGCGTTTGGCAACGCAGTTCTACCTGCTGGATAAGCACTATCAGCCTGAGTTCTTCGACATTTCCACGCCAGATGCGCAGGTCGATATCCAACTCGACATCGAACTGGTACCGGTGCGCGTTGTACCCGTTGGGCATAGGGGACAACGCGAGCAGATGGGCAACCTGCGTTTCACCCAATTCGGTCGAACGGAGCAGTGTGGCGTCCTCGACGAGGCCAACCTCTGGCTTCGGCCTGGCAACACAGAGTGGTATTTCGGGACCGATCATTTCTACGAGCCTTTCGAGCGCATGATCCCTGTGCGTCCCACGCCAGAAGGCGAAGTGCAGACGATCCGATTGGACCTTGTGTTGAAGAATGGGCGCTGAGTGCACGATCCCACGAGGGGCTCCAACACAGATTCCGAATCAGCTGGTGCGCGCGCGGCCTGGGCACGAGCGCGGCGAGTCGCTCGAGGAAGGCCAGCGGCTCGAAGACGATCGCGCTGGTGCCGTCGCTCCAAGGGCGCTGCAGGCGATAGACCACGCCCCCGCAGGATCGATCGGCGCCGCAGGCGATAGACCACGCGCCTATCGGGATCGATCGAGAGCCGCTCGCTGGCGATGGCGGGGCGGGCGATGTACCGGCAGAGTCGCTCGAGTCCAGTGCGGTCGTGGCCTTCGATCCGGACCTTGGCGTGCAGTGAGAAGCCCTTGAGGTCGCAGCACCGCTCGCCGGGCAGGAAGAGCGGCCGACGGTCGCGCTGGCGACCACGCCGCGTCAGGGGCTGGCCGCTCTCGGGTCCGAGCGCGATACGTCCTGCGACCGAGGCTGCGCTGAGTTGGGCGAGCAGGGGCTCGTCGGGCTCCGGCTCGTCGTGCTCGGCCTGCTCCTGGTGCGGCAGCCGGCCGCGGCGCTGGAGGTAGCGCACGACGCGGCGCACGAGGAGGCGGGTGACGTGCACGACGTCCTGGTCCGTGAGCTCCACCGCAGGTTGGAAGCGGGGCGGGGCGAACGGGCTCAGCCCTGTGTAGACGCCGTCGAGGAACAGCGCGTGGAAGTGCAGGTTCAGGTTGAGCGCGCCACCGAATCGCTGAGCGAGGACCACCGCGCCCGAACTGCCGCCGGGAGTGCCGGCTGCCTCGGCGCGCTGCGGCTGACGATCTGGTCGAAGGGCCTCGAGGGCACTGACCGGCGCTCCGTGATCTGCTCCGGCGGTGGTCCCGGGATCATGGAGGTTACGAACCGGGGCGCGAGCGAGGCCAAGGGCGAGAACATCGGGCTGAACATCTCGCTGCCGTTCGAACAGGCCGACAACCCCTACATCACGAAGCGCTTGGCGTTCGAGTTCCACTACTTCTTCATGCGGAAGTACTGGTTCACGTACCTGTCCAAGGCCATCGTCGTGATGCCCGGCGGCTTCGGCACGTTCGACGAGTTCATGGAGGTCGTGACGCTCGTCCAGACCTTCAAGATCAAGAAGCGCCTCCCGATCGTGCTGTTCGGCACGGAGTACTGGGACAAGGTGCTCAACCTCGAGCCGATGGTGGAGTACGGCACGATCAGCCCGAAGGACGTGAACCTCTTCTACCGGACGGACTCGGTGGACGACGCGTACGCGTACCTCGTGAAGGAACTCGAGATGCACGCGCTGAAGAAGCCAGCGACCGGCAGCTACCTCGCGGGCTGACCACGCAGGGGATCCCGGACGTACCGCGAGCGAGGCGGGCCGCAGGCGGCCTGCCTCGCTCGCTGACGTTCACGGCGCGTGCCGGCACCCGGCCGGCGCGCGCACGTCGATCACGGAGTCCAGAGGACCTTCAGGCCGTTCGACAGGTTGAACTGGTCGGCCGTGCAGAACGTCGCCGTGTCGCGATAATAGACCTGGTACGTGCGGATGCCGGTCGTCAGGACGCCGCCGCGCACGCTGACCGGCGTCGGGCTGCCACCGTTCGGGACGCTCGAGGCGCCCGCGGCGTTGGAGAACGTGCCCAGGCGCTCCAGCGAGCCGTTGAGGCACATCTTGCCGTCGCCGAACGCCGTGCCCGCACCGCTGCCCGACTGCGTGCCCTGGAGGTAGAGCGCGAAGCTGTTGGGCATGCCCGAGCCCAAGAGGACGAGCGTGTCGTTCGCGAGGCTCGCCGTGCCGCTCGCTGTGAGCAGGCCACCCGTGCCCAGCGAGTTGAGGCAGCCCGTGCCCGATCCGGGCGTCGCCTCGTTGCTGCACGGGCACGCGCTGCCCGTGCCGTCGCCGAAGCAGAACGGCGTGATGGGGGACACGATGGAGACCACAGAATCTGTGTTACCGAATCCTCGGATCGACATGGTGTAGGTTTGACCGATGGTTCCGACGGTGTAGGGAGCCTGGAACACTCCAGTGTCATACACAGTTGGAATTGCCGTCAGATCGAAGAACATCTGATAGGAGACACCCGTGCTACTCTGGCTGAAGCCGCGGAACGCATGGTTGCCGGTTTGGTTCCCTGCTGACACGAAGTTGCCCGTTCCACCAAAGACGACGAAGGTCGTGGGGAGAACGCCCGCAGCGAAGAACTGGCAGTTGAAATCGCCTTGCGAGGCAAAGAGCGTTGAGCTGACCTGCCCGTCATTCCCACCGACGCTCGACGCCGCGCTGTAACTGTTGTTGTCCAGGTCGAAGCGAACGATGGCCCCACCGGTAATACTGGTGCTACCACTGATGTGACGGATTCCGACACCCAGGATGCGGTTGCCATTCTGGAACGCGCCTGGCGTGAGGGGAGTCGTGAAGCCGGTGCTGCCGCCGGGACTTCCTGTCACATTGTGGTTGTTGAAGGTGAACTGAGTCGTGTAGATCTCGTACACATTGGCGGTGCTGCCGCCGCCGTAGAATCCGAGCGTGTTTGAGGTGCCGTTCAGCTGCCAGCCGTTCCACGACGAGCCGCCGTTGATGTCGACGGCCTGGGCGGATGCGGTGGTGGCAATGATGGCGAACGATAGGACGGACAGTAGGCGTTTGATTTTCATGGTTGATGATCTCGTGGTACTGACGAAAAGTCGGAGGAACTGGGTCAGGTAAGGTGCGGGACCCAGCACGCCCCTAGCAATGGTATCACGGGCTACGCAATCACGCAAGATACTACGGAAGTCAATCCCCGTGTGGGGCTGCTGCCGGGCAGCCTCGGTGCACGCTCTGGCGCAAGCCAGCGGCAGGCGCCGGCGAGGCGGAGATCATGGAGCGCCTTCCTACGTCATTTGGGTCTTCAGGCTCTCGTGTGGGTAGCTCGCGAGCGGACGCGGGCTAGCCCGGAACGAGCGTGAGCTGCGCGCATCCCAGCGGACCCTGGGCATGGCGCCGCCAGACCGTCGAGCTTCAGGAAGTGCGAGTGCTGCCGCAGCAGCTCCCGCGCGTGGGCCAGCGCCTTGTGCGTGCCCATCCCGCGCCGGCAGGCGAAGCTCTGCGGCACGAGCGCCGGCGCGATACAGCTTCGCGGATCCCCAGCGATGGCGCAGCGCGTCTCGGTCGCCGTCACAGAAGAGTCGATTCCCGTAGGAGATCACTTGTCGCCGAGAGGTCCTGTCACGGACAGACTTTCGCGGGTCACCCTGCAGCGTTTCGACCCGGTCGGCGAGACACAGCATAAGTGCCGTTGCGATGACCTGATCGCGCAGGGCTACATGCGCCAGTGGGCGCAAGCGGGCCGCATTCAAGCCCTTTTCGGTCGGCTCCCACACGCCGGAGCCGGACACGCGCCAACGCTGCGTCTTATGAGCCGGCACCATGCGAAGCGCGCTGCCAGTCTAGTCCTGTGGAGCAGTCAAGGCTTCCGCGATGCCTGCGAGGAACGTGGGCAGGTTGACCGCGGCGCGATCGAGCTCGACCGTCGCGGTCGAACCATCGAGCCGCTGAAACGTGCCGCGCTCGAGCCGCTTCAAGAGGAGCCAGAAGCCGTTGCGATCCCACACCAGGATCTTCACCCGGTCACGACGCGCGTTGAAGAAGAGGAACACGTGGCCGGCGAGCGCGTCGTCACCGAGCTGGTCGCGCACGATCGCGTGCAGGCCGTCGATGCCGACCTAGTAGAGCTGGCGCTTCAGGTAGCGCGCCATGTCGGCGAACTCTGTGAAGATCAGGACCTTCTGGCCCGCCAGTTCCTTAGACTGGAGCAGACGGATGAGCTTCTTGAGCTTGTCGTCATGCTTGGGCTCGAACTTCCGCGCCTCCTCGATGATCTGGACGATCTGGTCGAGGTCGAGAAAGGCCTCGGACATCATCTCCTCGACCTCGTACTCCTTGCGGTCGAGGCG
>Ga0172373_10000318_pt1 | contig 78465 bp, 79 predicted proteins | sample Lak10m_2_FD_114546 | JGI IMG/M metagenome (GOLD analysis project Ga0172373, IMG submission 114546) | Freshwater microbial communities from Kabuno Bay, South-Kivu, Congo - kab_092012_10m | ecosystem: Environmental > Aquatic > Freshwater > Lake | place: Democratic Republic of the Congo...
AATGGCATTCAAGAGGTCGGGAGTTCGATCCTCCCTGGCTCCACCAACCAACAAGCTTGCAAAAGCCAAAGCGCCCTCCGGGCGCTTTTTGTTTTTATCCCCAAAACACGTTTTATCGCACCGATGCTGCCATATCATGCCAAGTGGGGCGGTGCCGGGCTGGATTGTATCCAAAGTGCGCGCGTTTGAACCGAAGAATGATTCTTTGTCCCGCGTGCTAAATCAGCGGTGCGGGGCCCGCCTGATATCGCCGGTAAGACGAAAGCCCAGCAGCAAAATGAACATCATCACCATTTGCCCTGCCATATCTCCGAAGACAAAGCCGAAAAGCATACCAACGGGCGGAACATTGTAATACAGCGCCGAAAGGCCGAAAGAGTTGAAAAGTGATGCAATGAAACCGGCAAGGACCATGTTGCGCCAAGAAAACCGGGTATAGGATGACTCGGGCTCGTCAATGAAAAAGCGGGTCAGGCTGACGCCCGCGTAACAACTAACGAGAGAAATCAGCGTTCCTAATATATGCAGGTTTTCGCCGCCGCCGTAGACCGCCAAAAACCACATCAGCAATGATGCGGGTATAAGATACAGCACCGCACGCCAGCCGAAATAATAGATGGCAAGCACCCTGACGCCATGCGGCAAGAATAACAGGCTGACCAGATTGGTAAAATCAGGCGCGATAATCTTTTGCAGAGGAGAGATGAAGCCATTGAGCATGGCATAGGTGACGATATAGGCCAGCGACAGCACTGAAAAATGTTGCCAAGACAAATTCAACTTTTGTCTGTCCATCTGTCTCAACCCTGCCGTGAACAGATTGGTCAAATCATAACCAATCTTCGGGCGAAAGCGCAATAGCGACAAATATCTTGCTGATTTTGCCATGGGCAATGGCTGTTCAAGGCCAGAAATCATTATGGGGGCAGCGGTTGGAAAGCGACGTAGCCATCGCGCAAAAGTTGATAAGTATCACTATGATATATGCCGGCGGGCGTTTCATTCGGATGAATTGGCCATTTTAAGGCGTTCACAACGGCTTGATGGGCGGTGTAGCTTCTTGATTTGAGACGTACGAACACTTACTCATATCTTTGCGATACTTGATGTCGTGTTTCAGACGGGGGCTTTGTCGTGCTTAGTCGTTTGGCCGCGTTGCGGGGACTGCTCCATCAAATGGAGGTTGAATCCGGGTTCTCTGATCTTTCCGAAGGTCAGAAAGACGTGATTTATGCCGCCAATTCGGTTGCGAACGAAGACGGAGTCGCGTCGATTCAGGATTTGCAGAACCATCCTTTGACCGAAGGCATGACGCGGGCGACGTTTTTTCGCACGCTGAATGCTTTGGCGGAAAAAGATATGCTGAAGCGCGTCGGGTCGGAACGATCAGGTTGTTATCGACTCGCGTCAAAATTGCAGGACTGATGGCTGCCGGCGCCCTAGGGCGCCGCTTTTATTTGTGCGCCGGTGCAGGGCGGGGGGCAGAAGCCCGCACAGAGGAAAGCCTTGCCAGAATCCAGCCATGGCCCAAGATGTGGGCAGCCATTCCATGAAAGGGAAAGCCATGACTGACGTGCCGATGATTGCCCAGAAAGCGCCCTATAAGGCGGAGCTGGAGGCCGGAAAAACCTATTTCTGGTGTGCCTGCGGGCAATCAAAGAACCAGCCCTTTTGCGACGGCAGTCATAAGGGAACGGGCTTTGTGCCCACGAAAGTCACCGTCGAGGAAAGCAAAACCGCCTATCTTTGCGGTTGCAAGCATTCAAAGAACGGCGCTTTCTGCGATGGGTCGCATAAGGCGCTGTAAGCTAAGCTTTTGATACAGTTAAGCTTCCCCAAGGCCGCACCGGGCGGCCTTGGGGTGCTTTTGTCTCAGGCGTGGATTGCACCGTCGCCACAGGCAAGCGCAGCCTCACGCACGGCCTCGGAATAGGTCGGGTGGGCGTGGCAGGTCAGCGCCATGTCTTGCGCGCTGGCCCCGAATTCCATCGCCACGCATACTTCGTGAATCAGGTCGCCTGCGCCCGGCCCGATGATATGGGCGCCAAGGACGCGATCGGTAGCCGCATCGGCAAGCAGTTTCACAAAACCTTCGGCCTGAAACACCGCCTTGGCGCGGGCGTTGCCCATGAAGGGAAACTTGCCAACCTTATAGGCGCGGCCCTGTTCCTTAAGTTGCTCTTCCGTTGCCCCCACGGATGCCACTTCGGGTGTTGTGTATATCACGCCGGGAATGACTGAATAGTTGACGTGCCCATGCTTACCCGCCAGAATTTCGGCAACGGCCATGCCTTCATCTTCGGCTTTATGGGCCAGCATCGGACCAGTGATTGCATCCCCAATGGCATACAAGCCCTTGATATTGGTTTGGAAATGCGCATCAGTCTTGATCTGACCGCGCGGCAGCATCTCAACGCCCAAGGCTTCCAGGCCGAGACCCGCCGTATAGGGTTTGCGCCCGGTGGCGACCAAGACAACATCGGCCTCGATCGTGGTTTCGGCGTCATTCTTGCGCAGCTTATAGGTGACTTTCGCCCCCTTCTTGCCAGCATCGACCTTTTGCACCGCCGCGCCCAGAACGAATTTAAGGCCCTGCTTTTTCAGGATTCTTTCAAAGGTTTTGGCCACTTCGGCATCCATGCCGGGGGTAATGGCATCAAGATATTCCACCACCGTCACCTCCGCGCCAAGGCGAGCGTAGACCGAGCCCATCTCAAGCCCGATCACCCCGGCGCCAATAACCACCATGGATTTCGGGATCTCGGGCAGGGTCAGCGCGCCGGTGGAGGTGATGACGGTTTTCTCGTCAACCGTGACACCGGGAAGGCTGGAGGCTTCGGAACCCGTTGCAATCACGATGTTTTTCGCGCTGTGGATCTCGTCGCCCACCTTGACCTGACCCGGCGCGGGGATGGAGCCCCAGCCTTTCAGCCAGGTCACTTTGTTCTTCTTGAACAGGAACTCGATGCCCTTGGTGTTGCCGCCCACGACATCGGCCTTATAGGCCTGCATCTTGGCCCAATCCACGGTGGGTGCGCCGCCCATCAGGCCCATTTTCTCAAAGTTTTCATGCACTTCATGCAGGTGGTGCGTGGCGTTCAACAGCGCCTTTGACGGGATGCAGCCGACATTCAGGCAGGTGCCGCCAAGGGTGTCGCGGCCTTCGACCACGGCGGTTTTCAGGCCCAACTGGGCGCAGCGAATGGCCGACACATAGCCGCCGGGGCCAGCGCCGAGGATGATGACGTCAAACTCTGCCATGGGGTGTTTCCTTTGATGTTTCGCGTATGGCTTGCGTATTCCGGGTGAATGGCCTGCGATGGCATCCGTCCCGACATGCGCCAGCGGTGGGGTTAGGGTTGCGACAGAAAGAGCGGTGGGCGGGGCCGGGCGGTTAGGCGGGCGCGTTGCAGGCAGTGCAATGGCCCGCACAAGGCCCGATTTTCCGGTTCAGTGGTCATGCTTGCCCCTTTCGCCATTCATCGGGCTGATAGCCAAGCCATTCGTAATCTTGGGCAAAAATCGCCGTGATCAGCGCCTCGGCTTCGGCGGTTATCAAACCGGCCACGTCGCTGCGGTTTTGGCGGTTTGAACGCAGGGTGGCGAAATGGGCGGGCAGGGGTTTGTCCAACCGCGCGGCAAGTTCGGTGAAGAAGGGCGGCAGGTTTTCAACACGCCCAATCAGATCGGGGGCCAGAACATCAGGGCGGATCAGCCCGAATTGCGGCTGCCAGTGCCGATTTACGTGAATAATGCCAGCCTGATCGCGCACCAGTTCGATGAAGCGCAGGAATTTCACAAATCCCGCAGCCGTGCGCATGTCATGGCGCCAATCAAAACCCAGCATGGCATTCATCCGCAGCCGGTCTTGCAGCATCCACACATGCTTTTGTTCCTGCGTTTCGCAGATGTAGAAAAAGGCCGAAAGCGCCCGGCTGGCCGGGTGGCGCACGGTTGACAGGCGCAGCGCAGATTTCAGCACCTCGGGCGCGCGGGGCAGGGTGGCGAGCGAGCGGAAGATCTGCGCGCCTTGCAATTTATGCGGAACGATATCGGTGTTGATGTCGTCGGTCGCGTTCAGTTCTACCGTTAAGGGCGTGCCAAATTCCAGTTCGAACAGCAGGCGTTTGGTGGTTGTGGTGCCACATTTATAATTGGCGGTGAAAGCCCAGGTGCGGCTGGCTGGCACCAGAATGCGGCCAAGATAGGCCACCACCTCATCAAGGTTTTCAAAGGCCCCCGGAAACATATCGGCAAAACGCTGATGCATGGCCCCGCGCTTTTGCGGCGGCAGATCTTCTTTGAAGAACACGGTCTTGCGGGGCGCTGTCATCGGTTGTTCCGGCCTGTGGCACTGGGGAAATGGGCCTGACGCATGGCCCAAAAGGCCCCATCCCCCAAGGCGGGGAATGGGGCGGTTTAGGGGATCAGAGATCCATCAGCAGGCGGCGGGGGTCTTCCAGCGCCTCTTTCACGCGCACAAGGAAGGTCACGGCGCCTTTGCCGTCCACGATGCGGTGGTCGTAGGAAAGGGCGAGATACATCATCGGGCGAATGACGATCTGGCCGTTCACCACCACCGGGCGGTCTTGAATCTTGTGCATCCCAAGGATGCCCGATTGCGGCGGGTTCAGGGTGGGCGAAGACATGAGCGAGCCATAGACCCCACCGTTCGAGATGGTGAAGCTGCCGCCCTGCATTTCGGCCATGGAAAGCTTGCCGTCGCGGGCGCGCACGCCCAGTTCAGCGATTTTCTTTTCAATGGCGGCAAAGCCCATCTGGTCGGCATCGCGCACCACCGGCACCACAAGACCCGAGGGCGTGCCGACAGCCACGCCCATGTGGACGTAGTTCTTGTAGACCACATCCTGACCGTCGATTTCGGCGTTGACCTCGGGCACTTCTTTCAGCGCATGGGTGCAGGCCTTCACGAAGAAGGACATGAAGCCCATCTTGACGCCGTGCTTTTTCTCAAACGCGTCCTTGTAGGTGTTGCGCAGCTCCATGATGCCCGACATGTCCACCTCGTTATAGGTGGTCAGCATGGCGGCGGTGTTCTGCGCGTCTTTCAGGCGGCGTGCGATGGTGGCGCGCAGGCGGGTCATCTTGACACGTTCTTCGCGGGCGGCGTCATCGGCCGGAACCGGGGCGCGCGGAATGGCGGCCGGGGCCGGGGTGGCGGCAGCGGCCACCGAAACGGCGGCGGCGGCGCGGGCGACGTCTTCTTTCATGACGCGGCCATCGCGGCCGGTGCCCTGCACCTGATCGGCGGAAAGCCCGGCTTCGGCCATGGCTTTTTTCGCGGCAGGCGCGTTTTCAACGTCTTTCGCGGCAGCCGGGGCCGGGGCAGCTTTGGGCGCTTCGGCTTTGGCGGCGGGGGCGGCAGGCGCGGTGCCGGCAGCGCCTTCGGCCACGATCGCCAGACGCGCCTTGGCGTCCACGGTTGCGCCTTCGGGGGCCAGAATTTCGGTCAGCACGCCAGATACCGGCGAAGGCACCTCGACCGAGACCTTATCGGTTTCCAGTTCGCACAGCATTTCGTCCTGTTTCACCGTATCCCCGACCTTTTTGAACCAGGTCGAAACGGTGGCCTCGGATACGCTTTCGCCCAGAGCGGGCACCATAACATCGGTCATGTTCTTCTCCTTAACCCCCGGGATCAGCCCAGGGCCTCCTTCACGAGGGTTTCCTGTTCAAACTTGTGGCGGCTGGCCAGACCCGTGGCGGGCGAGGCGCTGGCCTTGCGGCCGGCATAGGCAAAACGGGTTTTCTTCGCGCCAATGTCGGTAAGAATCGCTTCGAGTTCCGGTTCAATGAACGACCAGGCGCCCTGATTTTTCGGCTCTTCCTGGCACCAGACCCAATCGGCCCCCTTAAAGCGGGAAAGTTCGGCCTTCAGCGATTTGGTCGGCACCGGATAGATCTGTTCCAGACGCATCAGATAGGTGTCGTCCTGACCGCGGGCGTCGCGTTCGGCCAGCAGGTCGAAATAGACCTTGCCCGAACACAAGATGACACGCTTGATCTTATCATCGGTCTTCAGGTTCAGCTTTGAATTGCCCTTTTCGGCATCATCCCACAGCACGCGGTGGAAGGTGGAACCTTCGGTGAAATCGGCGGTGGCCGAAATCGCCATCGGATGACGCAAAAGCGATTTCGGCGTCATCAGGATCAGCGGTTTGCGGAAGCCGCGGTGCAATTGGCGGCGCAGGATGTGGAAGTAGTTTGCCGGCGTGGTGCAATTGGCCACGATCCAGTTTTCTTCCGCCGAAAGTTGCAGGAAGCGTTCCAGACGCGCCGAAGAATGCTCCGGCCCCTGGCCTTCAAAGCCATGCGGCAACAGCACGACCAAACCCGACATCCGCAGCCATTTCGATTCGCCCGAGTTGATGAACTGGTCGAACATGATCTGCGCGCCGTTGGCGAAATCACCGAACTGGCCTTCCCAAAGCGTCAGCCCGTTCGGCTCTGCCAGCGAATAGCCGTATTCAAAGCCCAGAACCGCATATTCCGAAAGCGCCGAGTCGATCACCTCGTAACGGGCCTGACCGGGGCGGATGTGGTTCAGCGGATAGTGGCGTTCTTCGGTAACTTGGTTCACCCAGCCCGAATGGCGCTGCGAGAAGGTGCCGCGGGTGCAATCCTGACCCGCCAGACGCACCGGGAAGCCTTCGACCGCCAGCGAGCCAAAGGCCAGTGCCTCGGCTGTGGCCCAGTCAAAGCCTTGACCGGTTTCAAACATCTTGGCCTTGGCGTCCAATTGACGCGCCACGGTCTTGTGAATGTCAAACCCTTCGGGAACGCGGGTCAGCGCCGCGCCGATTTCGGCAAAGGTATCGGCCTTGACCCAGGTTTCGCCGCGCTCGTAGTTCACAAGGTCTTTCGGCGTAAGGTTTTTCCAGCGCCCATCCAGCCAATCGGCCTTGTTGGGCTTGTAGTTTTTACCAGCCTCGAATTCTTCGTTCAGATGGGCCTGGAAGGCGGCCTTCATATCTTCGATTTCGCCTTCGGGGATCAGCCCATCGGCCACCAACCGTTCAGTATAAAGCTGAAGCGTGGTTTTTTGCTTGCGGATGCGATTGTACATCGCCGGGTTGGTGAACATCGGCTCATCGCCTTCGTTGTGACCGAAGCGGCGATAGCAGAAGATGTCCAGAACCACGTCTTTGTGGAATTTCTGGCGGAATTCGGTGGCGACCTTGGCGGCATGAACCACGGCTTCGGGATCATCGCCGTTGACGTGGAAGATCGGCGCTTCGACCATCAGCGCGATGTCGGTCGGATAGGGCGACGAACGCGAGAAATGCGGCGCGGTGGTAAAGCCGATCTGGTTGTTCACCACGATATGAATGCAGCCGCCGGTGCGGTGGCCCTTGATGCCCGAAAGCTGGAAACATTCCGCCACAACGCCTTGGCCCGCAAAGGCCGCGTCGCCGTGCAGAAGAATCGGCATGACGCTTTTGCGTTCTTCGGGGGCATCGCCCAACTGATCTTGTTTGGCGCGCACCTTGCCCAGAACGACCGGGTTCACCGCCTCAAGGTGGCTGGGATTCGCGGTCAGCGACAGGTGAACGGTGTTGCCGTCAAAGGTGCGGTCGCTTGATGCGCCGAGGTGATATTTCACATCGCCCGAACCATCGACTTCGTCGGGCTTATAGCTGCCGCCCTGAAATTCGTGGAAGATCGCCTTGTAGGGTTTCTGCATCACGTTGGCGAGAATGTTCAGACGCCCCCGGTGCGGCATCCCGATGACGATTTCCTTCACGCCATGGGCGCCGCCCACTTTGATCATGGCTTCCATCGCCGGGATCAGCGCCTCGCCGCCGTCCAGACCGAAACGCTTGGTCCCCATGTATTTGACATGCAGGAACTTTTCATAGCCTTCGGCTTCGACCAGCTTGTTCAGGATCGCCCGGCGCCCTTCGCGGGTGAACTGGATTTCCTTGCCGTAACCTTCGATCCGCTCTTTCAGCCAAGAGGCCTGTTCGGGATCGGAGATGTGCATGTATTGCAGGGCAAAGGTGCCGCAATAGGTGCGCTTCACGATTTCGATGATCTGGCGCATCGAGGCGGTTTCCAGCCCCAGCACATTGTCGATGAAGATCGGGCGGTCCATGTCGGCTTCGGTGAAGCCATAGTTCGCCGGGTCAAGCTCGGGGTGGTTGCCGCGCTCGGTCATGCCCAGAGGGTCAAGATCGGCGGCCAGATGGCCGCGAATACGATAGGCGCGAATGAGCATGATGGCGCGGATCGAATCCAGAACCGCGCGCTGGATCTGGTCTCGCGTCAGCGCAACGCCCTTTTCGGCAGCCTTGTCGGCAATTTTCTTGCCTGCGGCCTTACCGTCGGCCTTGGCGGCCGGCCATTCGCCGGTCAGCGCAGCGGTCAGGTCATCGGCCGGGGTCGGTGGCCAGTCGGCGCGGGCCCAGCTTGGGCCTTCGGCGGCGCGCTTGGCCTCAATCTCGCTGTCGCCAAGGGCGCGGAAGAACTCGGCCCAGCCGGCATCGACCGAATTAGGGTCGGCGGCATGGCGCGCGGCAAGCTGGTCAACGTAATCGGCATTGGCCCCATTCAGGAAACTGGAGGCGTGGAAGGCGGAATTCGGGGTCTGTTCGGTCATGTCCTTGACTCCAATGATGGGCGGCGCGCCTGAGTTTTGCGGGGGGCGTCTTTCATCCCCCCGCGGGCAGGTCTCAGCCCTTGATCGCTTTCATAACCGCTTCGCCCAGATGGGCGGGGCTTTCGGCAACGACGATGCCAGCGGATTTCATCGCTTCGATCTTACTCTCGGCATCGCCCTTGCCGCCGGCGACGATGGCACCCGCATGGCCCATGCGGCGACCCTTCGGCGCGGTGCGGCCGGCGATGAAGCCAGCGGTCGGCTTCCAGCGGCCCTTTTTCTTTTCCGAGGCGAGGAATTCGGCGGCTTCTTCTTCGGCAGAACCGCCGATTTCACCGATCATGATGATCGAGGTGGTTTCCGGGTCAGCCAGGAACATTTCCAACACGTCGATATGTTCGGTGCCCTTGATCGGGTCGCCGCCGATGCCCACCGCGGTGGATTGGCCAAGGCCCATATCCGAGGTCTGCTTCACCGCTTCATAGGTCAGCGTGCCCGAGCGCGACACGACACCGACCGAACCACGACGGTGGATATGGCCCGGCATGATGCCGATCTTGCAGGCGTCGGGCGTGATGATGCCGGGGCAGTTCGGCCCAATGAGGCGGGTCTTGGAATTGATGAGGGCGCGCTTCACCTTCATCATGTCCAGAACCGGGATGCCTTCGGTGATGCAAACCACCAGCGGAATCTCGGCGTCGATCGCTTCCAGAATGCTGTCCGCAGCAAAGGGCGGCGGCACATAGATCACCGAGGCATCGGCGCCAGTTTTGGCGACGGCCTCATGCACGGAATCAAACACCGGCAGGTTCAGGTGGGTCGTGCCACCTTTGCCGGGGGTGACGCCGCCGACCATTTGCGTGCCATAGGCAATCGCTTGTTCGGAATGGAAAGTGCCTTGGCTGCCGGTGAAACCTTGGCAGATGACTTTGGTGTGTTTGTCGACGAGAACGGCCATCTTGGCCTCCTTTTTGCGTAGGGCGGGCGCTTTGCCCACCATGCCGGGGGGATGGTGGGCGAAACCGCCCACCCTACGGATTAACCTTTGACCGCTTTCACGATCTTCTGGGCGGCATCGGCAAGATTGTCGCCCGCGATGACGTTCAGGCCCGAGTTGCGGATGATCTCTTTGCCCAGTTCCACATTGGTGCCTTCAAGGCGCACCACCAGCGGAACCTTCAGGCCCACCTCTTTCACCGCCGCAATCACGCCTTCCGCGATCACGTCGCAGCGCATGATGCCGCCGAAGATGTTGACCAAAATGCCTTTGACGTTCGGGTCAGAGGTGATGATCTTGAACGCCTCGGTGACTTTTTCCTTGGTCGCGCCACCGCCCACGTCGAGGAAGTTCGCCGGTTCGGCACCGTAAAGCTTGATGATGTCCATGGTGGCCATCGCCAGACCGGCCCCGTTCACCATGCAGCCAATCTCGCCATCCAGCGCGATGTAGTTCAGGTCAAACTTCGACGCGGCAAGCTCTTTGGGGTCTTCTTCGGTTTCATCCTTCAGCGCCAGAATATCGGGGTGGCGATAGAGCGCGTTGCCGTCAAAGCCCATCTTGGCATCGAGAAGCTTCAACGAGCCGTCCTTCAGCACGCAGAAGGGGTTGATCTCCAGCATGTCCATGTCCTTGTCGATGAACAGCCGGTAAAGGTTTTTGACGATGCCCACGCATTGCTTGACCTGCGCGCCTTCAAGGCCAAGACCAAAGGCCACGCGGCGGCCGTGGAAATCCTGGAAGCCGGTCGCCGGGTCGATGTCAAAGGTCAGGATTTTTTCGGGCGTGTCATGGGCCACGTCTTCGATCGACATGCCGCCTTCGGTCGAAGACACGATCGAGACACGGCTGGTTTTGCGGTCGATCAGCAGGGCCAGATAGAATTCCTTGGCAATATCGCTGCCGTCTTCAATGTAGATGCGGTTCACCTGCTTGCCGGCCGCGCCGGTCTGCACGGTGACAAGGGTGCGGCCCAGCATCTGGCGGGCAAACTCGGCGGCCTCGCCCACCGAACGGGCCAGACGCACGCCGCCTTTTTCGCCGGCCTCAGGCTCCACGAAGTGGCCCTTGCCGCGGCCGCCGGCATGGATCTGCGCCTTGACCACCCACAGCGGGCCATCCAGCTCGCCTGCGGCGGTTTTGGCTTCTTCGGCTTTCAGGACGGCGCGGCCGTCAGACACCGGAATGCCATAGCTGCGCAGAAGTGCCTTGGCCTGATATTCGTGGATATTCATGGGAGGGCCCCCGTTTCAGATGAATTTCGACGGTGATGCCATGAAAATCGCTATAGTCAAAACGGGAATCGCGAAGAATTGCAGAAAAGTGACAAATGTGATCACAGCAAAAAATTTTGTTATCACATAGGGGCTGAGTGCCGCCGATTTGCCCTGTTGCAAGGGGGAATCGCCTGCCTTAACCTGCCGCTTATTGGGTGAGAGTGTCGTGATGCAGGCCAGTTGGGCGGTGGTGGCAACAGTTGATGAACCTGCGCCTTTGGTGTTGGCCTTTGCAGCCCATCACCTGAATGAAGGGGCCAGCGCGGTTCACCTGTTTCTTGACCGGCCTGACACCGAAGCCGCATCTGTGTTGCGGCAAATGCCGGGGGTCATTCTGACGCGCTGTAATCAGGCGCATTGGCAAAAACATAACGACGGGGCGCGGCCCTATCTGCATACCCGCCGCCAGATCATCAACGCCAATATCGCCTATCGCCAGACCAAGGCCGATTGGCTGGTGCATTGCGACGGCGATGAATTCATCCGTGACGGGCGGGCCATGGCGCAGGAACTGGCGCGCGCCCCGGCGGACTGCGCACATTTTCGTCTGCGGGTGGCAGAGCGGGTGATGCCGGCGGGGCAGACGCAGGACAGCATTTTTGACGGATTTTTCCGCCTGCCCATCGCGGTGCGGCCGGGGCGTCTGGATCCGATCTACGATCCCGTCTCGTTATATCTTGATCGGGGGTTGACCGGCCATCCGAATGGCAAAGCGGTGGTGCGCGCTGGCCGCGGCCATCAGCTTTCAATCCATTATCCGATGGGCGAAGTGCCGTCGCGGCCGCTGACATCGACGCGGCTATTGCATTTCGATGGGCTCAGCGCATTTCACTATCTGTTGAAGCTGCTGCGGCGGGCGCATGAAAAGCCGTTGCCTGGGGCGCCGCGCCACAAGCCGGGGCGGCTGGCGCAAGTGACCGCATTGAAAGACCATGCCGATGATCCGGACTTTTTCCGCGCGCTGGTTACACGGCTGAAAACCCTGCACCCCGATCAGGTGGCGGCGCTGCAAGAGCTTGGCCTGATAGACAAGCGGCCCTTTGCCCCGAACCTTGGAGGCATGGCGCTGGATCTGTCGGTCGCGGGGTTTGACGCGCGATTGCGCGCGCGTCAGGCTGATTTTTTGCAAGCGATCGGCTTTGCCGGGGCGCAAGCAACGGCTTAGTTCAGCCAAATCGCAAAGAGCATGGCATCGCCGCCGAGCATATTTTCGAACTGCATCCAGTTGCCTTCTGTGACCAGCGGGCCCTTTTCCAAATAGGGCACGGCCGCCCAGCCCTGAATCCAGCCGGCAATATCTTGTGGGGCGGGTTCCAAAAACAGCTTTTTCAGGTTGATGCCGCCCGCATCGCCCGTGCGCCAATAGGGGATCAGCTTTTCGCCTTGCAAAAGCGCCTCGGCATCGGCCAAAACCGCCTGCCAAAGCGCGGCGGTTTCCGGTTGCAGCGGCAGGCCAAGGGCGGATTGCTGGCGGGCATTGGGCAGCCATTCCTGCGCGTCGTCGGTCTCAGCCTCGACAAGGCTCCAGAAACGGCGGTTCTGGGCGATCATTTCCAGAAAATGCGCATGGGCCTTGGCGGCATGGTCCGTATCGGGCTGTTGATGCAGGGTTTCCAACACCATGGCGAGAATATCAATCTCATCTGGCACCCGGTCTTCGCCCGTCAGAAAGCTGGGCGGCGGCGGGCCGTATTCGGCCAGTGTCTTGCGGGCGTTAATCACGCGGGTCAGCGGCTCGGTCGGGTTATAGGCCAGAACGGTTTCGGCCACGCCCGACAAAAGATGCGCATAGGCCGTGGCCCAGGCCGCATCGGCAATATCAAACCGGACGCTGGGCAGGGGCGGTGGTTCCATCCCCATTTCGGCAGGAGAAATGCCCATGGTGAAGGTGCCAACGAAATCGGCCATGCCTTCGCCGGTATCGCGGGTGGTATTGCCGTTCACATCAAACCAGATATCGCCAAGGTTCAATTCCAGCGCGGCGGTGGAACTGTCGGGCAGGGCTTCAAAACTGGCGATGGCGCGGGCAAAGCCGGCTTCGGCATCGGTGAAGACTTGCGCCACGACCGGCGGATCAAAGGGCTGGGCTGCGGGGTTGTCATCCAGCGGCAGACGCAAAAGCGGCAAGATGCCGGAGCGGTCGGTCATGCCATAGCGCCAGCGGGTCTGGAATGAACCCTCGACCGCGCGCAGAAATTGCACCGCGCCAAGGGCAAGGGTTTCATCTTCGGTCGGGGAAGAAAGGGCGGCGAGGCGGGTTTCAGTTGCCGCAAGCCCGGTCGTGGCGATTTCTGTGGAAATTCCTTCGGCATATGCGGGAAGGGCGGCAAATAGGGCCAAAAGCCCAGAGGTAACGATTTTATGGAACATGGATACACCTACTTTCGTGGGCGTAAAATTGGCGCAACCTGCGGAAAGTTCAAGCAGATTTCTGCGGCATCGCATGGACGAGCAATTGCCCGCGCGGCAGTTCTGTGGGCAGGGGCGTTGCGGTGAAGCCTGCGTTCTGGGCCGTGGCCAGCACATCGGCCAGCCGGTGATGCCATGGCGCGCGGCCGGGATGGGTGACAACGCCATCGGGCTGGCGGAAAGGCGCGTTGAACTGGTCATCCGGGGCGGTGAAAACCGTGAACATCAACCATTCCAGCCGGGGAAAGCGGCGCTGGATCTGGCCAAGCCCATGCGCAAGATGCGCCAGCGGCAGATGGGTGAAAACCGCAAAGGCCATGGCATGGGTGATGCTATTGGGCAGGCCGGGGAAGGCGAAATTCGTGTCTTCAATCAGATGGTCGGGCGAAAGGCGGGTTTTGTCGGCAAGTTCCAGATCATAGCCCCGGCGCAAAAGCGCGCCGGAAAGATCGGTTGCCCAATAATGGTTTGGCGCGAGATAGGGCACCAGACGGCAGCCCAGCCGCAAAGAGCCCGCGCCGATGTCAAGAAAATGGTGCTGCGGCTCAAGCCCGGCGTTGAGAAGGATCTGCATTTGCACCAGCCCGGTTTCTTCCCAGCGGCCACCGACGATGTCGCGGTGGCGGCCATGGGCAAGGGCCTCGTCGAAAAAGCCGGGCTTGTGATAGGGCGAAATCGGGGCGGTCATGGGGGCGCACGGCCTTTGAACGGGTTTCTTTCGGGGCCGCCGGGGCCGCTGTCCCCGGACCCCTGGGGTATTTGGGCCAAGATGAAATGGCAGGCCGATCAGCCTGCGGCTTTGGTTGTGATTGTTAGCATCAACTCAGTGGCTCTGGCCATGTCTTGCACCGAAATCCATTCAAGCGGGCCGTGGATTTCCTGCATTCCGGTGAACAGATTGGGGCAGGGCACGCCCATTTCTGTAAGGCGCGAGCCATCGGTGCCGCCGCGGATGGGCACCGAAACCGGGTTGAGCCCGATGCCCCGCGCGGCATCGCGCGCCAGATCGACCGGGCGCATGTCCTTTTCCAGCCAGTAGCGCATGTTGCGGTATTGCGGGGTGATGGTGCAGATGATTTCGGCGCGGGGTTCGGTGGCCTGAACCGCGGCGCAAACCGCGCGCAGGATATTGCCCTTTTCTTCCAGCCCTTGCAGTTCGAAATCGCGCAGGATGAATTTCAGCGCCATTTCCGAGGAACCGCCCTGCATGTCGGTTGCATGGATAAAACCCGCGCGGCCTTCGGTGAGTTCGGGCAGCATCGTGTGCTGGGGAAGGGCGGCGATGATTTTTGCGGCAAGGTGGATGGCATTGACCATTTTGCCCTGCGCAAGGCCGGGGTGAATGGAGACGCCCTTGATGCTGACCTGCGCGCCATCTGCGGAAAAGCTTTCGTATTCAATCTCTCCGGTCGCGCCGCCATCGAAGGTATAGGCGAAATCGGCGGCCAGATCGGCGGGAAGGCGCGGGTCAACGCCACGGCCGATTTCTTCATCGGGGGTGAAGGCGAGGCGGATTTTGCCATGGGCGATTTGCGGGTTGGCCAGAAGGTGGCGGGCCGCTGTCATGATGATGGCGACACCGGCCTTGTCATCGGCGCCCAACAGCGTGCGCCCGGAAGCGGTGATGATGTCATGGCCCTGCTTATGTGCCAGTTCGGGCGAGATTTCGGGCGTCAGGGACAGGGTGGGATCATCGGGAAAGCTGATTGCGCCGCCATTATAGCCGCGGATGACGCGGGGCTTTACCCCGGTTGCATTGAACTGGGGCGCGGTATCGACATGGGCCAGAAAGCCGATGGTCGGGCCGGGGGCGGTGGCGGGAAGGGTGGCCAGCACGGTGCCGTAATCGGTCAGCACGACATCTTCGGCCCCGATTTCGGCCAGTTCTTGCAGCAAAAGCCGGGCCATATCCAGTTGAATGGCGGTCGACGGCGCGCTGGGACTATCGGCGTTGGACTGGCTGTCGATGGCGCAATAGCGCATCAGCCGGGTTTCAAGCTGGGCCAGCCGGTCGGGCTGGGGCGGAAGATCGGTCGCGGCGTTGGTCATGGGCGTTCCATCGTTTTGAGGTCAGGCGACGGGAGAGGTTTCAGACATCCAACTCTTCCACGAAGCGGGCGTTTTCCTGAATATACTGGAAGCGCAATTCAGGCTTTTTGCCCATCAGCCGCTCGACCAGATCGCCCGTCATGCCCGGTTCATCATCGTCGATCGAGACGCGGATGAGCTTGCGGGTTGCGGGGTTCATCGTGGTATCTTTCAGGTCTTTGGCGTCCATCTCGCCAAGGCCCTTGAAACGTTGCACGTCGATCTTGCCTTTGCCGCCAAGGCCCTTTTTCAGCCAAGCCTCTTTTTCCGCATCATCGGCCACATAAAGCCGCCGCGCGCCCTGGGTCAGGCGGTAAAGCGGCGGGCAGGCCAGATAGAGGTGCCCTTTGTCGATCAGCGGGCGCATCTGGGTGAAGAAAAAGGTCATCAAAAGGCTGGCGATGTGGGCGCCGTCAACATCGGCATCGGTCATGATGATGATCTTGTCATAACGCAGGTCATCGACGCGGAATTTGGTGCCCATCTGCACGCCCAAGGCTTCGCAAATGTCGCGAATCTCGGCGTTGTCGCCAAGCTTGTTTGAGGCTGCACCCAATACGTTCAGGATCTTGCCGCGCAGGGGCAAAAGCGCCTGCGTTTCGCGGTTGCGGGCGGCTTTGGCGCTGCCGCCGGCCGAATCCCCTTCGACGAGGAACAGCTCGGTTCCTTCGCGGTTCTTGGCAGAACAATCTGCCAGTTTGCCCGGCAGACGCAGTTTTTTCGTTGCGGTCTTGCGCTGGGTTTCCTTTTCCTGCCGGCGTTTCAGGCGTTCTTCGGCGCGCAGAACCAGAAAATCAAGGATCGCGCCGGCTGATTTCGGGTCGGATACCAGCCAGTTGTCAAAGTGGTCGCGCACTGCGTTTTCCACCCATTTCGCGGCTTCTTCGGTGGCCAGGCGGTCTTTGGTCTGACCGACAAATTGCGGTTCGCGGACAAAAACCGAAATCAGCGCGCAGCCGCCGGTCAACATATCATCGCGGGTGATGAGTTCTGCCTTGCGGTTCTTTGACAGCTCGCCATAGGCCTTGATGCCCTTCAGGATGGCCGACCAGAAGCCAAATTCATGCGTACCGCCTTCGGGGGTGGGCACGGTGTTACAGTAAGACTGGATGAACCCATCGCGCACGGGTGACCAGTTGATCGCCCATTCCACAGACCCCGGCACGCCGAATTTTTCCTGAAAGCCGACTTTGCCCGAAAAGGGGCGGTCGGCATAGGTGGTGGTCTTTTCCAGCGTGTCTGACAGATAATCGGCCAGCCCGCCGGGGAAATGGAAGGTGGCTTCCATCGGCATGTCGCCGTCGGGGATCTGCGATTTCCAGCGAATCTCGACGCCAGAAAACAGATAGGCCTTGGAGCGCGCCATCTTCATCAGCCGCGAGGGCTTGAACTGGTGGCTGCCGAAAATCTGCGCGTCAGGGTGGAAGGTTACGGTGGTGCCGCGCCGGTTTGGTGCCGCGCCGATCTTCTGGATCGGGCCAAGGGGTTTGCCGCGCGAAAACGACTGCTGGAACAGTTCCTTGTTCTTGGCGACTTCGACCACCATGCTGTCGGAAAGCGCGTTCACAACCGATGAGCCAACACCGTGCAGGCCGCCCGAGGTTTCATAAGCCTTGCCGTTGAACTTGCCGCCGGAATGCAGCGTGCAAAGAATCACCTCTAGCGCGGATTTGTCGGGAAATTTCGGGTGGGGGTCCACCGGGATGCCGCGGCCGTTGTCGCGGATGGTCAGCGAGCCATCGGCGTTCAGCTCTACCTCGATGCGTGAGGCATGGCCCGCCACCGCCTCGTCCATCGAGTTATCCAGAATTTCGGCAGCCAGATGGTGATAGGCGCGCTCATCAATGCCGCCGATATACATGCCGGGGCGCAGGCGAACGGCCTCCAGCGGTTCCAGCACTTCGATGCTTGATGCGTCATAGGTCTGGTCTTTGCTGGAAAGAAGGTCGTTGGCCATGAAACTGCTCTTATTAGGATCTGGCCAGTATTAGACCATTTCTGCGGGGGTGTCCGCAAGATGTTGGGGTTAGCCGCGCTGGCGCAGCCATTCGGCCAGCTCGCCTTCGTCCAAAAGACGCTGGGCGGCGCGGATGATGGCGGGGCCGATGTCGGTGGCTTGCCATTGGGTTTGAACACCGTTCAGCTCTAGGCAGATGTGCATGGTGCGGTAGGCGGTGCGCTTGTTGGCATCGTTAAAGCAATGGCCTTGTGCGATGGCGACCGCATAGGCGGCAGCCAGATCGAAAGCGTCACCGATCAGGTCATAGGCCAGACGGTTTTCGACCCTAGCAAGCGCGCCTTCCAGCGATTTGTCCAAGGCGCGGCCCGCAAGTTCGCCGGGGTTCAGCACTTGGTCGTGGATCGCTTCGACCAGCTCTGCCGAAAGAGTCAGAAAACTCATTTGTCTTTGAGATAATCAAGAACCGGCTGCGCGGCGGCGCGGGTCCGTTCCAGTGCTGCCATCACCTCCTCCATGGTCGCGGGGCGGTGGCGGTCTTCGCTATAGGCTTCGGCGGGCACCAGATAGCCCACCAAGGCCGAATTTTTCAAAATCGCCACCGGCTTGCCATTGGCGCGATCCAGCACCTTTTGCGGTTCGCGCAGTTCGGTCATGGTGCAGATTTGCGGGGTGGCAAGGCGGGTCATGGCGGGGCTCCGGCTGGAATGTGTATCCCAATATACATTGGAATGCGCAAAATTTCAACCATCGCGCGCAACCGTGACGGACAGGGCCTATGCGGGTTCGGCCAGCCGGCCTTGCCACATTTTCTGAAAGGCCGGGCGGGCCTGACAGCGATCAACCCAGGCTTTGACGGCGGGGTATTCGGCCAGAAGCGTCGGGTGGGGCTGGGCGTAGCGGGTGCATTCCTCGGCCATGATGTCGGCGGCGGTAAAGCGGCCGCTGACCAGCCATTCCTTCCCTTCCAGATGCGCCTGAAGCCGGGCAAGCGGCCGACGCAGGGCATCCGCCGCGCGGGCGAGTGTCGCTTGCCCCTCGGCGGTGTTTTCCTGGCCCTTGGCAAAGGTGGACGAAATGTCCAGCGCCGGGGTTTCAATGGCGCTGGTGGCGAAAAGCGCCCATTGCTCCATCAGCGCGGTTTCCGCCGCATCAACCGGGGCAATCGGCCCGCCGCCGCGCCGCGCGATATGCAGCGTGATGGCAAGGCTTTCGGTCAGCACCAGATCGCCATCGGTCATAGCCGGGATCTGCCCCATCGGGTTGACCTGCAAAAACGCGGGCGTGGCGGTGTTCGCGGGCGCGCCGGCCGCGGCCGGATCGGGCAGGCGATAGGCCTGAATGACCGGCTCATGCGAAAAGGCCAGACCGGTTTCGAACAGCGTCCAAAGCGGGCGGGTCGCGCGCGAGCGATAGCAGCCGTAAAGCGTAAGCATGACAAGCCTTTCATCGGTTTCCTGTTGGCCCGAGATTAGGGGCGCGCGCGGCAAAACAAAAGCGGCGTTTCACACGGCAAAATCGCTTGCCGTAAGGGGGCGCTTGCGCGACATTGCCGCCATGCAAGACCGCCGTGTTCCTGTAAATGTTTCGCCTGTGATTGGGCGCGAAGCCAAAGCCGAGATCGTAGATCGGCTTTATGAAGTGGCGCTTGACCCGATCCGCCTTGAGGACTTGCTTGAGGTTTGGGAAGGCCAGTTGGGCCAGTATCGCACGCGCATGTCGCAAACGGCACTAACCCTTGAAGACCCCGAGATCGAGGCGCATTTGCGCCGTGCAACGGTGTTTCTGGACCGGTTCGAGGCAACGCGGGATGCGGGCCACGCCCAGACGGTTTTGGAAGACATTCCGCGATCGGCCGCCTTTCTGGCCGATGGTGGGGCTGCGCTTGTGGGGTTCAACCGCGCGGCAGGGGTGGCCTTTGGCCTGAAGGCGGGGGCGGGGCTTACCGATTTGCCTTTCGACCTTGAAGATGTGGCACTTTTGCGTGGCCAGATTGCCCGGCTGATCGCGGCGCGCGAAGACCGCGCGATCACCCTGCGGGTCCGCTCGGTCATTACCGGCAGCCCGGTCATCATGCGCCTGCGTCGGGTCGAACGGCCCGAGGGCGGCAAGCCTTTGGCGCTGGTGGTGTCAACCGAACTCGTCTGGCCCGAAGGGTTTGAAACCACGCTGCAAGAAGCCTTTGGCCTGACCCTTGCCGAGGTCGAGATCGTGCGCGGTATCGCGCTGGGCTTGCCGGTCAAAGACATCGCGGAATCCCGTGGCCGTTCGCCGGAAACGGTGCGCACGCAGTTGCGCTCTATCCTGAGCAAGACCGAAACGCACAGCCAATCAGAGCTGATACGCGTGGTTTTGGGGTTGATGGATGTGGTGCAACTGGCCCCGGTGGCTGAAATCGACCACCCCGCCAGTGCCAGCCTTGCCACCTTGCCGCTGCACAGCCTGCGCACGGCCGAAGGGCGGCGTCTGGACTGGATCGAGTTTGGCGATCCGAAGGGGCGGCCGCTTTTGTATATGCATCTGGATTTTGGCCTTGCCCGCTGGCCCGCGGCGGCGGAGCAGGCGGCGCGGGCGCGGGGCATTCGGGTGATCGTGCCGCATCGCGCCGGTTATGGCCGCAGCGATCTGCACGCAAAAGGCGATGACCATATCGAAGGGGTCACGCGCGATTATCTGGCGGTGCTTGACCATCTTGGCCTGCGCCGGGTGGCGGTCTTGTGCCTTGGCGCGGATTTCCGCTTTGCCTGCGCGCTGTCTTTGGCGCGGCCGGGATTGGTCGGCGGCATTTTGGGATGCGCGGCGCAGTTACCGTTGCGCAATGCCGCGCAATATGAACGCATGGACAAGTGGCAGCGCTTCATTCTGGCCAATGCGCGCTATGCGCCCAAGGTCTTGCCGTTTCTGGTTCAGGCCGGGTTTTCTTTGGCCCGCCGTCTGGGCAAGGAAAAGTTCTTCCTTCAGGTCAACGGTGGCTCGCCCGCCGATGTCAAAGCCTTTTGCCAGCCCGATATTCGCGAGGCGATGCTGCTGGGTTCGGAAATATCGTTGGGTGATAAGATTCTGGCGCATCAGGCCTTTACCCGCGAATGCCTGAGTTCGGAAAAGGATTGGTCGCATCTGGTGCAGGCGGTAAAGGTGCCGGTGGTGCTGTTGCAAGGCGATCAAGACCCGCAGTCGCCAGAGATTACCTTGCGCGAATTGATGCTGGATTATCCCCATCTTGCTGTCAGCTTTCTGCCCGGCAACGGCCAGCTTTTGTTCTTTGCCGAATGGCCCCGCGCCTTGGCAGAGCTGGAGCGTTTTCTGCCCCGCCCATGATCTTTGGCTTCGCACGCGCCTTGCCCGGTGGGGGGGTATGGGCCGGCTATCCCCCATATTGGGTATGCGCCGGGCGAAGGGGAGAATTAGAAAGGGGTTATTGATGTCACATCTGTGATTCCTTCAATTTGACCCAAAATCTATTGGCTTGCAGAAGGGCGGCGGTTCCTGGGGGGCCGCCGCCTTTGCATCTGTGGCGCGAAGGTGACGGTCGCCGCAAAAGTCATATTTCGGCCATGGGTTTTGATGCGGATCAAGGCGGCGTGTTTTTGTGCGGTTTTTTCTCGACGGATCATTTTGAAAGGTAGTGCTTATGGACCAGTCCTCCGCGCCGCTGGCGCTTGAAACAACGCCCGAAGCCCCGATTGAAACTCCGATTGATGCCGGGATCCAGACCGCGCCGGAAACCGCCCCGGCAGCCAATGATCACAAGGCGCAACGTGGCCCGCGCCAGTTTCCGGCTGTGGGGCCTGATCGTATTCGGGCGGTTTTCGAATCTGGCAAATACCCCTATGCCCGCCCGATGCGCCGCGCGGATTACGAGGCCGAAAAGGCGCAGTTGCAGGCCGAACTGTTGAAGGTGCAGATCTGGGCGCAAGAGACGGGGCAGAAATTCGTCATCCTGATGGAAGGGCGCGATGCGGCCGGCAAGGGCGGCACGATCAAGCGGTTCATGGAACATCTGAACCCGCGTTATGCCCGTGTCTGCGCCCTGACCAAACCCAGCGACGTGGAAAAGGGCCAATGGTTTTTCCAACGCTATATCGCGCATCTGCCGACGGCAGGGGAAATGGTGTTTTACGACCGCTCTTGGTATAATCGCGCCGGGGTTGAACGGGTCATGGGTTTTTGTTCGCCCGCGGAATATCTGGAATTCATGCGCCAGGCGCCTGAGTTTGAACGAATGCTGGTGCGTTCGGGCGTCCGGCTTTACAAATACTGGTTTTCCGTTACCCGCGAAGAACAGCGCGTGCGGTTCAAAGCGCGCGAGACGGACCCGTTGAAGATGTGGAAGCTGTCACCCATCGACAAAGCATCGCTGGATAAATGGGAAGATTACACCGAGGCGAAAGAGGCGATGTTCTTTTACACCGACACCGCCGATGCGCCTTGGGTCATCGTGAAATCCAATGACAAGAAACGCGCGCGGTTGAATTGTATGCGCCATTTCCTGTCTACCATTGATTATCCGAACAAGGATCATGCGGTAATCGGCACGGCTGATCCGCTGATCGTGGGGCGGGCCAGTCAGGTGTTGCAGGGCGTTGGCCATATTCTGGACAGCGTGCTGCATCCGGCCATTCGCCAGCCCGAGGAGAAATAGCGCGACGCAAAAGCGGCAAGGCCGGGGGCGGCCTTGCCTGCGTTGCCCTGCTGGTAGTAGACCGTCGGGATGCGTATTTCTTCGGTTCACCTTCCCCATATCCGCGCCCTTTTGGCGCTGGGCTTGCCGCTGATCGGCAGCCATGTCGCGCAATTCATCCTGCATCTGACCGATACCGTCATGTTGGGCTGGTATGGTGTCTTGCCTTTGGCGGCGGGGGTTTTGGGGGGATCCGGCTTTTTCACCGTGTTCATTATGGGATCTGGCTTTGCCAAGGCGGTGATGCCCATGGTCGCCTCGGCCAATGCCACGGGCGATGAAACGCAGGTGCGGCGCGTGGCGCGGATGGGGCTGTGGTTGTCGATCCTGTTTGCCGCGCTCAGCTATCCGATATTCTGGTGGTCTGAGCCCATTTTGCTGGCTTTGGGGCAAAAGCCTGATGTGGCGACGCTGACGCAGGATTATCTGCGCATTGCCGGGCTGGGGATGGGGCCGGCGCTTTTGGTTATGGTGCTGAAAAGCTATCTGGCAGCGTTGGAGCGCACGCAAGTCGTGCTTTGGGTTACGGTTTTGGCCGCACTGGTCAATGCGGGGCTGAACTGGGCGCTGATCTTTGGCCATTGGGGTGCGCCCGAACTGGGCGTTCAGGGTTCGGCCATTGCCACGGTGACGGTGCAGGTTTTGTCGCTGGCCCTGGTTGCGGCCTATGCGGCGATGCTGCCCGCTTTGGCGAAATACCATTTGTTTCAGAGATTTTGGCGCCCCGATTGGCCGGGGTTTCGCGCGGTGTTCCGGCTGGGCTGGCCTATGGGGCTGACCGGGCTTGCCGAAAGCGGGCTTTTTCAGGCTTCGGCGCTGATGATGGGATGGATCGGCACCACCGCGCTTGCCGCCCATGGCATTGCGCTGGAGATCACCGCGCTGAGCTTCATGCTGCATCTGGGGCTGTCCAATGCCATGATCGTGCGTGCCGGACAGGCGCATGGCGCACAAGACTGGCAGGGCCTACGCCATGGTGCGCAGGCGGGGATTGCGCTGTCGATGGCTATGGCCGGGGTGGCGGTGGCCCTGTTTCTGACCATTCCCGAAACCCTGATTTCGCCCTTTCTGGGGGTAAGCGGGCCAGAACGGCAGGCGATTTTGACAATGGGCAGCGCGCTTTTGGCCTGTGCGGCGCTGTTTCAACTGGCCGATGCCATGCAGGCGATCGCGCTGGGGCTTTTGGCCGGGGTGCAGGATACGCGGGTGCCGATGGCGCTGGCTTCGGTCAGCTATTGGCTGATCGGCATCCCCGCAAGCTATGCGATGGCCTTTCCCCTTGGCTTTGGGCCGGTGGGGCTGTGGCTGGGGCTGGTGGTGGGGCTGGCCACGGCGGCCCTTACGCTGATGGCGCGGTTCTGGTTGCGCCTGCCAAAAGGCTGACGGCTATTCAGCTTCGCCTTGCAAAAGACGATCGGCCTTTTTGCGCACCAAGACGGTTCGCAGGTCATGCATCGCCATCAAAAGCGTGTCTGTCACCGCCTCTAGCTGGGCATCACTGGCCTTGGACTGCACCCATTGGGTGGTCAGGTTCAGATGATCAACCGCGCGCAGGATGTCATCGACATCGCGCGCGGCAAGCGTTGCGATCCGCGCGGCAACCCAGTTTTCGATCTCGGCGGTGTCAACGGCCGACAAGGCGCGGTCGCCATGCGGTTTGATCTTGCCGTTGTTCACATTGACGGTGGCGATTTCTTCCATGTCGATACGGCGCTGACGGTTCTCGGTATCAATCCGAAACACCACCGCGCCGTTTTCGCGCACCCGAAAGTAATACTCCGGCAGATCGGCCGACATGACACCCCTTACTTCAAACCCGCACAGAAATTCTGGATACGCTTGCACGCTTCTTCCAGAACGCTGTCCGCCGTAGCGTAGCTGACGCGGAAGTTTGGCGAAAGCCCGAAGGCGGCCCCAAAGACCACCGCAACCCCGGTTTCTTCCAAAAGCGCGCTGGCAAAGGCCTCGTCATCAGTGATTTTCGCGCCCCCGGCCGAAGTTTTGCCAATGCAGCCCGAAATATCGGGATAAACATAGAAGGCGCCTTCGGGATTGGGGCATTTGACGCCGGGCGCGGCGTTCAGCATGGAAACCACCAGATCGCGGCGGCGCTGGAAAAGCTTGCGGTTGGGGGCAAGAAAATCTTGCGGGCCGGTCAGGGCCTCCAGCGCGGCATATTGGCTTACCGAACAAGGGTTCGAGGTGGATTGCGACTGGATCGTGCCCATCGCCTTGATAAGCGCCACCGGCCCGCCGGCATAGCCAATGCGCCAGCCGGTCATGGCATAAGATTTCGACACGCCGTTGCAGGTAAGCGTGCGGTCGTAAAGGCCGGGTTCCACCTGCGCGGGGGTCACGAATTCAAAATCGTCGAAGACCAGATGTTCATACATGTCATCCGACATGATCCAGACCTGCGGATGGCGCAGCAAGACATCGGTCAGCGCCTTCAGCTCGTCCCGGTTATAGCCCGCGCCGGTGGGGTTTGAGGGCGAGTTGAAGATGAACCATTTGGTTTTCGGGGTGATGGCGGCTTCAAGCTGCGCGGGCGTCAGTTTGAAATCATTTTCGATACCACATTCCACCGCAACCGGCGTGCCTCCGGCCAAAAGCACCATGTCGGGGTAAGACACCCAATAGGGGGCAGGAATGATCACCTCGTCACCGGGGTTACAGGTGGCCATCAGCGCATTATACAAAATTTGCTTGCCGCCGGTGCCGACGGTGATCTGGTTCGGCGCATATTTCAGGCCGTTTTCGCGTTCAAACTTGGCGCAGATTGCCTTTTTCAGCTCGGGGATGCCATCAACCGCCGTATAGCGGGTCTTGCCGGCATCAATCGCGCGTTTTGCCGCCTCGCGGATGTTTTCCGGCGTGTCGAAATCAGGCTCGCCCGCGCCAAGGCCGATGATGTCACGCCCCGCGGCTTTCAGCTCTTGTGCCTTGGTGGTGACGGCGATGGTGGGCGAAGGTTTCACCCGCGAAAGGGTATCAGACAGAAAGGCCATGGGCGGATCTCGGCTTGGCTGGTTTGCAATCGTGCGTTCAATGCCATAGTTTGGCCCCCCTGTGCAATCATGCGACAACGTAAAGGAGAGCAGCCGGATGGCAGATTTTGCGGCAGACAGATGGTTCAGCGATGAGGTGGCAACTTTCGGAGATCGGCTGGAAGCCGCACGCAAGGCCGCCGGGTTGAGCCAGCGCGATCTGGCGCAGAAACTTGGGGTGCGCGATACCACCCTTGCCGCATGGGAGGCTGATCGCCAGGAGCCGCGCGGCAACCGGCTGCAAATGGTTGCGGGAATGCTGAACGTGTCCTTGATGTGGTTGTTGACGGGAGAGGGCGAAGGGCTGGTTTCACCGGGCGAAGCGGGCGGCATTTCGCCTGAGGCCCGCGCGGCATTGGCAGAGCTTGCACGTCTGCATCAGCAGATGCAGGATATCAGCCGGGACATGGCGCTTGCGCAGTTCCGTCTGGAAACCCATCTGCGCGGGAAAACATTATGAGCGAAACGGCCGAGGCACGTCTGAAACGCATGACCATGCGGTCATGGCGGCGTGGCACCAAGGAAATGGATCTGGTGCTTGGCCCCTTTGCTGATGCCCATCTGGCGGCGATGGATGCAGCGGATCTTGCGCTTTACGACCGGCTTTTGGGCGAAAATGATCAGGATCTGCTGCCATGGGTTCTGGGGCAGGTGCCCTGCCCGCCGGATTATGCCGCGCTGATCGAGGTGATCGCGGCCTTTGCCCGCCAGCGGCTTGGCCGGGCCAAGGCATGATGCGGGCGCGCGCTTAAGCCTGCGTTAAGCATTGCAGCAAAGATTCGGCAAATTTCTGGCGAAAACCCAGAGAATCAGGCGTTAGTTTACGTTATGTTTGCGTTTTGTCCGCAGTCTGCCCCAGAATTTATTTGTTCTGGAGACCCAAATGACGATTTACTCCCCGGTTCTGGACGGTTCGCAAAAGGCCATGATGGCTGGCTATCTGGACAACCTCGCGCTGGTTGAACGGCTGCATCGGCTGCTTCTGGATGTCATCAAGGATGAATTCGAACGGCTTTCCATTCTGGAAATCAATTCGGTGCAGGCGCTGCTTTTGTTCAACATCGGTGAAAATGAAGTGACCGCAGGTGAATTGAAATCGCGCGGTTATTATCAGGGTTCGAATGTGTCCTATAACCTGAAGAAACTGGTCGATCTGGGCTATATGCACCACCAAAGGTCAGAGATTGACCGCCGTTCGGTGCGGGTGCGGCTGACAGAAAAAGGCCGCCGGGTGCGCGGACAGTTGTCAGATCTTTTCGGCCGCCACGCCGAAGGGCTTGCCAAGCGCGGGTTGGTCGATGCCGCGGGGATGGAGCATATGAACACCTCGCTCAAGCGGATGGAGCGGTATTGGACCGAACAGATCCGCTATATCTACTAAGGCCGGCTTTGGCTGGCCGATATAGCAGTGCCGGGCAGGGGCGCTGATCACGCCCCCTGCGCAGCAAAATGTCGTTTTCCGGCGGGCGCTTGCCTGTGGAACCGGGCAAAGGAAAGGCGGAAAACGCAAAGGGCACCACATGACTGCGACCAAAGACCGGACCTTGCTGGCGGCCGGGATGATCTCGATCTATGCCATTATCATCGGCTTTACCGATAATTATGTGCGGGTGATCGCCGAGGAAGCGGGGCTTTGGCAGTTTCACTTTATCCGCTCGTGCATGACGGCGGTGCTTTTGGGGCTGGGAGCCGTGGTTCTGGGCTGGCGCATCCGCCCGCGCAACTGGCGCGCTGTGGTGGCGCGTTCAGCCATTCATGGCACGGCCATGGTGATCTATTTCGGCGCCTTGGCCTTTCTGGATGTGGCACTGGTGGCGGCGGGGCTGTTTACCGCGCCGATCTGGGTTTTGCTGATTTCGCGCTTTGCCTATGGCCACGCGATCGGCCCGGTGCGCATCATCGCTGTGGCGCTGGGCTTTATGGGTGTTCTTCTGGTGCTGGGGCCCGAAGCGATGGGCGGGGCGTCGCTGGCGGCGGTGCTGCCGATTGTCGCCGGGGCGCTTTATGCCATGGGCAATATCGCCACGCGTGAATGGTGCGCAGAAGAAAGCGCGCAAACCCTGCTGGCAGGCTTTTTCGGGGCGCTTGGGCTGATCGGTGCGATCGGCATGGCAGTGCTGGCGCTTTACCCGCTGGAGGTGCCTGCCGGCGCTGATGGGTTCTTGCTGCGCGGGCCGGTCTGGCCTTCGGGACCGTTCTATTTCTGGACCTTTGTTCAGGCTGCGGGCAGCTTGATCGGCGTTGGTTTCATGATCCGCGCCTATCAGGTGACCGATGCCAGCCGGGCAAGTGTGCTGGAATATGTCATCCTGCCGGCCTCGGCCTTTTGGACATGGGTCATCTGGGACAAAGGTTTGGAACCGCTGGCGGTTTTCGGCATGGTGCTGATCGTGGCGGCGGGCTCGATGATCGCGCTCAGGGCGCGGGCGCAAGAGACGGCTTAGGCCCCAACGGCCTGCCGCCAATGCCGACGGCACATGCTTTGATAGGTTTCGTTGCCGCCGATCACCACCTGCGCGCCATCTTGCAGCGGTTTGCCATCTGGCCCCTTGCGCACCACCATCGTGGCCTTCTTGCCGCAATGGCAGATGGTGCGCACCTCGCGCATTTCATCGGCCCAAGCCAAAAGCGCGGCTGAACCGGGAAAAAGATTGCCCTGAAAATCCACGCGCAGGCCGTAGCACATCACCGGCACGCCCAGATCATCAACGGCACGGGCCAATTGCCAGACCTGATCTTTGGATAAAAACTGCGCCTCGTCGATAAAAACGCAGGCCACGCGGCTTTGTGCAAACCGCGCTTTCAGCTTTTCGAACAAATCATCGTGCGTCGCAAAGGTATCTGCCGCCTCACCAATGCCGATGCGGCTGGCAATTTGCCCTTGACCGGCGCGGTTGTCGAATTGCGCGGTGATGAGATAGGTTTCCATCCCGCCTTCGCGGTAGTTGTGCGCGGCTTGCAAAAGCAGGGTGGATTTCCCGGCATTCATGGTGGAGTAGTTGAAGTAAAGCTTGGCCATGGCGTGATGTAGCCCACAGCCCCCCCGGCGCGCAAGCGGGCCAGAACAAGAGTGGGGGGGCGCGGTGGCCCGGCAGCACACGGGTTAACAGACCGAGGGCAAAGCCCCGGCGAAAAAAAGACCAAGCTGACGGGTCCACCGCGCGGCCGTGGTACTCACAAACCAAGGCCACCCCTTACGGGACTGATGCACGGTGAACCCCCACCCATACCGACGCTGGGGGCGCCGGTCACTCGTTACTGTTCCGGTTGCCCGGAACTGCTTTATCCATGACAAATCGTTGCATTGGCATTAATGGGAAAAGCGAAAATGATTTCCCCCGCTGGTTGTTGGGGGCTGGAGTTGTAAAGTATGAGTATTGCCAGCTATCTGAAAAAGCACAGCGAGGCCCTGGTTAAGGACGTTGGCATCGAGGCCGCCTGCGAGATTACCCGCAAATCCAAGGCCACGCTTGGGCGCTATTATTCCGACAGTGACGAACACGGTGACCGCTTTATGCCGATTGACGTCGTCGCCACACTGGAGGGCGCCGCGAGCTTTCCGCATGTGACATCAGCCTTGGCAGATTTGCGTGCAATTACATTGTCTTACGATGCCAGTCGGCACAATGCCGTATCAAGCTGTGTCAATCAGGATGTGGTGACGCTGGCCCAGCGTTTTGCCATGCTTATGAGCGAATATAATATCGCCATCAGCGACGGAAAGATTTCGGTCAATGAGGCAAAACGGATGCTGCGCGAAACCTTGGCGCTGCAACAGGTTCTGTTGGAAATGAAGCTGAACCTGGAAGACGAGGTGCAATAGGGCGGGCCGGTGCCCACCCTATGAAATGCTTGCAATTTGAAGTGTTTTTTGGCGGCAGGCGTTCAGCGCGCCCCGCGCCGGGGGGCGAAATTGCCGCCACCCGGTTTGCCGCCTGCTGGCCGGCTGCCGCTGGGCTTTGCCCCCTGCGGTTTGGCGCCCGCCGGGCGGTGACCACCCGCAGGCTTGCCCGGGGCTTTCGGGCTGGGCGGCTTTGACCCCGGCTTTTGCCCGCCGGGGCGGCCATTCGGTCGTTGCCCGCGATTTTGGCCGGGCTTTGGCGCGGCGGCAACCACATCGGCGGCCCAGGGCGCGCCGCCCAGAACCGGGATCGGCTTTTTCAAAAGCTTTTCGATCGCCTGCAATTCGTCCATTTCGGCGGGGGCGCAAAACGCCACGGCCGTGCCCTCGGCCCCGGCGCGCGCGGTGCGGCCGATGCGGTGAACATAGTTTTCCGGCACATTCGGCATGTCATAATTATAGACGTGGCGCACGGTGGGAATGTCGATGCCGCGCGCGGCCACATCGGTCGCCACCAGAATGTCAATCTCGCCCGATTTGAATTCGGAAAGCGTGCGTTCGCGCTGGTTTTGGCTTTTGTTGCCGTGGATGGACCCCGCCTTGAAACCCCAGGAAACCAAAAGCTTCATCAGCTTTTCCGAGCCATGTTTGGTGCGGCCAAAGACCAGCGCCTGTTCGCCGGGATGCTTTTTCAGATATTCCTCCAGAAGCTTCGCCTTGTCGCCCATCGGGATGTAATGCACGCCCTGAACGATTTTTTCGGCCGGCTTGCCGGGGGGCGAAACCTGCACCCGCACGGGGTTGCGCAGATAGGTGTCCGCGATTTCTTCAATGTCTTTCGGCATGGTGGCGGAAAACAGCAGTGTCTGGCGGCGCTGCGGGATGTGCTTTGCGATTTTGCGCAAAGAGTGGATGAAGCCCATGTCCAGCATATGGTCGGCTTCGTCCAGCACCAGATAGCCGCATTTTTCAAGGCTGACATTGCCCTGTTCCAGATGGTCGATCAGTCGCCCCGGCGTGGCCACCAACACATCGGTGCCGCGCGACAACGCCTGTGCCTGTTTCAAAACTGAGGCCCCGCCCACCACCATTGTCACCTTTACCGCGGTGCCTTTGGTGAAGATTTCCAGATTGTCCTTGATCTGGATGATAAGTTCGCGCGTCGGCGCAAGGATCAGGGCGCGCACATGTTTCGGCCCCGGCGGGTGGCCAATATCCAGAATGCGATGCAAAAGCGGCAGGCCAAAAGCGGCGGTCTTGCCGGTGCCGGTTTGGGCAAGCCCCATCAGGTCAGCGCCCTTCATGATATGGGGGATGGCCTGCGCCTGAATGGGGGTCGGGGTTTTCAGCGTGGTCTTTTCCAACGCCTTCAAGATCGAGGGGGAAAGGCCGAGTTCGGCAAAAGTGGTCATGTCTGGTCCGTCTTACAAAAGGCAACCGGCACTCGCCCCACCGCGTCATGCGGTTTGGCCGTGCAGGAAGGGTTACCTTGCGTGAAGGGGGAACCTTGCCCGGACATCCCCTTGTCCTCACGCGGGACCGGATGGGCAGGCATGGCGCAGATGGGGGTATATGGCCCGCATGTCAAGGGAAACCGTCGGCCGGGCTTTGGTCTTAGGCGGCGGTTTCTTCCAATGCGGGGGGGCGCAGGCTGCCGTCGTCGCGCATCAGGTCTTCGATGAACAGGCTTAACAGTTGCGAACGCCCCGTCACCCCGGCCTTGCGATAGATCGCATTGGTTTGGGCCTTGACGGTGCCTTCAGAGGTTGTGCGCAAAACCGCGATTTCGGCTGTGGCCATGCCCTTGATGGCAAAAAGTGCCACGTCCTTTTCGGCAGGGGTTAGGGCCCATTCCGCAAAACGTTCCTCAAGCAAATTCATGAAATCCCCCGAGGCCCGGCGCAGGCGTTCTTGCGCCAGATTGCGTTCGCGCTGTGTGCGCCGCAACGCCCAGATACCGAAGCCAACGCCGAGGGTCAGGCCAAGGGCGGAAAAAATCTCAAGATATTCGCGCATTTCCCATGACAGGGGAACCGTCCAGAGCGGCAAATAGGACGAGGCGATGTCGGCCACGAAAAACACTGCCGACAAGACCTGAATGCCAAGCATGGCCAAGAGGAACCATTGCTTACGCATCATTGGCCCCCTGTTTCGCGGCGAAAATCGTATCAATCATCGCCACCGCCCTCTCCACCGTCGCCGCCTTCGCCATCGCCCCCATGATCATGGCCGCCGCTCTCACCGCCGCCGCTCTCACCGCCATCGTCGCCGCCGTGGTCATCACCCCCGTCGTTGTTGCCGCCATCGTCGCCGCCACTACCACTGCCACTGCTTGCGCTGCTATCGCCCTTCTTGTTGTCGTTGCTCTTGGCAGCAGTGCTGCCGGCGGTGGATTTGGTCGCAGTCCATTGGTCGCGCAAAATCTCGCCCGTGCGGGGGTTCATGATGATTTCACGGCTGCCGCTTTTGGCATGGGCGATGATCCGTGCGCGGCCAAGCAGGGTTTTGCTGACTGAAACCTGCCGGAAGCCCTGCTTTTGCAGTTGCACCTGAAGTGTGCCGACGAAATCGGCACATGCCGGCGTGGCCGCAAGCGTTGCCGCGGCGCAGAGCGATAAAAGAAAAGCGCGGCGGTTCATGGGCGCACATTCGTTAATGACAGGATGTATCATGCGAAACTTTGTCCGGCCCGGCAAGGTCGGACCGGACAAGAGGCCTTATGGGGCGGTCTTAGTCGTCGCCGCCATTGCCGTGGTCATGATCGCCACCGCCGTTGTCACCACCGCCATTGCCATGATCGCCGCTACCGTTGTCGTGGTCGCCATTGCCATTGTCATGACCGCTGCCACCGTTGTCATCGCCGCCGTTGTTATCGTGACCGCTGGCGCCGTTGTCATCGCCACCGTTGGTGTCATGATCACCGTTACCATTGTCGTCACCGCCCATTTGGCCCATGCCGTGGTCATCATCGCCATCGCGGCCATGGCTCAGGCCGCCAGTGCTGCCGTCCTGAACCACAACTTGCCCCGGATCGGTCGTTACATCTGTCACGGTTTGCGCCAGAGCAAAGGTGCCGGGCATGGCAAAAACTGCGGCGAGAAGGAAAATACGGTTCATCTTTACGTCTCCTGTGTGGGCCATCTCTGGCGGATAAAGGCATTTACGCCTGAACTATTTGTTAAGATGCGAGGGGCGGGACCGAAGGCGGTTGACCGTGCCCCGGCAATCTTGACGAACACAGGTTCGCGGCAGTGGGCCGGAAAAGAAATTGGCATTGGGTTTATTCGGGGCAATTATGCCGCGGATGGTATGGCGATAAACCCGAGTTTAGGGCCATGGCCCGATCTGGGCCGGATGTAGCCGGGTATCGGTGGGCGGCTGCGTCCCGATTTGAGAGTGTTGCTTACGCGCCGTTTGCCCAAAAGGGCACTTCGATTTCGGGCCATATGCGCTTTGCTGCCGTATTGAACGCACACTTAGCTGGATAAAATCGGGGCGCAGTAGGGCAAACGGCAAAAAAAATCGCACATGAACCCCCGTCCATGTGCGATTCGCTTGCCGATTCGTGGCTGTTTTTGGGGGTGGCTTTCGCTCAGACCTTCATTTCAACGCCAAGATGCTTGGCGACGGTAAAGATGTCTTTATCGCCGCGCCCACACATGTTCATCACGATGATGTGGTCTTTCGGCAGGGTGGGGGCAATTTTCATCACATGGGCCAGCGCATGGCTTGGCTCCAGCGCCGGAATGATGCCTTCAAGCTGGCAGCAAAGCTGGAAAGCCGCGAGAGCTTCGGCATCGGTGATGGAAACATATTGCGCGCGGCCTACATCATGCAGCCAGGAATGTTCTGGGCCGATGCCGGGGTAATCCAGACCGGCCGAAATCGAGAAACCTTCCAGAATCTGGCCATCGGGGTCTTGCAACAGATAGGTGCGGTTGCCATGCAAGACGCCGGGGCGCCCGCCGGTCAGGCTGGCGCAATGCTGCATCCGGTCATCCACGCCTTTGCCGCCGGCCTCGACCCCGATGATGTTCACCGAAGGATCGTTGAGGAAGGGGTAAAACAGGCCCATGGCATTTGAGCCGCCACCGATGGCTGCGACAACGGTATCGGGCAGACGGCCTTCGCCTTCTTGTTCAGCCAATTGCCAGCGGACCTCTTTGCCAATGATCGACTGGAAATCGCGGACCATGGCCGGGTAGGGGTGCGGACCGGCGACGGTGCCGATGCAATAGAAGGTGTCGCGCACATTGGTGACCCAATCGCGCAGCGCGTCGTTCATCGCATCTTTCAGCGTGCCGCGGCCTGACGTGACCGGGATCACCTCGGCCCCCAGAAGCTTCATGCGGAAAACGTTGGGGGCCTGACGTTCCACATCATGCGCGCCCATATATACGATACATTTCAGGCCGAATTTGGCGCAGACGGTGGCGGTGGCCACCCCGTGCTGGCCCGCGCCGGTTTCCGCGATGATCCGGGTTTTGCCCATGCGGCGGGCAAGGATGATCTGGCCCAGAACGTTGTTCACCTTATGCGCGCCGGTGTGGTTCAGCTCGTCGCGCTTCATGTAAACCTTGGCGCCGCCCAGATGTTCGGTCAGCCGCGGGGCGAAATACAAGGGCGAGGGGCGGCCGATGTAATGCTTCCACAGATCATCCATCTCCGCCCAGAAGGTCGGGTCGGTTTTGGCGTGATTGTAGCGTTCCTCCAGATCGAGGATCAGCGGCATCAGGGTTTCCGACACGAAACGCCCGCCGAAAATGCCAAACCGGCCCTGCTCATCCGGGCCCGACATGAAGCTGTTCAAACCGTCTTCGGCCATGGCTGATCTCCCCTGTGATATTTGCCTTGATGTAGCGCCCTTCGGCGGCCGGGGAAAGGGGGGCTGTCTGCCCCCCTACGGCCTGCGGCCTGCCCCCCGAGGATATTGGGGCACAGAGGATGATAGGGTTCGCTACAGCCAAAGATCGCGATTGGTACCGACCGCTTCGGCCAGATTGGCATAACCATCGCGGGCAAGGCGCGCGTCGATGCCTTGGGTGATGTCGGCCACCATGGAAAGCCCGCCATAGACGAGGGCGGTGTAAAGCTGCACGGCTGAAGCTCCGGCGCGGATTTTGGCATAGGCGTCATCGGCGTTGGAAATGCCGCCGACGCCGATCAGCGGCAGGCGGCCTTCGGTCAGTTTGGAAAGCTGTGCCAGCACGCGGGTGGATTTTTCGAACAAAGGCGCGCCCGAAAGACCGCCGGTCTCGTCGCGATGTGCAGATTTCAAACCTTCGCGCGACAAGGTGGTGTTGGTGGCGATCACGGCATCGACGCCCGAGGCCAAGGCGACCTCGGCCAGTTGGGCCAGTTCGTCAGGGTTCAGATCGGGGGCGATTTTCAGGAAAACCGGAATCCGGCGGGCAAGCCCGGCGCGGGTTTCCATAACGCCTGCAAGCAGGGCGGAAAGGGCGGCGGCGCCTTGCAGATCGCGCAGTTTTTCGGTGTTGGGCGATGAGACGTTGACCGTGGCGAAATCGACATGTGGGCCGCAGGTGGCCAACACGCGGGCGAAATCGGCGGCGCGGTCGGTGCTGGTTTTATTGGCGCCAAGGTTCTGGCCCACCGGCACCACGCCGCGCGGATGGGCGGCAAGGCGGGCGGCGATGGCATCGGCCCCTTCGTTGTTGAAGCCAAAGCGGTTGATGGCGGCGCGATCCTCGCTGAGCCGGAAAAGGCGCGGTTTGGGGTTGCCGGGCTGGGGCAGGGGGGTGGCGGCGCCGACCTCGACAAAGCCGAAGCCCGCGCGCACCAGCGCCGAAAGCGCGGTGGCGTTTTTATCAAAGCCCGCGGCAAGCCCGACCGGGTTGGGCAGGGCCAGACCGCAAAACGAGGTTGCCAGACGCGGCGAAGTGACCGGGCCGGGCAGGGGCGCCAGCCCCGTGCGCAGGGCCAGAAGCGAAAGGCCATGGGCACGTTCGGGGTCAATGCGGTGCAAAAGGGCAAGGCCCAGCTTTTCGATTGGGGTCAAATCACGCCCTCGGGGAAGATGTGGCCTGCCGCGCCCAAGGGCAGGGATTTGTCCCAGACCACTTCGGAAAGCGCCAGCTTGCGGTAAAGATGCGGGAAAAGCGCGCCGCCGCGGGAGGGTTCCCATTTCAGCGCCGCGCCGAGTTTGTCGGCGTTGAAGGCCACAAGAACCAGATCGCTTTCACGGGCAAACCATTTGGCTGCCGTTTCCGCAACCTGTGCGGCGGTTGAAAAATGGATGAAGCCATCGGCCAGATCGACCGGCGCACCAGCGGTTTTCCCGGCGGCACGGAAGGCATCCCATTCGGGGCGGCGAAGGATCTTGTAGATCAGCATGGGCGGTTCATGCCGAAAGCCGTCCATCTGGTCAAGCGTGCCGTCATTGGGCTGTTGCGATGGGCGGTTATCGGGGGGCAAATGCGGCTTTGACAGGGCTGGCCACAGGGCCGCAAACTAAACCTATTGAATCAGCCATAACCCGAAGGAGTTTATCATGCCCGAACGTATTTTCCGCCGCCGTCTGGTCTTTGCTGCGGCCAGCGTGATGGCGCTGATGTCTTTGCCTGCCATGGCCGAAACGGTGAAGCTGACATTTCTTGGCGTGGGTGATGTTTACAGCTATGCCGAAAATGATGGCCGGGGTGGTTTTCCGCGGTTGAATGCGGTCGCCATGGCCGAACGCGCGGCCAATGCGAACACGCTTTATCTTTTTAACGGCGATATGCTGTCGCCCAGCCTGATTTCAGGCTTTGATCAGGGGCAGAACACCATTGATTTCACCAATCTGGTGCCCTTCGATCTTGCGGTTCCAGGCAACCATGAGTTCGATTTCGGCCCGGAAAACTTTGCCAATAAGATGAAGGCTGCCGCCTACCCTTGGGCGGCGATCAATATCACCCAGGCCGATGGCAGCCCTGTTGCGGGGCTTGGTGGGGTGATGGTGAAAGAAATGGCGGGGCTGAAGGTGGCGCTGATTCCCGTGGCGCAGGATACCAGCCCCGAAGTTGCCTCGACCGGGGATCTGAAGTTTCTGCCCACGGTGGAAACGGCGGTTGCTGCGGCGAAGGCGGCGCGTGCTGACGGGGCCGATATTGTGGTGGGCGTGGTGCAAACCAATATGGAAAACGACCGCGCCTTGATAAAGTCGCACGCCTTTGACGTGATCTTGTCGGGCGACGATCACAGCTTTGCCACCGCTTATGACGGGGTGACGGCCTATGTGGAAACCAGTGTAGATGCGCGGTTTCTGTCGCCGGTCGATCTGATGGTGGAGGTGAGCGAAAAGGACGGAAAGCGCCGGGTAAGCTGGACACCGGGTTTCCGTTTCATCGACACCGCCAGCGTTGCGCCAGACCCGGCATCGCAGGCCTTGGCGGATAAGATTTCGGCGGATCTGGATGCGAAACTGAATGTCGAGATCGGCACGGCTGAAACCGCGCTTGACAGCCGCCGCAATGTGGTGCGGGCCGAGGAGGCAAGCATGGGCAACCTGATTGCCGATGCCATGCGGGCGGCAACCGGGGCCGATATTGCCCTGATGAATGGCGGCGGTATTCGTGGCGACCGCAGCTATGAGGCGGGGGCAAAGCTGACACGGCGTGATATTCTAAGCGAACTGCCGTTTGGCAATGTGACTGTGGTTACCGAATTGCCGGGGGCGCAGGTTTTGGCCGCTTTGGAAAACGCGGTCAGTCAGGTTGAAAAGGGCGCAGGTCGCTTTGCGCAGGTCTCTGGGTTGAGCTTTGTCTTTGATCCGGCGGCTGAACCGGGCAAACGTGTCTCTGAGGTGATGGTGGGCGCCGCGCCGCTGGATATGGCCAAGACCTATACGGTGGCCGTTAATGATTACATCCTTGGCGGTGGTGATGGTTATGCCAGCCTTGGCGGTGGCAAGATCATCACCGGCACGGGCGGTGGGCAACTCGTGGCCAATGACGTGATGGCCTATGTCGAAAAGCTGGGCAAGGTGGCGCCGATGGTCGAAGGCCGCATTCGGAAGTTGGGCGAATAGCGCGGCACGAAAATGGGGCGGGTTTTTCGCCCGCCCCGCTTGAGCCTGCCGGGACGCGGTGTTATCTAACCCCCAGCGCGGGTGTTGTGTAATGGTAAGACCCTAGCCTTCCAAGCTAGAGACACGGGTTCGATTCCCGTCACCCGCTCCAAAATCCCTAAGATTTCCGTGGATTCGTCGGCCGACAAAGCGGGCAGGTCATAGGTTTTCCTGCTGCGGCATCCCCAAGACATGGAAGCCGCAATCGACATGCACAACTTCGCCAGTGGTGCAATTGCCGTAGTCGCTGCACAACCAAACCGCCGTGCCGCCGATTGCCTCAAGGCTCGCGTTGGCGCGCATGGGTGCATTGGCTTCGGTGTGGCGGAAGGTGGCGCGGGCACCGCCGATGGCGGCCCCGGCAAGGGTTTTCATCGGGCCGGGCGAAATGGCATTTACCCGCACCTGCTGCGGGCCAAGGTCATTGGCCAGATAGCGTGTTGCGCTTTCCAAGGCGGCCTTGGCCACGCCCATCACGTTGTAATTTGGCGTCACCCGGTTCGATCCGCCATAGGTCAACGTAATCAGGCTGCCGCCGTTCGGCATCATTTCCGAGGCGCGGCGCGCGACATCAATGAAGGAAAAGCAGGAAATCGCCAGTGAATTGGTGAAATTGCCGCGCGAGGTGTCGATGAAACGGCCGGTCAGTTCGTTCTTGTCGGAGTAGGCGATGGCGTGGATCAGGAAATCCATCGTGCCCCAGCGGGATTTCAGCGCGTCAAAGCAGGTTTCAAGGCTGGCATCGTCGGTTACATCGACATCAACCAGAAAATCGCTGCCAACCGAGGCGGCAAGCGGTTCCACCCGCTTGCCAAAGGCGTCGCCTTGATAGGAGAACGCCAGTTCCGCGCCCTCATCTGCCAGGGCTTTTGCGATGCCCCAAGCGATTGAGCGTTCATTCGCCACGCCCATGACAAGCCCGCGCTTGCCCTTCATCAGATCGGCCATGATCCACTCCGCAATACGATTTTTCGCAGAAAAATCGGTCTGTTACCCAAGATACTTCGACATCACCAAGGTGGCGTTGGTGCCGCCAAAGCCAAAGCTGTTGGACAAAACGCTATCAATTTCAACGCCTTCGCGCAGCGACATGACGATTTCTGACGCGTCAAGCGCGGGGTCCAGCGTGGTGATATTGGCCGAAGCCGCGATAAAGCCCTTGTTCATCATGATGAGCGAATAGATCGCCTCATGCACGCCGGTCGCGCCCAGCGAATGGCCGGTCAGCGATTTGGTCGAGGCGACGGGCGGGGTGCTGCCTTTGCCAAAGACGCGGCGGATGCCTTCCATTTCGGTCACGTCGCCCACTACGGTCGAGGTGCCGTGGCTATTGATATAGTCAATCTTGCGGCCCTTGGGCAGGGTCGAGAGCGCAAGCCGCATCGACCGCTCGCCACCTTCGCCCGAGGGGGCCACCATGTCATATCCGTCAGACGTGGCGCCATAGCCGGTGACTTCGCCGTAAATCTTGGCACCGCGGGCCAAGGCGTGGCTCAGCTCTTCCAGCACCACCACACCGCCGCCGCCGGCAATGACAAAACCGTCACGCGTGGCGTCATAGGTGCGGCTGGCGGTGGCGGGGGCGTCATTGTATTTTGACGACATCGCCCCCATCGCATCGAACAGGCACGACAGGGTCCAGTCCAGTTCCTCGCCGCCGCCGGCAAAGACGATGTCCTGCTTGCCCATCTGGATCAGCTCCACGCCATTGCCGATGCAATGCGCGCTGGTCGAACAGGCCGAGGTGATCGAATAGTTCACGCCCTTGATCTTGAACGGCGTTGCAAGGCAGGCGGAGTTGGTCGAGGACATGCCCTTGGTCACGCCGAACGGGCCAATCCGCTTGGGGCTGCCGGTGTCGCGCACCGTGTTATGCGCCTTGAAGAAGGATTTGGTCGAAGGCCCGCCAGAGCCGACGATGATGCCGGTGCGTTCATTCGAAACATCGGATGCTTCCAACCCGGAATCTTCAACCGCCTGACGCATGGCGATAAAGTTATAGGCCGCGCCATCGCCCATGAAGCGCAGGTCGCGCTTGTCGATATTGTCTTCCAGCACGATGTTGGGCTGGCCATGAACCTGACTGCGGAAACCGTGTTCGGCATAGTCAGGGGCAAAGACGATGCCGGATTTCCCGGCGCGAAGGCTGGCTTCAACCTCAGCGGCGTTGTTGCCGATTGACGAAACAATCCCGATGCCGGTGATGACGACGCGACGCATGGGCGCTTTCCTTTCCTCAGTTTGCCGAGAGGGCAACCTTCATGTCGGTGACTTGATAGATGACCTCGCCATCGGCTTCGACGATGCCATTGGCAACGCCCATGGTCAGCCGGCGGGTCTGAATGGCTTTGGTGAAATCAACCTTGTAGGTCAGCATCTTGCGATCAGGCCGCACCATGCCGGTCAGCTTCACTTCGCCCACGCCAAGCGCATAACCCCGGCCTTCCCAGCCGCGCCAGCCCAGATTGAAGCCGGTCAATTGCCACAGCCCGTCAAGGCCCAGACAGCCCGGCATGATCGGGTTGCCGGGGAAGTGGCAATCAAAGAACCACAGGTCCGGCGTGATGTCGAATTCGGCCACCACATGGCCCTTGCCATGCAGCCCGCCATCTTCGGAAATCTCGGTGATGCGGTCCATCATCAGCATCGGCGGGGCGGGCAATTGCGCGTTGCCGGGGCCGAATAATTCGCCGCGCGCGCATTTCAGAAGGTCTTCCTTGCTGAATGATGTCGGATATTGGCCCATGCGCCCCCTGTCCCCCAAAGGCTGTTGTTTCCTCCGTGTATCACCCCCATGGATAGGGAAGCAAGGGCGGCGGCAGCCGGCGGGGCAATGGGAATTGAAATGTTCTGGATATGGCGTTATTGCTGAATATATGAACGATCTTCTTCCCATCACGCCGGAACAAAAGCTGGCAGGCTGGCTGCAAAGCGGCGGGCTGCGCCCGACCCGGCAGCGGCTGGCGCTGGCTTCGTTACTGGTTGGGGATGGCGAACACCGCCATGTCACGGCCGAGGGGCTTTATGCCGCCGCTGCCGGAACCGCCGACAAGGTCAGCCTTGCCACCGTTTACAACACGCTGCGCGCCTTTTGCGATGCGGGGTTGGTGAACGAAGTGGTGGTTGATGGCTCGCGGTCGTATTTTGATACGCGGCTGGATGATCACCCGCATTTTTATTGGGAAGACAGCGGCCTTTTGACCGATGCCCCGGCAAGCCAGTTGAAGATTGCCGAACTTCCCCAAGCCCCCGAAGGCACCGAAGTGTCGCGGGTTGATGTGGTGATCCGCCTGAAAAGGGCCTGACCGTCTTTAGCGCAGCTTTGGTATGGCGCCCTGCGGGGTTGGCTCTGACACGCCCATGCGCAGGCCGCGCCCGATGCGATGGGCCAACGCCGACCAGCTTTGCGCGGTCTCAGCCGGCAGATTTCGCCGCAACACCGAATCAAAAAGGCCAAGCCACACATCAAACATGCCCGGCCGCACATTTCCGGCCGCCTGATGCACGGCAAAAGGATTGCCGTCATAGCTGCGCTCCATCAGGATCGCGTTGCGCCAGAACCGGGCGATTTTGGCCTCATGCGCGGGCCAATCGGTGATATGTGCGGCAAAAACCGGGCCAAGGCCGGGATGATGGCGGATGGCGTCATAAAATTCGGCGACCACCAGATCAATTTCGGTGGCGGTGATCGGAAAACGGGGCGGAAGGGCATTGGTCATGATGGGCAAGCTTGCCCGTTGTGGCGTGGCGCTGCAAGCCATGCCAGTGCCGCACCCCCTTTGACCTTGGCGCGCCCCAACCCTATAAGGCGGGCCATGAGCCGCATATTCCTGCCCCTACATCGAATTAGCGGCCCGGCGTCCTGACTGGGCGCCGGGAATTTGGCGGCATGGCCCGCCCCCTGACAGCATTGAAATCCCTGTTTCCAAGGACCGCATCCGATGTGCGCCGATACGCCCAAGACCGACGATCAGACGACCGACTACCGCGACACTGTCTTTCTGCCCGAAACCGATTTTCCCATGCGCGCGGGCTTGCCCCAGCGCGAGCCGGAATGGCTGGCCCGTTGGGAACGCATCGGCGTTTATGACCGGCTGCGCGCCAAGAAGGGCCCGGATGGCCAGAAGCGCCGCGATTTTGCCCTGCATGATGGCCCGCCCTATGCCAACGGGCATTTGCACATCGGCCATGCGCTGAACAAGATCCTGAAGGATATGGTGGTGCGCAGCCAGCAGATGATGGGCCGCGATGCGCGCTATGTGCCGGGTTGGGATTGCCACGGCCTGCCGATCGAATGGAAGATCGAGGAGCAATACCGCGCCAAGGGGCTGAACAAGGATGACGTGGATGTCGTGGCCTTCCGTCAGGAATGCCGCAAGTTCGCGGAAGGCTGGATTGATGTGCAGCGGGCTGAGTTCAAGCGGCTGGGCGTTACCGGCAAGTGGGAAAAGCCCTATCTCACCATGGATTACCACGCCGAGGCGGTGATCGCGGATGAGTTCATGAAATTCCTGATGAACGGCACGCTTTATCAGGGCTCGAAGCCTGTGATGTGGTCGCCGGTGGAAAAAACCGCGCTGGCCGAGGCGGAGGTGGAATATCACGACCACACCAGCCACATGATCTGGGTGCGTTTCCCGGTGGTTTCGGCCGCAAGTTTCCCTGAATTGGACGGCTGTATCGACAGCCAGCTTTTGGGCGCCAAGGTGGTGATCTGGACCACGACGCCCTGGACCATCCCGCAAAACCGCGCCGTGGCCTATGGGCCGGGCATTGCCTATGGCGCCTATCGGGTGGATGCCTTGGGCGAGCATTCCGCTGCGGTGGTAGGCGAGGTGATCGTGCTGGCCGATGCGCTGGCCGAAGGCGTGATGAAATCGGCGCGGGTCGAAGCCTATAGCCGCCTGCGCGATGTGGCCGCGGCCGAATTTGAGGGCCTGATCCTCGCCCATCCTTACGCCGGTATCGAAGGCGGCGCGGGCGAATGGGATTACCCCGTGCCCATGGTCGCGGGCGATCATGTGACTGATGATGCCGGCACCGGCTTTGTGCACACCGCGCCAAGCCATGGCGATGATGACTATCAGGTTGGCCTGAAATACCGCCTGCCGATGACCTATAACGTCGAGGCGGATGGCTCCTATCGCGCCGATCTGCCCTTGTTCGCGGGCCAGCACATCATCTTGCCCGATGGCAAGGAAGGGCCGGCGAATGTGTCGAACATCAAGGCTTTGGCCGGTGCGGGGGCGCTGTTTGCCAAGGGCAAACTGAAGCACTCCTATCCGCATAGCTGGCGGTCGAAAGCCCCGGTGATCTACCGCAACACGCCCCAATGGTTTGCCGCGATTGATGCGAAGATCGACGATGGTCAGGGCGCTTATGGCGACACGATCCGCGCCCGCGCGTTGCATTCGATCAACCAACTGGTCGAATTCACGCCTGTTTCGGGCCGCAATCGCCTGTATTCCATGATTGAAGCGCGGCCTGACTGGGTTTTGTCGCGCCAGCGCGCTTGGGGTGTGCCGCTGACCTGTTTCACCAAAGTCGGCGCCAAGCCCACCGATGCCGACTTCCTGCTGCGCAACGCCGAGGTGAACGCCCGCATCAAGGCGGCGTTCGAGGCTGAAGGCGCGGATTGCTGGTATGTGGCCGGTTTCAAGGAAAAGGTGCTGGCCGGCATCGTTGACCCTGCCGCCTATAATCAGGTCTTTGACGTGCTGGACGTCTGGTTCGATTCCGGTTCAACCCATGCTTTCGTGCTGCGCGACCGCGAGGATGGCACCGAAGACGGCTTGGCCGATCTTTACCTGGAAGGCACCGATCAGCACCGCGGCTGGTTCCATTCGTCCATGCTGCAAGCCTGCGGCACCAAGGGGCGGGCCCCGTATCGCGGTGTGCTGACCCATGGTTTCACGCTGGACGAAAAGGGCATGAAAATGTCCAAGTCGCTTGGAAATACCGTGGCTCCACAACAGGTTATCGACGAATACGGTGCCGATATCCTGCGGCTTTGGGTGGCGCAGGCCGATTATACGGTAGACCTGCGCATCGGGAAGGAAATCCTGAAAGGTGTGGCCGACAGCTATCGCCGCTTGCGCAATACGTTGCGCTTCATGTTGGGCAATCTGGCGGGCTTTACGGATGCCGAGAAGGTTGCCCCGGCAGATATGCCCGAACTGGAGCGCTGGGTGTTGCACCGCTTGGCCGAACTGGACGCAGAGGTGCGCCAGGGCTATGCCAAATATGATTTCCAGGGCGTGTTCCAGAAGCTTTTCGCCTTTGCGACCACCGATCTTTCGGCAATCTACTTCGACATCCGTAAAGATAGTCTTTACTGCGATGCACCTGCCTCTACCCGCCGCCGGGCGGCGCGCACGGTGCTGGACATCTTGTTCCATCGTCTGACGAAATGGCTGGCGCCGATCCTGACCTTTACCATGGAAGAGGTCTGGCTTTGCCGCAATCCGGGCGAGGATTCTTCGATCCACCTGGAGGATTTCCCTGAAACGCCAGCGACTTGGCGCGATGATGCCTTGGCCGAAAAATGGGAGGGCATCCGTGCTGCTCGCCGTGTGGTGACAGGGGCCTTGGAGGTGCAGCGCACCGCGAAGGTAATCGGGGCCAGCCTTGAGGCCGCCCCGGTGGTGCATATTGAAGATGCGGGCCTGCTGGCGGCGCTGAAATCGGTCAATTTTGCCGATCTGTGCATCACCAGCGCCATTTCCCTGACCGCTGATCCCGCACCTTCCGAAGCTTTCCGTTTGCCCGAAGTGCCGGGTGTGGCGGTGGTGTTCGAAACCGCCGAGGGTGAGAAGTGCCAACGCTGCTGGCAGATTTTGCCAGATGTGGGCAGCCACAAGCACGCCCACACCTGCAAGCGCTGCAACGACGCCTTGGGCTGAAACGCCTTGGTCCTTCGGGCCTTGTCATGCGACGATGGGGCCTGAAGGGCTGAAATGAGGGGCGCTATGCCGCGTTTGCGGGATCTGGGCTATGCGATCGGGCGGTTTCCGCCCGGTGCGCTGAATGCCATCACCGATGTGGCCGGTGTGGCCGTGGGCCATGTCACGTTAATGGAAGGCGCGCGCACCCGCACCGGTGCGACGGCCATTTTGCCGCATCCCGGCAATCTTTTTCAGCGCAAGGTCAGGGCCGGGCTTTCGGTGCTGAACGGTTTTGGCAAATTCGCCGGCGCCACGCAGGTGCAAGAGCTGGGCGAGGTGGAAACCCCGATCCTTTTGACCAATACCCTTGCCGTTGGTCGGGCGATGGAAGCGATCATCGCCCATACGCTGGCCCAACCGGGCAATGAACTGGTGACCTCGGTCAATGCGGTGGTGGGCGAAACCAATGATGGGCGGCTGAACGACATTCGGGCACTCCGGCCAACGGTTGCGGAATGCCGGCAGGCGATTGATGCCGCTCGCCCCGGCCCGGTGGCCGAAGGCGCGCTGGGGGCGGGCACCGGCACAGTGGCCTTTGGGTTGAAGGGCGGGATCGGCACGGCCTCGCGTCGGGTGGAGAACTGGACTTTGGGCGTGCTGGTGCAGGCAAATTTCGGTGGCAGTTTGCGGGTGAACGGCGTGCCGCTGGCCAATCTGGCCAGCCATGACGCCGATGGCTCTATCGTCATCATTCTTGCTACCGATGCCGCGCTTGATGCCGGTGCCTTGCGCCGTTTGGCGGCTCGCGCCTTTGGCGGGCTGGCCCGAAGCGGGGCGGCGCTGTCGCATGGATCGGGTGATTATGCGCTGGCGTTTTCCACCACGGAAAACGCCGCAACCCTGCCGGCAGCAGCCCTGTCATCTTTGTTCGAAGCGGCAATCGAGGCCAGCGAAGAAGCAATCCTGAACGCGCTGGTCGCGGCGGGGGATATGACAGGATTTGATGCCGCAACCGGCCAGATCAACCGGGTTGCGGGCCTGAAACTGCCAAAAACATTGTGAAAAATCCGCGGGGGGCACTGGGAGGGCCCCCCGCGGCAGGCGCTGCCATCAGGCAGGGAGGGGAATGGTAAGGGGCCGCGCCGGAAAGCTAAGCGCCTTGGCGCGTGCCTCAACCGGGCCGGGGCCGTGATGCAGGGCTTCCAGATCGGCCCGTGTCAGCCCAATATCGGCCAAAAGCCGGTCATCGCTGCGATCCAGCGAGAAGCGGGGCGAACGACGGGTATGGATCAGAGAGAACAGACGGGCGAACATGGTAGAAATCCTTTGCTTGCCCCGGATATGCGCCCGTGATTGACATTTCACAAACGAATAGGCTTCATCGCAGACATTTGAAAATCTCATGGGTATGGCCATGCACCCGCCGCTCGACAGCGACCTGATGCGCAGCTTTCTGGCGGTGGCCGATACCGGCTCTGCCACCACGGCTGCGGCCCATCTTTACCGCACCCAATCAGCCGTTTCGCTGCAAATAAAGCGGCTGGAAGAAAGCCTTGGCCAGCCCTTGTTTCTGCGGCAGGCGCGGGGCGTGGCGCTGACCGCGCGGGGCGAACAGTTGCTGCCCTATGCGCGCAAGGTGGTGGCGCTGCTTGAACAGGCCGCGGTTGCGCTGCGCGAAAAGCCACTGGTCGGCCCGGTTCGGGTGGGCATCCCTGATGAATATTCCGGCACCGTGCTGCCCCGCGTGCTTGCCGCCTTTGATGAGCGCCACGAAGGGGTGCAGGTTTCTGTCCGCGTTGACCATTCCAGCGCGCAGATCCGGGCGCTGGAGGCCGATGAGATCGACCTCGCGGTGATCTATGACTGGGACTATGTGCAAGAAGGCGAGGTTCTGTGTATCGACCCGACGGTCTGGGTGACATCGGAAACCCACCAACAACATCTGCGCCACCCGGTCCCGGTGGCGGTGTTTTTCAAATCAGACTGGAGCCGTGACATCGCTGAGGCAGGGCTGACCCGCCAGCGCATCGAATGGCGCCCGGCGTGGTCTTGCGATATGGCCGGCGGCTTTCGGGTGGCGGCGATTAACGGCATGGCGGTGGCACCGCTTTCGCGTTCAACCATCCCGGCGGGTTGCCGGGAACTGACGGCCGAAGACGGCTATCCCATTGTCGATTATGCCCGCGTGGTCTTGCGGCGCAATGCGCGCGGCACCTCGCCCGCGGTCGAAGGCATGGCGGCCATGCTGCGCGAAGCCTTCGCCCCGCTGAACCTGTTGCCCATAGGCGAAAGCCCGGCGCGGGGGCCATTGCCGTGACCGGGCATTTCTGCACGCTGCAAAGCCCGCTTGGCCCGATCCGCCTTAGACAAGAATCCGACCGCCTTACAGAGCTGCGCTTTGAAAGCACCCCCTCATTGATGCCCGCCGCAACGGCACTTTTGGCCGAAGCCGCCGATCAATTGCAGGCCTATTTCCAAGGCCGCCTGACCCGCTTTGATCTGCCCATGGATTGGGGCGCTGGCCTGCATGAAAAGGTGCGCCGCGCGATGGCGGCAATCCCTTATGGCGCGACGCGCAGCTATGGCGAAATCGCCCGTGATGTTGCCGCCCCCGCCCAAGCCGTTGGCCAGGCTTGCGGTGCCAACCCGCTGCCAATCCTCATTCCCTGTCACCGGGTGCTGGCGGCACGCGGGCTTGGTGGCTTTTCGGCAAAAGGCGGGGTCGAAACCAAGGTCTGGCTCTTGCGCCACGAAGGGGCGGCGGGCCTGCTGATCTGATAGCCCCGGTATTTCATCTTGGCAAAAATACCCCCCGCGGAGCGTCCGCGGCCTGCCAAGGGCTCTTGCCTGTGGCGCAAAGACACTAGAGCGGCCCACCTCATCCGTGTTAGAACCCGTCAAAACACATGGCCGCCCAACCGTCGCATCAAAGGGGCGCGCCGATCGAAGCAGGAAATGACGATGGATCAGGACATGCGCGACCGCATCATGGCGGCGCCCGAAACCATTCTGGAAGACCGCGACATCATGAATGCGCTCATCGGGGCCAACGAACGGCTGATGGGCAACAATATCGTCGATCTGCGCGGCATCGCGATGGAACGGCTTGAAAGCCGGCTCGATCGGCTGGAAGACACCCATCGCACGGTGATCGCTGCCGCATATGAAAATCTGGCGGGCACCAATCAGGTGCATCGCGCCATTTTGCAAATGCTGGATCCGCTCAGCTTTGAAGATTTCGTAAAAACCATGGCCAGCGATGTTGCCCAGACGCTGCGCGTCGACAGTGTGCGCCTGGTGCTTGAAACCGTGCAGGAAACCGAAGACCCCAATCTGCGCAAACTGGGCGATGTGCTTTACGTTGCCGCGCCGGGTTTCATTGCCGATTACATGACAGGCGGGCGCAATCTTTCGCAGCGCACGGTGGTCTTGCGGCAGGTTTTGCCGCAATCGGATGCGATCTATGGCGACAGGGCTGACTGGATCCGTTCTGAGGCGTTGATGAAGCTGGATTTTGGGCCGGGGCGGTTGCCCGGCATGTTGGTTCTGGGGGCCGAAGACCCGCATCTGTTCAAACCCACCCATGGCACGGATTTGCTGGCCTTTTTCGCCGGCATCTTTGAACGCACCATGCGGCGCTGGCTGTCGTGATGGCGGCTGGGCTGGCCATATCGCCCGCCCAACGCGCGGCGCTTTCGCGCTGGCTTGACCATCTGCGCGCCCTGCAAGGGGCGGCCGACAATACCCTTGCCGCCTATGGCCGCGATGTCGGGCAGTTTCTGGATTTTCTGAGCAATCATCACGGCGGGCAACAGGGGCTTTCGGCCCTGACCGGGCTTTCGCAAGCGGATCTGCGGGCGTTTCTGGCGCATTTGCATGGGCGCGATATTGCCGCACGTTCTGTGGCGCGCAAACTTTCGGCGGTGAAGGGGTTTTTGGCCTTTGTCGCGGATCTTGAAGACAAGGATGCCACTGCCGCCCTTTCCACACGTGGGCCGAAGTATCGCCGCAAATTGCCCCGCCCTCTGGCCGAGGATGCGGCGCAAGAGTTGCTCGATGTGGTGGGCGATCAGGCACGCGAAGATTGGGTCGCGGCGCGCGATACCGCGATTGTCACCCTGCTCTACGGCTCGGGCCTGCGTATTTCCGAGGCGCTGGGGCTGACAGGCGCGGCCCATCCCCTGCCCGAAGTGCTGCGCATCACCGGCAAGGGTGGCAAGGAGCGGCTGGTGCCCACCTTACCCGCCACGGCCGCCGCCATTGCCCGCTATGCCGCGCTTTGCCCTTATGAACTGACCCGCGACGCCCCGTTGTTTCGCGGTGTCCGGGGGCAGGCGCTGAACCCGCGGCTGGTGCAAAAGGTCATGGAACAGGCCCGCCAGCAAATGGGCTTGCCGGCCAGCGCCACCCCACATGCGCTGCGCCACAGCTTTGCCACGCATCTTCTGTCAGCCGGGGGCGATCTGCGCGCCATACAGGAACTTTTGGGCCATTCCTCATTGTCAACGACCCAAGCCTATACCGCAGTTGATGCCGCGCGGCTTATGGAGGTTTACGAAAAGGCCCACCCACGGGCCTGATTTGGGTTTGAATTTCTACCCGCACGGTTGACTTGCAAGGCAGATCGGCCAAAAAGGCCGTATGAACATTCAGATCAAAGCGCTTTCCGTCCATCTTCTGACTGCCACCGGCGCGGTCTTGTCGATGTTTGCCATGCTCGCCGCGGTTGAGGGAAACTGGCAAACCATGTTCCTGTGGCTGGTTCTGGCGCTTTTTGTCGATGGCATCGACGGCCCGCTTGCGCGCCGCTATGACACGCCCAAGAACTTCCCGATCTATGACGGCGTTTTGATGGATCTGATCGTGGATTATCTGACCTATGTCTTTATCCCTGCCTATGCCCTGTTCAAATCCGGGCTGCTCGCGGGCTGGACGGGTTGGCTTTCGATCATCGTGATCTGCTACGGCTCGGTGATTTACTTTGCCGATACCCGCATGAAAACAAAAGACAAAAGCTTTTCCGGCTTTCCGGCTTGCTGGAATATGGTCGTGCTGGTGCTGTTTGCGGTGGCGCCGTCGCAGAACGTCATCCTTGCCCTGGTCATCTTGTTGACCGTGGGCATGTTCGTGCCGCTGAAATTCGTGCATCCCACCCGCACGATGCGCTGGCGCGAGGTGACGCTGCCGGTTTCCATCGCTTGGGTCGGCTTTGCAACTTGGGCGGCTTGGGTGAACTTTGCCGAAGGAACCTGGGCGCATTGGGGGCTTGTGGCGACCTCGGTCTATCTTTTGGGCGCCGGTATCGCGCAACAAATCATTCCGGCCCGGCCGCGCCGTATCGCCTGAACTAAAGCCGCGTCAGCATCACGCCTGAAACAATTACCAACGCCGCCAGCGCCTTGCCGCGCGTCATCTTTTCGCCAAAGGCCAGCCAACCGATCAGCACCGCAAACAGGATCGAGGTTTCGCGCAAAGCGGCAACCACCGCGATCGGGGCAATGGTCATGGCCCAGACCGAAACCGCATAGGCCCCATAAGAAGCCGCCGCCGCCACCATGCCCAGCACCCAGGGCCGGCGCTGACGCGGCAAGATCTGCGCCCCCTTCCAGCCCAGAATGCCAAGCGAAAAGAAGGTGCCATCGGCCACAAAAACCCAGGCGATATAGGCTACGGCATCGCCCGCAACCCGCGCGCCCTGACCGTCGATCAGCGTATAGCTGGCGGTCGCACAGGCCGATCCCAGCGCATAAGGAATCAGCCGACGGTTTTCACCGCTGGCAAAGACCCCCTGCGCCATCAAAAGAATGCCCGCCCCCAAAACCGCGATGCCGGAAAATTCCATCGGGCTGATCACATCCGCCAAGATCAGCGGCGACATGAGCCCCACAACCAGCGGCGCCGCGCCGCGCGCAATCGGGTAAACCCGGCTCAGATCGCCGCGTTCATAGGCATAGGTCAGGAAAAACTTGTAGCAGAAATGCGCGCAACCTGCCCCCAGCACCCAAGGCGCGACCTTCCAGTCCAAGGGCGGCAATGACAGCGCAACCGCCAGACCGATCGGGATTTCCCCGATCGACAAGATCACCATCGCCCCCATGCGCGAGGTGCCGACCTTCAGAAGCGAATTCCACAACGCATGAAGAAAAGCCGCCCCAAGGACCGCCAGCATGACCCAAAGACTCATGCGTTTTCTCCTGCCCGCAGCGCCCTTACAAAATCGTTACAAATTGCGCCGTGGCACCGCAAGCAGGATCGGCCTTTCATCTTGGCCCTAAATACCCCCGCCGGAGGCCCGGCGGTTTGTGGCAGGGCTGGCCTTACAGGATTTTCTGGCCGGTCTTGGCCCAATCCTTCATGAACTGTTCCAGCCCCTTGTCGGTCAGCGGGTGGCTGGCAAGCGATTTGATGACCGAGGGCGGGGCGGTCATGACATCGGCGCCGACCAGCGCGCATTGGGTGACGTGGTTCACCGTGCGCACCGAAGCGGCAAGGATCTGGGTGTCAAAGCCGTAATTGTCATAGATGGTGCGGATGTCTGAAATCAGCTCCATTCCGTCCATGTTGATGTCATCCAGCCGCCCGATGAAGGGGCTGATGAATGTCGCGCCGGCCTTGGCGGCGATCAGGGCCTGATTGGCCGAGAAGCAAAGCGTGACGTTGACCATCTTGCCTTCGTCCGACAACACTTTGCAGGTTTTCAACCCGTCCCATGTCAGCGGCACCTTGACGGCGATATTGGGGGCGATTTCTGCCAGTTTGCGGCCTTCCGCAATCATTTCATCGGCGCTCAGCGCCACGACTTCGGCCGAAACCGGGCCTTCGACGAAAGAGCAGATTTCCTTGGTAACTTCCAAAATGTCGCGGCCGGATTTCAAGATCAGCGAGGGGTTCGTGGTGACCCCATCCACCATGCCAAGCGCGTGCAATTCGCGGATGGCATCGACATCGGCGGTATCGACAAAGAATTTCATGGGGCGCGGTCCTTATGGAATGGGTTGCGGGTGCTTGGGGCGCGGTTTACCCCATATGGGGGCCAAGGCAAAGGGCAGATGGCAGCGGCAATGGCAGGCGAACGGGTATATGCGGCGGGCGAACTCGTCGGGGTTCTGACAAGCGAGCCTTTGGGCCGTGTCTTGGATTACAAGGCGCCCGAAGGCGGTTGCGGCGACGGTGATTTCGTCGAGGTGCCTTTGGGCCCGCGCCGGGTGCTGGGCGTGGTCTGGGGGGCGGGCGAGGGCAAGTTTGACCCCGCGCGCATCCGTTCAGTGACCCGTGTGCTGGATGCCGCCCCGATGCGGGCCGAATTGCGGGCCTTTCTGACCCGCGCCGCAGATTACACGCTGACGCCCTTGCCCGCGATGCTGCGCCTTGCCACCCGCGCGCCGGGGCTTGGCGATGCGGTGTCGATGCGCAAGGTCTACCGGCTGGCAGGCCCGGTGCCGAACCAGTTGACCGAGGCGCGCTTTCGCGTGGTCGAGGCGCTGCGGCGCTTTGGCAATGCCCCGGTGACCTTGGGCGAGCTGGCCGAAGAAGCTGCTTGTGGGGCTTCGGTCGTCAAGGGCTTGGTGAAACTTGGGGTGATTGCCGAAGAAGATACGCCCCGCGATCTGCCCTATCCACCGTTGCAGCCGAAAATCGCCAGCCATCTGATGGGCGATCAGGTGGCGGCGGCCGATGCTTTGGTGGCCCAGATCGGCGGCGGCTTTGCCGCGACGCTTTTGAAGGGCGTTACCGGATCAGGCAAGACCGAGGTCTATCTTGAGGCCGTGGCCGAATGTCTGCGGCGTGGCCAGCAGGCGCTGGTCTTGTTGCCGGAAATTGCACTGACGGCTGATTTTCTGACCCGCGTCGAGGCGCGGTTTGGCCAGCGCCCTGCCGAATGGCATTCTGGTGTGACGATGACAGAACGCCGCCGTTTGTGGAAAATGGTCGGCCAAGGCGGGGCGCAATTTGTGGTGGGCGCGCGCTCGGCGCTGTTTCTGCCCTTCCGCGATCTGGGGTTGATCGTGGTCGATGAGGAGCATGACACCAGCTATAAACAGGAAGAAGGCGTGCTTTATAATGCCCGCGACATGGCGGTGCTGCGCGCTTCGATTGTTGGTTGCCCGATCGTTCTGGCCTCGGCCACGCCCTGCCTTGAAACCTGGGCCAATGTCGAGGCGGGCAAATACGGCCGGGTGGATCTTGGTGCGCGCTTTGGCGCGGCAGAGCTGCCGCCGATGAAGGCCATCGACATGCGCGCCGAAAAACTGCCGCCGGATCGCTGGATTTCGGAAAAGCTGGCGGCAGAGGTGCGGTTGCGCGTGGGTCGCGGCGAGCAAAGCCTTTTGTTTCTGAACCGGCGCGGCTATGCGCCGATCACATTGTGCCGGGCCTGCGGCCATCAGGTCGGCTGTGACGATTGCGATGCGCGGATGGTGGAGCATCGGTTCCTGAAGCGCCTGGTCTGCCATCAATGCGGCGCGACCAAGCCGGTGCCGGTGGCCTGCCCGTCCTGCGGGGTTGAAGGGCGCATGGCCGCTGTGGGGCCGGGGGTGGAGCGGCTGGCCGAGGAAGTGACAGCGCGGTTTCCCGATGCGCGGTTGTCGGTGCTGTCATCAGATCTGTTCGGATCGGCGCGGGCATTGAAAGAGGCGGTGGTCAGCATTGCCGAAGGCGGGGCTGATATCATCATCGGCACGCAGATCGTGGCCAAGGGGCACAACTTTCCGCTGTTGACGCTGGTCGGTGTGATTGATGCCGATTTGGGTTTGCAGGGCTCAGATCTGCGCGCGGCCGAACGGACATTTCAACTGATGCGGCAAGTGGCCGGTCGGGCAGGCCGCGCCGACAAACCGGGCGAGGCATGGTTGCAGACCCATCAGCCCGAACATCCGGTGATCCGGGCGATTCTGGGCGGCGATGAGGAGGCCTTCTGGAAAGCCGAAGCGGCCGAACGGCGCGCGGCGGGTGTGCCGCCCTATGGACGAATGGCGGGAATTATCCTGTCTTCGCCCGATGCGGCGCAGGTTTTTGACTTTGGCACCGAACTTGCCCGCCGCGATGGCCCGTTGCGGCGGGTGGGCGCGCAGGTTTTCGGCCCGGCCCCGGCCCCGATTGCGCGGGTGCGCGGGCGCCACCGCGTGCGGCTGTTGGTCAAGGCGGAAAAGACCGTGCCTTTGCAGGCGGCCTTGGCCGAATGGGTGGGGCAGATGCGGCTGCCGAACAATCTGCGGCTGGCCATCGACATTGACCCGCAAAGCTTTTTCTGACGTTCCGCACTTCGCCAAACGCGGGCGGCAAATTTCTTCGAAGAAATTTGTCAAAATCCTTCGAAGGATTTTGTTTTGTCTCTATATCAGGGGCAGGAACAGGAGAGACGCCCATGCTTGTGATTGACCGCGCCAAGATGCAGATGGTTCACCCGGAAAATGCCCTGCCGGGCCGCGCTGAGCCGATGCCCATCACCGAGGCGCATTTTCTGTCCGGGCTTGATCTGAAATCGCCGGTGCCTGCGGGCATGGCCGAAGCCATGTTCGGCATGGGCTGCTTTTGGGGTGTTGAGCGCAAGTTCTGGCAGCAGCCCGGTATCTGGCTGACCATGGTCGGCTATGCGGGCGGCTACACGCCGAACCCGACCTATAAGGAAACCTGCACGCAACTGACCGGCCATAATGAGGTGGTGCGGCTGATCTTTGATCCGGCTGTTACCTCTTACGACGCTTTGCTGAAGGTGTTTTGGGAAAACCACGACCCGACGCAGGGGATGCGGCAGGGCAATGACATCGGCTCGACCTATCGGTCGGGCATCTATTTTTTCACCCCCGAACAGGAGGCGGCGGCGCTTGCCTCAAAAGCGGCCTATGCTGAGCGGCTAATGGCGGCGGGGCATGGCGCGATCAGCACGGAAATTCTGCCGGCGCCGGTGTTCTACTATGCCGAGGATTATCACCAGCAATATCTGGCCAAGAACCCCGAGGGCTATTGCGGCTTGGGGGGCACGGGGGTGAGCTGCCCGATCGGGTTGAAAGCTTGACGCCACAATCCCAAGCGCCTAAGCCCGCCCGACACAACCCCGGAGGCCCCAATGCCCTTGTTCATCGCACAGACCACGGTTGACGGCGAGGAGGCTGCATTTGCCTTGGCTGAGGCGCTGGAGCGGATGCAGCCGCCGGCGCTTCAGGCCGATTGCTATGATATCGAAGACGCGCCGGGCCAGTTGCAGGTGGCCGCAACCTTTTCGCTGCCTCCGAATGAGGTGATGCTTTCGGTTTTGGCCGAAGCCTTCGGTGCGGCAGCATTTGAGGTGTCGAGCGTGTCGCAACAGACCTGGTCGGCGCTGACAACCCTGCCCGGAGAGGGCCCCGCCCGCGCGCTTGCCGCCGCGGTTGAGGCGATGGAGCCTGCGCCTTATGGCGTGGGGGCGTTTGAAATCGAAGATGGTTCGGGTCTTTGGGAAGTGGGCAGCTATTTTTCAGACGTGCCCGATCCGGCGGCGCTGAATGCGCTGGCCGATGGTTTCGGGGCCAAGCCTTTCGTGCTGTCGCAGGTGCCCGATGTCGATTGGGTGGCCCATGTCCGGCGCGAACTGGCCCCGGTAGAGGCAGGGCGCTTTTTCGTTTATGGCAGCCATGACGCGGATAAAGTGCCTGCTGACCCGGCGCGCGTGCCCTTGCAGATTGAGGCGACGGTGGCTTTTGGCACCGGCCATCATGGTACGACGCTGGGCTGCCTGCGCGCCTTTGACCAGTTGTTTGAACAGGGCTTCCGCCCGGCCAAAGTGGCCGATATTGGCGCTGGCACTGCGGTTTTGGCCATTGCTGCCGCTGCCGTGTTGCCTGATGCTTTGGTGATTGCCAGCGACATTGATGAAGTGGCGGTCGATGTGGCTGAGGCCAATGTTGCGGTCAATGGCATGGAGGGGCGCATCGAATGCCTTGAGGCGGCGGGTTTTGCCCATCCGCGGCTGCATGAGGCCAGCCCCTATGATCTGATTTTTGCCAATATCCTGAAAGGCCCGCTGATCGAACTTGCCCCCGACATGGGCCAGCATTGCGCGCCGGGGGGGCTTATCATCCTGTCGGGGTTGTTGCAGGTTCAGGCCGAGGCGGTGACCGCGGCCTATGTTCAGGCCGGTTTCACCCCCGTGTCGCGTGAAGATCTGGGCGAATGGTCGGCATTGGTTCTGAAACGGAACTAAATTGTTTACGTCAAATTAAAGGCTTACACCCAATCGCTGCCCAGATTTTGCCACAATTGCATCGCAACGATGTCGCTATGTGGGGGCGTGACCAGTGGAGCCGGTATCATGTACGATACGAATTTGGTCGAATTTTATGGCCGCGTGGCGAAGTTTGAAAAAGCATCTGCCAAGGGCTATGGCCACGAAGCCCCCGGCACGCTTGGCCGTTCGGCCACCTATGGGCTGTTCAGGAAAAGCCGTCGGCGTATTGGCCTGATGCCTTTGGTATTCGTGGTGCTTGCCGGTTTTGGCCTGAAAGCCACGATCTACCACACGGTTGGGCCTGTTCATTATGAGGCGCGTCTGACCAGTCTTGCCGCTGGCGAAGGGTTCGATCGGCTGGGGGCCTGGCTGATGCAGGTTGATCCGGTAACGGCCTATGCTGCGAACCAGATCGGGGCTCTCACAGCCGCGCTGAAGCCCTGAGATTCGCTGGCCTGCGCGCCAATGACCGTGGCGCAATGGAAAAGCCGCCTCCCGGATCTGCCGGGCGGCGGCTTTGTATTTTTGGGGCGAAGGCCCCGAGCGATCAAAGACCGATCAGCGGCCGATGGTCTCGATGTCGCCGCGGCACAGGCCGATGTCTTCCAGCTCGCGGTCCGACAGGCGGGTCAGCGCCTTGCGGGTGACGCGGGCATCATTCCAGGCGGCGAAAGCGGCGGACTTGTCAGCGAAATACTGCATGAAGCGGAACACAGTGATGGCGCCAAACGGCGCCGCGTGGGACGTCTCATAGGCGGCCATAGCGGGTATCCTTTCAAAAACTGCTCATTTGGAAGGCATCCATTGCCTTCGATGGCGGCTAAATAGACATGCTGCACATGCGAAGCAATGGGGGCTACGGCATGGCCGACTTGCAGGGATTGCATGGCTGCCTGCCCCAATTTTGCCCAAATTTTAAGGGTGAAATGCCGGATGCGTCGCTTTTGCCTTGCGCGGCGTCGGCTTTCTGCAACTGCACGGTGGGTCGCAAACAATTTGCCAAAAATACAATTCAACTTGGCGGATGTTCTCTTTTCGTGCTAATTCGCGAAAAACACCGATAACGAGGGCGAGTATGCGCGTTTTGGGGATAGACCCCGGGCTTCGGAACCTTGGCTGGGGGGTGATCGACGTGTCGGGGGCGCGCATCAGCCATGTGGCCAATGGCATCTGCCATTCCGCACCCGGCACGGGCGAGGGCGATCTGGCGCAACGTCTGGCCGCCTTGCACAGCCAGTTGACCGAAGTTCTGCGCCAGTTTTCTCCTGATGCGGCGGCAGTTGAACATACCTTCGTCAACAAGGATGCGGTGGCCACGCTGAAACTGGGGCAGGCGCGGGGGATTGCGCTTTTGGTGCCGGCGCAATTCGGGCTGACGGTGGGTGAATATGCGCCGAATGCCGTGAAAAAGGCGATCGTCGGGGTTGGACACGCGGCCAAGGATCAGGTCGATCACATGGTGCGGCTGCATCTGCCGGGGGTGAAAATCGCCGGGCCGGATGCGGCCGACGCGCTGGCAATTGCGCTGTGCCATGCGCATCATCTGCAAAGCGCGGGGCGGCTTCAGGCCGCGGTCAAACGGGCAGCGGGATGAAAAGGGCAGCGGCATGATCGGCAAGATTTCGGGGCGGCTGGATTGGCGCGGCGGCGACACGGTGCTGATTGACGTGCGTGGCGTTGGCTATCTGGTGCATGTATCCGAACGCACAATGGCCGCAATGCCGGGCCTGGGAGAAGCGGTCAGCCTTTATACCGATCTTTTGGTGCGCGAAGACCTTTTGCAGCTTTTCGGCTTTCCGACCATGCTGGAAAAGGAATGGCACAAGCTTTTGATGACGGTGCAGGGCGTGGGGGCCAAGGCCGCTATGGCCATCATGGGCACGCTTGGGGCCGAAGGCGTGGGCCGCGCCATCACTTTGGGCGATCAGCGCGCCATTCAGGCCGCGCCGGGCGTTGGTCCGAAACTGGCGCAGCGCATCATTCTGGAACTGAAGGCCAAGGCTGGCGTGGTCATGGCCATGGGGGCAAGTCTGGCGGTCACGGCCGAGGCCGGAGATATGGTGATCGAACCAATGCCCCCCTCGCCTGCGAAAAAGCCTGCCAAGACCGCCGCCCCAAGCGCCAGCCAGTCGCGTGCGGCGTCCACCGCCGATGCGCTTTCGGCCCTGATGAACCTTGGCTACGGCCAAGGCGACGCGGCGCAGGCGGTGGCGACGGTGGCGGGGGAAAACCCCGAAGCCGATACGGCCGCGCTGATCCGCGCGGCCCTGAAACTTCTGGCGCCGAAGGGCTAACCGATGACCTCTGATCCCACCCTTCGCCCCGAAAAACTGCCCGAGGATATGGACCGCGCCTTGCGGCCGCAAATGTTGGACGAATTCGTCGGTCAGGCCGAAGCGCGGGCAAATCTGGCGGTTTTCATCCAATCGGCGCGGATGCGCGCCGAGGCGATGGACCACACGCTGTTTCATGGCCCCCCCGGCCTTGGCAAAACCACGCTGGCCCAGATCATGGCGCGCGAATTGGGGGTGGGGTTCCGTATGACCTCGGGCCCGGTTCTGGCCAAGCCCGGCGATCTGGCGGCTATCCTGACCAATCTGGAACCGCGTGATGTCTTGTTCATCGACGAAATTCATCGCCTGTCGCCGGTGGTGGAAGAAGTGCTTTACCCGGCGATGGAAGATTTCGCGCTGGATCTGGTGATCGGTGAAGGCCCGGCCGCGCGCACCGTGCGCATTGATCTGCAACCATTCACGCTGGTTGGCGCCACGACGCGGCTTGGCCTTTTGACCACCCCGCTGCGTGACCGCTTTGGCATTCCGACGCGGCTGCAATTCTATACCGAAGATGAGCTGAACCTGATCGTTGGCAGAGGCGCTCGGCTGTTGGGGATAGAATGTGACCCTGATGGCACGCGCGAAATAGCCCGCCGCGCCCGCGGCACTCCGCGTATCGCAGGGCGTCTTTTGCGCCGCGTGGTCGATTTTGTGACGGTTGAAGGCAATGGCCGGCTGACCCGTGCCATCGCAGACCGGGCGCTGACACGGCTTGGCGTCGATCAGCTTGGCCTTGACGGTGGCGACCGCCGTTATCTGCGGCTTTTGGCGGAAAACTATGGCGGTGGGCCGGTGGGGGTGGAAACCATCGCCGCTGCCTTGTCAGAGGCGCGCGATGCCATTGAAGAGGTGATCGAACCCTATCTTTTGCAACAAGGCTTGATCCTGCGCACGCCGCGTGGGCGGATGCTCGGGGCAAAAGCCTGGGCGCATCTGGGGTTGGAGCCGCCCAAAGCCCCCGGTCAAAGCGATTTGTTTGACGCCTGAAAATCGGCGCGGCTTACGCCGCAAGTCTTGGGTCTCGCCTCTGGCCTGCGGCCAACCGGCTCGGATTTTGCGCGCCGCGCGGGGGGTATTTTTACCAAGATGAAGCCGGTTTTTCATCTTGGCGAAAATACCCTCGGGGGTGAGGGCGTAAGCCCGAGGGGGGTGAAGCCCCCCTTGAAGCGACGTTTTGGTCTGGCGCAACTTGGGAGGTGACGATGACGATCAGTCTGGCAGAGTTGAGCGAAATGGCGCGCAAGGTGGGTGCGCTTTATGTGACGAATTTCGGCATCAGGGCGGATGAGGCGTTTTTCCTGGGCAAATTGTCCGAAGAATTGGGCGAGGTGGCGGCGGCCACGTTGAAATTGACCGGGCGATCGCGGGGGGCGGATGCGTCTGAGGCCGAGTTGGAGGCGAATTTGCGGGATGAAATGGCCGATCTCATGGGCTTTCTCTTGATGTTCGCCGCGCATCGCGGCATCGACCTTGGCGCGGCCTTTGAAGAAAAATGGGGCTGCTGGCTGAAGGATTGACAGATGACCCCCGAGCAGGTTCAGGCGCTCTTTATGGGCAAGGATGGCAACTATCGCTTTGCGCGTTGGGGACGGCCCATCGTGCCGGTGGTTTTTGGCGTGGATGATGCGACGCTGTCGGTCGTCAAGGGTGCGATTGAGGCTGTTGTTGCCTTGGCGGGTCACAAGATGGCCGAAACAGACGCCGAACTTGGCGCCAATCTGATGGTGTTCTTTTTCCGCGACTGGGCAGAGTTGCCGCAGGTGCCCAATCTGGATCGGTTGATTCCCGAGCTTGGCCCCTTATGTGACAGGCTGGCGCAGGCGGGGGCCAATCAATACCGCGCCTTTCGCTTTGATGCCGAGGGCCGGATCAAGGCGGCTTTTGTTTTTCTGCGCATGGATGGCGCTCTTTCCGCGATGCCGGCGGAAACCTTGGCCCTGAATGAGGCGGCGCAGATCATTCTGCTTTGGGGTGAAGGGGCATTTGCCGATGCTTCGCCTTTGGGGCAGGTGGGGGGGCGGGTGATTTTGCGGCCGGAAATCGCCGGGGTGATCCGGGGGGCCTATGACCGCGTGTTGCCCGATGTTGCGCAGGATGCGGCCCATGCCTATCGCTTGGCGGCGCGCCTGTGAAAGAGGCGGATCTTTACCCCGATCTGAAGGCGTTTCTTCAGGCGCAGGGGTATGAGGTGAAGGCCGAGATTGGCGCTTGTGACATCATGGCGCTGCGAGACGGCGATCCGCCGGTGATTGTTGAGATGAAGCTGAGCTTTTCGCTGGGCCTTGTGTTGCAAGGCGTGGCGCGGCAGGCGCTGTTCGATACCGTCTATCTGGCTGTGCCTGCCCCGAAAAAGGGTTGGCCGGCGCGATATAAGGACATTCTGGCACTGTGTCGGCGGCTTGGGTTGGGCCTTTTGGCCGTGACGCCGGGGCAGGGGGTAGAAGCGCATCTTGACCCTGGCCCTTATCAGCCCCGGCGCAATCTGGTGCGGGCCGGGCGGCTTTTGCGTGAGTTTCAGCGCCGGGTTGGCGACCCGAACGAGGCTGGCACCACCGGGGTTAAACGGATGACGGTTTACCGGCAGGATGCGCTGCGATGTGTGCAGGCCCTGCGCGATGGGGCGTGCAAGGGGGCCGAGGTGGCGCGCGAAAGCGGCGTTGCGCGGGCTACCAGCTTGATGCGCGCCGATCATTATGGCTGGTTTGAACGCTGCGGCACGGGCATTTACGCCTTGTCGCCCAAGGGGCGGGTGGCCTTGGCTGACCATTCCGAAGAAATCTTGCGGCTTTTGGCGGCCGAAAAGCGAAATTACGGATAAGGTATTTTACGCTTCGTTCAGGGTTGTCTTCTAACCTCTCGCACAGGAAAGCGAGAGGGCCAGATGTCAGATCACGCTGTCGATGACGCCGCGATCCTGTTCAGCATTCTGAACCGGATGGATGGTTTCATGTATCGTTGTTGCAATGACGCATCATATACGATGCTGTTCATGCAGGGCGATGTGGAAAAGCTGACGGGCCATCCGGGCCAGATGTTTACCGGCCCTGAGCAGCAATCTTACAGCGCAATGACGCATCCTGATGATCTGGCGGCGGTCTATGCCGGGGTGGACGCGGCCTTGGCCGAGCGCCGGAATTGGCATTTGGATTACCGCTTGCTCAGGCCGGACGGGTCGGATTTGTGGGTGCATGAAATTGGCGGCGGCGTTTGGCTGGGGCAGGATCTGCAATATCTTGAGGGGGTGGTTGTCGATGCAGATCGTGGCCGCCGGGTGGAATTGCAGGGGGCCACGCTGTTGCAAAACCTGACCCGCACCTCGCGCGATCTGGTGGGCCATGCGGGGCCGATCACCAAGGTTTTGCAGGCGATGCGCATTCTGGCGTTGAATGCCCGGCTTGAAGCCGGCCGCGCCGGGGCGCATGGGGCGGCCTTTGGCTTTGTCGCGCAGGAAATGTCGGTGCTTGCCAATGAATCTTCGGCGCTAGCGCAGGCGATTGCCGAGGTCACCGCCGAGTTGGAGGGATTGTTGCAGCAGGAGGTGGCCTGACCATAGCCAAGGGGCGTGGCCGCATATTGCAAGGGCAGGGCGAAGCCCCTAGGGTTTGCGCATGTCAGATACTCCGCATCGCCACCCGGTTCATGTCTATTACGAAGACACCGATCTTGCCGGCATTGTCTATTACGCCAATTATCTGAAATTCATCGAGCGTGGTCGCAGCGAATGGGTGCGGGCCTGCGGGGTGGATCAGACGGCGTTGAAGGCAGCGCAGGGCATTGTCTTTGCTGTGCGCAAGGTCGATGCCGATTATCTGAAACCCGCGAAATTTGATGATGATTTGCAGGTCACGACCGCACTTTTATCACTGGGGGGCGCGCGGATTGATCTGCGCCAAGAGGTTTGGCGTGGGGCGGACAAGCTGTTTACCGCGGCGGTGACGCTGGTGTGCCTGCATGAAAGCGGCCACGCCGCGCGCCTGCCAGCCGAGTTGCGCGCGGCGCTGGAGCCGCTGCGCCATTAGATGGGAAATGCCGGCGCTGGGCATGTTGCAACCCGCTAACGCAGATGTGTTGGCATTCGCATTGAAACCCTGCTAGAATCATGTGCAACAGGCGGGCGTAGACCCGTGTTACAAGAGCAGGCGTAATGGAAACGGAAGCCATCGGAATGGCGGCGGAGATTGATTTCTCCATGCTCGCCCTATTTGCACGCGCAACCATCACGGTGAAATTCGTGATGATGGGCTTGATGCTTATGTCCTTCTGGTCATGGGCGATCATCATCAGAAAGCACCTGTTGTTCCGTGCCGCGCGCGGCGAGGCATCGGTTTTCGACCGCGCCTTCTGGTCGGGTGAGCCTTTGGACGAGCTTTTTGAAAAGATCGGTGGCGATCCGCAGGGCGCATCGGAAAAGATCTTTTCGGCGGGAATGTTGGAATGGCGGCGCAGCCACCGACAGGACGGCGGGCTGATTGCCGGGGCGCAGGCGCGCATTGACCGGGCGATGGATGTGGCGATTGCCCGCGAAAGCGAGGCGCTGAACAAGGGGCTTTCCTTCCTTGCCACCACCGGCTCTACCGCGCCGTTCATCGGGCTTTTCGGCACGATCTGGGGTATCAAGCACAGCTTTGAACAGATTGCCATCAGCCAGAATACCAACCTTGCCGTTGTGGCACCGGGCATTGCCGAGGCGCTTTTGGCCACGGGTATCGGCCTGATTGCAGCTATTCCGGCGGTGGTGTTTTACAACAAGCTGAACAGCGACAGCGAACATATCCTTGGCAACTATGAGGCCTTTGCCGATGAGTTTGCCACCATTCTGTCGCGCCAGTTGGACGCCTGAGCCATGGGCGCGGGCGTTATCAAGAAATCTGGCGGGGGCGGTCGTCGTGGCCGCCGTCGTGGCGCATCGGCGGCGATGAGCGAAATCAACGTCACGCCCTTTGTGGACGTGATGTTGGTTTTGATGATCATCTTCATGGTGGCCGCGCCGATGCTGACGGTGGGTGTTCCGATCAAGCTGCCCGATACCGCCGCCAATGCCATGCCGAATGAGGAAGAAGAACCGCTGACCATCTCGATCACTTCGGATGGTTTGATCCTGTTGCAGTCAACCGAGGTTTCTGACAGCGATCTGATCCCGAAGCTGAAGGCTATCGCCGCCGAGCGCAAATCCGACAAGGTGTTTTTGCGCGCTGACGGGGCCTTGGCCTATGAGCGGGTGGCGCAGGTCATGGGGGCGCTGAACGCGGGGGGCTTCAACAATATCGGTCTGGTGACGGATGCCGGCGGTCCTTCGATGGATGGCAACTGAGACCCGGCCATGAACTTGGGCAAGATTGACTTGGGCAGATTGGATCGCGCCAGCACCATCTCGGCCTTGGGGCACCTTGGGGTGATCCTTTGGGCTGTGATGGGCGATTGGCTGTTTTCGCCCAAGGACATGCCGCCGATGGATGTGGCGCAGGTCTCGCTGGTCAGCGAGGGCGAGTTTCAGGCCATGATGGCTTCGGCGCCGAAGCCTGATCCGGCGGCTACGCCCAGTGAAGATCCGCCCAAGATTGCGACGCCCGAACCGGTTGATACCAGCCTGCCCGCCCCGGAACCTGCCCCGCAGCCGGAGGAACCGGTTGCAGTTGAGGAAATTCTGCCGGAAACCGTGCCGGTTTCGCCCGATGTTCAGCCCGTGGCCGTGCCAGAACCCGCACCGCAGGTGGCCGAGGAAGATCAGCCGATCCCGGTGCCCGAAAGCAGCAAAAAGCCCAAGCCCCGCCCGGCGCAGCGCATCACCGATGTGCCGGTGGACAGCCCCGCCGATACGCCCGAAGTGGCCGATACGGTCACGCCCGAAGTGTCGGATCAGGCCGCGCCGGATGCACAGGTGGTTGAAACCACCGAACCCGCTGCCGCGCCCGAGGAAAGTGCCGCCATGGTATCGCCCGATGCCACAAAAAGCGATGCGCCAGAGCTTGCCCCAACCGCGTCGCGCCGCCCGCAATCGCGGCCTGCGCGGCAGGTGCAGGCTGACAAACCTGCCGAAACCACCAGCCAAAGCACTGAAACCGCGGATGCCGCGGCTGACGCGATTGCCGCAGCCCTTGCCGAAGCTGCGACCAGCGATGCCGCCAGCGCCAGCGCCCAGAACCTTCCCGAAGGCCCACCGATGAGTGCGGGCGAAAAGGACGGAGTGCGCAGCGCCATTAACGCGTGCTGGAATATCGGCAGCCTTTCCAGCGCCGCGCAGCGTGTCAAACTGGTGATGCGGCTGGAGATGAACGAAGATGGCACGCCCATCGGGTCTTCCATTCAGATGACCGGCTTTGAAGGCGGCGATGAGGCCGCGGCCCAGCAGGCGTTCGAGGCGGCAAAACGTGCCGTGGTGCGCGGCGTCAAGGGATGCGGTGGCAAATCTGGCTATCAGCTTGACCCGGCGAAATACGGCCAATGGAACGTGATGAACCTGACCTTTGATGCCTCTGGCATGAGGTTGCGCTAAGATGACGGATGGCCGCCGGTTTTTCCCGCCGATTTTCCCCCTGCCAAGGCGCCCTGCCAAGGGGCAGAGTGGCAGCCAAGAGCAGACAGAAAGAATGCCCGTGACAAACGAGGACAGAATGCGCGCTTTGAAATCTTTTGCCGTTGCCCTGATGACCGGGGTTTGCAGCCTTGCGGCAGCTCCGGCCATGGCCGAGCTGAACATCGTTATCGACAGCCCGGTGATTGAACCGATGCCCTTTGCCATTCCGGCTTTCGTCGATGAGGGGGGCGCGGGGGACTATGCCCAGAACATCACTCGTGTGGTGGCCGCCGATCTTGCCGGCACCGGGCTGTTCCGGGAAATTCCGGCCGCGGCGCATATTTCGGGCATTACCGCCTTTGACGCGCCGATTGCTTATAACGACTGGCAGGCCATCAATGCGCAGGCGCTGATCGTGGGCGCAGTTCAGGCCAGCGGCGACCGCATCGTCGTGAAATTCCGGCTGTTTGATGTCTTTACCGGCCAACCGCTTGGCGAGGGGCTGCAATTTGCCGGCACCCCCGGCAGTTGGCGGCGCATGGCGCATAAGGTGGCCGACGCGGTTTACAGCCGGATCACCGGCGAAGGCCCCTATTTTGACAGCCGCGTGGTTTATGTGGCCGAAAGCGGGCCGAAAAATCAGCGGCAAAAGCGGCTGGGCGTGATGGATTACGACGGCGCGAATGTCGCCTATCTGACCGACAGTTCGTCAATCGTGTTGGCGCCGCGGTTCTCGCCCTCGGGCGACAGGATTTTGTTTACCTCTTACGCTTCGGGCTTTCCGCAGATTTACATCATGGATGTCGGCAGCCTTGCCGTGCGCTCCTTGGGGGAAATCCCCGGCACCATGACCTTTGCCCCACGGTTTTCGCCCGATGGCGGCACGGTGGTGTTCAGTCTGGAACAGGGCGGCAATACTGACATCTATGCGATGGATGTGAACGGTGGCGGGGTGCGGCAGTTGACGAATGCCCCTTCCATCGAAACCGCGCCGTCCTTTAGCCCCGATGGCAGCCAGATCGTGTTTGAAAGCGACCGCTCGGGTGGCCAGCAGATCTATGTCATGCCGGCTGGCGGTGGTGAGGCCGTGCGGATTTCCGGCGGCAAGGGCCGTTATGGCACCCCGGTCTGGAGCCCGCGCGGCGACATGATTGCCTTCACCAAGCAAAATGAGGGGCGTTTCCACATTGGTGTGATGCGCACCGATGGCAGCGAAGAACGCCTGTTGACCGCATCTTTCCTGGATGAAGGCCCGACCTGGGCGCCGAACGGCCGCGTGGTGATGTTCACCCGCGAAAGCGCGGGCGCGGGCGGGCAGGCGCAGCTTTTCTCGGTGGATGTTTCGGGGCGCAACCTGAAACCCGTTCCGACCGATGGCCCTGCCTCTGATCCGGCATGGTCGCCGCTCTTGCCGTAACTTCCCTGCCGCCGGGCCTGCTTTCGGGTTCGGCGGCGGTTTGCCCAATGCATGTGGCCGATTCACAGGCTGCAAAGAACCTGTTATCATCTTTCCAATCGAGCACCCAAAGATCCACAAGGACACCCCAAACCATGACCCTACTGCCCAAAGCCCTGCTTGTGATTGCAGCCCTTGGCCTTGCTGCCTGTAACAACCCCGACCGTTTCGGCGCTGGTGGTGCCGGCGCCAATGGCGGTTTCGTTGACACCAATGGCCTTGGTGATCCGAGCGACCCCAAGTCGATCGCCTATTTCAACCAGACCGTTGGCGACCGTGTGCTGTTCGCGGTTGACCAATCGACCCTGTCGCCCGAAGCCCGCGGCATTTTGCAAGGCCAGGCGCAATGGCTGCAAACCAACGACCAGTTCGCCATCATCATCGAAGGCCACGCCGACGAACAGGGCACGCGCGAATACAACCTTGCGCTGGGCGCCCGTCGCGCAGCCGCGGTTGAGCAGTTCCTGTCGGCGCAAGGTGTGCCCTCAAGCCGCATGAAGACGATTTCCTATGGCAAAGAGCGCCCGCTGGAAGTGTGTTCCGACGAATCCTGCTACAGCCGCAACCGTCGTGCGGTGACGGTGCTGTCGATGGGGGCGGGGGCCTGATCCATGCTGCGTTGGCTGGTTCTTTCTGCCGCTTTTCTGGCCGGTCCTGCCTTGGCGCAGGACCGCGCGCAGACGCTGGCCGACATCAAAACCGAACTCGGCCAGTTGATGGCCGAGTTCAATGCGCTGAAATCTGAAACCGTGTCCACGGGGACTTCGGGGGGCAGTTTTGGCGCAGGCGACGCCTTGCAGCGCATGGACGCGATCGAGGCAGAGTTGATGCGCGTGACGTCGCGCGCCGAAGAAATCGAAATCCGCCTGAACCGCGTTGTTGCCGATGGCACCAACCGTATTGGCGATCTGGAATACCGTCTGTGCGAAGCGACCGAGGGCTGCGATCCGGCGAACCTGCCGGAAACCCCGATGTTGGGCGGCAATGATGGCGCACCGGCCCCAGCCGCACTTGCAGAGCCCGCCGCAACCGATCCGGGCAACACCGATCCGGGGGCGGGTCCCGAACTAGCCATGGGGGAACAGGCAGATTTTGACCGGGCCAAGGAGGTGCTCGGTTCGGGTGACTTTCGCACCGCCGCAGAGCTCTTTGCGACCTTTGCGCAATCCTATCCTGGCGGGCCACTAAGCCAGGAAGCGGCCTTTTTGCGCGGTGAGGCGCTTAATCAGGCGGGCGACAAGGCAGGTGCCGCGCGCTCCTATCTTGATGCGTTTTCTGGTAAGCCCGAAGGCAGTTTCGCCGCGGAATCGCTGTTGAAACTGGGGCAGGCGCTGGGCGATCTCGGGCAGGTGCCCGATGCCTGTGTGACGCTGGCCGAGGTGCCGAACCGTTTTCCGGGCAGCATTCACGCCACCAACGCCGATCTGTCGCGGCAAGGATTGGGCTGCCCGTGAGCGATTGGCCGTTGTCGGAAGGGCGCGATGCGCCGCTTCTGGGGCCGTTTTGCGCAGGCTTTCACCGCCAGCCCCCCGCCCGTGTTGCGGTAGCCGTTTCCGGCGGGGGCGATTCCATGGCGCTTTTGCACATGGCGCTGCGGGCGCGTCTGCATTTTGGCTGGCAGGTGTCTGCGGTCACGGTTGACCACGGTTTGCGCAGCGAAAGCGCGGCAGAGGCGGCAGGCGTGGCCGCCTATTGCGCGCAGCAGGGGATTGGTCACGCCATTTTGCGCTGGCAAGGGCCTGCGGCACATGGAAACCTGATGGATCAGGCCCGCCGGGCGCGCATGGCGCTGATTGCCGGCTGGGCAAAGGCGCAGGGCATTGAACATGTGCTTTTGGGCCATACCGCCGACGATAATGCCGAAAGCTTTCTGATGAACCTTGCCCGGCAGGCCGGGATTGACGGGCTGTCGGGGATGCGCCGCGACTGGATGGAACAGGGCATTTCCTGGCACCGCCCGATGCTGGACTTGCTTCGCGCTGATCTGCGGGCCTATCTGACGCGCAACCATGTGTCTTGGGTGGATGACCCGTCCAATGACAACACCCGCTTTGCCCGCGTCAAGGCGCGCAAGGCGATGCAGGCGCTACGCCCGCTGGGCATCACGGCCAGAACCGTTGGCGAAACGATTTCGCATCTGTCTGACGCCCGCCATGTCTTGACCCTTGCCACGGTCAGGGCGGCAACGGCTATGGATGAGAGGGGCGGCGCGCTGCGGTTGGCGTTGGATAGCTTGGCAGGGCTGGAACCTGAAATCGCCCGTCGTCTGTTGGCCGCGACCATTCTTTGGATGAATGGTGCTGATTACCCGCCCCTTGGCGCGCAGCTTTTGCACCTGCAAACGAAACTGGCGCGGGGCGAGGCTGCGCAACTTGGTGGCGTGCGCTTTGTTTTGCGTAAGGGCGATCTGTGGATTTTTCGCGAAGCACGCGCGGCCATGGGGCCGGTGTCGCTTGACGCGCTGTGGGATCATCGCTGGCGGTTGACTGGCCCGGCTGGTCTGGGCCTGCAAATCGCGGCGCTTGGGGCTGAAGGTTTGCACCAATGCCCAGACTGGCGTAGCCATGGCCCGCGTGAAGCCTTGATCGTTTCACCCGCGGTCTGGGCTGGCAAAACACTGGTCGCGGCCCCTTTGGCGGGGCTGGCCGGGCCATATCGGGCCGATCTTGCACAGGGATTGGCAGAATTCATCTTATCGCATTGAACCCGCCAGACTTATCTCTATCTTAAGAGAAACCGCCAAGACTGGCCTTTCGGGGCCGGTGACATCAACTGGAGTTTCTTCGTGGGCAACGCGCGAAATATCGCCTTCTGGGTCGTTCTGTTTCTTTTGATCCTGGCGCTGTTCAATGCTTTTGGGGGCAGCAGCACGACCTCGGCTTCGCGGTCGGTCGCCTATTCCGAATTCGTGCAGCGGGTCGAAAAGGGCGAGGTTGCCGCCGCCACCATTGATGGCGAGCGCGTGGTTGCCACCGATACATCGGGCAACCGCTTTGCCACGGTTGCGCCGGCCGATCCGAAACTGACCGAACGGTTGATCGAAAAAGGCGTTGAGGTGCGGGCCGAACCGCAGCAATCCAGCGGCTTCATGAATCTGTTGTCGGTGTGGCTGCCCTTTATCGTGCTGATTGCGATCTGGATTTTCTTCATGAACCGGATGCAGGGCGGTGGCAAAGGTGGCGCGATGGGCTTTGGCAAATCGAAGGCCAAGCTTTTGACCGAAAAGAACGGCCGCGTGACCTTTGACGATGTGGCCGGGATTGATGAGGCCAAGGAAGAACTGGAAGAAATCGTCGAATTTTTGCGCAACCCGCAGAAATTTTCGCGCCTTGGCGGCAAAATTCCGAAAGGTGCCTTGCTCGTTGGCCCGCCCGGCACCGGTAAAACGCTTTTGGCACGTGCCATCGCGGGCGAGGCGGGGGTGCCGTTTTTTACCATTTCAGGTTCGGATTTCGTGGAAATGTTCGTCGGCGTCGGTGCCAGCCGCGTGCGTGACATGTTCGAACAGGCCAAGAAAAACGCGCCCTGCATTGTGTTCATCGACGAAATCGACGCGGTCGGCCGCGCCCGTGGCGTTGGCATGGGCGGTGGCAATGATGAACGCGAGCAGACCTTGAACCAGCTTCTGGTCGAGATGGACGGGTTTGAGGCGAATGACGGTGTCATCATCGTCGCCGCCACCAACCGCAAGGACGTTTTGGACCCCGCGCTTTTGCGCCCCGGTCGTTTTGACCGCCAGATCCATGTGCCGAACCCCGATATTAAAGGCCGCGAAAAGATTCTGTCGGTTCACGCCCGCAAGGTGCCGTCAGGGCCGGACGTTGACCTGCGCGTCATTGCGCGCGGCACGCCGGGCTTTTCGGGCGCCGACCTTGCCAACCTTGTGAATGAGGCCGCACTGATCGCCGCGCGTCTGGGCCGCCGCTTTGTCGCCATGGCCGATTTTGAGGCCGCGAAAGACAAGGTGATGATGGGGGCTGAACGCCGGTCTCTGGTTCTGACGCAAGAGCAAAAGGAACACACCGCCTATCATGAGGCGGGCCACGCCATCGTTGGCATGGCGCTGCCGAAATGTGACCCGGTTTACAAGGCCACGATCATTCCGCGCGGTGGTGCGCTTGGCATGGTGGTGTCCTTGCCCGAGATTGACCGGTTGAACTGGCACAAGGACGAATGCAAGCAAAAGATCGCCATGACCATGGCTGGCAAAGCAGCCGAGATCATCAAATGGGGTGATGAGGCCGTGTCGAACGGACCTTCGGGCGATATTCAGCAGGCTTCGGGGCTGGCGCGCGCCATGGTGTTGCGTTGGGGCATGTCGGATGCGGTCGGCAATATCGACTATGCCGAGGCGCATGAAGGCTATCAGGGCAAGACCGCGGGGCTTTCGGTTTCGGCCGAAACCAAGATGCTGATCGAAAGCGAGGTCAAACGCCTGATCGACGAGGGCTATGAAACCGCACAGCGCATCTTGACCGAGCAGGCGGATCAGTTCGAACGTCTGGCCAAGGGGCTGTTGGAATATGAGACCCTGACCGGCGATGAGATCAAGCGGGTGATCGCCGGCGACAAGCCCACGGCGGATGGCGATGATGCGGCCCCGCCGGCCAGTGGGGGCGGTGAAGGTGTGGTGTCGATCCCGAAGACCCGCGCGCGCAAACCGAAAGCCGCGCCAGACCCTTCGCCGGAGCCGACGGCTTGAGCGAAACCGCACAGGATTGGAACCCCGGAGCTTATGCAAAGTTCCGGGGTTTGCGTTTGCGCCCGGCCTTGGACCTGCTGGCGCAGGTGGGCGATTTACCCGCGGGCGATGTGGTTGATCTGGGCTGCGGCGATGGGGCGGCAGCGGGGGCTTTGGCCCTGCGTTTTGCCGGGCGCAGGCTGGTGGGGGTGGATGGTTCGCCTGCCATGCTGGCAAAGGCCGAAGGCTATCAGGACAAGGTTCAGACCGATATTGCCCGCTGGCAGCCGGAAACCCGGCCGGCGCTGATCTTTTCCAACGCGGTGTTGCATTGGCTGCCCGATCACGGCGCGCTGATGACGCGTCTTGCCGGGCTCTTGGCGCCGGGTGGGGTCTTGGCGGTGCAAATGCCCCGGCAGTTTATGGCGCCGTCGCATCGCTTCCTGCGCGATATTGCGGCGGGCATGTTTCCTGACCGGTTTGATTTCAGCCAATATCACCCGCCGGTGGCCCCGGCTGTCAGCTATTATGAAATGCTGGCGCCTTTGGGGCGCGTTACCGCTTGGGAAAGTGAATATGTCCAAAGGCTTGATCCGGCGGGGCAGGGCCACCCGGTGCGTGCGTTCACAGGATCAACCGCGATGCGGCCTTTTGTAGAAAAGCTGAGCGCAGCCGAGGCCGCGCAGTTCACCCATGCCTATGATGTGGCGCTTGCTTCGGCCTATCCGCTGGAGGCCGATGGATCGGTGCTTTTTCCCTTTCGCCGCTGTTTTTTCATTCTGGAGATGCCATGAGTGCGCTGAAACCCACGCAATTCACCGGCCGTATCACATGGCTGGGCCATGTGGCCGACCGCGACGCCGCGCTGGAAAGCGCCAGCCTGCAAAGCCTGCCCGTCAGCTTTGCCGGGCCTGCGGGCGAGGCGCATGGCGGCTTGACGCGGCCTTCGTGCAGCCGGGTGCTGGGGCAATATCCGCGTAACACCGAAATCCGCAATACGCGGCAGTTGTCGATTCTGTCGGCCGAAGATCTGGCCGCGATTGCCGCCGAAATGGGCCTGCCCGCGCTGGACCCGGCGCTGGTTGGGGCGACGATGGTGATCGAAGGCATCCCTGATTTCAGCCATCTGCCGCCTTCATCGCGGCTTCAGGGCGAAGGTGGGGCGACGCTGGTGGTGGATATGAACAACCGCCCCTGCACGCTGCCCGCCCGCCCCATTGAAACCCGCCATCCCGGTTTTGGCAAACGCTTCAAGCCTGCCGCCAATGCGCGGCGCGGCATCACCGCTTGGGTGGAACGCGAAGGGGTCTTCACCTTGGGCGAGGCCGTGCGCCTGCATATTCCAGATCAGCCGGTCTGGGCGCATCTTGACGCCGCGCGCGCCGGTTGATGCGGGCGGGTTAAAGCAGGAAATCACCTGCGCGCAGGCTGTGAACGCCGACAAACAACAGCGAAAAATCGGCCGCGCCATCGCCGTTCAGATCGGCGCGCAGGATTGCGTCCGCACCCGCGACCTGCCAGCGCAACTGGCCGCGCGTGCCGGTAAAGGCATCGGTGCCGATGAACTGAAAGGCATCATCTGCGGTGGTATTGGGGCGGGCATCGATCAGATGCAGGTCAATCCTGTCGCCTTGGGTCCGGCTGAAATCCATGATCTTATCCCGCCCGGCGCTGGTGGCGGTGCTGTCGGCCGCGCTGGCAAAGACAAAGAGATCAGCCTCGGAACCGCCATAAAGCCGGTCTGCCCCGCTGCCGCCGCGGATCAGGTCTTGCCCGGCCCCGCCTAAAAGCGTGTCGTTGCCGATTTCGCCGTAAAGGCTGTCGCGGCCGCTGCCGCCGTCGCCCCGGTCATCGCCGCCGCCAAGATAGAGCCGGTCATTGCCCGCCCCGCCGTAAAAGCGATTGTCATTGTAGCCAAAGGCGATCGTTTCCTTGCGCGTGTCGCGGATCAGGTCGGCAAAGCCCGACCCCGTTACATCGGCAAAGCCGAAAATCCGGTCGCCGGCGGCATGGCCGCCCTGGCCATAGGTGGCGCTGCCATAGGTTATATCAACCCGAACCGCGGCGGTTGAACCCTGATAGCTGACCATATCGCGGGCGTCGCTGCCGCCCTCCAGCACATCCGCCCCCGCGCCGCCGATCAGCGTGTCGTTGCCAATCCCGCCCGAAAGTGCGTCATCCCCGCCATCGCCCAGCATCAGATCATTGCCGCCGCCGCCGCCCATACTGTCGTTGCCAGCCCCGCCATACATGCGGTCAGCCCCGTCATAGCCATAGATCGAATCCGCCCCGCCGGCGCCGGTCTGGGCCTGATCGCCATAAAGGATATTCGCCCCAGAATTGCCCTGGATATAGTCGCGGCCATCGCTGCCCCGGATGTTTTCGATCCCACCTTGCAGGATAAGCCGGTGGCCAACGGTATCGGGCAGGTAGTAAATTCCCATGGCTTCGGTTTCATCGGCCCAGAAAAGCCGCAGGTCGGTTGGCGTGGCATAGACGCCTTGCACCGTCAGCCAATCGCTGCCGCTGCCGTCATCTTGCAGGGTGATGGTTTCCGGGCCGGTGACGAGCTGGTCCAGGATATAGATGTTGTTGGCCATGCGAAGCTTCCTTTGTCTTGCGATGGGCGCGGTGCTTGGCTTGTGGCTATCAGGGAATCGGTCGGGTCAAATCACCCTGTTGGGGTATGGCGCGGGCAATTTCGGGGCCGGGGCCTGTGCCCGCAACGGCGCGTGAATTTCCCATCGGAAACCTCGGCTGGCGAAAATCGCGTTGGACAGGTCGGAAAATAACCTTCCAAAGCCATTCTTGCCCGCTATCACGTCGGAAACGGAATATTCCGCCCCCTTGGGAGAACAAAATGGCCTTCAAAACCGACATCGAGATTGCGCGCGAAGCGAAGAAGCAGAACATCATGGAGATCGGGGCCAAGCTGGGCATCCCCTCCGAAAGCCTGCTGCCCTATGGCCATGACAAGGCCAAGGTGAGCCAGGAGTTCATCAAGTCGCTGGCCGGGAACAAAGACGGCAAGCTGATCCTTGTGACCGCGATCAACCCGACGCCGGCTGGCGAAGGCAAGACCACCACCACCGTGGGCTTGGGCGATGGTCTGAACCGCATCGGCAAGAAAGCCGTGATCTGCATTCGCGAAGCCTCGCTTGGCCCGAACTTCGGGATGAAGGGTGGCGCTGCTGGCGGCGGTATGGCGCAGGTCGTGCCGATGGAGGAAATGAACCTTCACTTCACCGGTGACTTCCACGCCATCACCTCGGCCCACAACCTTCTGTCGGCCATGATCGACAACCACATCTACTGGGGCAACGATCTGGGCATCGACGAGCGCCGCGTGGTGTGGCGTCGCGTCATGGACATGAACGACCGCGCGCTGCGCGACATCGTGGTGTCTTTGGGTGGCGTGTCGAACGGCTTCCCGCGCCAGACCGGCTTTGACATCACGGTTGCCTCGGAAGTCATGGCAATCCTGTGCCTGTCGAACGACCTGGAAGACCTGCAAAAGCGTCTGGGCGACATCGTGGTGGCCTATACCCGCGCCAAGACCCCGATCTATGCCCGCGACATCAAGGCGGACGGTGCGATGACCGTTCTGCTGAAAGACGCGATGCAGCCGAACCTGGTGCAGACCTTGGAAAACAACCCCGCCTTCGTGCATGGCGGCCCGTTTGCCAACATCGCCCATGGCTGCAACTCGGTCATCGCGACCAAGACCGCGCTGAAGCTGGGCGATTATGTCGTAACCGAAGCCGGTTTCGGCGCTGACCTTGGCGCTGAAAAGTTCTTCGACATCAAGTGCCGCAAGGCCGGTCTGAAGCCCGCCGCTGCTGTCATCGTGGCGACCGTGCGCGCCATGAAGATGAACGGTGGTGTTGCCAAGGCCGATCTGGGCGCTGAGAACGTTGGCGCCGTGCAAAAAGGCTGCCCGAACCTTGGCCGCCATATCGCCAACGTGAAGTCGTTCGGCGTGCCGGTTGTCGTGGCGATCAACCACTTCTATTCCGACACCGATGCCGAAGTCGCTGCGGTGAAGGAATATGTGGCCGCGCAGGGCGCAGAGGCCGTTCTGTGCAAGCACTGGGCTTTGGGTTCGGCCGGGGTTGAAGATCTGGCTCATGCCGTGGTCAAGCTGGCGGAATCGGGCACCTCGCACTTTGCGCCGCTTTACCCCGATGAAATGCCGCTGTTCCAAAAGCTGGAAACCATCGCCAAGCGCATCTACCACGCCGATGAGGTGATTGCCGACAAGTCGATCCGCGATCAGTTGAAGGCTTGGGAAGCTGCCGGCTATGGCAACCTGCCGATCTGCGTTGCCAAGACGCAATACAGCTTCACCACCGACCCGACCGTGCGCGGCGCGCCGACCGGCCATTCGGTTCCGGTTCGCGAAGTGCGCCTGTCGGCGGGTGCTGGCTTTATCGTCGCGATCTGCGGTGAAATCATGACCATGCCGGGCCTGCCCAAAGTGCCGAGCGCGGAAGTGATCCGCCTGAATGACGAAGGCAATGTCGAGGGCCTGTTCTAAGACCGCGGGAAAGCTTGAACTTCTGGGCGTGGGGGGCTACCTCACGCCCCACGCATGGAAGGACAGGCGATGAAGGCCCCGCAGGATTGCCACGATATGACCGAATTGCGCGCGGCGATTGACGCGCTGGATGCCGGGATCGTGGCGCAGCTTAGGGTTCGCGCGGGCTATATTGACCGCGCGGCCGACTTGAAAAAGGGGAACGGCCTGCCCGCCCGCATTGATGAACGGGTGGAGGAGGTTGTCGCCAAGGTGCGCGCCGAGGCAGCCACCCTGTCGCTGGACCCCAATCTGATCGAAGATCTCTGGCGCAGGCTGATCGAATGGTCCATCGCGCGGGAAGACGGAATTTTGGGGCCCGCGCGCCCCTGACGGGGTAACATGACGGCAACCATTATCGACGGCAAGGCCATCGCGGCCCGGATGCGCGAAGAAACCCGCGCCGAGGCGCAGGCGCTTTGCGAGGCTGGCTGGGCGCCGCGGCTGATTTCCATTTCGGTGGGCGATGTTGCGGCGGCGGAGCTTTACGTTCGCAATCAGCAAAAATCGGCGGAAGCCGCGGGCGTGGCCTTTGAGGCGCGCAATTACCCCGAGACCATCAGCCTTGAACAGTTGCAGGGCGTGATTGCGGGTCTGAACGCCGATCCGCGGGTGAATGGCGTGATTATCCAGCGCCCCTTGCCCAGCCATATTCCGGTCAAGGCGCTGCAAAAGGCCGTGCATCCGTTGAAGGATGTTGAGGGGATGCACCCCTCATCCATCGGCAATATCGTTTACAACGACCTGACGCTTGGCCCCTGCACGGCGGTGGCTGCGGTGGAAATTCTGAAAACCCTGCCGCTCAAGATGGAGGGCCTTGATGTTTGCGTCATTGGCCACAGTGAAATCGTGGGCAAGCCGATCGCCTTTCTGATGATGGGTCTGGGCGCAACCGTCACCGTTTGCCACCACATGACGCGGCAGGTTGCGGTGCATAGCCGCGCGGCGGATGCGGTTTTTGTTGCGGTGGGCAAGCCGGGGCTGGTCAACGGCGCCATGCTGAAACCCGGCGCGGCCCTGATCGACATCGGCATCAACCGGGTGGAAGGCAAGACCGTGGGCGACGCCGATTTTGACAGTTGCGCCTCGGTCGCGGGCTGGATCACCCCGGTTCCGGGTGGGGTTGGCCCGGTGACGGTGGCGATCTTGATGAAAAACGCGGTGCTGGCCACCCGGATGCAAATGGAACATTATCGCGCGGCTTTTGCGGCTGCGGTGTAAGGGAGAGATGACATGACGGCCAAGGTGATCGACGGCAAGGCTTTTGCGGCGAATGTGCGGGCGCAGGTGCAGACGCATGTGGCCCGTCTGGCCGCAGAAAACGGCATCCAGCCCGGTCTGGCGGTGGTGCTGGTGGGCGAAGATCCGGCTTCGAAGGTTTATGTGAAGAACAAGCACGCCTCGACCATCGAGGTTGGCATGGCCTCTTTCGAGCATCGGCTGCCTGCGGAAACCAGCGAGGCCGATCTTTTGGCGCTGATCGACAGCCTGAACGCCGATCCGAAAGTGCATGGCATCTTGGTGCAATTGCCGCTGCCGGCGCATCTGAATTCAGAACTGGTCATCAACCGTATTGAACCGGCCAAGGATGTTGACGGCTTCCATATTTCGAACGTTGGCCTTCTGGGCACCGGGCAAAAGTCGATGGTGCCCTGCACGCCCTTGGGCTGCCTGATGATGCTGCGCGATCACCATGGCAAACTGGCCGGGCTGAATGCGGTTGTGGTGGGGCGCAGCAATATCGTCGGCAAGCCGATGGCGCAGCTTTTGTTGGGCGATAGCTGCACCGTGACCATCGCGCATAGCCGCACCAAGGATTTGGCCGAGGTCTGCAAGCGCGCCGATATTCTGGTGGCCGCCGTTGGCCGGCCGGAGATGATCACCGGCGACATGGTCAAGCCCGGCGCGACCGTGATCGACGTGGGCATCAACCGGATTGAGCGCGATGGCAAGGCCAAGCTGGTGGGCGACGTGCATTATGAAAGCGCCGCTGCCGTGGCTGGTGCCATCACCCCGGTTCCGGGCGGCGTTGGCCCGATGACCATTGCCTGCCTTCTGGCCAACACGCTGACTGCCTGCTGCCGCGCCAATGGCCTGGCTGAACCCGAAGGCCTGACCGCCTGATCTTTGGCCTTGACCGGGCCAGCCGTTGGCGCGCGGCCCGGTGAAATCATGCGTGAAATTCATGCGCCAAGGCTTGCGGGCGGGGCTGACTGCGCCTAAGCCTTGGCGTCATGAAACTGATGTTCCTTGGCGATGTCATGGGCCGTGCCGGTCGGGCGGCCATCTCTGAAATGCTTCCTGCGCTGCGCACGCGTTGGGGGTTGGATTTTGTCGTGGTCAACGGCGAAAATGCCAGTCAGGGCGCGGGGTTAACCGCCGAACATGCCCGGTTGATCCTTCAGGCCGGGGCCGATTGCATCACGCTGGGCGATCACGCCTTTGACCAGAAAGACATGCTGCACTTTGCCGAAAGCGATACGCGCATCATTCGGCCGCTGAATTTTTCCAAGGTCGCGCCGGGGCGTGGCGTGAAGATTTTTGAGGCAAGTTCAGGGCGCAAGGTTCTGGTCGCGCAGGTTTTGGGGCAGGTTTTCATGAAGCGCCCCTTTGACGACCCGTTCAGCGCGGTTGAGGGGCTGTTGAAAACCCACCGTCTGGGCGCCTCGGTTCAGGCCACCATCATTGACGTTCATGCCGAGGCGACATCGGAAAAAATGGCGATGGGCCATTGGTGTGACGGGCAGGCAAGTCTTGTCGTTGGCACCCATACCCATGTGCCGACGGCGGATCACATGATCTTGCCGGGCGGCACCGCTTATCTGACCGATGCCGGCATGTGCGGCGATTACAATTCGGTCATCGGTATGGAAAAGATGGAGCCGTTGCGGCGCTTTATCACCGGCATGTCGCAGAGCCGGTTTGAGCCCGCGAATGGCCCGGCCACCCTGTCGGGGGTTTATGTGGAAACCGATGACCGCACCGGCAAGGCGCTGCGGGTGGTGCCGGTGCGGCAAGGTGGGCGGCTGGAGGGCATCGGCCCATCATGACGCCCCCCTCGCGGTTGGTCTATGCGCTGATCTTGGCCGCCATCGGTATCGGGTGGGGATCGACCCAGCCTTTGGGCAAGATCGCCGCATCAACCGGGCATCGACCTTTTGGGCTGATCTTCTGGCAATTGGTGGTTTGCATTCTGGTGTTGGGGGGCTGACGCTGCTGCGCGGCAAAAGGCTGCCGCTACACCGCCGCGCGATTGAATTTTATGTCGTGGTGGCCTTTCTGGGCACGCTGATTCCGAATTTCACCTTTTACACTTCGATCGCGCGGCTGCCTTCGGGGATCATGTCGATCCTGATTTCGACCATCCCGCTGATCGCCTTTCCCATTGCGCTGGCCATGCGCGCGGACCGTTTTTCACCACGCAGGATGCTGGGCATTCTGCTGGGGCTTTCCGGCGTTTTGCTGATTGCCCTGCCGCAAGCCAGCCTGCCAGACCGGGCGATGCTGGCCTTTTTGCCTGTCGCGATGATTGGTCCGTTGTTCTATGCGCTGGAAAACACCTATGTCGCGGCGCGCGGCATCGAAGGCATGGATGCGGTGCAGGCGATGCTGGGGTCTTCCATCGTGGGGGCGCTGTTTTGCCTGCCCTTGATGGCCGTTCTGGGCCATTGGTTTCTTTTGCCCATGCCCCCCGGCCGGGCGGAATGGGCCGATGGTGTTGAAAAACTCGCCCCGGACATCGCGCCGGTTTGCGGTCGGAGCTTTTCACGCGTCGGCATTACGCCGCCTTTGGCTACGCTACGACCAGCTTTGCGAGTTTGCGGAGGTTC
>Ga0172373_10000320_pt1 | contig 78251 bp, 73 predicted proteins | sample Lak10m_2_FD_114546 | JGI IMG/M metagenome (GOLD analysis project Ga0172373, IMG submission 114546) | Freshwater microbial communities from Kabuno Bay, South-Kivu, Congo - kab_092012_10m | ecosystem: Environmental > Aquatic > Freshwater > Lake | place: Democratic Republic of the Congo...
ATGCATCTTTCTAAATCGTTTTGCATATGCAATAACTTCACCTCGGTCATTCTCAAATCCAATCTTTGCATTATAATACTCAGCCAGCATAAACAAATTTCTATTATATTCGTCCTGAGATTGAGGGCGGCCTACGTAAGAAGCTACAATAATATCGTCTGGTTTTGAAATATTGTTAGGGACTTTAATGACATAGGCTGCTCCAAGAGATGTTGCAGATGCAGACTTTCCTTGAGCATATGGGTCATGACAGATTATGTATAGATTTTTTGGGGTGAAGCCTTCCTTTTCAGTTTTATATGGAGCTTCATAGACAACTATACATCCCGTCAAATCATCATCCTTTCTATGTGGGAATTTAGAAATAGGTTTAGCACTGCCGTTAGGCCTGAAATTAGTTTTACCATTGGAGTCATAATACATCTCTCCACAAACTCCTATAGTTTGGAGATTATTGGCAATTACTTTATTGTATTGTTCTTTCAAAGAAGCTACATCAAATACATTGGCCGTTACTTGGAGAGTAGCCTCTTGTGGAGTAAATGGGTGTTCGGCAATATATTGATCGAATGCTTTTGGATCGTTACCTTTTTTCTTTTTTTCTCTTTGAGTTTCCTCATAGGTCATAGCCATATCTTCGAGACTATTACCGTTTTCATCTATAAAGCCATCGAGATTTTTATAAATTGGAACAAAGAAACCACATTGTGTTCCCATAGCTCCGGCATCCCAATCATTATCAAATCCTAAGCAGTCATAAGCTTCTGGGTGATAAAACAATTCCTCCATACCTTCAAAACCTGGGCCTTCTTCTCCACCTGTTCCAAATGCAATCATTGTCCCAAGTGTTTTTGAACCCTGTCTCATCGTAGGCATTGCCACCTCCCAAGCTTTTAATAATCCTGCAAAGGATCCTGCTTCTTCAAAGAAGATTAACTCTCCTGCTTTACCACGGATTTTGTCTGGGTCATCCTTTAAGCTGACTCCGATAATCTGTGATTTAAACCCAAGAGTTACATCGGCCCCATTGACATTCTTTTTGTACCCAGATTGCTTGTGCATCTCTCGGTCGATTAACCGTGGTTGGGTCCAAGCTGTGTTATCGTCTACAAATGATACAATGTCCCATGCTTTTGATAACATACCATCCCCGATTAAGTATTGCTTGTCAGAAGCAAATACAAAATTCTTAGAATTCCTAAGATGGAAATAGTTACGGCAAAGCATAGCTGCAGCTTTGTAGGAGAATCCTTTTCGACGAGCCTTGAGGACAACCATGTGTTTGTTCTCTCTACGTGCTTTATCAATTGCATTAAAATATTCGTAGTCCCCGTCATAAAATGCTGGGAAACTCCGATCACGTCGTGAGATAATTTCCCCATTAGGTTGTTCTTCATCGATAATTCTGTCTATTGGGCAATAGTTTAAGTAGAAATAGTGAAATCCAGAAATTTTTACCCCATTAACTTCGTATCCGTGCATGCACCTATGCTGTTCTTCATCCCAATACTCATAGTATTGTTTTGTTCCAGGAAGTGCATCAGTATAAAAGCCAAATTCTTTGTAATGATTGGCAGCTGGACAGAATAAATGTGTATCTCTAAGTTTACTCACTGTATTTATTAGTTTTTACTCCTGCTCTGTTTGGATTATCCTTAGCTTGTTGCTTTTGTACAAGTTCTTCAAGTCTATCTAGTCCTTCTACTACCTCTCCAATCTTAGATAAGTTGGCAACTAAGTCTTTTGCTTGGTAGAGTAGTTTTCCATTCTCATCCATTGCAGTTAAGTCAATGTTTTGGAAGTATTTTTCTAACTTGTTAACTGATGATCTAGCTGACTTAAGAAGTCTGATAGCATGGGTATCGGACAACTGAATGTACTTACTGACTGCAGCTTCAATTGCTGTAGTCATCTTAATCCCTAAATCTTTTAGAAGCACTTCTTTTCTTTCTTCTTCGTCATATGCTGCATAGCTTGACCTATGATCTGCAAAAAAGTAAACAAATGCAAGTTCTTTGACTGCTCGTTTCTCGAATTCCGGGATAGTCAAAGCATATGCAGATGGGATAACTAGGTTATTATTTACCGTTAGCAAGTCTTTCATTCTTCTTTCTTTTTAGTTCGTTTAAATGAGCTATTCTAGATTTTTTTGCATGAAATTTTCCAAAATATGGAAGTCTAACAGCTTCAAAATCACCAAGTTTAATGATATTGGCTACGAATTTAAACTGATGAAATACAATATCCTCTATCTTGTTGAGTGGAAGGTTGTATTTTGTTGCTAATTTTTGAATGACGACTTTTTCATTTATCATCATCATTGTCTTTTAAGTTTAGCTTTTTCCCTCCTGTTCCTTTTGGGGTAGTTATCCATCTACTTGGTTTATCTGGACATTCACTTGTCTGCCATCCGGCCTTTACTTCGATGTAGCATCCACATAATCCACAGGTCATATCTTTTTCTTGAAGATGTGGACATGTAGAACATGCTTGGACTCTTTCTATATACTGATCTTCTGATACAGGTTTGAATCCACTGGCTGCATATTTAGCAGAAGCTTTGGCAAAATTGCCAATCATTTGAAAAATGTTAGGTTTACTCATTTGATATTTCTGTTAGTTGTAATAATTCAACAGTTCCATTTCCACTTTGTATAACTGATAGACAAGTATTTCCCATGTAGAAAAATGTTATCACTTTGTCTTCTGGGATAAATATCATTTTGTAGGGATGATGTTTATCTGTACTGGTTCTAACTTTAAAAGTGGGCTTAGCTCATATCCATTTTTAGTCTGTACTATAGCATTCTTGTCTTTTAATCTTTTCACGTAGTTGTTCAAAGTATTATGATCTTTGATGTCTAGTAGTAGAGATATCTTCTTTTTGTTAGTAGGGGAGCATAGGTTTATAGTCTCACTGTTATCTATGAAAGCAGCAAGTATGTTCATCTCAGTATCTGTTAACTCAAGAATTCCATTGAATACTTGAATAAACTTTTTAGTGGTATCAGCTTTTATACTAATCTTCCTCATCTTGTTTAAGTTTGATTAATTCAATCTTTGCACGTCCGTCTATAATGTGGACTTTACATGTCTTAGAGTAACTATTGAATTCATTAAGATGTTCTTCAATATTCTCTCTTGTCACTAAAAAAGTAAGAAATACTTCAATCTCTTTTGTAGCTTGAAGTATATCTTTCTTTAATAGTTGAATATTTGGTACAGCTTCTCTAAGACTGTGGTAGTCCTCTAGTGATAAAGTGACCGTTCCGTTCATACTTAGTTACTTAGTTAGTTACTACCCCAAGTACTGCCATTGATTCGTTGATCATAACATAATCAGATCCTTCGAGTTCAATGATTACCCCGTCACTTGCAGGGTGAATGTATACGATATCCCCAACTTTGCATTTACAGTCTGGACCTGCAGCTAATACTGGAAGTACGTTAGAACGTAATGCTGATGCTGATTTTCCACTTAGGATAATTCCTGAATCTGTTACAGTTTTGTCAGGTTTAGGGACTACCAACCAATCACGGGTTGGTTCAAAATTGATTTTCTTTTCCATTGTTGTTTAATTTGCTTGATGCAAATATAACAAGGAATCTTATATAACCAAATTTTTTACTTAACTAGTGCTATTACAGTAGTGGCAATGAATACAGTTGTTGTGAGTACAAACAATCCTGTAGTCTTTTTATAAGTAGATAGATCTGAGTTTGTTGCTACTAGTTCAGCATTTAAGTTTTCTATATCCAGTTGCAAACTCCCAATCTTTTCAAGATTTGCTTTATCTGCAGTTTGACATTTAACATATGAATCAGTCAAAGTTTTGATAGCTAAGTCTTTATCATTCAATCTTATCTCATAAGAATTAACACTTTGTGTAAGTAGGAATTCACTTTTCTTACAAGCATCTAAATCTACCATTGCTTTTAGCAATGTTTCTTCTTGCTTAGTTGTAAAGAATACCCCGGCCTGACCGTTATAGTTAATTCTTTGGGGAGTAAGTTGTCCATAGCTGATCACGTTCATCGTTATCAGCACTAGAAATACGACCAATGACTTCATCTCTGTCTTTTTTTATGTTAATGATTAGGTTTGCATTTGCAAGTATCTTGTACTTGTTTATGCTATCGTTGAATGCTAAGCTGTCTATGATGTGCATTGTTTTAATTGAGTCAATTTTGAGCTCATACAAATCTGATATTACTTTTAGCTTGGCATCTGACTTGTCTTTTTCTTCTTTGATATTTTGTATTCTAGAAGCTAGTCCTATAACTAAGACTGTAAGTACTGCACATACAACGAATACTATTCCTTGCCAGGAGATAACTTTACTGTTCTGACTGTTCATTTTGTTTTGGTTTTCCAAATACTTTTGATACGTTTTCTACTGCTGTGAATCCCATTCCTGCTCCAGATAATATCAATAATCCATCATATATAAACTCAGGACATATGTAAATTGTGAATGTCCCCACATATGCAATGATTATGCAGGTTAAAAGAGCCAGGGCTGACCCAACTCTCTTGAAACTTACGTCTCCCTCAGCTGAAAACATTGACTTTACCCATTTTAGCATTAGAATTCTCTTAATAGTGTATAAGTAAACAATTTTTTACCCGAATCCTCACAAGTTTTTATCAATTGATTGAACTGTTCGGGATTATTTAACACTTGGCACCCAGCTGACCATTTGTCGATGATACTAGATATAGCAGATGGGTTAGCTCTATGAATGTTTACCCCAAACATTCCAGTATCCTCAGTCTTTGATTCTTCAGCTAAGTCATTTTTGTTGTTATCACGGTAAACAGTGATAGGTTTAGCTTGTACTAAAGCTTTGTACTGACCTTTGTGTAAACCAAGTTTCCAACTGTCGACATATTGTCCGGGTTTAAGTACTGCTGTTCCTTTTGGATTCATCAGATTTTTTAACCAGTGGGTCCCAGGATTAGTAGTACAACTATACACTGTCATGATTGGACCATTGACTACATAAATGAAATCATCAAATTTGTTTCTTTCATTTGCTGCAGATCTAGTTCCAATTATATGAAACTTAGGCCAGTCATATCCGAGCCTAGCAAACTCTGCTTCTAGTTCTTTGTAAGTGTACTTTTTCATTTTGGGGTATTGTAAATTGTAAATGCAGTACCTGGGTCTGCCTCAAGCAAAGATACAAAATATTCTAATTTACTAGTATCCTGAAAATCCTGAATCATTCGTGTATGCTCAGGTAATCCCCTTGGTGGGATTTCTTCGGTACCGGTAAGATCTTCAGATAAGATAAATACTATTACGTCATTACCTACAAGCACTTGAAGTTGCCAGTCCCCATTTTCTAGTTGTGTATAATTGTAATTCATTAGCTTAACGAGAAATTAAATGAAACAGTAGTGATTTGTGCTGATGTAGCACCTCCTACCACGTTAGGATTTTTTGCTATGCAGTACAATCTATCTCCATTTGAAAATGATACAGTTGTACCATCATCCGTTGCATATACTCCAGCGGCACTACCTGCAGCAATAGTAACTTTAGCGCCTAAAACGGATGCCGTTGCATTAGCTACATAAACTTGAAGACTGTTTGTTGCTGGGTTAGCAGACCTTGTTATTACTCTCATTTTGCTTGCTACTCCAGCAGGCATTGGGTACCCGGGCATAAAAGCAGCTGCCGCACTACCATAATCACCTGCTGTAACAGCTACGGTAGCTACTGGTGTACCCCCTAAATAAATTGAACCTCTAGCCCCGTTTGTGATACCCGCTCCGTTAGCATTTCCAACAAAGACAGTAGTATTTGAAGTTTGATAAGTATTTGTATCTAAAGCAAATGTACCCGCAGCAGTCATTTTTACAAAAGGCGTGCCCGATACCCAAGCAGGATAGTTAACAGCTGCCCACGTCCCTAGTGTTGGAGTCCCTGTAAGTTTACTATAAGCTAAACTTGTAAGCCAAGAAGGGTCAGCATAACTACCTGAACTTAATAAATCTCCAACAGTCCAGGATCTATCTGCTGATAAATCGTAGCTTGTGCCGTTAATATTAAGAGTTCTTGATGTTGGAACATAGCCTGTTAAAGACGCTGATGTAATATACCCTGATGGGTTTGTTAGTGGATAGTAAGTAGCAGCAGCAGTAGCTGAAGTTAAGTATGGAAGTAATGCTGCTGAAGTAATATAACCTGCAGGATTAGTAGCATCGTACTTTGCATTAAGAGCTGTTTGTAAGTCTGTCTGTGACGACAGTGTCCCAGTAATTGACCCCCAAATTGATGAGCCTCCTCCACCAGTAGCATTGATTGTTACATCCCCAGTAGATTGATCGATTGTCACGTTAGTCCCAGCAATGATGCTAGTCACTCCAGTGTTTGCAATTGTAATACTACCATCAATCTCTGTAACTCCAATCCCTGTTCCAGCCAGTACAAAGGATGATAAGTATTTGAAGCTGAAGGTCTTTGCTTGTTGAGATTTTACATAAGACACAAGCACTTGCCCATGTCTTATGTTATCATACCTAAGTGTAGACCCATCAGATTCATCTACATCAACTAATTGCCGTAAGCTGATATTAGACTTTACAGTTTTATTAGTTGAGAATTTTGTCATTATCTAACTTTGTCTACTTCTAAACTGATAGCAGCAATTGCTGGATAAGGGGCAGTTGCAGCAAGTGTTCTAATTTGCATATCTGTAGAATTAGCTGCATACTGTAATCCAATTCTAACATTTTCAGTAGTTGTAACAATATGAGAATGTAAAGTCATAATCCCAATCTGACTTGATATTGCTAATGAAAGTACATTAGCAGTATAGTCTTGAGCTACTCCATTAACATGTAACCATGCAGTTAGAGATCCTTCAGTTGTTGTATTGTTTTTAAAGATCTGAAGAGTAAAGTCAAAACTGTAAGTTCCAGGATTTACTACTACAATAGTATTAGATGCATAGTACACCCCTTCTGCATATGTTGTAGTAGGAGTTGGGGCTACATAAGCAGTATTAATTGCAGCAGTAGTAAGAGTAGTGGTATTTAGAAAAGATCCACCAACATTGATTTCGTTTACTATAGCGTTTAGATGTCCAACTTTTGCTGGTAGATTATCAGCTCCTAAAAAGTTAGAGTAGTAATTGTCACGAATAAGTGAGATAGCCATTTTTGTATAATTTTAATTAAGTTTACTTCTAGCTTGAATGTACAAGTGTGACTTCTCCTGTTCTGCAGCCATAATGGCCATGATTCCTCTAAGTTCTTCATACGTAAATTGTATAACTAACTTATCTTCATGATCTACCATTTGGATAACAGCTTCGTCAATATACACTACAGCCTGCTCTCCATCATCCTCTTTACTAAATGGAGGTTGATAAATTCCAGTTTTAATGTAAGTTGGCATTCAAGTCTAATTTGATATCAAAGATAGTCAAATTCTTAGACATACCTATCCCCTTCGATTGTTTTTTGTTTCAAATTGACCTTCAGAGTACTGCCGTCTTTAGCCTTCGGAGGAACATTTCTGTCAGCCTATAGTTTTAACCCTCCCCAGTATCCTATATCAATCCCATTTTTGCAACTATCGGGGACAACTTTCTCTAGCTATGTTGCTAGAAATAGAACCCGACTTCTGACCCCCTATCTTGGTTACCTCAGGGGTGATCGTTTGGATTACGGTTGCAGAGACAAAGATAGCAAATTACTTACCCTTGTCCAACTGAAAGTTTTGTATAATGCTTTGAAGTTTTTAACTTCGAGTGCTTCTTCTTACTGTGAACCCCTGGACGTTTCTTCTTCGGGGTGGGTTTGAAGTTAGTGTTAGTCTGAACTTTTGCCATTGTTAGTTAGTGTTTTTCAAGTGTTAATCTAAGTGAGATCGAGTACAAGTACAAACTTATGTACAACTCCCACCAAAGTTTATCTTTTGGACGAACAAACTTAAAATCTACCCCAATCCTGTTGGTGATCTTCATTCGTCTCTTGGTTCCTCTTACCTTTAATCTTTTCATCTTATTCTGTATTTAGCTTCCACAATAAAGACAACCCTCATCGTCGTCGTCATAGTATCCACTGGTTATCTTTTCTACTTCTTCACTGACTTGTGCATTAGTCCATGTAGGGTTTTTCATCTTAATCTGAACCCTTAAAAAGTGGTGTTGTTCTAAACTATTCATCGTAACAAATATACTATGAAAATTGTTACAAGGTTACAATGTGTTTTTATACCCTAAAGGGACATTATAGTGTGATTATTCAGTCATTAACTTAAAAAACTCCCGATAGGGTATGAATCCCCATACTTTAATATGAGTTAGATGTGGAAAATAACATCTTTGTCGCAACTATAGTAAATTTTTGAGACAAACTAATGTGGATAATTGTCCCCATATTAAGGCTTATCGTTGATAATACTCCCCAACCCCTGCCAAACTCCGAAGTAAAATGTAGCCAAACTCAGAAGTTAGTTGATATGCAAATGCATATAGAATTACCGATCTGCTTAATACAGTATGCAATTACATATAAGATGGGTAGCGTTTCTAACCTACTAAAAATTTTTTTGGGGTAAAATTTTTATGGGGAAATTTTTTGAGAGTGATGCCCTACGTATTCAAAGACCCCCACTAAGTTTGGGGATTATGGCTAACCTCTCCGTTTCCCCAAGCATGCCATGCAGATTACATCAGCAAGCATTACTCCAACCAAGAAATGGTTGATCATCAATGGTGAGACCACCATCGATGAAACATCGTTCACTCTGAAGACAGAGATGAAGATGTACGATCCACAGCATCCACAGTACGATGTACTGGTGGAAGCAGTTACTCGTATGGGCCTCCTCGGCCCAGTTACTAAGCCTTCTAGGAAGGCTAAGTAACATCTAGGGAACCTTCGGGTTCCCTTTTTTGACTGTAAGGTATTGCTTGGCTAAACTACGAGAGTGGTTGCCAGGCATCTCACATCTGTCTCAAGGCTAATTGATTGTTGCCTATAAAACAATCTATCTAACTCTATAACACATTATGTTATGAAGTACTTCATGTTAACCATCCTCATCCTTGCTTTCTTAGATAGTCTTGCACTAGTCTATTTCACTGTAACAATACTCAAACCTGACTGGTATGTTCTTGCATTCCTCTCATTTGTTTCATTGTTCTGTGCATCTCTTCTTGTGTTTCATATACATGAGTTGAGAACTGGAAAGCATTTTTAAACATTACAACCAACAGCATTGAGATCTGATTTGTCGATACAAGTCTTTCGATTGATATGTTGTTGGTTTGTATTAATGCACCATAACTTACTTCACAAGGGTAAGCAGTTGTAACAAACCTTCTTGATAAACCTGAATAATTACAGGTCAAGGTAATGCTATGCTTGTCATAGATATACACAACGGACTCTATGAGTCTAAACTAGGTTAGGAAGTGATTCCTTATAACCAATGTGTTACAACTGAGTGCAGAGTGGTACAACAAAGTAAATCATAAACTAAAATCATAAACGAACATGAAAGTAGTACTTAACAATGAGTATGGTGGATACGGTTTATCTACTGATATACTAAAGATGTATTTAGAAAGAACTAATACACCTTACGAAACAAGTTTTGTTCAACCTGAATACTACACTAACTATGATGGTATAGTGGTAGATGGTCAACCTTTTTATGATGACTGTATCCAAAGACACGATCCTGTCTTGATACAAATTCTAGAAGGATTACAAGTATTGTGTAGATATAAACATCTAAAGATTGTAGAAATCCCTGACTTTGCTTCGTATTCTATTGGTGAGTATGACGGTATAGAGTGGATTGAGAATACTTGGATCGAAGTAACTATTGATGAACTACGTTCTGGTCTTTCACAGGAAAGATTAGAACAAGTTAGTCAAGTAGACTTTATTAGGACAATAGAAAGGACGTGATATTCGTCGTATTCCTAGGCATGAAGACAAACTGCCTTATATTTTGTAATCAATCAACATAATTCATAAACTAAAAATCAAAAACCGTGAAAGCACAAAAAGAAAATCAAACAGTTAGTATTAAGGTTAGTACTGACTCAATTGCACAACACTTACATAATGTAGTTTCTGAGCATCCTAATGCAGATGCGTTAGTAGACACTATCATTGGCGTAGGATTAACAACAGGTAAACTTGGACACATGTTCATGGGTGCGTTAGGTGTTGTTCCTATTCAACAGTTTGGTATTGGGGAAGAAGTTATATGCACAGATAGTGTGTATGATTACCTCAACACCGAAGGGTCAGACCGTCCAGATTATAGAGAGATAGGTGCGTGTCGTATAAAGTCTTACAGACCGTACGATGATAGCCAATATGCTGTAGAGTATTATCGTATCAATAAAGATGGTGCTAGAGTTACTGACGTAGCATATGTTTGTTCAGATACATTATCTGCTATGCCGTTACTACCTCCAACTGAAATACATAATGTACTATGAGAAAGCAATTTAAACAAGTGTTCCGTGGACTAATGGAATTAGTTGCGGTATTCATTGCAGTGTTTATTACACCAGCTGTAATTGCAGCAGTTGTTAATCTTAACACTGATGTATACTTCTCATGTGTACAACATTCTGCTTACGATGCAGTAATGTCTGTTATTGGTATTTGCTTTTGTTTCGTTTACATGGGAATGTATCAAGATGAAAAAGCTTAAGTACCATCTACAACTTCATTGGTATTGGGAGGAACGAGTATTCGTATTCGTTCCAACCATTGCCTTTGGGGAATGCCTACCAGATTACGATGATTCGTATTGGTTTGCTTTTATGTTTGGACCTATGAGATTAGGTATCAAACGAGTTGCTAATAATATAGCACAAGACTAAGGATTTACATAAAAATCATATAAAAACAAATGTTTAACACAGTTAACACTGGCTCATTGCAGGGATTGCAAGTGGGTCAAACCTTGTTACTCCATTCTAGGAAAGTGAATGGTGGAAAAATTCAATTGGAATTTGCTGAAGTCCTAAACAGCGGCTCAAACACAGTAAATCCTCTTGCTTTATTCAATGGCTCTGATGAGAGATTCACTCAGGGTGGTGCACGTCGTGCATGGTTAACAGCCGAACCAAAAGATGCTAGTAAGTATCTTGGTATCGACTTGTCTTCTACTAATCCTGGTTGGACTATCGATGAGATGGGAAGAGAAATCTTACCATTGAACATCCTTAATCCTAAGGCTAAGGTTGGAGACGAAGAAATTGCTTTGAAAGTTGAAGTTGTAGAAACAACTGAACCAACTGATTGGCAACGTTCTAACATTAGCACTGCTGCTAAGCGTCGTGGTAAAGATGGAGATTACATTACTCACAAGGGTATGTATATCTTTGCTAACACACGTGTAGCATTCCGTACTGCTAATCACGTATTTCTAGAGCCAGATGCTAAGGTATCTGTATCTGGAGGTATTCCTGCTGGAGTTGATTTTCAGACAGGTGAGATTTTCAACTAATAGTTGAAGGTTAATATTACACCATACTTGACCACGTAGAGTCTTAACTTACTCGTGATGCTAACTACACAGTTTAGTAGAGTAAGAGTATGTGTGTAATTACTTCTGTGCAGAGCAAACCAAGGGTTGTAACCTTGCAGAAGTACAACAGTATGTAATCTGTTTGCTTAAGAGGTTAAGTATAATTAAACCTAGGGGTTTAGAAAAGGGTCTGAGAGTAACTAATGCTGAAAAGAATTAGTATCTCAGCCCTTTTTTTTTATTTTGTAATCAATCTAAAACTATAATAAAAATGGAAGAACCAATTCACAGCGATGTGCTATCAGCAGTTATAAAGCACATAATATCTAATGCTGGTATAACTGATAAGTTAATTATTGATACTTTTGCTTTAGGCTTTATAGCAGGAGTTAGATTTGTAGAAAATTCTCAAGCACAATAATCACGAAACATATTCACAAAAACAAATACGTCATGAAAAATTCAACTCTTTATGCTCTAATTACCTTTGCACTAATATGTGTAATGGCTTGCATGACTTCTTGCACAACCTCAAAAGGTTATGATTACAAGTCTCATGCAAAACGTAGTAATACTGGACCAAGTAAATGCTTTAAGAAGCATAATAATTGGTAAGAAAATAATCACGGTACCAGCTCGTGCCCATGGGTAGCTCCCAACACCTTGGATGAACGACATTAGATTGAGTGTACATTTACTTCTAATCGTCCTAAACTCCAGTAAACTGGTATCGTGATTTATGTTTAAAATTAATCACTTATGGGTTATATGAAGTGGGTAAAAGGCCTGATGGACACGGGTCGACACACTGTTCTTCGTCAAAAGTATGATGAAGCAGTTAAGTGTAAATTTCAACGTGTAGAGTTTGATAATTCTAACATGGATATTAAGTTTGTAGAAGCTGTTCTTGATTTCATTGACAAGAATGACGATGCACACCAATCCACTAAGAATGAAATACTCTGACACTATCTATGTAGTCGGTGGCAAAGACAATCTCTTTGACTACCCATTAAAATCATGTACAATGCAAGAATGTGTTGACTATCTTAAATCAATTGATTTGATTGGGGTAGACACAGAGACCGAAGGTTTCGACTTCACAGGAAAGAAATTGCTCATGATTCAAATGGGGGATAAAGAGAAACAATTTGTTGTTGACTACAGAGTAACTAGTAAGGAAGACATAGCAATGTTGAAGGATGTTTTAGAAGATGACTCTAAGATAAAGATTCTTCACAATGCTAAGTTCGATTACAAGTTCCTCAAATTCTATTGTAATATCAGCTTGACTAATGTGTACGACACATTCTTAGTTGAGAAGATATTACACTGTGGTAAGAATGATTACGGCTTTGCTCTTGGCAAGCTTACACAAAGGTACTTAGGGGTAACATTGAATAAAGAGGTTCGAAATAGATTCGTTAACCAAGAGTCAAACCCTTTTACAGTTGACCAGATTGTGTATGGTGCTAAAGACGTAGAGTACTTAATTGATATCTACCACAAACAACAGCCAGACATCGATGCTAAAAGATTACGTAATGTAGTCAAGCTTGAGAACTTGGCTGTAATAGTTTTCTCTGAGATAGAGTACGAAGGATTAATCCTTGATACAGAAGCTTGGAAGAAACTTGCTGTTAGAAACAAAGCATTGTCTACTGAACTTGAGAAAGATTTAGATATGACTTTGCTTGCTGATGAAAGATTCAGCCGATATAAAGCACAGAAGCAGATGGATATGTTTACACCTGTAGAAGAATTAAAAGATTCTACAGTTAAATGGTCATCTCCTTCTCAAGTGTTAAAGATATTCAGAACCTTAGTCCCTGAACTTGAGAATGCTAATGGTAAGAAGCTTGCACCTTATAGGTTTAAGCATGTTCTTATCGACGAGTATATCAAGTATAAGGAGAAGGATAAGTTATCTTCTGCATTTGGGGAGAACTTCTACACATTCCTTAGTGCTGATAAGAAAGTCAGAACGAATTTCACACAAATCCTGGATACAGGTCGTGTTAGTAGTTCTGAGCCAAACATGCAACAAATCCCTGCTACTAACGAGTACAGAAATTGTTTCGTGGCCCCTGAAGGTTATGTATTTGTATCGTCAGATTATTCATCACAAGAACTAAATGTAATTGCATATGGATCTCAAGACCCTGTGTTCCTCAAAGCTCTAGAAAATAATGAAGACTTGCACTCAGTATGTGCAGAGTTAGTATTTGGAGATGTATGGAATAACGCTGCTGAACCAGACTGTGATTACGTATTGAGAAAAGAGAAATGTAATTGCAAAGCTCACAAGAAATTAAGAACTCAAGTTAAGACAATTAACTTTGGATTAGCCTATGGTATGGGCCCTAAGAAATTATCTGAGACAATCAACTGCGACGTAAAAGAAGCAAAAGAGTTGATTACTAAGTATTTCAAAGCCTTCCCTAAGATTGAGAGTTTCTTAAGTAGTCTTGGAGAGTTTGGGAAGAGACATGGTTACATTGAGACCTTCCCTCCGTTTAAACGTAAGAGGTGGTTTAGTGGCTGGACTGCAAAGATGTACAATGATAGAGATAGCTTTATGGAATTGGGATCTATTGAAAGAGCCAGTAAGAACACACCGATACAAGGTAGCTCTGCTGATATGACTAAGCTTGCATTAGTTTACATTCACAAACACATCAAAGAGAATAATCTTCCTGTTAAGATAGTAATGACGGTCCATGACCAAATAGATACTATTTGCCCAAAGGATTATGCTGATGAGTGGAGTGTAGCAATGACTGAGCTTATGGAGAAAGCAGCTAATGTAGTTATCAAGAACGGATTGCTAAAAGCAGAAACATCAATCACTAACGTATGGAGTAAATAATGGCTAAAAACGAAGACGAAATTAAAATACTAACATTACTAATGTGGTTACAAGCTGCTGTATATGCTGCAGATGAATGTCAAGAGATACCTTGGTTCAATACCAAGAGAACTAAACAGTTTCTCAAAACCACTGTTGACGTCATTCTGAAAGAGCATGGTGAAATCATTAAAGTTTTATGGAGTACAGATGGTGTGCAAATGCCTGAGATTACTAGAGCTATAGAAGAATTCACCAGACTCTTATCTACTACTGAGTATTTCAATCTGCCTGAAGTATCTGCTTTACTTAGAGCTTATCAGGCAGGAGAATTTGAAGAAACATTTAATCTTACAAGAGATGGACAAAAATCTTAAAAGAAGAAATCTGTCTGGTATTTACATCTTTGAAACATTTGAAGGTGAGGAGAAACATCAACCTACATGCTTTGAGGATTGTACAGAAGCAACTCAAGACAAATGGTTAGATTCATTAGAATCAGAAGCATTAAAGAATCTTGCTAAACATTTAGCCAAGACTCTGATTCAAGTTGCTGACTTTGCTAGAGTAGTGAATGGAGGTGAAGATGAACAGTAATTTACCAGCGGGAGCTGAGAATCATCCAAATAATCCTTGGGATTGCTCTGATACCTATTGTCCTGAGTGTGAATCAGAAGGTATTGCTAATCTAGTTGACGAGTATTTAAAAGCTCATCCTGATTGTGAAGATTGGGACGAAGCTTATGAGAAAATTGACGAGTTAGGGTGTATAAGTCTTTGCAGAGATTGTCATTATAGTGATCTACAATGGGAGGATCACGATGATTAATCCAGAGAGAGCAACACAAATGGTAAAGCATCTTATAGATAAGATGTTTGAATATGCTAACCTTGATGTTAAGTATGAAGATGTACTAGGTCGTAAAGACGATTGGTATATTCAGTATACAATGACACAAGAACAGCATGATGCATGGAGAGAATACTCTGTGAAATACATTAAGAAGGAAAGTAAGAAACCAATGAAATGGGCAGAGTTAGAATTTGCCTGGTTTGACCTTTCCTACGGGCTTAAAGTGGAGCAGCCTGAGCCTCCCGAATTAGATAACATAAATTAAAATGAAGAAGTTATTCTTTCTTGCACTTGTACTTGCTTCATGTAAGCAGGCACCAGTAAACATTACAGTTCATTGTCCAGAATCAAAAGACACAACGAAACTGTTTGACTTAGAAACTGTAGGGACTACAACAGATCCAACAGAAGAAGAACTTAATCAATTAAACAATTAATCAAGATGATTACAACAATCGTAATTTTATCAATAGTAGTGGTAGTGCTACTATTTGTCGTGCTTATTGCATCTAATGCAACTCAAAGACTTATCAGAGAGATTAAGTATCTAGAAGATATTCTTGAAGCTAAAAACGATGCTTTGAGTGGTTATTTAGAAGCTTATCAAGAACAGGTTGATGCAAATGCTGATCTTAGGTATGCTCTTCATGCATTTAAAAGCACTAAAAAACCTGTAGGTCGTCCTAAAGGCTCTAAGAACAAGGTTGTTAAGCCTAAGTTTGATAAGCAGAAGTTTAACGATAAATACGGGAAGTAATGCCTGATATTACAATGTGTAAGGGGAGTGACTGTCCCCTTGCTTCTACCTGTTACAGACATACAGCTAAGTCAAACCCTTATCGACAAGCTTATTTTTATGCCCCACCTTGGGATGAAGAAACTAAGAATTGTGATTACTATTTACCTAACGAAAAAATCGACGTAAAATCAGATGACAAATGACAAAGAAAAAATCGAAAACAATTTACTCAGCTCGTCGGAGACAGCAAATCTTACCTATGATAGAATCTTTAAAGGATTCCTCGATAGAATTGAAGAAGTCACAAGACCCTCTGGACATAGCAGAGATGATGTTCAAGATAGTTGAGCATTTATTTGTTATTCCGAGAGAAGAGTTCTTAAATGAAGGTAGAGCTAGAGATCACGTTATTAGACGTTGTTTGATAGCTAATCTTATTGGAACTTTTACAGACATCAGAGATTACAAGATTGGTGAGCTTCTAGGACGTGATAGAACGACTATTCTTCACATGTTTAGAGTTCATGATGATTTAATTTATTCTGACAAAGTTTATAAAGACTGGTTTGAAAGAGCTTCAAGTTTGTATGCTAGATCTAATTACTTCCCTAAGGTTGATAATGTAACGATGGATAGTATCATCGAAAAGATTATCAAAATCAACGAAGATGTGGAAGAATTAAATGCCATGTTAGGTAATCTACTAGTTAACACAAAATCACTTAAAGATGTCTCAACTACAGACCAAGCTCTTACAGATTAAAGATCAAGAGCAAAAGAAAGCATTGACTGCTTGGAAGGATGCAGACTACATAGGCACTGTTATAGCCGGTACAGGATTCGGAAAGAGTCGTGTTGGAGTAATTGCCTGTGGAGCTATGATTCGTAAACATGGAGGTAGAGGATTAGTCTTGGTCCCTACCAATCAGCTGCAAGACCAATTTGAAGAAGAGTTCAAGAAGTGGAGTTATGAAGATGTGTTAGAGAGTGTAGACATTCTCTGCTATGCATCAGCTCATAAACTACGAGATAAATCTTACACTGTTACAATAGCAGATGAGGTGCATCTTGGTTTGTCCCCAATCTATCGTGAAGTGTTTCTTCAAAATGACCACAAAAGACTTCTTTGTATGACTGCCACTGCCCCAGAGGAAGAGGAGTATGAAGAAGTTCTTGATGAGATAGCCCCAACGGTCTATACCATCACCCTAGATGAATGTGTACAGAAAGGACTAGTTGCCCCTTATTCTATCCATTGCATCCCCGTTCCATTGACTGAAGAAGAGAGAGCTGCTTATAAATCTGCAAACAATGCTTTTGTTCATTATAAGTATCATCTCGGAATGTACAATGCTTTCGAGGAAGCAGGAAGAATACTTAAGGACCCTAGTGCTTCTCCTGTACAGAAGAAGAATGCAACTTTGTTCTACAAAGCTATTCGAGATAGGAAGGAAGTCGTACAGAAGGCCCATAACAAAATTCTTTATACTGCACTGATAGCTTCTGCTAAGTCAGATAAGAAAATACTAACGTTTGCCGGAAGTAATGAATTCACTAACCAAATGCATAGAGAATTGAATGAGTCTAACTGCCCTGCAGCAAGATTCCATTCAGCTCTTGGTAAGAAAGAGAAGGACAAAGCTCTCAAGGATTTCAAATCAAATGAGGTAAGAATACTGTGTTCTACCAAGGCATTGAATCAAGGATTCGATGTACCAGATGCACAGCTAGGAATCATTTGTGGCCTTGATAGCAAAGCATTAGCCATGATTCAGAGAGTTGGGAGATTGCTACGACTTAGCCCTAATAAGGTTGGGGAAGTAGTGATACTTTACGTGAAAGATTCTCAAGAGGAGAAGTGGCTAAGAAGTTCTATCGAAAGTTTATCAAATATAGTTTGGTGTGACGATATTTCTTCTTATATTTGAATACGATTACTTATAGAAAGTATAACAAAAACTTTTATGATCATTGAAATTGATACAGAGAAGCTGATACAACTAGAGTTGACAGCTGATGAGTTCTTGTTCTTATCTATGCTTAGTCGTGACCTTGATTCTAGTGACTTAAAGTTAATTGTTGACCGTGAGAGATTGCAAACCAACGGGTGGATTAAACTGGGAGAGGAGGACGAATGTACATTGAGAGAAAAATTTAACGACGAATTCTCAACTACAGAAGATGCCATATGGCACGGCCTCCTTTCTCATTATCCACTTAAAGTAATTGCAAGTGGAACGGTCAGAATCCTTAGAGCTAAAGATCCCAACTCTAAGGCAAATGCTAAAGCTAAAAGTCGTTACCTTAAATACATAGGAAAGAATAAACAAAAGCACGAACACGTTATTGAGTGTCTGCAACGAGAGCTCCTATTACGTAGAAAAGGGAATAACTTAGGTTATATGCAACAGCTAGAAACTTGGATTAATAATCACACATGGGAGAAGTACAGTGATCTAAGTGATGGAGAACAATCCAAATCAAAACCTGAGTCATCAGGCTCAGAAGGTAGAATCACAAGGCAACTTTGACGATTCGTTAAAGGAGTTCAGACACATCTCATTATCAGTAGACAAGTCAATCGAAGAAATTAAAGCTGCTCAGAGTGGCTCAAGGATTGTCTTCCCTACTGGATGGCCGAGATTGAATAAGAACTTGCTTGGTGGACTACAAAAAGGTAAGATGTACGTTATTGCCGGTCGTCCTGGTGTAGGTAAATCTGCATTTTCAAACCAATTAATTTTCGACGTGCTCGATAACAACAAAGACAAGAAAGTAATAGTTCTGTACTGGACGTTCGAGATGCCTGACTATCAGCAGATCATGAGAGCTGCATCAAATAAGGCACAACTCCAGTTTTCACAGTTATACAGTGTCGACCAAAAGTTATCAGACCAAAATGTTAAGAAGTATGAAGATGCCGTAGACACTTACAGGAAGTATCCTATCTTTTTCTGCTCCATTCCACAGAACATGGTGAAGATTAAAGAGATTAACAACAGAGTATTCCAAAGATACCCTGAACACACAATCATTAATCTTTACGACCATTCGAGATTGATTCTAGGCTCAGAAGACACAGAGCTTCAGAAGCTGAATCAAGTATCGAAGACTTGTATGTGGTTGCAAGCACGAATGGGTAGTATTTCTATTCTGTTGTCACAGCTAAACAGGAATATCGAGCAAGAGTATCGTGCCAAACAACAGTATCAACCACAGCTTACAGACCTATTCGGTGGTGATTCTATTGGGCAAGATGCTCACGTAGTGATGATGCTACAAAGACCATTCGACCTTTACGGTATTACAGATGCTTATTGTGGAGAGGATCCTGAGGGGTTGTTAGCCTGTCATATCGAGAAGAATCGTGATGGTCAATTGGGTATGATTCCCTACGAAGCTGATTTGTCAACATTCAATTTGACAGAACGTGTTAAAAAGTAAACTTATAAGTTAACAAGTAAAGAATGGAGTTAGTACTGCCAACAGAGAAGGTCGCTGCCCTTCGTAAGAGTCCTAGACATATGATTATCTACGGACCACCTAAGATAGGTAAAACAACAGCACTTGCTAAACTTGATGGATGTCTTATCATAGACCTAGAGCAAGGGTCGGATATGGTAGAAGCACTGAAAGTTAAAGCAGCTAGTCTAAAAGAGTTAAGTGAAGTTGGTAAAGCAATTATGAAAGCTGGAAAGCCTTACAAATATATTGCTATCGACACCTTAACTCAGTTAGAAGTATGGTGTGAAGCAGAGGGTAAAGAGCTCTATCGTCAAACTCCAATGGGTAAGAACTTCGATTCCGATAACAAGGGATTGTCAGTTTTAAGTTTACCTAACGGTGCAGGCTATTTGTATTTACGAATGGCTGTAAAGAAGTGGATGGATAGACTAGAGACTTTGTCTGACCACATCATCTACATCGGTCACTTAAAAGATAAGCAGATCGAGAAGAAAGGTAAGGAGGTATCAGCTAAAGATTTAGACTTGACTGGTAAGATCCGTAGTATTGCTTGTGCTAACTCAGATGCCATTGGCTATGTGTATAGAAACGAGGACAAAACTATGATCTCATTCAATTCATCTGATGATGTCACTGCCGGCTCACGTTGTGAGCATTTAAGAGGTCAAGAGATGGAGCTTGACTGGAGTAAAATTTATATTGATTAATTAAAACTGTAAGAAAATGTCTATAGAGGCAACAATTCAACAAAACCGAACAGTTGCAAATAATGCAACAACTGAAGGACCAATCACTTTAACTGTGACTGGAATTATTAACGACTTAAACGATGGCATCGATCGTGAAGGTATTGCAACTAAGTATGGCTTGACTAAAGCTGAAGTTACTGAGTTGTTCAAGCACCCTAAATTGACTGGCTTACGTGCTCGTAAAAAGATTCCAGTACGTTTTACATTGGTCGATGACACTCTTGTTAGCAAGTCTAGCCTTAATGAGTTAGAGCAACATGCAGATCCAAACCAAATGGATTTAATGGATGCTATTCAAGAGCATGTAACAACTGAAGAAGCTATCAGCAACTGAGAGTTCCGTCAGCAACAGGACATAGTGTATAAAACTTATTTTTGTTAAATTTAAATTAGATAAAATGGCAATTGAGTCAAACAATTCAGAAGAAGTAGTAGCAGGTGGTGGTTATCAGTTATATACTGGTATTGCCCCTGTAAGTGTAGTGGCAGTTAACCCTACTCAAGCAGAACTCCAAGCAATTGGAATTAATGCTAAAGATGAACCAAACTATAGTGTTGAGATCAACAACGAAGAGTACAACAAAGTTGTATTCTATCTTCGTCACGATGATCCTAATGTAACTGTACGTTTCGACATCTTGATGAAGCCAGAAGTTCGTACTTCTAAAAGTGGAGACAAGTATATGTGGATTAACAACATCGGTCAGATGACTTGGAGTGCAGACGTTCCTGCATATGATTGGTGGAAGAACTCTGACACTAGCCGTAAAGCTTATGTTGGAGAGGACACACTTGTTAACTTCACTAAAGCCTGGGCTAACGTTGCTAACGGTGGCAAGATTAGTTTCGATACTATCGATTCTATTGCTAAAGGTGATGTTAAAGAGTTGAAGGAGTATGTTAAAGCATTAGCTGCTAACAAACTTCGTGTGTTGATCGGTGTTAAAGATGAGAAGTATCAGACTGTTTATAACCGTCACTTCGGTCGTCTTAAGCCAGCCAACGACAACTTGTTCGTTAAAGCTCTTAACGAGGATTATGGTTCTTTCAATGCTGAGTACAGCAAAGATCTTAAGTTTGGGGTTTATTCTCCATCGATGATCGTAGCTGATGCTAAGGAAGAGTCTACGACTCCTTTCAAAGAAGCTGATGATAAGGACGATTGGATGTAGTTGAAACCTTAACCAAAAAAAGTCAGGGGGTTACATATTGTAACCCTCTTTCTTTTTAATTTAGCCTCCCTATGATTGAATCAAGAAGCAGTGATGCATACTTGCATAAGGATTCTATATTGTGTAGGATATCTGAGTACGACATTTTCAGATATTATTGTCACAATTTTAAGAATTTTGGTGACAAGTTTTGCAGTGAGCTAAGAGAGGATAGGTCCCCAACGTGCTCAATTATACCATTCAATGGTAAAGTTCTTTACAAAGATTTTGGGAGTGGAGATAGCCATGATTGTTTCTCTTATGTACAAGCAAAATTTGGGTTAACATTCTCAGAAGCAATGAGAGTTATTGACACTGATTTTGGATTGGGATTGCAGTCAGGTTCTGTTATTAAAAGTCAAGTAGCTATTACGTATGGGAATCAACAGGTTATAGAAAGACGGCCTACCAAACTTGCAAAACGTGCAAGAAAATGGTCGGAGGAAGATAAAAATTTCTGGAGCCAATTCCACATTTCTAAGAGGTTATTGACTAAATTTGGTGTCGAACCAATTGATTATTTTTGGATTAATGAAGCACGTTACCGTTGCCACACTCCTAGTTATGTATATAACATTAATGGTAGTTATAAAATCTACAGACCATTTGAAACAGAGGGTAAGTGGTATAGCAACACTTCTAAAGATGACATCCAAGGGTGGGAGCAACTAAAAGACAATGGAGACATTGTTATTCTAGCCTCTTCTCTCAAGGATGTCATGTGCTTAAATGTATTGGGGTATGAAGCTATTGCTCTACAGAGTGAGATGCAGATGCCTGATGCAACATTAATCAATCAGTTAAGGGAGAGATTTGAAGTTGTAGCTGTCTTGTATGATAATGATTTTGAGAAAGAGACAAATCCTGGCCAGACAATGGCTAATAAAATTTGCTCTGAGTTCAATCTAATTAACATAATTTTGCCAGCCCACTACAAATCGAAAGATATTTCGGATCTGATAAGAGATCATGGGATAGAAGTGGCAGAGAAGATTGTTAAAATTCAATTACCGTAAACCAATGGAGACACCGTATTATACAGACCCTATCGTAAGAACCAGAATAGATGAGATTTTGCAAAAGTGTGCAACTTTATTTTCTAATCTCGGAACTTCGACTAACTTTGACGTGCAAACACCACTAAGGGCAAAAGAAACAGAACGTCAATGGCTAAAAGAAATTCAAGAACTAGATCCAACACTGTACGAAAAGCTAGTACCAAGTCAAGAGGATTAACCAAAGGAAAGATTCAAGCAAGACAGAAAGAAGTAGATGGGATTAAGTTCAAATCTATGCTGGAAGTCTTCTGCTACAAGAAGCTGAAAGAACTCGGAGTAGACTTTACTTACGAAGAGCATTCTTATCAGTTGACTGATGGTTTCTATTATCCTTGTCCAATCTTTGAAACTAAAGGTACAAGTAAAGAATTCGTAGATAAGAGTAAGGATAAGATTCGTGGGATTTCTTACACACCAGACTTTGTAAGTCACGATGCAGATGGTAAGCTGCTATGGGTGATAGAATGTAAAGGTTTTGCTAATGATAGATTTCCAAACACTTGGAAGAACTTCAAGAAGCATCTAATCGATACTGATTCTGTCTGTCCGTTATTCTTACCAAAAGATCAAAAACAAGTACTACAGGTGATTCAGCTCATATCTGAGCTATAAACCTCAAATTTTTAAGAAATATGAGCTTAACTATTAATGAAAGCTCTATGTTTCTTAAACCACAAACTCTTAAAAAGGGAGACTTAATTATTATCTCTATTGGTAGTGGGATACACTATGCTATCTACGATAGTATGAAAGACGAAAGCAAGATTTATTTCTATCATTTAGGAGGGTCTTGGTGGGAGCATCCTTACCACGATAAAAGAGATAATCAAGATGCTTCATGGCTATATAAAAAGATTAACAACCCTGGATTAGGGTCTGTTGACTTTACCAATAGTCATGGAAGTAAGAGAGTGGCCCCTTTACCACAAGAGTGGTGTACTAAGAAACTATTAGAGATTCAAAAAGATTACAAAAAAGCTAGAAACTTATTATGAGTATCAAACAAATTGACAATGAATTTGTCGGTTCAGATACCGGTGTTGCTAAACGTATCAATCGTGGTGCAGAGAAACTGGTGTTTGACATATTGCAAGCCACACAATATTCTACCCCAATCCCTTCAACTGTCAGAGAGCTGGTAACAAATGCCTGCGATTCTCAACGAGAGAAGGAGATTGCCATAGAGATATTGACTGGGCAAAAGACTGTGGAAGATTATTACATCAATCGAGAAGGTGAGCAGTACGAAGACAGTAACTTCGATCCTAGTTATTATAGTATAACTAATCTTGATGTAGTAAACAAACACATTGACGTTATCTACAAGCACAACCCTGGAGTTGGATATTGTGACGAGTTCATAATTAAAGACTACGGTGTTGGTATCGGAGGTAGACGTTTAGAAGGTATCCTAGAGTTAGGTTATTCAACTAAACGTAATACTTCAGAGAACTTTGGTGCTTTCGGTTTAGGGGCTAAAGTTGCATTATCTACTGGTGTAGACTTCTACACAATTGAGACTGTGTACAACGGTCAACGATTCAAAGCAAATTGCTTTAACTACAAAACAGATTTTCTCATTCCGAGATTTAATCTTAGTACAGGCCAAGAGAATCCATACATCATATTTTCTGATGGGACTAAAGTCTATTACGAGCCGACTACAGAATTGAACGGAAGTACAATTTCGTTTGGAGTTAAGAAGCATAATGCAGATCGTTTTATTGATGCAGTCAGTGAGCAATTAACTTACTTGAGTAATGTTAAATTCTCCGTGGTTGAAGAGAATGGATATCAAAGAGAGATCGACTTCAAACCTAGTGTGATTTACAACTCAAAGCATTTGATTATCACTGAGAGTAACTATTATGCACGTCCACATATCGTCATTGTTAAAGCAGAGGGAGCAGCCACTGGTATTAACTATGGTCATGTGGATTTCCGAGAGTTGGAGATGGAGCAGTTATATGGGGCAGTTGGTCTGAAGTGTCCTATACGACAAGTGTATAAGAATGAACTTGGGGAAGAAGTAGTTATTCAAGACGGAGTCGATGTTACTCCTAGCCGTGAGAAAGTAATCTGGTCTGACCACACTAAACAGTTTGTTCAGAACTTGATTATTAAAGCAGCTGAGGAAGCAACAGAGCTTGTGCAAGAGAAGCTGAATGAAACCGACTTCTTGAAGTGGGTAGAAGCTTGTAAGAATGTAGTATTCTCAGGGAAACTTACAGAGGATCACTCTTCAAACGGTAGAGTATTGCAGGCTATGAGTCGAATCATTGACACTAAGTCTTTAAAGCCGGTATATCCAGAGAACAAACGAATTAAGTTTGAGCACATGGGTAAAATCTTTGAAGGGTTCAATGTTAGATTGCATACCTTGAGCAATAAGCTTGAGAACGGAGAATTTAAGATAGTCTCTAATACTACTGATGTTGATACTTGGGAAAAGTTTGACATTGCTAAAGTGTATTACAGAAAAGAAGGATTTACCAGACTTAAAGATGCATATCTTATGAAGCAGAATGGTGGTTCTTTTATCTCAATTCGGAAGAAGTCAACTCAAGACTTAGAGGACAAGTGTGATGATCCTGCTACACGACCTGAAGATTTAGTATTGTATGAAGCACAGTTAGGGAAGATTAAGAAGAACCAAATAGAAATCGAGAAGTATTTACAATTATCTGAAAGCTACAAATGCTATGATGATGTGATAGTTCCTGATGACTTTGAGGCTACTCTTAAAGAGGAGGAAGAAGTACTGGCTGCTACAGGAGGAGGAACACAAAAGTTAACTCCAGCTGAACTTCGTGAGTTAAACAAGCAGATTGTTGGTTACACTGTTCGTGAAGCTACTGCTAGGAATGCTGTTAACTGGGATGATTCTGTATGGGATAAGGTAGAGCCAAAGCTATCAGAACTTAGAGCAACTGAGACTATAATTTATTATGGTACAGATGAAGACGGTGAGAAGCTTAAGCTAGCTGCTGAAATCTTAAAGATGTTTGCCCCTAGAATCTGTGACATCTATCCTGGAGCTACTTATACTCCCCCTTATTCTAATAGTAGAAGTGATGCTATGCATTTCTATATGTGTCATCCTACTAGATTTATGAATGGTAGAGGAGAGTTAAATGAGTATTCTATGGGAAGTGTAGTAAAGAGAGAGACTAAAAGTCCACAGTTGATTAAGCTTAGTGAAGCTAATGTCAAGCAAGTTAAGAACGTAGAAAATATCAAGCATATTGACGAGTTCTTCTATGCTGTGGATGAGGATGACAATCTTACTTGCAGCTTCTATCTGAGAGCATATTATGCTGCTCATGTAATGGATGTAGATAGAGTTCTACCTTTCTTTGAGAACTTACAATCTATCAATCCTTTATTTGGAAAGATGTATGAATCTCTTGATGGTGTAGCAGGCAAGCTATCTTACAAGTTGAAAGGTAAAAGCCATCCAGTAATTGATGAGGTTTTTACGAGACTGAATAAGATGGCTGCACTAGAGTATGTAAGCATGACCTCACCTGATGACAAGCAAGCAATTGCTAAAGCAGCAGGGGATTTGTTTATGCTATCTGATATTCCAGGTGCTAAGATTCGTCTTCCAGGATTTGAAGCAATCTTATCTTTCTACAAAGACTTCACAGATACTTCTAAACATATCTTATCTCAGATATCTAATTATAAGTATGAAGAAGAGGATACTAAACGTGAGATTCAGCTGTATCTTAAAGCAAAAGGGTTACTCGAAATGACCATTCCTGTTGAAGAATTAAATGAGTTCGAGTCATTTATTTCATTAAATTTGTAATACAAATAATAACAAAATCTTTTATGATTAGTTTAAATGTAATCGATGGAAACATCGTCGGATCTTACGGGGAGAAGTCATTCTCTGTAACGTACACTGAAGAGTTGTACAATAAAATGCAAGAGTTAGCTAAAAAAGCTGATCGTGTAGAAACAATGGATGAGCTTCGTGCCATCTTGGATACATTCGAAGGATTAGCTGTAGAAGACTATACTCAAGTTATCGAAGATAAATGTGAGTTTATCTATGTGAACAAAGCAACCGGGGAATTCTTCTTGAAGACTGGTGATGTAGTTTCTAACATTCCAATGCCAGCAGCACTTGTAGAGAGAATCTATGAGTCTATGGATATGGGGTTAGACTTCATGCCACTTGTTAAGATGTGGACTCGTTGGCTTCGTAACCCAATTCTTTGGAAGAAGATGCACAAAGGTACTGGAGTTGAATTCTCTACAAGATTCTTCAACTTCATTAACTTGAAGTATGTTCATCCTGTTCTTTACAAAGAGCTTACCGAGGAGAAAGGTTTTAGCCATGACGTAGCTGAGAAGAAAGCTACTATGTATCAAATGAAGATCACCAAGGAAGGTTTGTTGAATGGTTACAAAGTATCATCAGAAGTATTGCACAAGTTTGATGCAGAAACTGGAGAAGTAGTAGACCGTTACAAACGTACATTCAATGTAGACACTGGTGAAATTGAGTCAGAAGGCTTACCAGAGTTTGTTGAGGATCGTTTGTTCCAACCTGCTATCATGGGTGATGGCGGAGATGCATTCTATTGTGAAGGTCCTACTGGCTATGAAAAGCCTGGGCATTTCATCAAAGTAGGATGTACTCATCGTCTTGCATCTTGGGATCAAGTTGATACTAACGACCGTCATTCTTGTGTACCTGGTTTACACTTCGGAGGTCTTGAGTATATCCACCGTATCTCAGGGGAAATTCACAATATCTTTGTAGACCCGATGCATATCGGAGCTGTTCCAGATGATTCAACTGGTGCTATTCGTTGTATTCAGTATTTTGTGCATTCAAGTTTGGCAGGTGTAAATGGTTCTATTTATCACTCTTCAACTTATGCAGCTAAAACTGATGATGAATGGGCAACAGCTCGTAGAGAAGCAGTAGAGAAATCTTCATCTACTATTGAAGAAATAAAGGCAAAGATTGCTAGAATAAATAACATTTAAATTGAGCTAGATGGAAGATACATTAGACCAGAGTGTAGGAAATGTGGAACCGATATGTCTAATTGATGGAGATAGCTTAATTTATTATGAGATGGACAAGCCAACCCTGGAGGAAGCCTTACAAGGGCTAGACTCCAGGATCTTGACCATTCTTGAACAATGCAAGACCCCTACATATGTTGGATTTCTTACAGATCATAATTGCTTTCGTTATCAAGTTAGCAAGGATTATAAAGCTAATAGAAAACATAGACCTAAGACTGTCATTTTCCCTGCCCTTCGAGAATACCTCAAACAAAAATGGGGATTCTACGGAGTAGAGGGATTGGAGGCTGACGATCTTGTAAGTTATTATGCTAAGAATGAAGCACGGAAAACTATTATCTGCTCACCAGATAAGGACGTTCTTTATCAATGCCCAGGCATGCACTTTAATTATCGTACTCTTGAGTTCCTGCATACGTCACCAGACGATGCATATCAGTTCTTGTGGAAACAAGTATTGATGGGAGATAGTACAGATAACATCACAGGCATTCCAGGTGTTGGAGTAAAGACGGCAGAGAATTGGTTGATGGGGAGAACTAATGATGTTGAAGCATTTGTTTTGAAGAAGTATATCGAGAAGTTTGGAAGTACAGAAGGCATTATGCAGTTCTATACTAACTTTAAACTTGTATATTTACTTCAAAGTCCTGAGGATATTCTCAGAGAGCTTCAAAATAATTTAGAACCCTTAAAACCGATTACTTATTATGAGCCAGCAGATAGTGACGGATGGTAAGATAATTTATACCCCCGTGAATGGAAGAACCATTCGTATGACAGGAAGTGTTGCAGACTATTCTAGAGTTTATGATGAAGATGGTAAGACGATTCTCTCATTAGTTAATGGGAAAGTTCGTCATGATGTAGGTAAGATTGTTAGAAATCGTACTAAGACTCCTTATAGAGTTAACTACATTACACCACTTTATAATGCTGTAAATCTTTTAGCTGGATATGATCTATCAGTTGCAAGAGCAACTAAATCTACAATTTTTCTATGCCCAATGCTTGGAGGAAAGAGGGAGTTGTTTTATTGGGAGAAGCTTTTAGTTAATGCATTTGTTGCCATTCCTAATGAGACTGGGATAATTGCATTGCTCTATCGTTTTTCAGGGGATCCTACGTTCATTAAATTTGAACAGGCCTTGTCAAACTTTAGAACCTTTAAGTATAGAATAGATACCGATCCTTATCACGTTATGTTTGTATTTAGTGTACCAGATTATGCAGAGACGGCATACAATCATTTCGTGAATGGTAGGTATTCAGAGATAGATGATATCATGAAACTTAAGATTTTGGATTATCATGGATTTAATATGGATGGGTCAACAGCTAAAATCCTATTCAAGTCTCCTTCGTTGAAGAAGGATCTTGAGGAACAATTAGACGTAATGATACCAGATGAGAATGAGTTACATTCTCCACCAAATTTAATCGAAGAAACATTTGATCCAGAACAATACTATACAGGGAAAGTAAAATTAGATAACGTAAATTTTTTAACGAATGAGTAAACTGCTTGAACAGCTTGGGGATTGGGGGCCTATTCATCAATCGATAGTAGGTAACCACCCTGGGCTGTACAATCAGCTCGTAGAATTTATTCAACATCACAGAGATAATTATACTGTTTACCCAGATAAGCATGAGGTATTCAGAGCATTCGAGCTGTGTCAGATGAAAGATTTACGAGTTGTTATTATCGGCCAGGACCCGTACCACAATGGTGCTGCTACTGGCTTAGCCTTTGGGGTCAAAGAGGGAATGAAAATCAATCCAAGTCTACGAGTGATACAGAGAGAAATCTGTAGGTCTCATGGAATAGACGAATCAGAAGCTAAAAATACTGAGTTTGATTATTCATTGTCGCACCTGGCCAAGCAAGGGGTATTGCTACTGAACACTACTTTAACTGTTACTAAGGGTAAACCAAATTCACACGAGATGGTGTGGGGCTGGTACACCAAAGAAATGGTTAGAGCAATATGTGAGAATCTAGATGGAGTTGTTTTCTTACTTTGGGGTAAGTTTGCACAACATGCATTTGGAGGGATTGTTAAAGAAGTAAACAACATCCATGATAAATCACATATTATCTTTGCAGCAAGTCATCCGGCTGCTGAGGTATACGGAGGTAATGCTAGATTCATTGGATGTAATCACTTCATTAAAGTTAATGATGTAATTGCAGAGCCAATCGACTGGTTTAAATTACCACAGAAGGAGACAACAGAAATAGATAACCAAATCAATTTACTATGAACGATAGAGAACAGCAAATTGCAGATGTTTGTAACAAAATCAAATCACTTTTGTTACTAAAGAACAAAGCCTATGGAGATTCAGCACTAACACCACTACGAGTATTTTCTAAAGGGGATACAGTAGATGGGTTACTTGTACGAATCGATGATAAGTTATCTCGTATTAAGAATGCAGGTTTTAGATCTGCTTCTGAAGATACTCTTATGGATTTGATTGGATACCTTGTTCTTCTAAAAGTTCAAATAGCTGAGAAAGATGCAGCTTATAGCAAAGCATATTCTAAAGTTCTTGGGATTGATCAACTTGGATTACCGAAGATGGAATCTAATGGAACTGTTGATATGGATAAGATTCGTTATACTAACGATCCTGCATCAGGGTATTAAAAAAGAAAGGGCCTCATGGCCCTTTTTTTTATTCTGCTTTAGCTTATTTGTTATAAAATTCTGAAGCTTCTTTTGGATTGAAAGTTTTGTCTACTCCAACATAGAATGGTATATTATCGTAGGCTTGTTTTTTAATCTTTCTATCTCCTTTTTTCATTCCTGATTCTGCTCTTTGGTAGAATATCTTTTTCTTGTCTACTTCAAATCCTAAAGTATATGGAAGATCATAGAACAAAGCTTGCTCTGCTAATCCAAACATTGACTCAACCATATTTACAGTGGCTGTAGGAGATTGGATGATTCTCAAAAAGTCTTTGTAGTTATAGAATTGTTGAAGCTCAGCATTCATACGAATAGCTTGGTATCCAAAGAATTGTGATACTTTATCGTCTTTATCATCATCTCCCATTAACATTCCTGCTGCAACACTAGTAGTAATTACCCAAGCTGCTTGAGACAATGTACGTTTAATATCTGCTTGTTCCCATTCTGTATGCTTACCATATACTCCACGATACTTAAGTCCTGCTTTTGTTGCTTGAACCATATAATTCATGAAGACTTTGTACATACCATTAGCAAGTACCCCAGATTCGGTATCAACATGAACTCCACGATTAGATCCATATCCCCAATGTTTACGTAAACCTGGAGAAAAGAATCGACGGAACAAGTTTAAAAGTTTACCCCACCATCTTCTTTCAGCTAATGCTCTATCTACATCTCCTTTAACTTGGTTTGTTTTTTTCATCAAACCACTAAGCTTATTAACAAAATCCATCTGAGTTAAGTTAGCTACTCTTGGATCTAATTCTAAATTACCATTTGCTTTTTCTATCAATAGGTCATAGAGATTTGCATCTGTACCATCTGCATTTTTAATTACATCTCCATTTTTATCTTTAAGCTTTCCCTTATAACTATCCATCAATGCAAGCATACGAACTATTACAGCTTCGTGCTCTGCCATAGTTTGTAAAATACTCCCAACTCCTCCAACTAGAGATTTTCTTAATCTGCTACCTGTGATATTAGATACTTGATCCATGCCTAGCTGATCTGTATAAGCATCTGACCAGAGAGCAGATTTAATAAGTTTTGATTTTGGGGCAAATGCTCCCCAATCAGATATACCTGCGGCTCCAGTTATAAACTTTGCTAATGCCCATGCATGGTTTGTCTTATTAAAGTACTGACCTACAATTCCTTCTTCAATTAATTTCTGGTTATCTAAGAACAATTGATTAGTAGCTTGAAGACCATTAAATGATAGAGCTTTTAGTGCTGTGAATCTTGTAACTGCAGAAGTAATTTTACTTGCACTTATTGACTTTCCTGCTATACCTACAGTATTTAATATATCTTTTCTTCCAAAGAATACTGATTCAATAAACTCCTCTACCATTTGGGATGTGTTACTTGTAATCCCTTCTCTTGTTTCATATTCTATATACCCATTTCTTCTAGCATATTGATTTACAAGTGGAACATAAGCTAAAGCTCCTTCTACCAAAACTTTTCTATTTCTTATCAAATCTCTCATCAATATAACTGATGATTGAATTTTACTTTTAGATTCAAAATCATTAGCCATTTTAACAAAGTGCATTATGGCCCCAGTTAAATCTCTTGTAACTAATGCTTCTGACATAACAGAAGTAAAGAATATTGGAACGATTTGCTGTCTAGCTTGAGCAGCAGTTAACTCTCCATATTCTGTATCTCCTTCAGTAATCATGAATCCTTCTCTTAGCATCTCTCTACTAGTAGCTAAGAATCCATTATTCTGCATTTGTCCTAGAGTATCAGCTTTAACTGTTGGAACCATATATGTATATGTATCCCAAGTATTTTTAACTTGTTTAGTCTCTCCGATTTTGTCTGAGTGTTTATTATAAATATCTAGTAGTTTGTACATATATTTATAATCTTCAGTCTGTGTATTCTTAAGAGCTGTATATTTTGGATTTAAGTATGAATCATTAGGCATAACAGCATCTCCACGGAAACTATTTGAATAACTGTTGTAGATATAATTAATATCTGATTCAATCTGTTCCATCTCTACTAAAGCTAAAGCTGCTCTATCTACATCTATATCTCTATATTTATAGTATTCTTTCTCTACAGCTCTATATTCTTTTTCAAGATCTAACTTTCTTTGCATGGCATTTGGAGAAGTCTTACTATTCTTAGCATGCCAGTCATCTATCATTCTGTAGTATCCCTTACGAAGTTCTACAAACTTTGGTTCTTTTGATTTTTTCCATTCATCATAGGCATCTCTATCCCCAATGTTCGGCTTTTTGAATTTCTTCTCAGCTTCATCGAGCATGTTATAAAAAGTTTTCCAATATCTTGTAACATCATAAGGTTGAACAAATCCTAAAACTTTAATTTCCTTTCTAATGTTATTACCTTTATTGTCTTGTTCTACAACAAAATGGCTAATAACCTCATACATATTAGCATAAGCTTGTGTAGGATTAAAGCCACTTTTACGAGCCATGAAGTTTTCATAATCTTTTGATAGACTATATTGAACATCTCTAGTTTTTTCTGCTGCTTCTAATAATGAAGCTTTTACTTCTGTTACGAATAATTGTATAGCTGTTTGAGAAGAATTGATTACTGGATCCATAAGTACACTGTACTTAGTCTTATCCATCTGAGCATTTACAAGTTCATCAATAAGAGATTGAAGTCCTATCTTTTTTCCACGAATCTGCTTTACAAGTTCTTCAATTAATAATTTATCTCTAGTAGGTTTATCTATAAGATCTTTCTTATAATCATCTCTAATTTTTAAAGTTGCTTCTGTTTCAATAAGCAAATTCTTTCTCATCACCCCATCCTTCTCTATACTTTGAGCTAAAGCTTCTAGCTCATCATTTAATCCTGTATTTTTATGATAGCCAAGGATTAGAGAAGCATGTAAAGGGGCACCTAATTTTAAGTACTTTGTATAGGTCTCATCCATTTTATTGTTTAGAGCTATTACTTTATCTCTTAACACTTGGATGTTATCTAACTCTTGTTGAGTAACTGTTTTCTTTTTCTGAAGCTCATCTAACTTTTCTTTTACAGCATCAGATATATCTTTCATTACACCTCTAGTATTATTGCTATCATAATAAGTTCTCATGTAGTTAGCAATATTCCCAAGAATGTTAATTAGTTTGAGTCGTTCTTCTTCATCAATATTTTCTAAATCTACAGACATCTTTTCAACCATTGCAAAGTCACTTTGAGCTTTATTAAATAGTTGATTAACATAGTCTACTAGTCCTACAAAATCTTCTGCCTCTTCTACTAACTTGAGTTTTGCCTTATGAGATTTTAATAAACGTGCAGCAGATTTAGATTCCGGGGTAGTGCTTCTAGAGGCCATGTCCAAACTTTCTTGAACAGCTTTTACAGCATTTACTTTTGCAGTTTGTACTGACTTCTGTAAAGATGATAATCCCTTACTTTGCTGTTCGTATAGGCTGATAGCTCCTCCAAATTCTCCTGGATTTATGTCCCCGGCAAATAAGTCTTGAGCTAACTGAGCAGCCATATCAGTTTTAATTCCAAACTTTTTAGCAATTGCTCTAAATATTCTATTAAAGAACTGTTGAAATTTGCTTGGATTTTTATATTCTAATTTAGCTCCTTCTAACCCAATAGCAGTAGCTAATACCTCTTTATCTAGTTTCTCTTGATCCTCTGCTAACTCTGGATATTCTTCTAGTACTTTATTGTACAGGTTTGTATTTCTAAGTTCTTTTACTGCAGCTTGTACAGCAGGGTGATTATACCCTAACAAATCTACATATAAGTGACCATACTCGTGGTAGGCTGTATCTTCAGCAATCCTATCTGGATTAAGTGTAATGACTACCCCTCCATTTTTTCCAGGGCTTATTTTACCTATACTTGGAAGTTTAGGGTCATAAACTACATCTACTTTTACTCCAACCTTTTGGAATACCTCTTGTAATCTTTTGGCCTGTATTTTTACTTTCCCTAATTGAGCTTCTCCAGTGTTAGAGAATCTTTGCTCACTTGAGTTTTCTAATCTAGCAGTTTCTGATATAACTGTTTCTGATAATTGTTGTCCTTGTGGACGACCGATCATATCTAGATAACCTTGTAAACCTTCTACGTATCTTCTGCCTACAACACTTTGTGCTAACTCTTGCACTTCTTCCCCATAAGTTTTGAACATGTCCATTTGTTCATAAGCTTTGACTAGCTCCTCTTGGCTGTTAGTAGGGGAATTATATAATCCTAGTGGCTCTCTACGTAATTCACTTAATGCTACAGGATCTATTTTTACACTATGAGTGTCTTGACTTTTCCATTGCATCTGTCCATTAGCATCTGCTATGCTGTATCCAGAGTTGGTAGGGCTGCTTTTTATTTTATCTGTTACAACTAAATCTCTAGTAGCTCCAAATGCAGAACGAGCATAACTATTTATCTGTGCAATTCCATTAAGTTGGTCAGATAGAGTAGAGTTAGTAGACCCTTTATTTACATAATAATTTCCTTTGAACTTGTTGACTAACCTTACTTTAGTCAATATATCCATTATATCTGCAGTCTTTCTAGATTTCTCTAAAGTGTTTACAAGATAGTTTGCAAGTTCAGTACTAGCTGCTGATACTCTTAGACCAGTGCTAGCCGTAGTAAATACATTACATTTTCTATTTGCCATTTCTTATTAAATTGAACAGAATGTTAACGACTCATTGTCATCACCCTCCTCTCTATTATCTTTTAACAGTACCATTGCTCCACCTTCTACTGATGTTGTAACTCCTACTTCAGGATTTATATTAGATACTCCTGACAACTCTACTAGTCTTTTTGAAATTCCAAGAGGTTGAACTCTTGTGTATACCCCACCTGTTTCTGTAGTAGAAGATTTTACAAATAATCCAACATCTTTATTTTTCTTATCTACCAAAAGTACGAAATTATTACTTATTCCACTCACTGCAAGTTGGTCTGCTAGCTTAGAAATATTCTTTTTTCTTAACAAAGTTTTCTTTCCATGTCTCATGAATGCATTAGCTCTAATAAAATTAAAGAGTTCATCATTCAAGTAGTCGTTGCTTTGAACATCTTTTACTTTAGTCATGAAGAATTCTACTGGAGATTTTGCAGTTACCTTTCCGGCATCTTTTCCATATCTATTTATTCTTGGGCTAGTCCAGAATTCTACTGGTATGATATCTGTAAAGGAATTAGCTCCAATGTCGAACCCACGACTAACAATTGAATGAGCTGCTAGGTCTTCTGCAAGTTCCTTGATCTCTTTTATTTGCTCAGTATTTCCTGGGTCGGTAACATATTTTTCTGGAGAGTAAAGAAGTTTTCTTAGCTCTGCAGTAAACATGTCCTTCTCAGTTCTAGAGAATCCGTATGAGTTATCAAACTTAACTGTGAAAAATTTAGCCTCCATTGAGTCATTCTTCTCATCTCTTGCAAAGTTGCTTACGAACTTATTGCCTGTTAAAGATGGGTACTTAGCTTTCATCTCATCTAATTTCTTATCGATATTAGTATCTTTTGAAAGGTAGGTTTTTGAAAGATGCTCTTGTGTAAAGAAGTCTGCAAGTGGAGATTCTTCAACAACATCTATTTCCCCCATATCATTTCTAAGTAAAACTCTTGGAGTTAAAAGCATTCTTAAATTTAAGTTCCTAGAGATATCTCTATGTTGCTCTGGAGTAAACTGTATCTCTCCTACATTTAATTTAAGATTGTCTTTGAATGTTTTAAATGCTGGAGATGTATTAGCCGGGAAGAGGATAGATGCCATCTGCATAGCAGAGTCAGACATTCTATCATAAGCTTTCTGTGTTCCATAAATAGAATCATCTCCTAAGAATTGATCAACAGGATTGCTCATTCCATCAGGTCCTCTAAATGCTTGTGCTCCAGACTTATCGTCAAAAGCTAATCTCTTGTCTTTATATGCTTCGATACGATCTATAGAATTCATACCGTCAGCAGTATCCGGGGTAATAGTTTGGTAGAACTCCATTAGTTGAGATCCTGCTTTAGAAAACTTCATGAAATTATTCATGAATATACCTTGGGTAATATTCTTCTTATCATTTCTTTTAAGTTCAGCAAGATCTTTTCTATTCATATTAATAGTCTCATATCTATTGATGTCATTGAGAGGAGTTAGTTTAAACTCTTTCATTGCATCTACATATGCACTATTCATCTCTGTTAGTTCTCCACCATACTTATTATAAAAAACATCTGTGAAATATCGTATAATAGGTTGGTTCAAGAAATCGTGCAGAGCTACTGTATCCCCATTGAATGTTATCCAGAATGCTTCTACAGGTAAGGTAATAGTTCTATCATTAAGTTCGTACTGCTTAGGATTGTTAGCAGCATCCACAGCAGCAGATACATATCTACCAATTAATGTACTTGTAGGAATAGTGGCATCTATTTTAGTAGCCTCAGTTCCTACTTTTTCCAAATGCTTTTTATAAACTTTATTGTCAAGTTTAATAGCATACTCAGGAGTTGTAACTACTGTTCCAGCAGCTGCTACGTTTCTACCTGATAGCACATTATTCCACAATCCTTTCAACGTGTTACCGATAATTGCTCTTTCAGCAATTTCAGTTTCTTTCATTGGACTAGCAAACTCAGTATTGTTAACCAAAGAAGGATTTCTTTCTAGAATACTAGCCATGATGCTTGTCAAGCTTTCTTCATCCAAAGGTCTAACAGTTTCTGTTAAGTGCATAGGACTAGACATTACTGCTTCAATAGTATCTAAGATTACATTTGTATAAACCTCTAATGCTTTAGACCCTTCAGGTACTGCATTTTTGATTGTGTTATCTTTGATAGCTTTATTATAGTCTAGACTTACTTTTGTTACCTCTCCTTTTTCATTCTTACTTAAGTATGGAGCTAGTATGAAAAGTTTATCTACGTCAAAGTCAGATCCCATCAACTTGGTAATATGTGGTGGAACTTGTACTGCTTTTGTATAATTATCTGGGAGGAATCCCTTAATCTTTATTAAGATTGTAGAAGATTTATCTTGGTTAGGGATACGGTATCCAATCATACGTAGAAGTTCCTCTGGAATGTTGTCTAAAGATTGCCCTGGCTCTACCCCAAACTTACGAGCAATGTCAGGACGTATCATAACTTCCATGTGTCCTAATCTAGGTTTGCCTTCATTATCAGTTTTGATTGCATAGAAGTTTAAGTTAGAGTTTTCTTCACTACCTCCAAACTGTGCAAACTGAACTGCCTCTATACCAAGAGCTTTCTGCTTGAATACTTGGTTGTTAAACATACCAAATAAAATTTGTTGGAACTTAGTCTGGTATACAGGGAAGTCTAATGGAATAGCAAACCTTGGCATTCCACTTTCTTTATCTATTACAATGTTTAAAGCATCATCATAGTTTGATGGTAGCTTTCTTTCTAAATTTTCTTTTTCAAGAATGCCACGTATAATTTTTAAGGCTTTTAATCTAGCTTCATACTCTTCTTTGAATCGTTCACCAGATAAACTCTTCTGAGCTTTTAGAATGCCATCAATACCTAACTCTTTGAATAAACTTCTTGTAGCTATTTCAGCCATGTTCTCAGTAGCTTCGTGGAAAAATTTAAGAAGTTGGTCTCCTTTGATTGCTACTTCTTTGCCTTTAATCCCTGCATTGTATTTGTAAACTCCTGCTTTATTTACATTAGCAATAGCATTCTTTTTCAACTGTCTATTGATAATAGCTTTTTGTTTACCGGTATCTGATATTTTTTGTGGGAATCCTAATCCTCTAGAATTCAACTCTTCTACATATAAGTTTGTAAATTCCCCAGCTTCACCTGTTACTTGATATACAGATGACTTATGGAATTTTCTAACAGACTCCACATTCACTACATCAATTTTTGAGATGTTAGGATTGTTTGCATACTGCCCTGTCTTCTCCATACGTTGACGTAAGTCATTCATTGTGGAGTTATCTTTAGTAGCTTCTTCTAATAATACTCTCCAAGAATTCTTTTCATTAATTGGAGTAACATTATTATTAATATTTTGAAGAGACTCAAAGTATGGTTTAAAAGGCTCTATTATTATTCTCTGCCCAGCTTTTGCATTTCTTGGAAGAACCGATGTAGCTTGGTAAGCAAATATTGCAGGCCTTCCTTCAGCCTGTGCATTTTTGTATTCGTTAAAAGCATCTTCGTGGTATGCAAACCACTTACCATCTCCTTGCATTGACTTACGATACATGTCAATTGATGCAAATCCTTGACCATCTGTACCCTCAATTTTTGTAATTGTAGGATCAAATGATTGAGCAATACTCTTAGCTATTGCAGGATCTACTCCAGCATTTACCATTCCAGCTTCTAGATCTTTAGCTATCTTAACATTTCTATTTTCATCTGCTATAGTCATTCTTAGATTATCATCTCTAAGAATTGCTGATGTATATGTAGGAGACATACCATATTGTCCAGCTACTCCAGGTTCTTCTACAGCTAGTTCACCAGCTATTGTCATTCTAGAAACAGGAGTTGTCAATGGAGCCATACGTTTGTAGAAGTTATCTAAGCTTTTAGTATGAGCTCTTGATCCACGGAATATTCTATTGAATTCATTACGTGCTACAAAATCATCAAATACAAAGTCTCTTAGAACTAATTCTAATCCTCCAAGTTCTTCTACTTGCTTCATTCCTAATCTATCAGCAGCATCATATTCTATTAGCTTGCCTTTTACTTCAGCAGCTTTCTCAGTAAAATATAACATGCTTTTAGCAACCATGTCTTTTACAGACCCCTCAAACTTTGCATATCCTTCTGGATCTTCTTGCTTTAATTTTCCATTTAAAAAATCAACTACCATGTCACTCATATGACGAGTTCCATTAATATACATTTTGTCTTCTGTAGAGTTTTTTGCTGGGATAATTAAGTCAGTTACAATCTGTATTCCATTAAGCTTTCCATCAAATTGCATGAATTTAGAATCAAAAGCTCTTCCTACTAGTTTACCATTCTCATCTCTCATTACAATTGAGAACTTACCATCTTTACCTTGTTTAGATGTGTAGTGGTAACCTTCACTCAGTAATGCTAGTGGTGCATTCTGTAAATCATTTTTTGCTTTAGCTATTCTAGCTAAGTCTTGAATAATGTAACTAGCTATAATGTCTTCTTGAGACATCTGTATTCCAAATGTAGAAGTCAGCTTTCTAGATCGTGCAAATGGAACAACATCTGCACGAGAACGGTCTCCTTGTGTAGGTATTTGATTTAGCCCTAAGTTTTTATTTGCATTATTTAGATATCCATTTAACCTTGTGATTAAACTATCTGCATTGTTGAAACTTGCATAGTCTGTAAATGCAATAAAGTCTTTCTCTCCTTTAGTAGAATCGTATACAAAGTTTTTGAATTCAGTTCTATATAAAGGGTTCTTTAAAAGCTGGAGTATTAGTCCAGTGAACTTGTTGTTAGTTAGAGGATTAGGATTGTTAAAAGGATCTGCCATATACATATCCCACATCTTAGCAGCTTCTGGTGTTTCAGAAGTAAGAGTAGAGATAATTGTATCTAGAGATGTAGGCAAGTTCATATCATAAACTGCCGAGTTCATACCATTAACAAAGCTTGTTCCCTTATTAGATTTAAATAATGGAACTATCGATGCAAGATGACGAATTGTTCTCTGCTCACCACCTGCTCCAAATATATTAATTGGGTTTTCTTGCGGTCCCTTATAAGCTTTAATTGTTTGTCCTTCAAATTCTAACTTAACAATTTTAGTTACAAGTTTAGATAGTTCATGATTAGGACGGTTTACGTAGTATGCATAAAGTTGTTTACCTTTTAAGAATACTAATCGATTGTTTTGGCTTACAGTTACTCCAGTGTTGAAATATTTCTGTAAGTTGTGAGCAGTCTGCATAAAGATTGTTGAGTCTCCAATGTTCATACTCATATCCCAAAGAACTCTGGCTAATGCCATTACAGGTTTAGAGATACCTGTTTGTGATTCTACTTCTTCTGCAGAACGTAATGATTGCTGAACTACCATATAGTTCGTAGCAATGGTCTTAGCTTTTTCTTTTTTAACAGTTAAAGCTAAGTTTCCTTCTTCATCTACTGTATATTTATAGACAGCTCTAGGTTTTTCTGTTTGAACTTCTACTGAATTATTTTTCCAGTTAGTAACTTCAGCTCTCTCTACAGATTTTTCATTAGAGTTTATTATTTTAGAAGATGTTCCAGTTTCTGTTTTATCCTCTACAAATAATAAGAATTGATTTTGATGTAAACTAAATGCAGCTCTTATTGCTGACTGATCTGCGGCTGTCAATCCTTTTAGTAAAGGCAGTACGTTTGCATACTTAGGCTTAAACTTTATTAAGTTTTCAGCTCTAGCAAGCATAGTTTGAAAGTTAGGGGACCCAGAAAATACGTTTAGTAATTCAATGTACACCTCATCTTTTGGAAGGTAAGTATTATATCCTAAGAAGTTTGCCTCTGTACTTTCTACACGAGATAGGATTTCTTTTACTCTACCAGTCATACCATCTGCAGGATCACTCTCAAAACTGGACTTACCATAAATCTTTTCTACGACACCGTTGTCATCTTCAAAGTCAATAGTTTCCTCATTAGAGTATTTGATTATAGTACCAAAGTCTCTCATATCTTCGGCTACTAATTCTCTCCATCCTATGGTTTGTATATTACCAAACTCAGGTTCAACAGTAGTATTCCAATTGTTATAGATATCAAAGAAGATATTTCGTAACAATGGATTTCTATCTTCAAAAGCTACCGGTCTTTCAAACTTAATTCCGTTGAGAGATGCAACAGTATCTATATAGTTTTTAGTAGCTTCTGCAAGTCTCTCTGGGTTATTAGATTTAACAGCTCTATAGTAAGCAGACTCTACTTCAAATGCTTTTTTAGCATCTTCTAATGATACAGCATTTCCTTCTGGTGTGCTGTAGGCATTCATCAAAAAGTAATTTGCAATATCTCCTTTATTGGTTCCTACACCAAGAGCAGTCTCTGCATTAAATCCTGGGATATCTTTTCTATCGATTAAGAATTTACTAAGAGTAGATGTAATTTCTCTAGTAGCTTCCTCTCCATACTCTTGACGATATCTGTAAGCTTTTGTTTCAGGCTTAAATGTTTCTGTGTTACGGAAAAACTTAGCAGGAATTTTATTTGACTCTACTAAACGATATAAATCTTTTATTGCAATTTGATTTGTAGTAGCTAGTTTAATATAGCTCCATAGGTTCTTGAACCATTTAGCAATACGTTCTGGGAGAGTTCTCTCCATTGTACCTTCAGAAAGTACATACTCTCTAAAGTCTTCTGCAAGTTTTTCCTCGTAGTGAAGGTCTTCAAGCTCTTGTTGAGGAATATTTGGGTACTGTTCTCTTAAAGAATCTAATTGTTCTTTGGTAACAGGGCCATATTTTTTTCTAGCTTCGTCTATTACAAGAGTACGTTGAGCATCATTTAGCATTGAACGGTGTACAATGTGATAAGCTTCGTGATACTCTGTACCAATTTCTGCACCTCTAGATAAAAATATTGCAGAGTTTTGTACATACCCATGTACAATTCCATTACCTATGTTTCCTAATGAATCAACAATCGTAACATCTATGTCTGGAAATCTTTCTTTTAACCATGCTGTAGCCTTATCCTCCTGTATAGGTTTGAAAAATCTTTCAGGCACATTCCCTTCATACTTATCCCATATGGATAATGCTAGTTCAGGATTTGCTTTTTCTAGAGCTTTCCACTCTGGTAGATTTTTATTAGGACAAGTTGCCATATTAACAGATTTCTTTTAGTATTTCGTTTGCTTCTTGTGGAGTTTTACCTAACTCTATTAAGAAGGAGTAAGTTACTTCCGATTTTTCATATTCAATACCATCTACACTTACAGTTTGTAAAGATACAATATCTTCGTTTAATAGATCAGGATTTGATCCTTCTGTTGCTGCTACTAATGCTTGAAGGTCTTCCATAGACATAGGAGCCCCAGTAGATTGTGCAGGTGCTGGAGTAGTTGGTGTTGGAGCAGTTTCTTTTGTAACTTCCTTCTTAACCTTTATTTTTAGTTTAAGAGCCATACCTGGTCTTAAGAAATTAGATTTTAGGTTGTTAGCTTTCTTAATAGCATCTACAGTTGTTCCATATTTAGCTGCAAGAGATTTTAAAGTCTCACCTTTTTTAACAATGTGCTTTTTCCAAACCTCTTGTTCTACAGTTTCTTTACTAGCAGCTTTCTCTGCAGCAGCTTTTTTCTCAGCTTGTTGTGCAGCTATAGCAGCAGCAATAGCATCTGGTACAGCTGGGGTAGTAACAGGTACACCTGGCATTCCTGGAAGAGTTGGTAATCCCAAGTTGATATCTGCAGTGATAGTATTTGCAGCAGGAGCAGGTTGATTTGTAGGCTGATCGAATACCTTAGCTTTCATCTCCTCCTTAACTTCTATAGCTACTCCATTAGATTCAATAGTTCCAAACTCTAATCCGATGTCAAAGAAGACTGATCCATACCCATTATTGGCTACGTCAGATGCTAAGATAGCTTTACTTCCAATTCCTTCTTTACGATCTTCCGTTGCTTCTTTCTCAGAGAATAAATAATCTGTGTAAGAAGGGTAAGTTCTTTCAGAGTTTATAGGGCTTACATATGGAGCATTGGTTTCAAGAAGGGCTTTAGAAACTTGGAAACGTTTCTGAGCAAGCTGATCTAAAAACTCTTTAACCATTACTGGCTTCAATTTTTCAAACTCTGCTTTATCTCTTGCTGCAGATTTGAAATCTTTACCACCTTCTTCTGTTTGCTCCACTACAGTAAAAGAGAATGGGAGATCAGCATTACCTGTTCTCTTGTATTCTTCTATTGCAGGAATAAGTTTATCATATTGTACAGACACTAAGCTGTTAGCAGCAGGAGACCAGAATGTTACACGGATACCGTTCTTTCCTTCTGTAGCTCCCCAGTTTTTACTAACTTCTTCCACATACATATAACCAGGAGCAGATACTTTAATCTTGTTAGTACCAACTATTTGGTTAAAGGTATTTACATCTCTATTTTTCAAAGATGCTATAGCAGCATCTTGTGCTTCTTGAGTTAAGAATCTTGTACTACCTTGTACTACACGGTAGTTTCCATTAGGGTCTTGTACTAAGAATGCTACAACCCCTGCATCTGTTAAGTTATCATAGTTAAGGATTGCTTGCTCTAATGCATATGAAATTTTAGATAACTCTTCAGGCATTAAACCTTCTGTATTTCCTAATTCCCATCTACGAGTTATAGAGCTAGTATTTCCTTCTGCATCTTTAGTTTCTACCCCGGTAGCTATAGCTACTATAGGAGTGGTGCTAGTAGGAACTCCATTAACAAATCTTGTCCCTAATCCATTTTCAGAAGCAGGATTTACAAAGATTACATTCCCAAGTATATCACGAAGGTTGATAATATTACCTTTACTTCCAGTAGTAAACTTCTTAGATTTTATTGTAGATGTAGCTTTTCCACCATTTTTAATAGTGTCGTAAATTATTTGACGAGTATGTCCTTTGTATCCATCAGTAGAATCAGGTCTAAATCCTGTAAGCATTCCTACGTAAGTTTCTACTTGTATAGTTTTCCCAACAGAGTCTACTTTATCTTCTACTATTTTAACAAAGATTGGAACTTCCTCCCAATGTCTATCTTCTGGAAGAGAGTCCTTACCCTCAGTCTGCCACCACTTAGTATCTTCTCTTACTTCAAATACTACAGTTGTACCAGGTTTAGCTGTATTAGGATTTCCTAAAGCTTTCTTGTCCAATGTGATAATGCCGATCTCATCTCCTTTCTCATTTACCACAATACGACTTTTTCTACGAGTGTCATTAGGAATGCCTACAGATACTTCTGTGCTACTAGCAGTTCCTAATACTTTATAGTTATCATCTAAATCATATTCACCTTTTGTAAGTTGAATATCTAATTGCACAGACACTGTGTTTCCAGTAGGAACTTCCTCATCAGTTTCGAATTCGATAGGATTAACTAGTCCAACAGTAGTAACTTGTCCACCAGCTTGATCTGTATGAGTGTTACTAGACATGTCATTAGTAGCTTTTTGCTCGTCTGCTAATCTTGCTTCGATTTCACCAGGCTCTGTTCCTACTTCATCCAGCCCCGTGTCTTCAGATGTTTCTCCAGTTCGCTGACTCTGTTCTTCAGCGATTTGCCTTGCAGCAGTTTCTTCAGTTCCTTCGGCAGATACTGTTCTACGACCCAACTTGATGTCAATTTCATCGGTATAATCATTTATTTGTTCAATTTTTCTAGCAGCTTTCTTTTCATTGAAAGCTATAACTTGTCTTGCTTGAGTAATTTCGTTTTGTATTTCAGCAAGTTTTTTAGCACCCTCTACTGTGTTAGGGTCTATACTTCCAGAGTTTAGAGTATTTTGATGCTCATCAATCAATGCTTGAAGTTTATCAATCTCCTCATCTAGTATAGCTACTTCTACTTCAAGCTCTTCAATTTTTTGACCCAAGGCCCCAACTTCTATTTGTATTCTTTCACCTCTGTCTACAAGAGTAGTACGTCTAACATTATGCATTTTTTGCATACTAGCAATAAGACCTCTTAATTTCTTAACAGTTTCATCTTTATTAGCATCTTGCAAAGTATAACCTAAAGCAGCATAATCTGCATAAACACTATCTAATACTTTATTTAAAGTTCTGATATTAGATGAGAGTTGAAGCATCTGCATTTTAATAACTTCATTAGTTATTGCATCTACAGGTAGAGTATACTCTTGGCTTATTACAGAGTCTACAATTTCTTGTATAATCTCTTGTCTGTCTTGTTCTACTTCTTGAGTCTCTTCTTCAGTCATAGTAGCAACTTGACTAGTATAGTTTCTAAATGCCATAGCTAATAATAGCTTTTCATATACAGCATCTATAACCTCTACTTCATCTTGCCCTCTACGTTTTCTGAATGTGTAGTATTCTTGTTTATCTACATCAAATAAAGTAATGCTGCTAACTTCTCCATCGGGACTGAGGTTAACTGCATCCATAATTGTAACACCCGTGTTTTCATAACGTCTTCCTCCTATTAAGAACCCACGACCTGTGGGTGCATGTGTACGAACTCCGTCAACTTCCACTACTTCAGTATCAGCATTTGTTACAAGCTTATTTGCTTCAGTAACAGTTGGATCAGCTGCTCTTCTTTCTTCTTCTAGCATTCTTTGCCCAAGATCATCTACTTCATCTTCTGGGGTATTTACTTCAGAAGTTTTTCTAGCAGATGCATCATTAGCTATTACCTCTTTAAATTTATTTGTAAACTGCTCTAATCCTGCTAAATTTTCTATAGCATCTGCCCAGATAAAAGTTTCAGAAGGATTTGATTGCATTTGGTATTGAGCAACTACTATTAATTTTTTAGCAGCTTTATCATAGTAAACACTTAATCCAGTTACTACTACAGGTTCTTGAAACTGTGCTGCAAGTTTAATTTGAATTTGCTCTGTAACAGCTGCAAGTATTTTATCACCTTGCTTTTCTCTATTTATAAATTTAAATAAAGCAGCAAGATCATATGGCATACTGTCTACCTCATCCAATATAGAATTAACTTTATTAGTTATTCCAGCTCTTAGTTCTGAATTCTTTTTATATTTCAAGGATTCGTTATAAGCAGCTTTCATCATTGGAGACATAGAGTCATAATCTAACTTTCTCATCTCCTCAACAGATAGAGTAGAAAATTTATCTTTTCTAATTTCTGCCTGACGTTTCTTAAGTTCTTTGATAGTCTTTAAAGCTTCAGCTTTTAGAGTATCATCAGTGATATTAGGAAGTGCATTGATTAATTGTTCAGCTGTTTGAGCATGAAGTATTAAATCTTTTGCTACTTGATTTCTTCTCTCTTCTAAATTCTTACTTTGATCAGCTTGAAGTGCTTCGTAATATAAAGTACGTTTGTCTGGATTTTTACGTAACTCTTCATATGCAGATACAGCTTGCTCTCTTGCAGCAGCTGTTGCAAACATATCTGAAAAAGCATTGTTAATTTCTTCTCTGTCTTGTGGATCTAAAGCTCGTAGAACCAGGTTCAAATGGTCTACAGTATTTTTACCCATAGAGTATTGCAACAGTTCTTCTACAGATTTAGAATCTACTTTTCCATCAGCTCCTGGGGTAACTTTTCCAGACTTGATAGAGAACTTTAATATATTAGGATCTAATGCTGGTAATCCTTGAGCTTTTAATTTATCATTTACTTTATCTACAAGTTGATCAATTTTTGCTTCGTGATTATCCATTTCAACAGCAGCAGAGTAAAGCATATTACGATATGCTTCTGTTACTCTGATTTGAAGATCCTCTTGGTTACGTTGCTCTGCAGACATAGTCAATCTTTCCAAAGGAGTGGACCTCTCTTGGATAGGAATCATTTCTTTAATATTCTTAGCAACTTGTGTATTTCTTCTTAAAGCATCTTTAACATCTCTTACAGTAGACTGAATATCTTTTTCTGTAAAAGCTTTAGCTTGGCTTTCATTTAAATGTGGAAGAGCAAATTTTACAAATTCTTCTGGAGTCAGTTTCTCTAGATCGTCCAACATTTCTTCATACATATCTGTAGCCCCAAACTGCTCAGCAATCATTGCTTCATTTGCTAGAGCTTTTGATAAAATATTAGCAGCAGTTTTATGATCTCCTTTCTTAGTGGCTTTATGGTAATCCTCCATCATAGCTTGAGTCTCAGAAGACATCTCTGCACGTTGTGTAATCTTAGATAGGATACCTGAGTTTCTGATTGCTAATATTTTTTCTGTAGCTTGCTTTTGTTGTTTAGATTGTCCTCTAGAAGAGAATGCAGTCATACCTCCACCTATCATTGCCCCTATCAAACCTTGCTCTAAACTCTCTTCTTCTGTAAAAGTCTTTTTAAATGCTTCAGCAAAATGTTCAGCTACACTAGCAGTACCGTCTGTTTGTCTTTTACTCCAATACCCTAAGTTAAATTGTTGGGCACCATACTGTGCAAGTTCTTGTCCTCCCTCGAATATTGCTCCCTTACCTAGTGTGGCACCTTTTTTTACAACTTTTTCAGCTAACTTTCCAGCTTTACTTGTAAACCAAGTAGCCTCTGTAGCAGATCCTGCAGCTCCAGTAAGTCTTGATGCTGTTACAACTTCTTCTCCAATACCTGCAACAGGGACATTAAATCTTCCAAGCAACTTGCTTCCCATTAAAGCTGAGATCATAAACATGTTTGATCCTAAAAGGATAGGCATGTTAATAGCAAAGTTTGTATTACCAGCTGCATTTGCATATCTTTCAATCTCAGCCATCTCATCTGGTGGAATCAAGTTTCTTGATTTACCAGGATTAGCAGCTTCCCATTCTTGAAATTTAGTTTCTATATATTGTCTTTTAACATCACGAGATTCTACGGCAGCTTCTGCATACGATGCTGAGTAAGATGCTGCTAGCATTTTTCCAGCCTTCATCATTCTACCTTTGAATGGGCTGATTTGACCTGCAGCTAAATTTTCTACAGCTCGTACAGAGTTAGCACTTGCTGCCCCACCACCTCCAATTGTTCTAGTAGCTGCTGCAGCTTCTGCTCCTAATGCTTCAGATATTACACCAGCTTTTGGTCCTTTTCCTACAGCTCTTTGGATTAAGTTTTTAGCTCCACGATATGCACTTCCTGATATAGACTTTCCTTTTGTTAAATATAAAGGAGCCATAGCACCAGCAGCAAATCCTATCCCATTCATTACTTTGTCAAAGTAGAAGTTAGCAGAACCTTCTTCAAATGGAATCCAATTAATTTCATTACTATCTAACTCTTTTCTAGTATAGTAAAATGGCATAGCATTGCTAGCACTTTCTCTAAGTTCATCTAAATAATTTCCTAAGTCTGTATCCCAATAAGCAGCTGCTATATCTTGCCAAGCTTCTGGCCCACTTTTGTCTTGAATGGTTTTTGAAACAGCTTCTTTATATCGAGCTAGAACTTGTTTAGATCCTATTCCACCAGGTGCATTATATCCAACTGTTCCCCCAAACATAGATTTAATAGCTAATCCTGCTTGGTAAGATCCAGATCTTTGAGCTTTCTCTTCTTTAATAGCCATAACAGCGTCATCCACTGTTAGGTTTTTTTCACGAAGAGCTCTCATTAAAGCTGCATCTGTTTCTATAGTCGATCTTAAATTTCTTTCTAAAGTAGCTTCGTCAGATGTTTTTTCTATTATAGCTTTTCTAGTAGGTCCTCCTGCAAACTGATCCTCAGCCATTACAGACTCGTCTAGATAATATTCTCTTCCGTCAGATCCTTTTACAGTTTCATGTGGGGACATCAATCCAAATGATTCTAAAAAGTCTACAGCAGAGAATAACAATCCTGGAGTAGATTCTTCTGCCTCCAACATTGTGTGAGTTTTATTTTTTCCAGCTATATAACTTTCAGTAGCTCTTTTAGTCTCAGCATTTAATCCTGCAATCCCTAAACTTGCTAATCCTGTTGGAGCTCCAAGTAATGATTCGGTACCTGTAGTTAATGCTGTTACAAGCAAGTTACCTGCACCATATCCAAACTTTGTCCAAGATCCTTGCTTTTGAGCCCTCATGTCTTCCCAGTCATTCTCCGTAGTAGGAGTAAAACCGTTTGCCATCATCTTCCTAGCACTAGGATCTTTTGGGCCCTTACCATGTAGGAATTCTATTTCTTTGGTACCTGTCAAGAATCCACGGTTAACACCGTCATACATCTTGTAGGAATCTGTATTATTAAATGGTTTTCCAGTAAAGGGATCTAATTGACTGGCAGACTGCAGTTCATATAGATTAAATTTATTGCTATTAATATTTTTGTTAATAGCTGATACTGTATCTTTAGACACGGGATTTCCACCCATATCTAGTACAGGTCCTTTTGGTTTATTCTTTAATCCAGGTCCAGATACACTTTCTAAATTTAAAACTGCTCCTCCTGTACTTGAAGATTGGTAAGGCACTCCAGTAAGGGGATCTACCCCAGGTGATGGGGTAAAAGGGTCTTTGTTAAATTCTGCCATTTGAATACAAATTTACTCAATAATTGGGTTGTATCCACCTATTTGAAAATATCCGTTATCTTTATTATCTACAATTGATCTAAAGTAATCTGATGTAGCACTGAACTTTCCAAGTTTCTGCCCAGTTGCTCTATTAACAGCTGGTACATAAGATCCAGTATTAGGATCAAAGGTAAATAATTCTACTTCTGGAGCACTCTGAATTCCTGAAAATACCATTTTAGTTTTCTCTGGACTTCCAGTATAAATTCCATCAGCATCTAGATGTCCTGATATTTGCAATCTTTGTATATCAGCAGAATTTTCACTTACAAATTTTTGGAATTCACTAGGACCTGCAACTCTTTTCTCTTGCAAATTTTTGCTCATATTCATTGCATCAGTATCATCTTGAGTAACTAATCTTTGAAAAGCCATTTCAAATCCATCTTTACCTGACATCTTACCCACATTATTTATTGTACGAGTAATTTGAGACATAGGTTGGTTAATAGCATCTAGCATATCTCGAGACCAAACTTGTTCTACAGGGACATGTATTTTTCTTACTTGATTGTTTTCCCCTTGAACAGTAAATGTGGCAAATTGTCCATAAGCAGATTCTTTTGTTAAAGACATTCCATCCAAATTATTGTAAGTGATGTTTACAATTTTAGCTGATTCTGTAAAGTCAGCTCCCCAATCTTTTAACATTTGATCTACGTCTCCTTTTTGAGTAACTCCTAATTGTGTCCAATCACTTCCAGGTCTGTACAATCCTTGAAATCCTTTTAGAGCACTAATGGGTTTATTCATGAATGCATCATCCATGTTCTTTTTAGTAGCTAATGCAATTGATGGCTCAGTTCCTACTGGCATATTACTTTCAGTAGTTTGCAAAGTCATAGGTTTAACAGACTTTTTGTGTTCAGCATTTGCATTCCAATAAGCATTTTTTACCTCATCTAACACATTCCAAATTTGCTCTCCTTTATGAGCTCCTTCCATGTATCTGTGAAAAGAATTCAGATCAGTTCCTTCCCAGTCATTCTGTCCTATTACATTCATAAAGTCTCTTTCACTAGCTCCTGCTCCTCTCCATGCTTTATAATCATTCCAAACAGCTTTAAAATCTACTCCAGAAGTTCCGTATCCCCAATTATTAAAATCTGCATAGTTTTTATTATCATTTAAAAGCTTTAGAATATTAGCAGTTGACAATTCATTCATCATTCCTTCTTGTGACTCTTTTAAAGTTTTTAAATCCATAGTAGCACTATTGATTCTTTGTAAAGCTTCTTGCTTTTCAAATATTCCAGTAGAATCTGATGATACAATTTCTCTATCATTAGCTATTGATAAATTCAAAGCACCTTCTCTAGAAGCAAGTTCATCCATACTATATCCTGTTACACTTAGTATTTCTCCAGGATTTTTATTAATCAATGCTCTAGCTGCTGCATTAGCTTCTTCTATAGCTTTCTTTCTAGCATTCTCATCGTCTAAACGTTTCTTATAAAGATCATCATAAGCTTCGTCGTAACTATAAGTAGAGCTAGTTTTATTAGATATCTTAACTTCAGCTAAGGAAGCATATGGAGCTAAAAGTTCTTGTTTAGCTAAACTTGCAGCATAGTCTAATCTACCCTCTCCACTTTGTTTTTCGAGATTTTCTAAACTAGCACGATAAGCATCTAAGGTAACTTTGTAATTAGCTTTTTGACCTTTAGGCACATCTCCAGAAGCAATAAGATCTTCTAGTTTTGCAATTTCTTTTTTATGAGCTTCTATACCAGAGGCATTAATTGCCTGTAGACGAGCTTCATCAATCTTACCATCAGCTCCTGCTACTGCAGAGTATGCTTTAAGTTTAGATTGTTGTGCTAAGTAAGCTTGTACTTCAGGGTCAGCCATTACGGCATTGTAAGCTTTAGAAACTTTCTCTGCTGATTTTCCTGACCAAGAGCTTCCTTTTGTTTCAGTAATTTTTAATTTACCAGCTTCTCCAGTTCTTGGATCTTTTTGACCTACTAATCCTGTAGTAGTTGTACTACTTGTAGAATCTTCTTCAATCAATGCAAGAGCTTTAGATAGTTTCTCGTCTATCTTAGGATCTGATATAATATTCATTGGGGAATAGTAGCTATTAGGATCTACCATTCCAGTTCTAGGATCTACTTTAATCCCTTCATATCCTTGTGCATACTTGCTATATGGGATTGCATAGTTATAAGCTAATGAACTAATCTCTCCTTTCTTATATCGTTCTGCTAAGTCTGTTTGATAGTTTACATATCTTTGATAGTTATCATAGATTGGAGCATATTTTTCTTTATACTCTTTTGCAGCTCCGTGAATTCTAAATGCTTGGTTTTCAAAGTCTCCTCTATCAGCAAATTCTGAAAGTTTGTTTCCAATGTTAGCATCTAACTCTGCTTTCATTCTCTCATCATTGGCAAAGTCAGCAGCCTTCATTGCATCTAATGACTCATCCAATGCATCAGCATTTTGAAAGTTAGTCATAAATCTATTTCGTAGCTCTTTTGAGATAGCCACTGATTGTGGATCTACATACGTGCTTTGATAATCATTAAACTTATAAGGCATGGTTACTTTATTTAATTCTTAGTTTTGGTCGTTTTGTCAATTCTCCTAGACGAGATGTGTATTGACGAGCCCCACCTAGCTTTTGTTGGTTTTGAGTTGTATTGGTTTGAGCCTGTCCATTAAACTGATCTGCTACAATTCCTCTATCTCCATAGAATAGTTTAGAATATCCGGCAGCCATGTTACGAAGATCAGTTTCAGTTTTTCCATACATTGGAGAACGTTTGTTCTTAGCTTCTTTTTGAAGTTGCTCATACAAAGTAAAACGGTCATATGATCCTGTTTCATCCATTGCTTTTGCTAAACGTTCATTAGCTTTAAACATACGATCGTCTTTAACAATTCCTGTAATTCTAGTTGCAGCTGCATCTAAAGTTCCTAAGATCTCTTCACGTTTATATTTCTTCTCAGCAATTCTCATATCAGCATTAACCATCTGTCTTTTCTGCTCGTTCTCTACATTGAACATACTAGCTTGCATTCCAAGTTTAGCTTCTTCAGCAGCTAACTGCTTATTAGAGTCTTGCTCTTGTTTAGCAATCTTAAGCATTTGCTCATTAGTCTTACCAGCAGTAGCAATCATTGCAGATATAGATCCAGGACCCATGTTCTGATTTTGGATAGCTGTATTCAATGCTACTTGACTAGCTGTAGCAGATGCTCTCTCTTGGTTAAGATTAACACGTGGCATAAGTGGCCCAGTAATTCCAGGAGAACCAGGTATTCCAGGATCCTTTTTGTATGGGTTAAGCATAGCATATCCTACAGGAACAAGTTGAAGCAATCCTGGAAGTCTGAATTCTTCTTTAGGTTTCCAGTCTTCTAATTTTATACAGTTACCTTGATCATCAAGATAGTGTCCAGGAGGACATGGTTTTCTTTCAGGAACATTTGGTTCACATTTTTGAGTAGCTTCGTTCCAAGTAGTTCCAGGAGGGCAGTCATGTTTAGGAATAGTCCCAGGAGGAGGTGGTGGTGTTGGCTTACCCGAATAATTAAGTCTCTGTCCAAGTGTTGTATTAGTACTGTAATTGTCAATACCAGATACAGTTCCAAATACCTCGTCATTAACTCCAGTTTGATTAGCAGCATATCCTTCGTACTTATCAGTATTCATTAACTGATTGTATGCAATGTAAGCAGCTTGACCTTTATAGCCACTTTCCCAGTTTAAATCATCTAACTCTGGATGATCATCTGCAAATTTAGCTGCTTCCGTATTTGTAGTATTACCTCTAGCTGCAGCATTTTGTGAACTTTTAGATGGTTCAAAACCAAAAGCTTCTAATCGAGCATTTCTTTCTTCTTGAGCAAGGAGTTCATTGATGATGTCGTCTTCATTCATTGAACTCAAATCCTTATAGTACTTGTTTTTGAATGCTTGTTTAGTACCAGATTTTTTTCCAGTATAACTAGCTTGATCTTCAATTACTTTTTTATACTGTGCTGCTAAGTCTGCTTTTAAATCAGGGTCAGCTAGAATTTTTTGTTTAGCATCTTGGAAAGCATTGTATGCTTCTTGATTACCATTCCACTTTTTAAGTTCATCATTATTTGCAGGTTGACCTGGCTGACCTGTAGGTGCAGGAATATCATCAACAATATTTCCAGTAGTTTCATCTATCTTCTTTCCTGCAGGTACTCTATAACCACCTTGGCCATCTGGTTCATATCCTTTATCAAGCCATAGTTTATCTATGTAATCGTCTTCAGCAGCAGGTTCTTCTTCTTTTTTCTTCTCCTCTTCAGCAAGTTTATTAACAGTATTGTTTTGAGCTTGCATTTCTTTCTCATTGTACACTCCTTCTCCAATACCTCCAGGACCTACGTTATCTAGTATTTTTGATAACTGCTCTTGAGAGCTTCCTGATTTAGAATCTCCTTTTTTAAATTTTTCTCTATCCTCTTTTCTTGGGGCTATCTCTTCTCCTTCAGATCCTTTGGTTTCAATATCCCTTACAGCCATACCATGATCTGGATAATCTTCTCCAAATATTTTTTTAGAAATACCCTCAACTTTTTTAGAATATTCTGCATAAGCTTCCTGATGTTTTGAATTCCTGCCTATATCCCACCAATACTTCCCATATTTATCAGTAATTTCATTTGTAATCTCCCCTTCTTTTTCTTTCCATTCTTTAGGAACACATCTAGCTAGATGTTTGTCAGTAGTGAAGTTATAGACAGGTACATACCCTTCAGGACAAGCAGAAGGTTTATCAGCACCACCTTTCTTGAATAGCATTTGGCCACCAAGTCTATATGCTTTTTCTCCAGCACTTACTTCATCTGGGTTTCTACCAGCAGCTTGTTCTTGTAACTTAGCAAGTTCTTGAAGTTTAGCATTGATGATTCTTTTAGGAAGTCCTGATTTTAGAATCTCTTCATGTTTCTGAGCAAAGGTTTTATTTCCAATTTTTAAGAATGAAGAGAAGAAGTAATCATTCTTCTTACCGTTCTTCATCTTCATACCTTTCTGCATAGTCTCGTCTCCTTCTACTTCAGTATATGGATCAAGATCTATTCCACCTGTTTCGTGTTTACGTCCTATAAATTTAACTGCATCTTTTCCCATAGGGACAATCTTTCCCCCTGGAACTTTCTTAACACCACCTGTTCTAGCATACTGAGTTCCCATGTTTTGACCATAGGCAGTAGTGTTATCATTATTCATATTGGTAGATGAGTTCAAACCAAATCCAGTATTCATAGTAGATATTCTAGATTTTTCTAATGCAGATAGATAAGCAGCTCTAGTCATTCTATCTTGTCTTTGAATGTCTTTAGCTTCTTGTTTAGTAGCTTTATTTTCTTGAACACCTTTATATATTCCTACACCGGCACCTATCACACCTCCTACTAATCCTCCTACAACATTACCAACTCCTGGTATAACAGAACCTGCCATAGCCCCATAACCAAACCCAGCTCCAAATCCTTTAAATCCTTCCCCAACTGTATTTCCAGTAAGTTCTTTTTGAGTAGCTGTTGCTGCATTTTTATCATCTGTAGCTCTCTCTGTTATCATTCCGATTCCAGTTGCTGCTACTCCAATACCTGCAGTTGCTAATCCAGACATATTTGCTGTTAGCAATCCACCTGTACTCGATCCTGCAGCACTTGCTCCTGTGCTAGCAACGTTAGCTGCTCCTGTAATTGGAGCTCCCCCAACTGTAGACATTGTTGGTGCAGCTTGTCCAACTACCATTTGAGTTGCTGGGCTACCCCCTGCACTAGTAAAAACTGGGTTAACTGTAGTAGCACCTACTTGTCCAATACTTGCAGCTGTAGGAGCACTAGCAGAGAGACCAGTTGGGGCCCAAGTCGGAGTCGTGTTAACAGCATTTGCTCCGACTTCTGTCATAGCATTTACTCCTGCAATAGGGGTATTAGGATTCTTTAATAAGAATTTACCAAAGTTTCCAGCTTTAGCATCTTTAGCAGCAGCTGATCCTAATGTTTGTAATGAGTTTTGAACAGCATCTTTTTTCTGCTGCTTAAGCATTTCCTCTTCACGTTTCTTTTTTTCCTTGGCTTGCTTAGCTAAATAGTCTGCTTGTTCTGCAGCATTTGCAAATTCCTGTTGAGCATTCTCTTCCTCTACTTGGCCTATGTAATAAGGATTTTGTCTAGACATTGCTACAGATCCAGAGTTGAATCCAGCTAATGCATACTTCTTTTGTATTTTCTTTAGAGGTTTTCTATTATTTGATTTGGCCATTGTAGTCAGTTTTATCTATTCGATGCACGGTAGGTAGCCTTAGCCGTATACAAATTTATTAAATTTTGAGCTTGATTGTTAGAAATTAATCTAACTGCAAGGAATTTGTCAACAAACTTTCTTTGCTCATGCCAAGGCTTAAGAGAAGAAATATAATATGGATTAACTACTCCTTCAGACAAGAACATAGGTCTGTCAGTTACGGGTACTACTGTTCCATTGTAGTAGTCATCTTGTACGTTAACTTGTCCTTGCTGCATAGACGTATTAAGTATAGTTCCAGACATATCTCTAAAGTCATTAGTAAACCAAGAGTTATCTACTTTTCTAATGTTAGACAAGTACTTTATGTCTTTAATTCCAGAGTGCTGTGAAGTATTGTAAACATAGAAGCTTGTGAACCCGGTATGGAACTGATTTATATTCCTTAATGAGTTTCCAGGATCTCTTTTAAAAGTATCTATTACGTATGAAATAGCTCCGAAGATTTTATTCAACGTTTTTGTAGACGAGACAGCACCCGTGGTACTCGAAGTAGTCTCTCCAGTATAAATATACTCAAATTCAAAATTATAAATGTTCCCGTAAAAAGTACAAGGATTATTATAGTTATCATGAGCATAGAAATTTTGGCTATTGCTAGGATCAAAGCTATAGAAGTGTTTCGTATTGAAAGCATATAATGGTGGTATGTAAGAATGTCTACTAGCCCAAACTCCAAAGTCTAAAGATAAAGATATTGTCCATCCAGATCTTTTAAACCAGACTCCTTCTTCAATTGTTATTACTCTTTTAGGATCTTTGTAGTAGTAGAATCCTTGTGGGGTAACTGTTACATCCCCTCTAGCTATTAATAATAGAAAAGTATCAGTTGGAACTAACTCTCGTTTTGTTACAATAATTCTCTTAAGAGCTGGGTCATAAGTAGAAGTAAATCCAAATCTTCCAGTAGGAGCATCTAAGTTAATACCTTGTGCCTCAAGACTAACTCCCATATTTTCAATTTCAAATGGAATGTTCTCACGAGACCATGTAGATAATCCAACTGCAGATAAGTCTGTAACTTGCTGACCAACCATAAACATCTTTCTAGAATCTCTTGCTAAAAAGAAATAACCGTCTTTAGTTACAAGAGAGGTCATTCTATTTTGTAGCCCTAGATATCCTTCAGAAGATTGTACGAATTCATCAGGTTCTTGTGCAAACAGATCTCCAGATCCAATGTATGCTTGAGTAGTATCTCCAAGTTCCATTGTCTGTTTACCTTTAGTTCTGAACAAACTCTTTTCAGTATGGATGTATAACAAACTCTCTAAGTTAAAGATGTTTGTAATAGCTCCTTTATTCTGTCCAAAGTCTCTATACTCAAGTGCTGTAAAGTATCTGTAAGTATCATTGAAGTTACCGTCTTGAACTAAAGATCTGATTACTCTATTAGGATATAGATTTGTAGACTTCTCTTTCTTTGGGTATGGGATACTAACTCTTTTGTCTTGCAATGCAGAGTATTGATCTTCATAAAGAAGATTGTCCATTTTACTTAAATCATGTAATGGAGATTTGTATATAATATCTGCAGCTGTGTATTTATCAAAGTATACACTATCTACTATACCCACTCCTTTTTCAACATCTCCAGCATGACGGAAATTAATATTATCATCTGACTCAACTATATACTGATATACTGAAGATATTATAGCAGTAGATCCTCTTTGCCAGTTGTTTTCATTATTGATGGTATCCTTTCTTTCTTGCTCATTACCACTCATTATGACATTGTTGGCTGTATAACCTGTAGATATTTCAAATGGAATATCTCCATATATAGTACCAAGTGTACCAGTTAATAGATAAGGTAAGATACCTACTTGTTGATTAGATCCACTTTTTAAATATGTAAATGCAAAACTTTGAGACGTTGATCTATACCCATATCTGCATAAGTAAGTATCCCCTCCAAAAAATGTATCACTAGATGCACCAGTATAATAATTACTTCTACCATCTGAGGATAATCCGGTAGTAAGATTAACATCTAAAGTAGATTTATAATATCCAGTGGACACTAAAGACTGTTGGTCAAATGGTTCAAACACATCTGTTTTAGCAGAGCATAAATTTGCAAGGTATGTATTTGGAGCACCTGCTGGTTTGTACATAGTTCCACTCCATGTAAAAGAACATCCAAGTCCAAAAACATTGCAATTTCCTACATCTCCGTCTTGTAATACTTGAAGAGTAATGTCTCCATTATTTACTCCAGGGTTTCCTGCTCCATTATAACCTAAAGCTATAAGTTGATTTTCTACAGCTAAAAAGAATGGAGTTTTTCCACCAGTAGTTTGATAGTTAGTCATAGCAGTTAGTTTAGCTCCTATTCCAATACTATCTACATAAACACTTACTCCGTATGGTACCCCACCTATCACTCTATTTAAAGATGTTCCACCATCTGCACGTATCCAATCAGATGCTTTATAGCCTGCTAGTGGGGGAATACCAGAAGTCAATCCTAATGCAATAGCACTTTCTCCACTATTATTGATTAAGTATGTAGCTCCTTTAAATCCTGTAGCAGATGCATTTTTAAAGAATGTAAGTCCAGCTAAATATGTGGCACTGTCTGGATCTATTGCAAATACACTTTGATATGTCCCTAAATTTTCTTGAGTTCCTTTGTGCCCACCTTCTGAATATCCAACATCAATTCCAGTTCTTCCAACTTCATGATAAGCTGCAGCTATTAATAAACTTCCGTTTAATCCATCTACACCTCTTACATCATAGTTATCACTAGTAGAGTCTTCTTCAAAATTTATTGTATTCCCTAAGTCTGGATGTATCCATGCATGCTCATCATCTCCATTACCTGCTCTAAATCCTTCATAGAATCCTGAGTCAGTATTGTAGTTAGTGGCCCCTCTAAATCCTCCTCTCCATAATTGCATTGTTACCACATATTGCAAATCAATGTGTGTAGCTGTAGCAAGTGTGTGCTTCTTACGAAGGAGATTAAAATCATGGAACTTAAATACACTTTGAAGCATCTGATCTTTATATCCTGACCAAGGTGTAAATGGGCTGTATACACTATCTGTAGTATGTGTACCTACCATATAATACAAGTTATGATATGGACCAAATGCAGCATCAGATCGTTTTAAAGATAGATTAGCTGCTAAGAATAATGATGCAGGGTGTAAACCACTTTGTCCTATAATAGTTTTATTGGCTTGGGTTCTCTTTGCATAATAAACTTTATACCCTTGTATCTGCTGAAGTATAAATTTAGGGATACGAATATTTGATAATGCTACCCCTAATATTCTAACAGACTCTTCAAATACTACAGAGTTTCCACTAATTGTTACATTTGGAGTACTGTAATCTGTATTTGGAATTACGTGTGAATATAGTACATTATGATTAGATGGCATTTTATGGTGCCTAACATTCTTACCACGAAGTGTTCCTACTTGTACAGGTGTCCCTACTGAATCAGTTTCCCATATATCAAAGTCATCTGTATTTGGGTAGAGTTCATTTTGATTCTCCCAATACCCCATTGTAGATCCAGTAGCAATACTTGTATCTAGATATTGGTATACTCTAGCATTTGGATCTCTTGCTGTTATTTCGTCTGGGTTAAAATCAGTTGGTACATTCATGTACAATGTTTCTCTTTCCCATTCTGGTTTCCAAACAGGACCACCTGTAGGAATTACATTTCTTCCAGGAATATGATATGCATATGTTTCACTTCCATCTTCTAATACGAATGAGATGTAAAATGCATATACTTCACCACGACGATAAGTTTTCTTTTTGAACAGGTTTGTTTCTACATCTCTGTAACCTTTATTCCCTTTACTTTGAACTGGTGTTACATACTGTAAAATATATTGTAAATCAGTATCTGACGATGTTAGATTAGCATGGTAGAGAGCTGCATAACCACTATTCAAATTAAATGCATCGTAGAATCTAGGATCGAAGGCTCCATTACCAGAAGCATCTTTTCCAATAGTTGCTACTTTTGCAGTTAATACAATTGAGTTTGCAAATCTTTGATACCCTAAATCTTTACGTGCAGTTAAGTTTGCAGCATAAAGTTTATTGTCAAGTTGTGTAAGAGACTTTGCAGTTAAGTATCTTACCTTATCTATCACAGCAGCCTCTACTGATGACTGTGCAGCATTTTCTAATCCACTGTATACGATAGATAGTTCTGTAGGAACTGCTGGATTAGTTGATCCAATTTCTAAAGGCTCTAGTTTGTAAACAAATTCAGCTTCCCCAACTCTTTGTAATACATATGGGACTACATATTTATAGTCTGTATTTACAGATGTTAATTTCCATAGAATAGATTTATTAGTTTGAAACTCATTTGGGGATCCACTAATAATTTCTCTAGGAATGTAGCTTTCTGGAGAAGGAACAATGTATACTGGATTAGATAATCCTAGTACATTTGTCTCAGTAAAATCTTTATCTGCATATGCTACTCCTAAGAAGTAGGTTCCACTTTCAATTCCTCCACCTTGTAATACCTTAACAGAGTCGAACTCCGGTATTCTTCCAGAGTCCATGAATAAATTTAGCATTCTAATGCTATTTGCATTAGCCCCTACTTGATACAAATCTGTGTATACTCCTGTAGTTTTTACTAAATTTAATTGTCTTGTTACATTTAAAATTCTTGGAGGATTGTACTCACTAATGTATTCAATATTAGTTTGAGGATTTTTAGATAATGTAAACTTATTATCTGTAAAGTATACAATAGTTTCTCCTGTTGGGGATACTCTATATTCACCAGTTACAGGATACTCTTTGCTAAAGTTTAAATGTCCTTTAACAGATGTAGTTGTCGTGAGTAATATTGCTTTGGATGTATGTAAGTTTGCATCTACATAGAATATGCAGGAAGCCCCCATTATAAGATTAACAGTAAATATTACAAAGTTGTCATTAGGAATTGCAATAACACCTACAGGTTCAAACTTACCTTTTTGAGAAGGCACAGATAATAGCACCTCCAAAGTAGTACCGAATTCATTGCTGATAGATCCTTTATTAATATCCATCAAAGCATTAATTGCATCACGATAGGTACTATCGATCTGGTCCATAAGACCAGTATCTTTATTCATTCCTTTTACAAACTTAGTATCTTCTGCCATTTGTCAAATATTAATAGTATCCTCTACCGTATGATCCTCTGTTTAATTCTTCTCTTGTTCCTAAGTTTTCAAAGAAGTTTGCATGTCTATTGATGTTTGGAACAAGTCTAACCCATTGATTCATGAATGATTCATATTTATCAATGCTTGGGAAGTTAGCTTGGTTACGTGCTTGTGTGCAATAGTATTTCCATTTAGCATCAGCAAAATCGTATCCAATTCCATTCATAGATGGGGTATATCCCCCAAGTAACATTTGCTTGTAAATGTACCAGAACATAGCTTCTTTGTAACTAATGTCATCTGGTACCATTGGATAACAGTCATCATCTAATGGGAAAGCTGTATAACTTAAACATACTTGACCAGTTTCAAATGATGTTTTAATATAGTCCCCATCAACTGTGTAAGTTTCTTTTGACTTAGCAAATTGGTTTGAACATTCCTCACAGTGAATATGTGCTGGGAATGTGCTGGTACCATATTGAAGTGGAGTAAGTGGATTGGCAGAATTTAAGTATAGGTTTTCTAATACTCTCATTCTTGCATTTAAATCCCGTAACTCGTAGTTATAAGTAATCTTATCACCAGGATCAGCAATGACTTGTGCATTAAGTTGATCTATTTTTGCAATGAGTTCTGTGAATTCATTAGCAGTAGATGGACTTACAGCATTATTGATAGCAACTTGATTTATAAAGTACAAGTCAAGTGGAAGTAATGCCTTGAAATTATTTACTTGTAGTACACACCCTTTTGTTAAAAGTTGTGGAGTAGAACCAATATGTTCAAGAGCTTCTCCTGTCCATTCTACTGCATCATCGATCCAGTTATCTCCGGGAGGTTTTAAGTCCCTCATAACCTTACGTATGATTGCTTTACTTGATATGAGTTTATAAATCATTTTCTAGAGTATTTTTTAAATCTTAGATAAGCTATATCGTTAGATTTTAATAAAGCAATAAGTTTCTCTTTGTTTCCTTTTACACCTCTAGTAGCATCAAATCTATAAGCTGTTTTGTTTTTAACTTTAGCTTTGCTTTTTGTCCAATGATATTTACAGTAGTATTTATCAGTGTAGTATATATGCCACTTCTCTCCCTTGCCTGTTACACTATCGTACAACTCTACTCCAGAATCTATCAGTTCTTGTTTGTATTTTGCAGTTTCAGCCCAGTCAACAGTAAGTTTTCTTGGGTCTCTTGCTACTCTACGAATCGATAATGTTCCGAGGTTACTTTGCATGTTGAACTCATACCCGTCAAGGAGAGCTTCAACTATTGCTAGATTAAACTCGGAACATATATCAGAAAACGTATTACAATCAATCTCTTCTTCGGTTTCTTTTAGGTAGTCTTTATGTACGGCTTTTATTGTATGTGATTTGGTTTGCATTCAATCAACACTTTTTGCCACCCATTCTTTTCTTACCTGCTGCGGCCATAGCTTGGAATTTGTTCTTTCCATATTTTTTACGACCAACAGATGCTGCAATAGCTTCAGCAGATTCTTCAGACTTACCTTCACCTTTTAGGTTATTAACCATAGCAGCAAATCTTCCTCCACCTCCTGGTTTCATAGATTTACCACCTCCCATATAGGTACGTTTTCCACCTGTACGTTCTTGTGACTTTACAGTTACACCTGGTTTAGCAGCATTTACAACATTTGCTGCACCACTAAGAGCTTGACCTGCACCTGATAAAGCACTACCTACATTAGCACCTCTTCTAGTACCAGTAGCCTTTGCTTCTTCCATTTTTCTAGCATTTCTTAATGCTACTCTAGCACCTCTAGGATTAGATTGAGCAGTTTGCATAGCCAAATCATAAAATCCTAATTCTTTTTTAGGTTCTTCTTTAGGTTTAGGTGCTACTTCTCCTGCTGTTGTATTAGTAGATTCAGCATCAGCATCAGCTTTGGGGGGATCAGTATCTTCACCTCCAGCTCTCATTTTCTTTTTTGGGGACCCGAAATGGATTTCTTTGGATTCTTCCATCCAAGACTCCTTCATTTTCTTAGGGGCTTTACCAGCCTTTTTATACATTGTTTTCATGACTTCTGATTTTTTATTTTTAATGCCACCTTTTTTAAAGGTAGTCTGTGGTTGTTCGGGTTGAGATGTATTCACAGGGGCCCCTAAACTATTACTAGCTAGGTTTTGAAGAGAAGCTCCAGTTGATTGTAAAGCTGGATATTGTACAGGGTTGCTGTCCATTTCTCCTCCAAGTGCATACTTAGATTTGATTTTCTTTTCTTGCTTAAGCATTTGCTTAGTAGGTTTCTTTCCAGAACCTTTATTGGCACGGATGTTATCCCAAAGTCCCCTTTGAGAGTATGACCCATCTTTTCTTTTAATCAGCTTGCTCATCTTCTTTAGGTTTATTTAGCATTTGTCTTTCTTGACGAGCTTTCAATGCTCTCTCAACATTGAACCAGATTAGGGTTATACCCCCTATAATTCCTATGATCCAAGTTATACTGTTTGTAAACATGGCCCAAGAGATAGTAGCCCATGCTACATTAAGTCCTGCCCATTCCCCGTATTCTGCTATTTTGTGTGCGTCAATGTTAAAGTGTGCCATTTCATTTATAAAGTATTACCAATTACTGCAACTACCACACTTCCAAACTCGAAGTGCTTTGTTAATTCTTGAGTTAGGGTCGTTAGCTGTTTTAGCTGAAGTAAGTCTTTTCTTCATACCACACATACGTGAACAGAAAGAGTTTCTTCTTTTGCCTCCCTTTGGTTGAGGAGCCTTTAGGTTGGATCCAGGGTGTTGACTTTCGTAAGACTTTCTGCCTTTTTCGTTAAGTCCACCTTTTGGATTTTTTCCTGCTTTATTTTGCCAAGCTGCCATATCTACAAAATTAGTTAAAAATGTTATTGTTGTACATTGTTATTATCATAATTTGTAGCCTGTTGTTGAGTAGATGGAGCTCCTCCTGTCACATCCTGAGATCTATCTGCAGATGTATCTGAGAATGTACCTGCAAGTAATCTAAGTTCTCCATTCATCATGCCTTGAGTAATAGCTTGTACCATATCCATAGGCATAGGAAATGGACTAGAATCACTATAACAAGGTTGATTTCCACAATCTCTGAATGCTGCTACTTCTTCTGGATCTTCAAATACACCTCTTACGTTAACGTAATCAGCTCCTTTAGGATTAAGAACATATAGGTAGTCCTCAATCATGTAAGCTTTGGTATTGTTTCCAGTAAATTTATCTGCTGAAATATAATTGACTTCGTAAGGTTTTATCATTTGGAATCTTCCGATACCGGTAATATCTCCTACATAAGTAATAGCTTCTTCAAAATTAAAACGAACAGTTCTTGGAAGTTTCTTAACACTTCGATAAGCTGGACAGCCTATTGTAATGTTACAGCATTTAGATAAATCTACTTTTGTTAAAGCAACACATCGTAAGTCTTGTTCTAAGTGACGTGTTATTAATCCATTTCGTGCAAAGTCACGACGGATAAAGACAGCACGGTAGTGCTTAATATTAAATTTAATCTGGTCAATAGAGATGTTCTCATCTTGTGAGCTTCGACCACCTCTAAAAGAGTTAAGCAGATTGTATGCTATTTCATCTAAAGTCATTGTCTCTGTATTTATCTAACATTGCTTTGTAAGTATCCTTCAAGTCCTTCGTCGTAATTCCAAACAAATGCCTGAGCAGTCCTGAGTGCTTGATATCCCATCTTTTTGTGCCATTCATCTAGTGCACATATTGATGGGAGAAATCTCACCTTAACTCCTCGGTATTCGTTCACCTGTTCTTTATGGTAATGTCCACAGTGAGTTTCTCTAAACTCAGTTGATGCAAACATCTCCGGTTGTTCAGTAGCCATTATTAGTGGCATATCTGAAGGTTTTTCATTATCTCCGTGGGTAAACATTATCATGTTTTTCCCATACTTGTAATACTTTCTTGGCATTGTAGAATTGTCTACAGTGACATCTGGGTCGTTTCTAAACCACCCTGCCAGAACATCTCCGGCATAAAACATTCTCTCATAATCGTGGTTCCCCGATACAACAATAATATCGACTGGGGCCACATCTTTCAAGAAATCTACGGCTCTAACTATCAAAGTCCAGTAGCCTTTAAATGATTCTTTCCATCCGACTACATCATGTTGAGGAGTGCCTTTAGTTGTTGACATCCTCATACTGTCTGTATTCATTCCATCGTTTCCGATTGGGAGAAGAATCCTTTCGATATTCAATCCAGAAGCTTTTAGAACTAAGTCCTCTATTGTATCGAGGAATTGCTTTTCCATTTCCTCTAGACTTATTTCTGTCAACTTTCCGTAGTGAATATCTGGTAGTGAAATCTCAAGAGTTACTTTTGATTTGAAGTCCCTGCTTCTCGATGGTTTGTTTATCTTACGAGCCTTAGGGCTATATGAGCTTGCAAATTCTTCAATATCTTTTTGAATTTCCTCTACCGTTCTTTCATTCTTTGTAACTACAGAGAACCGTTGTTCTCCTTTCATATTCTGCCAGTATTTAACGGAATTGACCATTGAGTGATCAATCCCGTTCTTTTCTAAATACTGTTCAAACTCTGTTATAACATTGTCAGAATCGTTGGTTAGTTCAACCTTTACGACCTTTCTGTTAATTTGTTTTCTTTCACTTCTTGCAGCTTTTAATGCTGCAGTAGCATCCTGTAAACTAACCTTAAACTTTCTTGCTAAATAACTTGGTCCTGAGTTTAAATAACCAGGTCTAGCATGAAGTATCTGGATTAATTTAGGTATGGTCATTACGATACATATGTAACAAGTAATGTACTACCAGTAGCTACAAAGCTAAATGTGCTAGGAGCAAATCTGTTTCCATTTCCTCCAGCATCAAATTCTACTTTACCTGCAGCAGGTACAGAAGTAGCTACTCCATTACTAGCTGTTACAGTGACTGCAGCTGCCCCTACATTTTGGAATGTAATGTTATTTACAGATGCTGTAATTGTACCAGTAGTTGTACTACTTATAATAGTAGCAGTTTTTAAGTTTGGAGCACTGAGTGCGTCAGCAATATTGTTTAGCAGAATGTCATGTAGAGAGTGTGGCATAATTTTAATTTATTAATTTTGCAATGGCCTCAAGTTGGTCTGCAGATAATTCAGTAGGAAGAATTTTTTCATTGAGCATTTTAAGTTCCAATGTAGCTTCTTCATCTAATCTAGCATTTACTTGTGCCATTTGGGTTTTACGTGATTCAACAAGTTCAGCATGCTCTTCTTCTAACTTTTTTAATCCCTCCTGGTCATCCACTTGAATGAACTTTTGAGCTTCTTGAGCCAAAGCTACAAACTCAGGAGATGGCATTGCCATAGCCTCTAGTTCATCTAGGTGTTCTTTGATAACTCTAGAATTAATTACTAGAATAGTTGCATACTTAACATTTCTAACATCTCTTGTTTCTTGAAACACTTGATACATGTTTAAGAATTCTCGATTTGTTGCGGTGATGTTCACACCATACTTTTCTGTTACATTAATCATAACTATTTGTTTTTGGTTTTTACTTATTATTCACCGGTTGCATACACTCTGATCCATGCATCCACACCGTTTATTTGAATTTTAATTGCTCCAGTTTTAGCTGCAGCTGATGCAGTAGAACTAGAAATTGAGTTAGCTGAAGCAGCTCCTGAGATCCCTGTAAAGTTAGTAAATGGAAGTGTAGATCCACCTGCAGCTTGAATTACTTTTCCTCCCGTTCCTGTAGTAGATAACCCTGGTGCAATTGTAATATTACCACCTGTACTTGAACTTGTAGATCCTGCTGAAATATATAGAGACCCTCCGGCTCCAGTAAATGAACCACCTGCACTTAAGTAAAGGGGACCACCAGTTCCAGATCCTAATCCAGTATTTCCAGCTTGTATATTTATTGATCCTGCTGCCCCAGTTCCAGAAGCAAGTCCTCCTAATATTGAAACAGACCCAGCTCCTACGTTTGCAACTGATGCACTTGGACCTTGAATTGTAAAGTTTCCAGGAGTTGCTGTAGCAGTCATTTCAATGCTCTGTGTAATTGCTCCATTAAGAGCAATACCATTATTTACATTTAAATCGTAAGTGTAAAATGCTGTTGGAGTTGAACTACCTACAAATACTTTACCTGTAGAATTCACTGCTATACCTTCATTTTGTCCATCTCCACTTAACCATGCAAATCTAAAAATGTTAAATACACCTGCATCTAAGTTTGCAACTAAAGTAGATAGATTGGCAGCAATTGTAATTGTACCTGCTCCATTAGTAATAGTTACATTTGATCCTGCAGTTAAGTTAGCAAGAGCTGGAGCAAGTCCTGTACGACCTATTACTAGTTGGCCATTTGTTGCAGCTCCTAAAGCAGTCATAGCTCCAGTACCGTTACCTATATATAAACTATTAGATGTTAAACTTGATAATCCAGTACCACCATTAGGAACTGGAAGAACCCCGGTAACATCTGCTGTAAGGCTTACAGATCCTGATGATAAAAATTGTGATACTGAATTATCACAGTTATCTAGATTTATAAGTGATTCGTTTACTTGCAAAGTAACATTATTACTTGCAGTAGCTACTGTTAATAATGTATTTAAAGACTTAATACCTTTGAAATTCAAAGTGTTCTTATTTGTCACACTTACAAATAATGACTCAGATCCAGTCCCAGCTGTACTTAGAGTTGGGAATAAATCAGTTGCTAACAGTTTATAATTAGCAGCACCTGCAGTATCGGCTATTAATAAATAATGTGGGGCTGATAGTGTAGTTTTTGCTATTGTACTTAGAGAGCTTATTGTTGCCATTTTTTTTATAATTTTATAGATCCACCGGTTTCTAATGTGATAGGAGTAGTTCCATCTTCTCCGTAAAGATTTCCTGCTGTAGATGCAGGAACAGCCGCAGCTGGAATAGGATTTGATATAATGCATTCTTTACAAAACTCAGAAGCATATAGTATAAAAGTTTTTAAGTAAGTTTCTGTACCAAATATTAAAGATGGCAAACCAATTAATTGCACTTCTCCTTTACCTTTTACTTTAAACCCAATTTGTCCATATGTAACTCCATTAATTTCTGAACCATTATATAGACAAGTAGATCCACCAAATTGTAAAGATATCTTATGTGAATTCTCGTTATATGAACTATATCTTTTTAAAAGATATATGATTAATTCTAACTTGACTAGTTCAATATTAGAACATCTCATTCCTCCAGATATCTTTTTATAGTAAGCATTACCTTTTGTCTCAAGACAAGTTTCTAAACTTGCAATATAATCAACGTAATCCATACCGTTAACTTGAACTGGTATGTTAGAGTAGATTAAACCTTCTCCACTAAAAGTATAATATTCTGGATATGGCATCTTCTTATATTAACATCCACATGCACATGTGGCGGTACAAAAATCTTTAGCTTTGTTATATTTATTGATTGCATCTTCTAAATTGCCATTAATTGCACTATACTTAGCAGACTCTGCTAGCAAGTGAACTTTTTGTGCAGTGAGTAAATCCTCATTACATTTTTGACATTTACAGGTACAATCAATTGCATCTTGTACTAAGCTTGCAATACAACAATCTAATTCACATGATCCTACAGCTGATACATAAAAATTTTGAGCTTCTCCTGGGTCATAAATACTAATTGTAATAACTCCATTGAAAGTTTCTCCAATTGAGTCACTTGAAACTTCTGTCCACCAAACTCCATTTACACTGTCATATGTGTAATAAACTGGAATACCATTGTCTCCAAATGGAGTACAGTTATCATCATCATATAAATCTTCTGTAGGAGCAAATCCAGTAGTATTGTTTGTGTACTGATAGTGATTATAAACACTACAGTTAGCAGGATCATCACTAACTGTTAAGATAAATGATTTGCAATCTGGACTTATTTGTAAACTTACAAAAGGATTTGTAGCAGGCATTGTATTTATTTTGATGTAAAGATAATAAAAAGTAGGGGATTTGACTCCCCTACTTTTAAAGATTAGTTACTATTAATAGTAAGCTTCAAAGGCAGTACCTGCAGCAGCACCAAATCCGAAGAATTCATCCCAAACTGCTGTACCAGCTGTGGTTCCAGACCAAGCAGTAGTTGAGTTAGAACGGATATACATACGGATAGTATTCCACTCACCTGCACGAGCAATACCAGTGTCACTAGGATGGTTGTGGTCGTAAGACACTTCAAGTACATCATAGTTAAAACCAGCTTGAGCATAGTCAGTCTGAGTTTGTGGGAAATACATACGGTTGAAGTTACCATAACGAGAACGTTGTGCTTTCTCATCAGAGATTGCTTGCCAGTAGTTACCGTTACCTGCATCCCATCCAGTTGTTGTAACAGTTACAGCACTTAAGTCAGTAACAGAATTGAAAACAACTAAATCAAAAACAACTCCAGCATGACGAGCAAGGACTGAAACAGTGTCGTTAGTGTTAGTCACTGTACTTACAGCAGCAGTAAACATGTTATTCAAAGTAGGATTAGCAGCAATTGCATTGCTAATTACTTGAGCAATAGTAGTACCTGTAGTGTGTGAAGTACCAGCAGGAACTTCTACAATTTGTAGAATGTCACGACCAGCAGCAAAGTTACCAATCAATGGGAAAATCTTACCACCACCAGAAAGATCTAATCCAGTGTTAGTTGGGTTAGCAAATGCTTCGTAGTTAGTTGGATAAGTACGAAGAGCAATTTTTGCTAAGTAAGTTTGTCCAGTTGGAACTGCAGCCGAAAAAGTAGCAACTTGAGTGTGACGTTGTGAAGCAACATACGGCATATACTTAACACGACGAATTTGCTTTGGACGGATGATTGGAGAAGCAATTGGATAAGCTCCAGTTGTTCCTTGGGTTACTTGAAAATACTCAAGGCTGCTTGCCATCAAAGATGCAGGGGCAGTGCTATAAGTATGTGTACCAGCTCCAGTTGATTCAAATGTCCATACACCACCTCTATTAGCTGATGCAGCAAGAGAGTTGAAACCATTGGTTCCATCATACTTGTCGAAAACAGTACCAGATGCACATGATGCATTGTTGATTACAAAAACTTGATTTAAATTAGTAGGTCTCATTTTACCTTTTTTTTAAGTTAAACACATTATTAATTATTCACTCTCGAATGTTTCCATCGATTGTGTTTGATACCTAGGGTCTTGGATACCCTCAAGTATGCTCTTTATTGCCATCTCTACAATTTCTACGTGGGTGTGTTCTGGAAGTTCACAACCTACTCCGTTAATTATTGAGATGTCTTCTGGTCTACGAATATACTTAATAGTAATTTCGGGGACTATAAATTCATTATCTGTATGTACATCAATATAGTTTTCTTCTATTGTGTACAGTGGAGTTCTATAATCGACTCTGTTAAATGGATCATCTAACATATAAAGTATGTCATCATGCTGAGCATATTTTGCTAAACTAGTTCTTGAATCTCCATTATAACTTCTTATTGTTTTAGTTATAGTTCTTCTTTCACTAGTGAATATACTTACACCTGATGACCACGTAACTACTACATAGTTTCCCCATACATCTTGTCCTAATACAGGCCCCTGCCATGTAGCTGGATTGTATAGATATATATGATTACTATCTAGTATTGGGCTAACGTGAGAGGTGTCCCCTAATGAATTTTCCAAAGGAAAATTAGTCATAGGGATTATCCCATAAAAATAATTTTGGCTATTAATCAATTCATCATGAGTAATCTCTTCATTAGTAGGAAGATTTATCAATTGTTGTAATAGACCTGTAGTTGAGTCAAATCCATAAAGTCCTATTAGAAAATCTCCAGGATTTGGGGGAGTAAGATCAATTTTAATTACATCAATAATTTCATCTTCATATACTATACTGTCTTGAATATTTGTATTACAAGTGTATTTAACATTTGCTCTTACAGATACTAAGAATAAATAGTCCAATGGAAGAGTATATCTATCAATGTAAATATCTGAGTAGTTAGAGGTAAAGACTACACCTTCATATTGGGTGTAGCCTTTATGCTCTACTACTAGTGTTCTAAGATCATCAATACGTTTTTGAGATTGCTCAAATCCTTTTCCAAGACGGTTAGATGTGAAATTATACCTCTGTTTGATAAATCGAGTCATAGCTAGATTAAGCTCATGATCAATCTCTTGAGGTAATAAGTTGTCAACTTGGAAGGATGCAATTTTTTGCACCCCTAAGTTTACAGCTATATGCATTTCATTAACCGTCATTGACTGTTAGGTTTAGTATTGTTGTTCTTTCAATTTAGCTCTCATTGCATTAAGTTGCCCTGAGTTCTTTTTGTTTTTAAAATACACTATGGCATTCTTAGAATCTTCAGCTATAGTTTCCTCTTCGTAGATTAACTGATTTCCAATTTTTCTAAGAACTCCTTTCTCAACCATTTCTTCAATCTCTGCTCTAATCTCTAAGTTTTGATCTAAGCATGTCTTTAAGAAACGTTCAGCATTGTTCTCTTTAAAGTCATACAATGAATTTTCAAGTTCTATTTCTGACATTCTTGCTGGGTCAGTATTCATAAGAACTCTTGCAAGCATTTTCATTTTATCTTTGTTGTCTCCCAACTTGATAAACTCTTTATCTGCTTCTTTCTTCAATTGTACTTTAGCATTTTTCTTTTGCAAATCTTTTTGAGGATCGTAAATGTAGAATCTCTTTTCTCCATTATCTTTCATTTCCTCTTCAGATGTAGCAACTTGTCTATGCTTTTTACACCATTGATAATAAATGTAATCCATTACATTGTAAGGAATTCCATCTTCATCTGTGCTAATATCTAACTCAACTCCTTCGAAAGGAACTTTTAAGTTTAGACTTGCCCAGAAGTCTTTGGTTTTTTCTGGCCATTTCTCATGTCCAGGTGGTACATCCATAATTTTTGAGAGAACCTTATTCTCTTCTTCCCCATCCAATCCTTTGAGTGGCTGGCGGTTCACGTAAATTGAACCAATTTTGATCTTAGCTCCTGCTCTGATCTCTTTTGGAAGGTGGTTTAAAACCTCCTTTCTTCTGATAATTACTTTCATTTGTTTGTTCTTTTTTCTTTATCGTTAGGATGAAGAATAACCTAACATACTTTTATATTAAAATAAAAAGGAGCAGGCATTCACCTGCCCCCTTTTTAGTGCAAACCAAACACAAATTACGATGCTACACATTGTAGATCTAAGCTGGTATCGAAACGACGAAGTAAGATACCTGCAGTCTTCAACATGTGAACAGAAGCACCGTCTATATCACTAGCACGAGTGTCGTTTCCAGTGAATCCTTTTGGAACTACTGAACCGGCAACACACCAACGTAACATTTCACGACCTTTCTTGTTGATCATTTGTAAGTTGTTCTCACCATCATAAGTAGATTGGTCAACGAACACCATACGATAAGACTCAAGTGGAAGACCAGAAACTGGGTGCTTCTTAGATGCTTGAGCAACAGGACCGTGATCGAACAAATGAGATTTAACTACATTAACCTTATGGCCATCAACGTGTTCGTAAGTTGTGAAGTAACCAGTGATTCCTAAGTTACGACCAGAACCTGTGATGAAGGTTGGTTGAGTAGTTTGCAAGAAAGTATTTGCACCATAGTAAGTCTTCATAGCTTTGTCAAACTCACGAGCTCCACCGATACCAGTGTAAAGGGTAACTTGCTTGTCTGTAGCATCAGTCATACCATAGAACAAATCTCCGATAGTCTCTTCAATCTTAGCTTGAGTAAGAGTTGAGTAGCTATCTTTATTAATAATTTGCTCAAGAAGACCAGGACCTGAAATTACTGGTTGGCCATTCTCATCAAGCATGGTAGAAGTACCAGATGCATCATGAGTTTTTTGTCCGTACCAGTAGTACATTTCACACTCTTCTTTGAACTTCAACATGTGACGGTACTCTTCGTAATCCATCCACAATTTAGTTTTGCTACCTTCTTTCAAAGGAAGTTCGAACTGTGCAACATAGTCTTTAGCATTTCCAGAGAAGTGGTAAGACTTACGGATAGTTCCAATCTTAGAACGAACTAAGCCTGGAGCAGTCCAGTTAGATGCATTTCCACGAGAGAAATCGATACCTACGTTAGCATACAATTGTCCCCAAAGAGCTCCATCAGCGATGTCAGCATTAGGTACAGAAGTTACATCAGGAGATACTAATTTCAAAGTGTATTTCCAGTTTCCTCCCTCAGGTACTGGCTCAGCCATAATACGTGCTAATACACCTGATTGAGAAACAAGGGTGTAAGGGAAGATAAACCATTTGTCTGGGAATACTAATGTGAAGTGAGCTCCACCTGCACCAGCTGAAGAAGCTGGAGAAGCAGTTCCAACACATGGACGAACATTGATTTCGTGTGTTTTAACACGGTACTCATATTCATAACGATCGATAGATTTAGTGTTTCCAACACCTTCAGTTAAGAAAGACAATGGGAACTTTTTCTCTTCACGACCAGCTAAGTGAGTAATAATAGGAGATAACTCCTCTGGACGTTCCATAAGTGCATTAACCAACGAGTTAGTGTCGGTCATCTGACTGTCGTTATAGTACGTCTTTAATACTTGCATTAATGACATGATTCTTAGTTTTTAAAAGTTAATTTGCGTTTTATTCAAACAGCCTCTTCATATCCAGTTGGTCTGGATCAAATTTCCTATTTCCGTTCTTGTCAACTTTTCCAAAGTTTTTAACTCGGTCTTGGTGACTTTGAATTCTATCTCTTAATCCTTTTACACTTTCAGTTTTAGCTTTTGTCTGGATAATGTCTGAAAGGTTCATCCCCTTATACATTAAATAGTCAATTGCTAGTTTAACTTCAAGTTCTGCATTTGCATAATCAATATCTCTTTGAGTTCTTCCTGACTGATCTTTTGCTTCAGAGATGTAGTCAAAGAATTTTGATTTTTCACGATCCGGGATACGAATACCTGCAAACTCATTACCATTACTAATAGTATTTGCAACATCCTCCCAAAACTCCTCTTGCTGTGCAGCTGCTTCAGCGTTTGCACGTTTTTGCTCTTCGATTAACTGTGCTCTATTTTTTTCTTGAACACTAGCTAAATGTTTTTGAGCTACAAGAGCTTTATCGTAAAGTTTTCCAGAGTCTTCAAACTCTTCAATCATTTCTTTTACAAATTCTTCATCATGCCCTTTATTTCTAAAGTACTCTGCAACAAATCCCTTTTGTGATCTTATATCATCTTTAGAGATTTCATAACTTGCATAATCAGAGTTTGGGTTGTAAGCCTCAAAGAATTTTTCAGACTCTCCACCTGCTAGCAAGAATTCCATATGCTGTTGTAGCAATGGATACTGACCAAACAATTCTTGCAGTTGATCTTCAGCAATATTTTGAGCTATGTCTTTAGTAAGTTCTATGAGACCTTCTTCAGTGTCTTCATATTCATTTTCTAATTCATAACCTAATGCTTGTGCAATAGTAGAAGCTACTGATGAATCTCTATCAGAGTCATCTATATCGTCATCGTTATTATCATCTGTATCGTCGATGTCGTCTTTTGCCCCTTTATTACCTGCAGGAGGATTATCATCTTGATCATCGTCAATGTTATCATCAACTAGATCATCTTGATCATCATCAATTGTGTCAATGTTACTACCTGAATCCATTGATCCAGAAGCCTCAATTCCATCACCGATTACTCCGTCGAAGGTGATGTCTGAGAAGTTAATTTTGTCTGTTGGTTTGCTCATATATACAAAGGTATTGGTTTACATTTAACTAAAAAGTATAAATTTATCTTTTATACTTTGCTTTATTATATCACACTTGTCATTTTCTTACTCCTCCACTTCTCATTATTTCTTGTCCACCTGATGGGCCTTTAGCAGTGCTTGCTAATCCTACTCCAGATGCCTCTGCTGAATTCACTAAAGGTGAAGCTGGTGCTTGTGGGATTGACATCCTTGTTTGTGGGGCACTTGGTGGATTAGATGGGATTACAGGAACTTGTGGGAGTTGCTGTTGTGGGGGCACAATCATTTGTTGTGATGGATCTGGAGTTTTAAGAGATTGCAATAGTGGAGAAGCTCCTGCAGCTTGTTGTTGCTGAGCCACAAAATCCCCAATGATATCTACTCCTTGGTCGTATGCACGAAAAACTTCTAGGTAATCTCCGTTAAATCCAACGGATTTACCTTTTTCAATAAGGGCTTTTCGAGTTGCATTATCCATTACGACAAGAACTTCAGTTTATATTTTGCTGAATTAAGGGTAGATTTAATTGCATCTAGATCATTTATAATCTCACTATAAGAAATCATTTCTTGTAGATTACTTACAGCATCATGTAAATCATCAATATATGCAATTGCTTCTTTTACAGATTTTAAAGATGGAGCTTTTATATTATCTGGATAATCTAATAATGTTCCAGAGGCTCCTTGGTATCCTTCTGCAATAGTATCTGCATGTCCTGGTAAAGCATCATATAATTCATTCAATGCTTTGTGTGCTGAATAGCTGCCTGGTCCAGTTACATCTTTTAAATGTAGGATATGGAATTTATTAGATGCATCCATTAACTCTACTACAAATCCGGCAACGGCCTTACTTGCATTTAGTGATTGTTTTATCATTGTTCTTCGTTATTTAATTTAGCCATTGTCTGTGCAGATTTAGCTTCAATCTCTTTTTCTTTCATAGCTAACTCATCTTGCTTAGCTTGAAAGTCTTGCATTAGCTTTTGCAAAGAGATGTTATTAGCAGCGTCTTTTGACTCTGCTGATATTAATGCTACTTCAATTTGAAGTTGTCTATCTTTCTCTTTATCTATAGCTGCTTGTTGAAGAGCTTTATCTTGCAATTGAAGCTCTTGCTGTTTTTGTTGTTGCATAGCTTGATCTTGAGCTTGCTTCAATTGTTCTGCAGCTTTTTCAGCTTGGATAATTTTATCTTTAATTTGAGAGAAACTATCACTTTCAAAGATTGCTGCAACTGCACTCATAGGCATTCCATTCTGCACAGCTGCTTGTGCTAATCCTTCTATCTTTTGTTTTCTCTCCATATCTTTACCAGCATCTGAAACAAAGATTCCATACTCACTTTCCATATGAGTCAACGGATCCACATCAAGTTCACCTAATGTACCATCAGGCATTACATACATTGCCTTCTTACCATTAAGCCATGCTTCTTTTGAATAATCCAAAAGGCCTTGTAACTCTCGTTGTTCAAAGTGGTTGAACTTTCTAAAGATATCTTCAGTAATATGAGAAGATTGAATAATCGACTGTTGTGATGTAGATTTACCCTCATAGGTTCCCATTTGTCCTTGACGTTGTCTAGTCACACCACTTAGTTTCTCCCATTCTACCATGATAGATTCAAGTAGGGTTAAGTATTGAGAGATAGTCTTAATAGACATATCCAATACAGATTGGTGTTGAGGAGAAAGTTGTACACCTTCTTTATTGTAATCAACCCAAGCAATACCTGTACCTTCTACATAGTACATGAACTTATCCATGTCCCAGTTCTTTGGGATCATGTTAATATCGAATTGAGCAACGATGTCTTTAGATCTAGCTATTGCTAACTCAAGACGGTACTTATAGATATTGTAGTTCAACTGATATGGGATACCCAATGTTACCAAAGAAACGTTTTGGGAGTTAATATCAGAATACTTTCTTCCATTAATTGGAAGTTTACAAATAGATGGGTTATCTAAACTATTACGTTGATTGGCATGTGGACGGATATTGATGTAGAATCTACCATCAATTTTAGTTCCCTCCCACACTTCGTTAACCCATTCATAAGTTATTTTTGCTCCAAGCTCTTTTAACTCAGGGGGAAGTTTGAATGTTTCTTCTACATCAAACATCTCTTGGTTTCCAGTATTTGGATCTTGGTATTGTACAAATCCTATTCTCTTACGAGATTTCCAATATACATTTACAACTTCAATTAATCTATTTCTATAGATATTGTCATCAGCTCCACCGGCTTCTGCACGGTAAAGTAAATATGCTTGAGCTGTAGTATGTGTTGGGTTTTCTAATTCTAGTATCTGTTGTTCAGTTAGATATTCTCCATAAGCATCTACTATTGTTGATGCATGTGAAAACTTTCTAATGATTGCCCAGTCTGCATCTTCTACAAAGTCAATGTCTGGGTCTTTATCGAAGTCGACATCTAGTGGGTTGATTACTTCATAGAATGGCTCGTTGCGACGTACTCCTTTGTGTGAGTAGCACTCCCCAGAAATTAAGAAGTGGAACCATTGCTTTTGAAACTTATCATAAATTTCATTGAAGTACATAATGTAAGTTAAAGCAGCTTGCCCTTTTACTGCTCTTTGATCTACATAAGATCTATTGAATTCATCTAGAATTTGCTTTGGAAGTTGAATGTCCTGTCCCTCAGGTATTTCTGCTCCTTGTTGTTTTGCAAGTTCTTGTAAAAACTTATTCTTTACATTAGTAAGAAGCATTATTTTTAATACCTCTTCTTTTATGCTAACTGCATCTCCATTTTGTACTGTAACTGTAAAGTCTAACGGACGTTTAGATTTTTCCCCTAATAAAAGGTCAATGATTGGTTTGATGATTGGGTAGTTACGAAGCTTTGATGGAAAGTTCTTTCTTGTTTTTCCATATGGCTTAAGTACATAGTTGTAATCTTCTTCATCGATCACACCATTGTAATAGTCGTATAAAGACTTTAGGTAACTGCGACGTTCACTAATACCAAACTTTGATAAATTAATGAATGCATCAACACAATCTTTTCTCCACTTCTCATCTTTTTGATTGAGTGGAACTCTTTGTTTTGGGATATGGGCTTGTCCGTACATTAATACAAAATTAGGTTCGAAAAATCAGACAAGCTAAATTACAGCTTTTTTCTATAACTTATTATAAATATGTCACTTTATTGATAATTTCTATCAAACCAATCGTTAGTAGAATTATCGTTGTCATCAAACTTAAGTTCTTTGTTGTAAAGTTCTCTAGTATGATACATTCCGATCATGAGTGCCATAGCTCGGTCAAAGTTGCCTGTCCTGTTAAATTTGATAAGCTCTAATAGCAATGCTGGGTCATAAATTTTATGCATGTTTAGTGTAATATCTCCATCCTCAGTTGCTCCTCTACCACTTACTAACCAGTCTCTGATATACAACTCACCTTGAGCTTTACGTTGCTCAGTCATGTGCATACCGTATTGACGTTTTACTGTCTTACTTCTTAGGTCACGTTTGTCCAGCATCTCGAATTCTTCTTGCAATAGATGCATCTTTCTAAATCGTTTTGCATATGCAATAACTTCACCTCGGTCATTCTCAAATCCAATCTTTGCATTATAATACTCAGCCAGCATAAACAAATTTCTATTATATTCGTCCTGAGATTG
>Ga0172373_10000322_pt1 | contig 78113 bp, 69 predicted proteins | sample Lak10m_2_FD_114546 | JGI IMG/M metagenome (GOLD analysis project Ga0172373, IMG submission 114546) | Freshwater microbial communities from Kabuno Bay, South-Kivu, Congo - kab_092012_10m | ecosystem: Environmental > Aquatic > Freshwater > Lake | place: Democratic Republic of the Congo...
ATGCGTGCCAATGCGCCGGTTTCCCTGGGCGAACCGTTCAGGCTGGGCCGGGCAGAAAAATTGGCCTGGCTAATTCCCTCCATTGCTGCCCAGTCAACCGCACCCATCCTGGGCAGGCAGTTTACCGGCGCCAGCGGCGGGATGTTGGCTCGCTGCAGGCAGCGCAGAATATTTGCGGCCAATCCCGATCCGTAGTTACTCCATGCTGCCCAGCCACTGGCATCGCTCGCCAGCCAATCTTCAGAAGGCTTGTCCAGCAGTATGGAGTTTATGGTTGCTTGCAATGCCACGACAAACTCGCTGGCCGACTTTGCCCGCATACAGGCGCGGCGACACTCGGCAAATTCCGCTTCACGCCGTGACAAGCCGCACAATTGCGGCCAATCCAGCATGATGTGCCAGAGATGCTCCAGCGCCGTCTCGCATCTCACCTTTGCGACTCGATCCGAAAGCTCTTTTTCCGTTGCCAGACCGCCCTGAGCGGCCTGTAACGCACTCTGGGCTGCCACGCTCTGCGCCCCGCCGCACAATGAAAACAGCATGGGGGCAAGCTGCGCGACTTCGTCCGGCGTTTTACCCCGAAACAGGGTTGCCGCCTGCGGTCGCACCGATGCCGCTTCCACAGCCGCAATGCGTCCCCCTTGTTGCCGTAAGCGCAGATCGATATGACCGGAAGAAACCATCAGCCGCCCAGAAACGCACCGCGCAAAAAGTCGCGTCGCGAAACACCCTGCCGCGCGACTGACTGGCCCTGCAGCCGGGCCGTTTCGGCGGACTTCCGGGTAGCTTCGTCGCGCACCGCATCGGCAGGCGCCTGCATCAGGCTTGCCATCACCGCCTCGGCGGCGGCAACCGCGTCCTGCTGCGACCCAAATTCATGCACCGGCGAAATCAGCGAACACAGATGACACACACCCAGATCCGGCTCGTTCAGTCCCATGAATTCATAGCTGCCGGACGGGAAAACCCAGGTCGCCTTGCTATCCAACGGCAGGCATTCCAGGGAGGCATCGCCGGGCAACATGGCCAGGCTGATGGTCCATGGCGTGACCAGCACGCCCACCCAGCGTCCCTGCCAGGCCTGCATGCCCACCACTTGCACCCGCAACGCCGGATTGAGAATCGGCAACCCAGCCATGCGTGTCACCGCAATGCGCTCGAAAACGGAAGCCAGCAAGTCTTCCGGGCTGCCCTTCCCTATTCCCACTTCTGCCTTCACGATGTTGCCACCATGAACTTGTGCTTGGCTGCGTCGCAGTTGGGGCAGCGCCAGTGTTCGGGCAAGGCAGAAAATGGCGTGCCGGGTGCGACGTGCCACACCGGGTCGCCCGCCGCCGGGTCGTATACCCACCAGCAGATACCGCACTCCAGGCTGGTCGCTTCATCCAGTTTGCTGTCGTTGCCGAGGTAGGAGCCTTCGAACATGGCGATGCTACCCCCCTCTCCCCAGCCCTCTCCCACAAGGGGCGAGGGAGCCGTAGTATGACGCGCGGAAACTCAAATCACATCCTCCCGCATCGCACCCAGCCACTCGCCCAGGCGCTCGATGCTGTCGGCGTAGTCTTCCGCGGCGGCCTGGGCGACTTCCGGCACATCGACGACTTCCAGCGTATTGAGGATGATCTGGTCCATGCTGTTGAAATACTGCACCCACCAGACATGAGCCAGTTTGGTGCTGGTAATCCGGCAATTGCCATAGCCGCGCGAGAGGATGGCCACCGGGCCGACCCCCAGCGCATCATTCAGATATTCGAGGTCTTCCGGCGACATCGGCAGCAACGACAGGTTGACCACATGGGCCGGCTGCCCGTTGCGGTAGCGGCTCGATCTATCCTGCAACTCGTTGAGCACCGCAGGCGCATTCATGATGCCGTCTCGCATGGGCGGCGCCTTGACGCTCGCAGCCGCCGCCAAAGCGGCGGATTGCTGCGCCACATAGGGGATTGCACCTGCGACCAGCACGTCGTGCATCAAAAAACCTTGCGCCGATAATTCCTGCACCCGCCAGATACCAGCAAAGACCGTTTCCTGGATGCGGCACACCGCAGGTTCGCTCACCATGATGCTCACTTCGCCGTGCCCTAATGACTGGTTAAGCAAGTTAACCACATCGGCCGATTCGCCGCCGAGTTCGATGCGCGGCCGCCCGGGGCCGTTCACCGGCGATACCAGCATGGCGTTGCGCAAACGCTCCAGTATTCCGCATGCCGCAGCCAGAACTTCCGGATTGGCTTCGAGGTGGATAACGGGCATGGCAAAGGTTTCCATCGCGCTCGGCATGGGCAAAAAGTTTGCCTCTTCTGCATCGGGTTGCGAGCCGGGACCAAAAGCAACGACGGGGATGGGAAATTCTTTCATGATATTGAGTATCCTCTCTAATGGCAGCCGGATTGGGCGGATGTCGTCACTGCGATACCGATACTCGGCGGACGGCTGACCGGGGCAGCCAGCATCTGCTGCACTTCAACTACAAACTCATTCCAGTCGCGCAGACCTTCGAGCACGCCGACATATTGACCATCCCGCAGGAACAGCAGCGCAGGCATGCGCTTGATTCCGAATTTGGCCTGCACCATCGGAGAATAGACAAGCCGAGCAATTGCCGCGCGCGGCCTGTCTCTGCAGGATTTCAACAAATCCGGGAAGATCACCGCCAGATCCCAGCTTTCCGGCACCTTGTCTGGCTCGTCCAGCAAGAGGACGATGCAATTGCCGGGGACACTGATAAATGCCTCGAAACCGGCTTCATTCAAATCGGCGAGTTGATGATCCTTGACCAGCTTGTCCAGCAGGCTATTGAAATTGCGGCTGATGGCAGAGCGCGGCGGCGCCCAGATGGCGGTGTCGGTCATGGCTTTTTATCCTCTCGCAGAAAATCGGGTAATTGCGGCTCGCGCCCCACCAGGTCGGCAAAACAGGCATCGACGTTGAAGTCTCCGGCGGCAGTCAACTGCAAGGCATCCAGCGCCGCATTGACCATGGCCGCGCGCTCCGCATCGATAGCCTCGCGCGCGGTATCGAGAAAAGTCAGCAGCCATTGCCCGGGTGCTACGTCATCCAACAGCATGGTATTGATGCGGCTGCGGCCGTTGCGGCCTTCGCACAGGGCAAACACGCCTTCGATGGCGATGACTTGCATGGGGATGCCTAAACACATGCTATTGCCCTTGAGTAGTTACCCACCATTTTCTCCATCCCTGACATTTATCACCCTCTCCCCGCCATCTCCCATCAAGGGAGAGGGAGAAAAAACCACAGCCGCCTTGCGCCGCCAGAGCCGGATTTGGATGCCACCAACAGCCCCCTCTCCCCTCGTGGGAGAGGGCTGGGGAGAGGGGTAGCAACCAATCTCAGCCATAGTAACTACCCCCTTGCCATTCCGACCAGCACCCGGTCGTCGCCAAAGCGGCAAGCTTCCTCCTCGGAGGGACGCCCGGCTTCGTAAGCGGCCATTTCCAGCACCGCAGTGTTCAGTCCGCCTGAAGACAAAGGCACTTCGCGTTTACGGTAAGGCACGCCCCAGCGCGTCATCCATTGCAGGGCTATATCGAGAGCAGGCTGAATTTGCGCCTTGACCACATCGCGCAGGCTGCCGCCGTAATCTTCGAGTTGTTCAGGCTGCACGCCAATCAGCACCAACGACTCCGGTAACTTGTCGAGCAAGGCAGCGCTCATGATGACTTCCTGGAAACCGGTCTGATGCAGGCTCATCTTCTTGGCGCCCATGAAGCGCGGCACATCGTCGTCGGTCGCCACCACCATCTCGCCCGGCGTCATGCCGTAATCCACGGCATCGAACACGATCAGCCGGCGTGCATCCTCGATATACGGCAACAGGTACAAGCCTTGCGTGCCGCCGTCCATGATCGTGACATTCGCGTCGAACTCATATTCCGCATTGAGCACCTCGACGCAACGCACGCCAAAGCCTTCATCGGCCCACAGGATGTTGCCTATGCCCAGCACCAACAGTTCGGTATTTTTCATGCTGCACCCGGATTGTTACGGATGCTGTAACACAGCAGGGAGCGTGCCAATAAAGATTCAACTGACCTTTGGCTTAAGGATCAAACAGATGGCGCTGCACAACAGGCACGGACCGAAAAGATAGTTTCCAGTTTTCATTCAAAACAACTTCAATGATTCCAGTAATGATGGTGAAGCCATATCCAAAACCAAGCCTCCGCCCCAGACTGTAGAGGCCCTGCCGACCCGGCATTACCCTCAATATCGATAACCGACCTGTATTCCAAAAGTACGCCCGCGCTCGAAATGTGCGAGATAGCCCACGCCTTGCGGGTCGAAAATATTGGAAACATAGGTGCGGTCGGTCAGATTCTTGACGAAGGCGGAACCATACCAGCCAGCCTGTTTCAAGGACTCCCAGGACAGCATCGCGTTCCAGATCGACAAGCCGGGTGAGCCGGCGAGGTCATCCTTGAACGAGGTGAAATAGATTTTCGAACGATAGGCATCCTCGATACGCACGCGCATTTGCGCTCCGCCATCCAGCACGGGCCAGGCGTATTGCGCGGCGAGGGTTGCCGTGACATTGGGCGCGCGTGGCAGCGGGTTGCCGGCCTGATTCTGCAAGCCCAGCCCCGGCGCATGCGGATCGAGAGTCAAAAATTCGTCGAAGCGCGCCTTGAGCAACTGGATATTGGCCGAGAGTTCGAGTCGCGCAGTCGGGCTGGCGGCAATATTGGCCTCGATGCCACGGCTCGTGGCTTTGCCCGCGTTTTCGATCACGGTTTGCAGCAGGCCACCATTATTCAGCATGACGCCCACCTGCATATTCTCGTAGCGCGTATCGAAAGCCGCGAGACTGGCGCGCAGCCGCCCGCCCAGCCACCGCCCCTTGAACCCCGCCTCGTAGCTGACCGCCGTTTCGGGATCGAAGCCGGGCTGGAGCATGATGGTGTTGTATCCCCCGCTCTTGAAACCCTTGGTCGCGGAGGCGTACAGCATGCTATTGGCACTGAGCGAATAATCGACGACGAACTTGGGTGTCCAGGCGGACCAGCGCTTTTCATCGCTCATGCTGGAAGTAAGGATGCCGTTGGTATAGCCGCGCAGCGATTCGAGATTCTTATTCTCCGAACTGAAACGGGCACCCGCCGTGACATGCCAGCGTTCACCCAGCGCATAAGTGGCTTGGCCCCCGAGAGCGAATGCATCGGTTTCGACGACGGACTGCCAGTTGGTGCTTAAGCCCAGTAGCGGCAATGCCAAATCCCAATTGGGGGAACTGCTGCGCTCATGCTGGTAGGAGGCCAGCGCCGTCCAGGTAAGCGGCCCCTTGTCGTCGGACACCAGGGTGAAGTCCTGAGAGAAAAAGCGCGACAACGCCGTCACGCCGCTGCTCCCGACTTTCACGAACGGGATTTCGGTACCGTCCAGGTCGCTCCGCCTGACGTCGTAGTCGGTCTTGGTAAATGCCGTCACCGAGGTAAGCCGCTTCGCTTTGAAATCCCATTGTGCGGTCGCGCTGACGGCGGCCTGGGTCAGGCTGGCGTCCCCATCCTCGTTATGGCGGACGGTATGCGGGTCATCGATGGCTTGGGCATGGAACACGGTGAACATCGGGTTCACGTCGGGATACACCGCCTTCACCGTGGGGGAAAAATCGTTGCGGTAGTAGCCGGCACGGAGGGTGAGTCCGAAATTCCCCTCGGGAGTGAATTCCAGCACGCCGCGCGCGCCGCGTACATTATTCTCGTTGGCCTGGCTGCCAAGCAAGGCATTGTGCGTATCGCCGTCATCGCGATTGGTCAGGAGGGAAAGCCGCCCGTACACCGCGCCTTCCGACAATGCCCCGCTCACCGTGCCGCGCACCATGCGCTGGTCAACGCTGCCAGCCTGCACGTCCACCTGACCTTCCGGCTCCCGGCTGGGCGCTCTGGTGATGATATTGATCGCCCCGCCCGTGGCATTGCGGCCATACAGCACGCCTTGTGGCCCCTTGAGCACTTCCACGCGCTCGACATCGATAAACTGCATTGTCTCGCCGACGGCGCGGCTCTGGTAAACGCCGTCGATATAGACGGCCACCGCATTCTCGACCCCCACGCCATTGATGTCCGTCCCGATGCCGCGAATGAACGGCTGCCCATGGCCGGTGATCGCCGAGGTGATGACGAGGCCGGGAACCAGCGTCTGCAACTCTTCCAGCGAGGTCGCCTGCGCATTATCGATTTCCGCCCCGCTGAAAGCGCTGATCGAGAGCGGCATCCTCTCCGGTGATTGGTAGCGGCGCTCAGCTGTCACCATCACCGGCTCCAGTTCGATCCCGGCTTCGCCCGGCAGATCCCCTTCGGCGGAAAAGGCGGACGAAACAGTGCAGAACGAAAGAATTGTGCCCAACAGACGATATAAGGCTGGCCAGGCAGTCGGCTGGAGAAGAAAGGGTTCTCTTGATGCCAATGGCATGGCACCCTGATATTTGACACTGGTCATGATACGAAGCATCCTTTTTTATTATTAAGCGCAAGGAACCTTGATCCGGGACGAAATAGTCCCTGATTCAGACAGGCTTATCACTATACGGCATTACAATGCCCACCCGCCACAGCACACCGGTAGCCGCGCAATATTGCAGCCACCCCGGTCCATGCCATGGGTATACTACCCGGCATGGATACCGACACCGCCGAACGCATCCACGTCCTGTGGGATGAACTTGCCGATTTCGACGCCGCGCGCCTGGACGACGCGCTGAATCACCTCATGACCGGCCTGTGCCAACTGGTCGATGCCCAGAATGCCAACTGGATCGGCGCCGTGCGCATGCCCGACCTCATCCCCGGCGACCCCTCGCACGGCTGGCGTCCGAGCATCATCCGCTATTTGCGACCCTCCCGGTCGCTGGACGAGAAAACGCTGGAACAGGTCAAGAAAATGGACCTGGGCAGCATAGACGAAACCACCATACGCAACATTGCCCTCGCGGGTAAATTCCGCGCCAACCGACTGGCGGACCTGGTGCCGGAAAGCTGGTTCGACGGCGATTATTACCGTATCTACTATTCCAGCGTCGATCACAAGGACGCCATCTGGGTCGGCATCCCCCTCAACGAGGACGCCGAATGTTATTTCGCCATCTTCCGCGATAACGCCCATTCCCGCTTCACGCCGGAGGAGCGCGACCTCGCCGCCTACGCCCTGCGCGGCCTGAAGTGGTTCTACAGCCGCCAAATGCTGGGCCACGGCCTGATGGTGGCGAGCTCGCCGCTGACCGCCACCGAGCGCGAAGTGCTGGGCGGGCTGCTCACGGGCCTATCGGAAAAACAGATTGCTGCCGAGCGCAGCCAAAGTCCCCACACCACTCACGAATACGTCAGCAACATCTACCGCAAGTTCGGCGTCCGCAACCGCCCTGCGCTGATGGCGCTCTGGTTGGGCAAGGCCGCCTGAGCCCGGATACATCTGTCTCCCTTCATGTATAGTCCCCCTGGTCTTTTTTGAGGAGCTTGCCCGATGACCCCAGCCTTCATAGGCGTAACCGGCCTGCCGCGTGCAGGCTCGACCCTGTTGTGCCAGATGCTGGCGATGCATCCAGAAGTGCATTGCGAGGGGCTCAGTTCGCCGCTGTGCAATACCCTGCTTGGCATACGCCGTATGGTCAGTGACGACCGGTTTTTCCTCGCGCAGCTCGATACCTCCTTCGACACCGGCTATGCGCACCTGGCCTCGGCCATGCAGGGCTTCCTGCGCGGCTGGCATCACGACAGCAAGGACAAGCAAGCCGTGGTGGATAAAAACCGCGCCTGGCTGCATTGCATCGAGATGCTGTTGCAGATTGCGCCGGAGGCAAAGCTCGTCGTCTGCATCCGCGAACTGGGGCAGATTTACGGCTCGGTCGAGGCCCAGCACCAGAAGACCATCCTGCTGGATTTCACGGAACACCTTGCCGATTTCGACCGCTTCGGGCGGGCGGACATGCTGTTCGCCAAGGATCAGGCCCTCGGCATGCCGCTGATCTCGCTGCACGCGGTGCAGGACTTGCCCGCCGAGGTGCAGAAGCGCCTGTACTTCCTGCGCTTCGATGATCTGATGGAACACCCGGCGGCCTGCATGTCGCACCTGTTCGACTGGCTGGGGTTGTCGCCGTTCGAAATCAACCCGGAGAAGCTGGAAACCGGCAGCCGGGAAAGCGACAGCCACTACCGCATGAAATATCCGCACAACCAGTATCACAGCGTCGTCAAGCCGCAACGGCACGACATCCCGCCGCGCATCCAGGCACAGATCGAGAATACGTATGCATGGTTTTACCAACTCTACTATCCGGGCTGGCGATAAGGTACCGCTATCCGGGCTGGCGATAAGGTACCGCAATCGTAGGCTGGAACAGGACGACAAGCCTGGATAATTCCACCCCCTAATTAGGGGGTTCATCTTGTGGTGGGTGTCGGGCATAGTGCCGCCCATGCCAGAAGTCCATAATGAACCCGAGGACATTAAACGATGTCCGAGTATCCCCGATGCCGATGTACGCGAGCGCATCCACACCTTATGGGACCAGCTTTCCGATTTCGATGCCGCGCAGATAGACGATGCGCTGACCTTCCTGCTGCAAAGCCTGTGCGAACTGGTCAACTCCCAAAATGCCGATTGGATAGGCGTGGTGCGCCTGCCCGACAGCCTGCCCAGGGATCCCGTGCATGGCTGGCGTCCCCCCGTGGTTCGATTTCTGCATCCCAACGAAAAAGTCATGGCCGCCGTCAGGGAGCAGACACGCCAGCTTGAATCCGGCGTTGCCGATGCGGTGCCTGTCAGCATTATCGCCATGTCGGGCTGTTTTCGCGCTCACCGCTTATGCGATGTGGCGCCGGAAGGGTGGTTCGAGTCGGATTTCTACCGTTCTTACTACCAGTCATGTGGCCATGACGATGCCATCTACGTCGCCTTTCCCATCAACCAGGACGCGGAATCCTACTTCGGCATTTTTCGCGGCAATGGACAGCCGCCATTCACCGTGCGCGAACGCGACACCATGGCCTATGCCCTGCGCGGCATCAAATGGTTCCACCGGCAGTTGTTGCTCAGTCATGGCCTGCTGATTGCCGAAAAAGCCATGACCCCGGTCGAACGCCAGGTGTTGCAACACCTGCTCACCGGTTAGCCGGAAAAACAGATAGCCACCGAGCTCGGCCATAGCCACCACACCACCCACGAATACGTAACCGCCATTTATCGCAAATTCGGCGTCAATAACCGCGCGGCACTGATGTCCTTGTGGCTGGGAAAGTCGCAGTAAGCACAGCCATGCGCAGCCGCACGATTTAACGAGGAACACTGAAATGAAACGCCCCAGCCTGAACCATACCTACCGTTTAATCTGGAACGAGCTCACCCAAGCTTGGGTGGTCGTGGCCGAATTTACCCGCGCCAAAGGCAAGCGCAGCGGTGGCGTGGCGCTGGCGGCAGCGCTGCTGGTTTCAACTTCCGCGTTTGCCCTCGACCCCAACGCCCTGCCCACGGGCGGCAAGATCAGCGCCGGGGCGGGCAGCATCTCCTCAACCGGCGGCGGCATGACCATCACCCAGGGCAGCCAGAACTTGGCCGTCAACTGGAATACCTTCAACATCGGCAAGGATGCCTCGGTCACCTTCAACCAACCCAATAGTTCGGCCATTGCCCTCAACCGCGTGCTGGGCACGGATGGCTCGCAAATCCTCGGGCAACTCAAGGCCAACGGCCAAGTCTGGGTGCTCAACCCCAACGGCGTACTGTTCGGCAGTGGCGCCCAGGTTAATGTCGGCGGATTGGTCGCGTCTACCCTCAATATCTCCGACGCCGACTTCCTCGCCGGCAAACGCACCTTCTCGCTCCCCTCCCCCGCAAGCCGGGGAGGGGCTGGGGGAGAGGGCAGCGTCCTCAACCAAGGCGACATCAACGCCAACTACGTCGCCCTGCTGGGCGAGCGGGTGAAGAACGAAGGCGCCATCGTCGCCAACCGCGGCACGGTGGCTATGGCCGCCGGCAACAAGATCACCCTCGACTTCAATGGCGACAAGCTGCTCGGCGTGCAGATCGACGAAGGCGCCATGCATGCGCTGGTGGAGAACAAGGCCCTTGTCCAAGCCGACGGCGGCTTGGTGGTGATGACTGCAAAGGCCAAGGATGCCCTGCTCGACACCGCCGTGAACAACAGCGGCGTGGTCCGCGCGCGGACTATCGAGAACAAGAACGGCAAGATTTTGCTGCTGGGCGACATGCAAAGCGGCACGGTCAATGTCGGCGGTACCCTCGATGCTTCCGCCCCCTCTCCCCAGCCCTCTCCCACAAGGGGAGAGGGAGCCGAGACACCACCAGGGACTGGGGTAGAGGGGGCCAAGACTCCCCTCTCCCTTGATGGGAGAGGGGCCGGGGGTGAGGGTGCCGACGGCGGCTTCATCGAAACCTCCGCCGCCCACGTCAAAGTGGCCGACGATGCAAAGATCACCACAGCAGCCGCCAACGGCCAGACCGGCACCTGGCTCATCGACCCGGTGGACTTCACCATCGCCGCCGGTAGCGGCGCGCTCACCACCTCAGGCATCGGCGCGGACACCTTGTCCACCAGCCTGGGCAGCACCAGCGTGTCCATTGCCACCGACGCTTCCACCGGCGGCAATGGCGACATCTTCGTGAACAGCGCCGTCACCTGGAGCGCCAACACCCTGACTCTTACCGCCCATCGCAACATCAACATCGACGCAAACCTCAGCGGTTCTGGCACCGCCAAGCTGGCGCTGCAATTCGGCCAGGCTTCGGCGGCGGGGACCGGTGCCGGCTATTCCTTCGCCAACGGCGCCAAGGTTAACCTCCCCGCCGGCGCCAATTTCAGCACCAAGCAGGGTTCCGGCGGCGCCACCACCAACTGGACGGTCATCACCAACCTGGGCGTCGAGGGCGATGCCAGCGTGACCCCGGCCACCATGTCGTTGCAAGGGATATTCACAGCTCCCGGCGGCAACTATGTGCTCGGCGCCGATATCGACGCCGCCGCCACCGCCACCTGGAACAGTAACGGCAGCGGCGGCTATTACGGCTTTACGCCGCTTGGCCTCGAGATATTCACCCTCCCCTTTACCGGAAAATTCGACGGTCTCGGCCACACCGTCAGCGGGATTTGCATCAACCGTAACACTAGCGTCGGTCTGTTCGGCTATACCAGCGGCATGGTGCGGAATGTCGGCGTGATAGGCGGGAGCGTGACGGGACAAGATCAAATCGGCGGTCTGGCAGGCCGGAACGCCGGCACGATCGACAACAGCTACAGCACAGTGACGGCCAGCGGCAACAGCATGATCGGTGGCCTGGCTGGTTATAACGACGGCACGATCAACAACAGCTACAGTACGGGGGCGGTCAGCGGCAACAGCAGCATCGGCGGCCTGGCGGGCCGGAACGACGGCATGATCGGCAACAGTTACAGCACTGGAACTGCCAGCAGTGCCGGTACCGGGGTCGGTGGCTTGGTGGGTGATAACGATGTAGGCACAATCAGCAACAGTTACAGCACGGGGGCGGTCAGCGGCGACAGCAATGTCGGCGGCTTGGTGGGCAGCAATCCGTGGGGCACGATCAGCAACAGCTACAGCACAGGGGCGGTCAGCGGCAACAGCAGCATCGGCGGCCTGGTAGGTATCAACGACACCGACGGCACGATCAATAGCAGCTACTGGGACACCACCACTACAGGCAAGGACGCCGCTTCCGGCGTGGGGACGAACAACGGCATATTCACCGCAACCGGCCTTGACACCGCTGGCATGAAGACGCTGGCAACTTTCAGCGGCTGGGACATCGACGATGCCAGCGGCACCGGCAAGATATGGCGCATCTACGGCGACCAAACCTATCCTCTGCTAAGACACTTCCTCACGCCGCTCACCGTTACAGCCAGCAATGCGACCAAGACCTACGACGGGACTGCAACTGGCCTGGGCGTCACCTATTCGATCACGCCGAATGCGAACCTGCTTGGCACAGCTCTCACCACGGCGGCCTCGGCGAACGTAGGCACTTGGGCACTTTCGGCATCCGGCCATTATTCCAGCCAGCAAGGCTATGACATCGCCTATGCCGATGGCAGTCTGACGGTGAATCAGGCCCCGCTCACCGTCACTGCCAATAATGCCGCCAAGACCTATGACGGTCTGGCCTACAGCGGCGGCAACGGCGTCACCTACTCGGGCTTCGTCAACGGCGAGACGACCTCGGTACTGGGCGGCAGCCTGGCCTACGGTGGATCCGGCCAGGGCGCGGTAAATGCCGGAACCTACGCCATCGCAGCCTCCGGACTGACTTCCGGCAACTACGCGATGACCTTCGCCGATGGCAGTCTGACGGTGAATCAGGCCCCGCTCACCGTTACTGCCAATAATGCCGCCAAGACCTATGACGGTCTGGCCTACAGCGGCGGCAACGGCGACACCTACTCGGGCTTCGTCAACGGCGAGACGGCCTCGGTACTGGGCGGCAGCCTGGCCCATGGCGGTACCTCGCAAGGAGCCACCAACGCCAGCGGTTACGACATCACCGCATCCGGCCTCACCTCCGGCAATTACACCATTACCTATGTAAACGGCACACTCACTATCACCCCCAAGGCGCTCACCGTTACCGGCATGACCGCAGCCAGCAAAATCTATGACGGCAGCACCAGCGCCACCTTCTCCGGCGGCGCTCTGATTGGCCTTGTCGGCAGCGAAACCCTGAGCTTTACCAGCCAGGGCGCTTTCGCCGACCAGAACGCCGGCGTGGGCAAGGCCGTTACCGTGAGCAGCATCACGCTGGCCGACGGCACTGGCCTAGCGGGCAACTACAGCGTGAGCGCCCCGACCGGCATCAGCGCCGACATCACCCCCAAGATACTCACCCTCACCGGCATGACCGCAGCCAGCAAGGTCTACGACGGCAGCACCAGCGCCACCTTCACCGGCGGCGCGCTGGTTGGCCTCGTCGGCAGCGAAACCCTGAGCTTTACCAGCCAGGGCGCTTTCGCCGACCAGAACGCCGGTGCGGGCAAGACCGTCACCGTGAGCGGCATCACCCTGGCCGACGGCACCGGCCTGGCGGGCAACTACAGCGTGAGCAACCCGACCGGCATCAGCGCCGACATCACCCCAAAGATACTCACCCTCACCGGCGTCACCGCCAAGAGTAGGATTTACGACGGCACAACGGCCGCCGCGATCAAAGGCAAGATCAACCTCGCAAACCTCACCGGCTTCGTCGGCGACGAAACCGTGGATGTGAGCAAGAGCGGCAAGATCGGCGCGAGCTTTGCCGACAAGAACGTCGGCACCGGCAAGACCGTCACCATCGACGGCCTCGCCATTGCCGACGGACAGAACGGCGGCCTCGCAAGCAACTACTTGGTCGGCGCCGCCGCCGACATCACCCCACGCAACCTCACCGTCAAAGCCACCGGCCAGAGCAAGACCTACGACGGCAGCACCACGGCCACGGTGACCTTCTCCGACAACCGCGTGAAAGGCGACGACCTCACCGTCACCGACACCAGTGCTAACTTTGTGGACAAAAACGCCGGCAAGAACAAGAAGGTAACCGTGGAAGGCATTGCACTCGAAGGTAGTGACGCCGGCAACTACCAACTCGCCAACACCATAGCCAAAACCAAGGCGAACATCGCGACCAAGCAACTCACCGTGGTGCCGGTCATCGCCGACAAGGTATATGACGGCACGACCACGGCCACGATTACCAGCCTTGGCCTGGACGGCCTGATTGGCGCCGAAACCCTGACCGTCAAGGCCGGCAGTGCCAAGTTCGACAGCAAAGACATAGGCGATGGCAAGACAGTCAAAGTGACCGGCATCAAACTCACCAACGGCACCGATGGCGAGCTGGCGAAGAACTACAAGATCAACGCCACGGCGACAGGGACGGCAAGTATTACGGCGCAATGATGGGAACAACAATCCCCCTCAATCCCCTTTTTGCAAAGAGGAAAGACAACCCTCCACTCCCCCGCTGGTCGGAGGGAGCTTGCGAGGTGGCTGGCTATCGAATTGATGCATCAATAAGTGACTGGTTTCAGAAAATGACTTTCTCCATTGAATGGATAAATAACTCCCACATTCATAAATGTTGTATTGCCTTTGGTCAGGAAGGTAAGCATTTCGTCGTACAACTGGAAGAAGTGCGGGGCACATTTCGTGTTCACTACGGAGTCCATCCCGATCTGGCACAGCACCCTGCAGGGATAGTAAATCTCTCGATACTGGAAACGGTTCAGTTTCTGGGACGGCTTTGGGGCGATGGATACAACATGCCCGTTGAAATCAAGGATAAGTACAAAACGTGGCTGGCGGGGATCGAGAATAAATTTCTTGTAAATCATCAAGCGGCTAACCAGTACTCATGACGACTCCCTTATGGCTACTCGCACCGCCAACCGCACCTCCGTTCTGCTCGCACTTGCCGCCATGCCTGCCCTGACCACGCCGCCCGGCGCAGGGAAAATCCGCAACAAAAAGGCTGGCCACAGCTTCCGGATCATCCGCCGGAAGTTGCGAGGGATTAAGAGAGTACAAGCGATGCACCGTGAACAAAGCTATGAGCCATAGCGCAGGTAGCAACACGATTTAACGAGGAAAACCGATATGAAACGCCCCAGCCTGAACCACACCTACCGCCTGATCTGGAACGAGCTTACCCAAGCCTGGGTGGCCGTGGCCGAATTTACCCGCGCCAAAGGCAAGCGCAGCGGCGGCGTGGTGCTGGCGGCAGCGTTGCTATCCACTTCGGCTTATGCCCTGGACAACAACGCCCTGCCCACGGGAGGCACCGTCAGCGCAGGGACGGGCAACATCAGTCAAAACGGCTCCGCCATGACCATCGGCCAAACCAGCCAGAACCTGGCCGTCAACTGGGCCACCTTCAACATTGGCAAGGATGCCAGCGTCACCTTCAACCAGCCCAACAGCAGCGCCATCGCCCTCAACCGCGTGCTAGGCACGGACGGCTCGCAAATCCTCGGCAGGCTCAACGCCAATGGCCAGGTGTGGGTGCTCAACCCCAACGGCGTGCTGTTCGGCAGCGGCGCGCAAGTGAACGTCGGCGGGCTGGTGGCGTCCACCCTCGGCATGTCGGATGCCGACTTCCTCGCCGGCAAGCGCACCTTCACCGGCAGCGGCGGCAGTGTCGTCAACCAAGGCTCCATCAACGCCACCCACTACGTCGCCCTGCTCGGCGAACAAGTGAAAAACGAAGGCGTCATCGTCGCCAACCTCGGCACCGTCGCGCTGGCGGCAGGCAACAAAATCACTCTGGACTTCGCGGGTGACAATCTGCTCGGCGTTCAAGTGGACGAAGGCGCGCTGCACGCGCTGGTCGAAAACAATAACCTCGTTCAGGCCGACGGTGGCCTGGTCGTGATGACGGCGAAAGCCAAGGACGCACTGCTCGACACCGCCGTGAACAACACCGGCATCGTCCGTGCCCGCACCATCGAAAACCGCGAAGGCCGCATCCTGCTGCTGGGCGACATGGACAGCGGCACGGTGAGCGTAGGCGGCACGCTGGATGCCAGCGCACCCGCCGTAGGGGCGCAATTCATTGCGCCCGATGGCGATGCAACGAATTTGGGCGCGATGAATCGCGCCCCTACGGGCGGTTTCATCGAAACCTCCGCCGCCCACGTCAAGGTCGCCGACGGCACCGTCGTCACCACGCTCGCCGCCAACGGCAACAACGGCACCTGGCTGATCGACCCGGTGGATTACACCATCGCTGCTAGCGGTGGCGATATGACCGGCGCGGCACTCACCACCGCGCTTTCCGGCGGCAACGTCACCATCCTTTCCACCAGCGGCGGCGCAGGTACGGCGGGCGACGTGAACGTCAACGACACCGTCACCTGGTCGGCCAACACGCTCACGCTGAACGCCCAGAACAACATCAACATCAACCGCGCCATGATGGGCAGCGGCACCGCCGGCCTCGCCCTCGAATACGGCCAGGGAGCCGTGGCGGCGGGCAACACCGCTACCTACAATGTCCGCGCCCCGATCAACCTCGCCAGCACCGGTAGTTTCAGTACCAAGCTCGGAAGCGGCGGCGCGGTGAAGAACTACACTATCCTCACCGACGTAACCGCCTTGCAGGGGATGAGCGGCAACAGTTTCGGTAACTACGTCCTCGGTAGTAACGTCGATGCCTCAGCTACCAGCGGCTGGAACGGCGGACTAGGCTTTATGCCTGTGGGCAATTTCGGCGGTATTTTCGATGGCCTCGGCCATACGATCAGCAATCTCACCATCAATCGCCCGAGCATGAATTACGTTGGTCTGTTCGGTGACTTTCAAGGCGCTACGCTCCGCAATGTCGGGATAGTGAGGGCGCAGATCAGTGGTCAAAGCTATGTCGGTGCGTTAGTGGGTTACGTCTCCAGCGGAGACATCAGCTACAGCTATGTCGAAGGTGGCAGCGTGACTGGAAGTGGGGATTATGTTGGTGGGTTGGCTGGTGTCCTGGCGGCGGGTTCCGCGTCTCAGATCGGCAATAGTTACTCCTCTGCCACCGTGAGCGGTGTCAATGGCGTCGGTGGGTTGGTTGGATTCAACCGAGGCACAGGAATCATCAGCGACAGCTATGCCACCGGCGCGGTCAGCGGCAACGTGGCCGTAGGCGGTCTGGTGGGGGTAAACCGTAACATCATTACCCGCAGTTATAGTATCGGGGCAGTTAGCGGCAGCAGCCAGGTGGGCGGCCTCGTCGGCCTCAACTCTTCCGGCGCCGGTTTTAGCGGTAATGTAAGTGACAGCTACTGGGACATCGGCACCTCCGGTCAAGCTGACGGTGTCGGTTTTAACAACGGCACCCCCACCGTCACCAACCTCGTCGGCCTCGCCACCGCCGACGCTTACACCCAGGCCAACTACGCCAACCTCGACTTCACCAACACCTGGTGGATGTCTGATGGCAACACGCGACCTATGTTGCGCAGCGAATACAGCACCACCATCGCCAACGCCCACCAGTTGCAGATGATGGCGATGAACCTCGGGGCGAGTTACACCCTCGCGGGTGACATCGACGCTTCCGAGACCTCCGCCGGCATTGGCATGTGGGCGAGTGCGGGCTTCGTGCCGGTGGGCACCTCCGCCACCAAATTTACCGGCATCTTCGACGGTCAGAACCACACCATTGACGGCCTCACCATCAACCGCCCGGCGACCGATTATGTCGGTCTGTTCGGCAACGCGTCCGGCGCGACCCTGAGCAATATCGGATTGAGCAACGTCGCCATCACCGGCAATGACTGGGTCGGCGCATTGCTCGGCTGGGGCGGTTATATTTCCGTCGCCAATGTGCATGTCGCCGGGGGGAGTGTGACTGGCACAGGGATGGGCACCGGTGGGCTGGTCGGCACGATAGATCAGGTCGCCGCCGCTTCCTCCCTCAGCAACAGCTACGCCGCTGTCGATGTGAATGGTGTGACAATGGTAGGCGGCCTGCTCGGTTTGGCGGCGAGTGTTTCCATCAGCGACAGCTACGCCACCGGCAACGTCACCGCCACCGGCAGCTACGCAGGCGGTTTGGCCGGATCGAGCACGGCCAATGCCAGCATCAGCAGCAGCTACGCCACCGGCAATGTCAGCGGTATCGGCCACGTAGGCGGATTGGTCGGACTCGCACGCTGCACCGTCAGCGACAGCTACGCGACGGGTGCCGTCACCGGGACTGACCGGGTGGGCGGCTTGGTTGGCGCAAACCAGCCCTCCGGCACGATCACCAACAGCTACGCCACCGGCGCGGTCAGCGGCAGCAGCAACGTCGGCGGCCTGCTGGGGCAGGGCGGCGGCGTCGTTACCGCCAGCTTCTGGGATACCCAGACCACCGGCCAGGCCACCAGCGTCGGCGGCGCGGGAGCGGTGGGCAAAACTACCGCCGAGATGAAGAGCCTCGCCACCTTCGCCGGCTGGGACATCGACGACGCGGGCGGCACGGGCAAGGTGTGGCGCATCTACGACGGCTACACCACACCGTTGCTGCGCGGCTTCATGACCACGCTCAACGCCACGCCCGACTACGACGGCAGCGGCGCGGCGCTGACCAACGTCGCCGCCTACACGATTTCCGGCGCTTACGACGCGGGCCTGGTGCTGGGCGCGGCGGGCACGACGCTCACCCTTGCCAGCACCGCCGCCGACGCCTACACCGCCACGGTGAAGGGGCTGTATTCCAGCCAGCAGGGCTACGACCTCGTCCTGCACCGCACCATCGCTACCCCCGGCAGCGCCAGCGGCGACATCGCGCTGACCAATCCCATTAGCTGGACCAGCGGCACGCTGGCGATCAACACCGCCGGCACCATCACCGACACCGCCGCCATCAATGGCACCGGTGCGGCGATCTTCGACCTGCAAAACGGAACGTGGCGGCAAGTGAACGCCACGCTGCCCGGTTTCAATGCCTTCGACTTCCGCCTCTCCGGCGGCACGTTTATCCGCGCGCTCTCCGGCGACGGCACGGTCGGCACGCCTTACCAGTTGGCCGACATCTATGGCATCCAAGGCATGGGCAGCAGCGGCATGCTGGGGCTGAACTACACGCTGGGGGCAGACGTGGCCCCAGGCGGCACGGCGAACTGGAACGCGGGCGCGGGCTTCACGTCGGTGGGCAATAGCGGCGCTGCGTTCACCGGCAGCTTCGACGGCCTCGGCCACACCATCACCGGACTGACCATCAACAGTCCGGGCTGGAACGACGGCAACAACAATTTCCGGGGGCTGTTCGGTTACGCCGGCGTCGGCTCCACGCTGCGCAACGTCGGCCTGCTGAACAGCAGCATCGCGGGAGCGAATATCATCGGCACGCTGGCGGGACACAGCGCCGGCACGATCAGCAACGTCTATGCCGACGGCGGCAGCGTGACTACCTCGGTTCACCAGGCCGGCGGCCTGGTGGGCAGGCTTGGCGACGGGGTGGCGGGCCATGGCTCTATCAGCAACAGCTACGCCAACGTCAGCGTGACCGGCACGAACTATGCCTGCTGCGGCGGCGGCGTCTCTTCCTCCAACATCGGCGGCTTGGTCGGCATGGCTGATACTGGCAGCAGCATCAGCAACAGCTACGCCACCGGAGCCGTCCACGGCGGTGCCTATGTCGGCGGCCTGGTGGGGCAAAACCGAGCCAACATCGACACCAGCTACGCGAGCGGTGCCGTTACCGCGACCAGTTCTCGTGGCGGCTTGATCGGTGACCAGTTGGGCGGCGCGATCACCAACAGCTATTGGGATTCAGCCGCCACCGGCGTCGGCACCGGCACCCGTTCGGGCAACATCGGCGGCCTGACGGACGTCGCCGCCGCGCCCAACGCCCAGGCCAGCTACACCGGCTTCGATTTCGCCGGCTCCTGGCGCATCTACGAAGGTTATACCCGTCCGCTGCTGAAGAGCTTTATGACGGCGTTGACCGTGACCGCCAACGATGCGACCAAGACTTACGATGGAGCGGCCTATAGCGGCGGCAACGGTGTGACGTATTCGGCCACGCCAAACGCTAATCTGCTGGGAGCGGTGGCCTACGGCGGCAGCTCGCAGGGGGCGACCAATGCGGGTAGCTACGCCATCACGGCAGGAGGTTTGTATTCCAACCAGCGCGGCTACGACATCACTTATGTGGACGGCGCGCTGACGGTGAACAAGGCCAGCCTGACGCTGGGCGGTACGCGCACCTACGATGGAACCTCGACAGTGGCGGGCAGCATCCTGACGGCGACGGGCGTCAACGGCGAAACTTTCGCCGTCGGCGGGGCGGGGGATGCGACCAACCTCGCCAGCAAAAACGTGCAGACGGGCAGCGCGCTGGCGAGCGTGACGGGGTTGACCTTGGGCGCTAGCGTCAACGGCGGCTTGGCGTCTAACTACAACGCGCTGGATACGGTGGGAAGCTCGATTTCCATCACGGCCAAGGCGCTGACCGTCGGCGGCATCAGTGCCGCGAACAAAACCTACGACGGCACCACCGCCGCGACGGTGAATACCGCCGGGGCGACCTTGGGCGGCTTGGTCGCCGGCGACGCGGTGACGGTAACCGCCACCGGCACCTTTGCCGACAAAAACGTCGGCACCGGCAAGACCGTCACGCTCGCCAGCGCCTACGGCGGCGCGGATGCAGGCAACTACACCATCGCCGATCAGGCCAGCACCACGGCGGACATCACCGCCAAGGCGCTGACCATCGGCGGCATCACGGCGAGCAACAAAACCTACGACGGCACCGCCGCTGCCACGGTGAATACCGTCGGAGCGACCTTGACCGGGCTGGTCGCCGGCGATGCGGTGACGGTGTCAGCGTCCGGCGCCTTTACCGACAAGAATGTCGGGGCCGGCAAGACAGTCACGCTTGCCAGCAGCTACAGCGGCACGGATGCGGGCAACTACGTTATCGCCGACCAAGCCAGCACGACGGCAAACATCGCCGCCAAGGCTTTGACCGTGAGCGGCATCACCGCAGCGAACAAGACCTACGACGGCGCGATTGCGGCGACGGTTAACACCGCTACGGCGACGCTGTCCGGTCTGGTCGCCGGCGACGCGGTAACGGTGGCAGCGTCCGGCACCTTTACCGACAAGAACGTCGGCACCGGCAAGATGGTGACGCTCGCCAGCACCTACGGCGGTGCGGATGCGGGCAATTACGCCATCGCCGATCAGGCCAGCACCACGGCGGACATCAATGCCAAGGCGCTGACGGTCAGCGGCATCACGGCCAGCAACAAGACTTACGACGGTACCACCGCTGCGACGGTGAACACCGCCGGGGCGACCTTGGGCGGCCTGGTCGCCGGCGATGCGGTGACGATAAACGCCACCGGCACCTTTGCCGACAAGAACGTCGGCACCGGCAAGACGGTGACGCTCGCCAGCACCTACGGCGGTGCGGATGCGGGCAATTACGCCATCGCCGACCAGATGAACACCACCGCCGACATCACCCCTGCCGTATTGACGATTACAGCTAACGCAGCCTCCAAGCTTTATGACGGGTTGGCCTACAGCGGCGGCAACGGCGTGAGCTACAGCGGCTTCGTCAATGGCGAGACCAGCGGCGTGCTGGGGGGCTCACTGGCCTACAGCGGCACATCACAAGGGGCGATCAATGCCGGTAGCTACGTCATCATCGCCTCCGGCCTGACCTCCGGCAACTACGCCATCGGCTATGCGGATGGCACACTGACCGTGGACAAGGCCGCCCTCACCGTCACCGCCAACAATGCCGCCAAGGCCTACGACGGTTTTGCCTACAGCGGCGGCAGCGGCGTGAATTACAGCGGTTTCGTCAATGGCGAGACCAGCGCCGTGCTGGGAGGCTCACTGGCCTACGGCGGCACGTCGCAAGGCGCGTCCAACACGGGCAGTTACTCGATTATTCCTTCGGGGTTGGCATCGGGCAACTATACGTTAGCCTACGCCGCCGGCACGCTGACGATTGCCGACGCCATCCCCACCAAGCCCGATACGCCATCCGATCCCACTCTCGGACCGTCACTTTCGGACGAACACTATCTTGGCGCGCTGGTTTCCGCCAAGAATGGCAAGCACAAGGACACAGCGCCCGAGGCCGTGGCAAACCTCGATGTCGAGGGTTGCGGCCAGCAGTTGCCGCCGAGTTTTATGCAGGAGTGCCAATAAGGGCACCCCTAAAAATCCAAGTTTCGTCGCCATGCTGCGTTGCTCACAAAAAATTACTCCTTACATATCCGGCATATGCCGCGTCGCAATTTTTTGCTCGCGCCTTGCCTGACTTAGAAAATTGAATTTTTAGAGGCGCCCATAAATTTATGCAAAGAAATATCGCCGTTTTCGTTTTTTCCACCGTCGCGCTGTTGCCGGTGCAATCCCGCGCCGATGCTGTGTTGCCCGACGCCGGGCAACTGCTGCGCGATACGCGCCCTCCGGTGGCGCGTCCCGCGCCGGCCGCGCCGCCAACCGAGGTCGAGGAGCGTCCGACGGCACCAGCCGCCGACGGGCAGCGCATCGCCGTGCAGGGTTTGCGCATTACCGGGAGCAAGGCTTTTTCCGAAGCCGAGTTGCTGCCGCTGGTGAGCAATGCCGTCGGCCGCGAGCTCACGCTTGCCGATCTCGACGCGCTGGCAGCACGCATTACGCGCCATTACCGCGAAGCCGGCTATCTGGTGGCACAGGCCTACCTGCCGCCGCAGGAAATCCAGGACGGCGCGGTAACCATTGCGGTGCAGGAAGGCTCCATCGGCCAGGTCGAGATCAATAACACCGCCGGCCTGGCGCCTTCTGCCCTGGCGCCATTGGAGACGCTGGCCGCCGGCGACCCGGTGCGCCGCCAGACGCTGGAAGGCAGTCTGCTGGCGCTGGCCGACCTGCCCGGCGTAGAGGTGAAATCCACCTTGCGCCCTGGTGCTACGGTGGGCGCTTCGGATTTTCTGGTGGAGGTGGCACCGGGGCCGGCGTTCAACGGTTCGGTGGATTTCGACAATTTCGGCAACCGCTATACGGGTGCCTACCGGCTGGGGGCCAGCCTCTACTGGAACAACCCGGCGGGACGCGGCGACCAGGTCAGCCTGCGCGCCCAGACCAGCGACGGCGGTTTTGCCTACGGCCGGCTGGGTTACCAGTTGCCGCTGGGACGGCATGCCACGCGCATCGGTGCAGCCTGGTCGTATATGCGTTATGAATTGGGCGATGATTTCGAGCGGTTGGATGCGGACGGCAACGCCAGCGTCGGCAGCCTTTACCTCCAGCAGCCTTTGCTGCGCAGCCGCCAAGCGAACTGGTACGGCCAGATACAGTACGACCGCAAGCGTATGGAAGACCGCGTCAATGCCGTCGCGACCCGCACCGAAAAGACACTGGATAACTGGACGCTTGGCGTGAACGGCAATTTCTCCGATGTGCTGGGCGGTGGCGGCGTCAATGCCGTGGCACTGGGCTACACGCGCGGGCAGCTCGATCTCGATGCCGTGATCGAGGCCATAGACCGCGCCACAGCGCGTAGCGCTGGCGATTTCGCCAAGTGGACGGCATCGTTCCAACGCACCCAGCAATTGCCGGCGGATTTCGCCTTATATGTTTCCGGTTCCGGCCAATGGGCGGGCGACAACCTGGATTCTTCGGAAAAATTCACGCTGGGCGGCGCTTACGGCGTGCGCGCTTATCCGCAAGGCGAGGCGAGCGGCGACGAGGGCTGGCTGGCGACCGTGGAACTGCGCCGGCGGCTTGCCGAACGCTGGGAGTTGCAGGGCTTTTACGATGCCGGGCGGGTGGATATCAACGCGCAGCCCTGGGCGGCCGGGGACAACAGCCGCCACCTGGCGGGCTACGGCCTTGGCGCGAGCTATAGCGGCGAGCGCTTCAATGTGCGTGCGTTTGCTGCGTGGAAGGCCGGCACGGGTGAACCAACGTCGGATACGGATCGAACGCCGCGGGTATGGGTACAGGGGGCGGTGTATTTTTAACGTGAAACTCGCGTAGCGAGACCGCGTCCCTCTAATAGAGCATTAGTCTAGCGTAGCAAAAATGGTGCATTTTTAATCATTTTTTCATCTCATCAAAGTAGAGTCGACGCGCCTCGTGCACGTCCCAGGCAAATTGCAGTTGCAGCCAGAACGCCACATCGGTATTGAAATAATGCGCCAGCCGCACCGCAGTATCCGGCGTGATGGCGCGCTTGCCGCACACCAGCTCGTTGACGCGGCGGCGCGAGATGCCTATGGCCTTGGCCAAGCGGTCCTGGGAAATGCCGCCGGGCCGCAGGTAACGCGTTTCGAGAAACTGGCCGGGCGGGATGGGCGCTCGATGTGCAGACCAAAAAAAACGCGGGCGTATGACGCCCGCGTAGATGCTCCCTCGATGAGACATACTAAAACTTATGCAAAACACCCGAGCGCTGGCGAGGCAAGGCGCAAATTCGGACAGAAACCGGAGTTGACATGCGAGTCAATGAGGATTTCGGCCCGAATTTGCAACGCCGCATCGGCAAGCGAAGTGTTTTGCATTCCTTGTGCTATTCGCGGAACGTACGGCTACCGCTGATCATGGCACTGATCATCGTCTGGCGCGACATTACTTCTTCACGCAGCGCGGCATACACATGCACGATAACGAACACCACGATGCCCCAAGCCACCAGATGGTGCCAGGTGTGCACGGTCTGGCTTTGGCCGAACAGCGGGATCACCCAGGAGGTGAACAGGCTGTGCGTCCAGTGGCCTTCCTGTGCACCTTCGCCGTACAGCGCAAATCCGCTGACGATCATGAACACGCCGCCCAGGGTGATGGCAAGAAACATGATCAAATGCGCCAGCGGGTTATGCCCCACGTATTTGTTGGGCTGTTTTTCCAGAAAGAAGTACCAGCGCAACTCCTTGAACATGCCAGCCCACCATTTGGCATCAGTCAGCGGCAAGCGGAACAACTGCTTGGCATGGTGGTTGCCCACCAGCGCCCAGTAGACCCGCGCCAGAAAACCGACGGCAAAGACATAGGCCGCGGCAAAGTGGGTAAAGCGGATGTAACCCATGAGAAAGGTATCGCTCGCCTCGCCCGCCACGCTGGGCAACGGGCTGGCGATAAACCAGCCTGTCACTGCCAGCACCGCGATGCTCAACGCATTGAGCCAGTGCCACAGGCGCACCGGCGCTTCGTAGACGAATACCGTCTTGCCCGCAGCCGTTTCTGCGTCATCATTGATTCCAGGTTCGACAGACATGGCAGCCTCCCTTTAACGGACCGTGACCTTGCTCAACTCTTCCCCATCCGGCGACATGACATGGGTGGAACATGCCAGGCAGGGGTCGAAGCTGTGCAGGGTGCGCAGGATTTCCAGCGGTTGATCGGCCACGGCCAGCGGCGTGTTCATCAGGCTGGCCTCGAATGCGCCGATCTGGCCCTTGGGGTCGCGCGGACCGCCGTTCCAGGTAGTCGGCACCACGCACTGGTAGTTGTCGATCCTGGTGTCCTTGATCTTGATCCAGTGCCCCAGTGCGCCGCGCGGTGCCTCGGTAAAGCCTGCACCCTTGGCCTCGGCGGGCCAGCTGGACGGATCCCATTTCTCGATGTTGGCAGTAGCGGTATCGCCCGCCTTGAGGTTGGCGATCAGCTTGTCGAACTGCTGCACCTGGAGATCGGCGCAATACAGCGTTTCGATGCCGCGCGCGGCAGTCCGGCCCAACGTGGAGAACAGCGCCGTCACCGGCACATCCAGCTTCTTCAGCACGCCGTCGATGGTTTCCTTGATGAAGGGATACTGCTTGGGCTGTACGTAGCCCAGCACCATGCGCGACAGCGGGCCGACTTCCATGGCATGACCGCGCCAGCGCGGGGCCTTGATCCACGAATACTTGGCCGATTCGTCCAGCGCCTCGATCTTGGTGCGCGTGCCCTTGAAGTTCGGGCCTTCCGGGTGATAGTACGGCTCGGTGATGCCGTCCCACGGGTGCAGGCCCTTGGTTTCGTCGGGATACTTGTACCAGGAGTGGGTGACGAATTCCTGCACCTGTTCCGGGTCCTTGATGTCCACTTCATGCACCTTGGACAAGTCGCCGTCGAGGATCGCACCACGCGGCAGCAGCAGGTTGGCAGCACCGTACTCATTGGCGCGCTGCGGAATATCGCCGTAGGACAGGATGTTCTTGGACGACAGGCCGCCGCCGTACAGCCAATCCTTGTAGAACGAGGCAATCGCCAGCAAGTCGGGGATGTACACCTGCTCCACGAACTCCTTGCTGCGGTCGATGATGCTCTTGACCAGGTTGAGGCGCTCCATGTTGATCGCGCCTACCGCACCGGTGTCGTTGATGTTGATCGCGCACGGCACCCCGCCCACCAGCCAGTTTGGGTGCGGGTTCTTGCCGCCGAAAATGGTGTGTACCTTGACGATTTCCTTCTGGAAATCCAGCGCTTCAAGGTAATGCGCCACTGCCATCAGATTGGCTTCCGGCGGCAACTTGTAGGCCGGATTACCCCAGTAACCATTCATGAACGGGCCGAGCTGGCCGGATTCGACGAATTTCTTCAGGCGATTCTGGATATCGCGGAAATAGCCCGGTGACGACAAGGGCCAGTTGCTGATGCTCTGCGCCAGTTCCGACGTCGCCTTGGGATCGGCCTTCAATGCGCTCACCACATCCACCCAGTCCAGCGCGTGCAAGTGGTAGAAGTGCACCAGATGGTCATGCACGTACAGGTTCAACTGCATCAGGTTGCGGATGGTGTTGGCGTTTTCCGGGATCTGGATATTCAGCGCATCTTCCACCGCGCGCACCGAAGTCAGCGCGTGGGTGCCGGTGCAAACGCCGCAGATGCGCTCGGTAAATGCCCAGGCATCGCGCGGGTCGCGGCCTTTGAGGATCACCTCAAGCCCGCGCCACATGGTGCCGGTGGAAACGGCGTTGGTGATGGTGTTCTTGGCGTCGAGATTGACCTCGACACGCAGGTGGCCCTCGATCCGGCAAACCGGGTCGACCACCACGCGCTTGCCGCTGTTGTCCATCTTGAAGCCCTGGGTTTCATAGGCTGCCATGATTTACTTACCTCCCTTATTCTGATCGCCGCCGCTACGTGCCTTGCTCAACGCGCTGACTGCCGCATGTGCAGCCACGGCCGCACCGGCTATCCCCGCCACTGTGCCGCCCACCTTGTCGGCATTGGCTTCTACGCCGAACTGGTTGATATTGGTCACGCGGTTGTAGAACCCGCCCTTGTCCCAGAAACCTTCTTCCGAACAGCCGATACAGCCGTGGCCGGATTGAATCGGGAAAGACACGCCGCCGTTCCAGCGCGTAGTGGAACAGGCGTTGTAAGTGGTCGGGCCCTTGCAGCCCATCTTGTACAGGCAAAATCCCTTGCGCGCGGCTTCGTCGTCCCAGTTTTCGACAAACTGGCCACCGTCGAAGTGCGGGCGGCGATAGCATTTATCGTGAATGCGCTGGCCGTAGAACATTTTCGGACGGCCCTGACGGTCGAGTTCGGGAATGCGGTCGAAGGTGAGCATATAGGTCACCACGCCGGTCATCACTTCGGCAATCGGCGGACAACCCGGCACCTTGATGATGGGTTTGTCGGTAATCACCTTGTGCACCGGTGTCGCCTGCGTCGGGTTGGGCTTGGCCGCCTGCACGCAACCCCAGGAAGCACATGCCCCCCAGGAGATGATCGCCTTGGCGTCGGCGGCGGTTTCCTTGAGAATTTCCACAAACGGCCGGCCGCCGTGGATGCAGTACATACCGTCTTCATTCAGCGGCGGATTGCCTTCTACCGCGAGGATGTAATTACCTTTGTATTTCTTCTTGATCTCTTCGATGATGGCCTCGGCCTGATGCCCAGCAGCCGCCATCAGCGTATCGTCGTAATCGAGGGAGAGCATCGAGAGCACCACGTCCTTGGCCAGCGGATGCGCCGAACGGATAAACGACTCCGAGCAGCAGGTACACTCCAGCCCGTGCAGCCAGATCACTGGCGTCCGCGGCTTGGTTTCCATGGCGCGGGCAATCTGCGGCGCAAACGTCGGCCCCAGCCCCAGTGACGCAGCCGTCAGGCTGCAAAACTTCATGAAACTGCGTCGTGTAATCCCCTGCCGCCGCATCACCTCGTAAAACGTCTCGGTCGCCATTACAGCCTCTCCTCTCCTGTCGGGTCGCAAACATCGTTGTCATCCCGGTGGTTGCATCCACCATGAATGGGTTACGGTGATTACAACTTCCGTGCCATGAGGATTTTTCTATAAAAATTGTTTATGGATCATAAAGATAATGACAAGTTCAGAATTGATTACGCAGAAAAATGTGACAACTGGAAAGTGGGTTGCCAGTTGAAAGTGGAAAGCTGGTTACCGGCAGAACTGGTGTGTCGCGCGCATCGAAGTGATGCGCTTGCGATATTGCATTTCAATGCAAATACTGCAATGCTTATCCATGATTTTCGTGGGCTTGATTCTGTAGCGAGGACTGAAGGATTTGATGTGTAGCCATCAAGTCCTTCAGGCAGCACTAAAATTAAATAACTATTTGATAATTAACAAATATATATTCAAAAAATCTCACGAAATGTGTATATGAAAAGATTTAACCCTTCCTCTAAACATCCGGACCGTGCTGTTCAGGCATGGCAAATTCTTGTTAGTGCTGCTATGCATCGCCAAACTCTGACATACGAAGGTCTTTCGGTACTGATGTACCAGCGCAAAGCCGCAGGCGTTCTTGATAAGGTTCTTGGTCATATAGCGTTCTATTGCATTGAGAATAAGTTACCCGCACTCACCTCAATAGTTGTTGGCAAGAAAAGGGGTACTCCCGGCGAAGACATTCCGCTTGATCCAGCAACTCTGGATGCGGAACGCGAGAAGGTGTACTCCACCGACTGGTACGACATTTTTCCTCCAAGTGCCGAAGAACTTCACAATGCGCTTCCAAGTTCCAAGTAGCCAAGTGCCCAACCCGGCGCTCAACCTCGCTCCCTGCGGTCGCTGGGCGCTACGTTAGATTCTCGGAGCCAGAATGTGCACGGAAGACCAAATCGCTGAGAGCGCCAAGGCCGTTCAAGAAGTTGCTAGGACAACTGGCAAGGCAATCGATGCAGGAGAGAAGTTCGGCGGCTTCATATCGCGTTTCATCTCGGGGCCTCTTGAGCAGGGTATGGGCATTTTCGAGGACAAGCTCAAATACATGCGATGGGAAAGACAAGTACGCCTTATGCAGCGATCAGACCAACTCTTAAAGGAGATCGGCCTCGACAAGCCAACAAGATCGATCCCCTTGAAACTTGCGGTTCCCTTGTTGGAAGCTGCATCGCTAGAAGATGACGATTCCCTTCAAGACCTATGGGCGCGCCTTCTCGTTAACGCAGCCAATGGCGCAAGCGGAATCAGCCTTCAGCGAGCTTACATCGCAGTGTTAGAACAGATCACGCCACTAGAAGCGGTACTCCTGCAAAGGATATATTCTTTGCCTTATGGAGAGACACAACACAATGGTGTCATCGTGGGAAATCTGCCTCAAGAGGCGTCCATCGGAAAGGACGATGGCAAAGAAGACGAGCTACCTGAACCATCTGATGAGGTAAAACTCGCGCTAGCGAATCTTGCCAGACTTGGCTGCGTCGTTATCCAAAAGTCCTGGGGGGGCGGTGAACTCTTCAAGAAAGTGAATCCCACGCTACTAGGAAAGAGTTTCGTTGAAGCCTGTACGCTCCAAGCCCGGTAGGGTGGGCAATTTATTGCCCACGCGGCGTCGGTTGTCTGCGTGGGCAGAAAATCTGCCCACCCTACCACTCTGGTTAATTGACAGATCCGATCAGCGTATATACATTACGTGAATACATCGTAATTCAGGAGCCGCATCATGACCTATGCCCGCGTATTCCAATCCGGCAACAGCCAAGCCATCAGGCTGCCCAAGGAGTTCCGCCTGGAGGTGGATCGGGTGGAAATCTTTCGGCGCGGCGAGGAGATTATCCTGCGCGAGCGCCCGGCGAGCGCGGCAGCCATTTTTGACGCCCTAAGCAGCCTGCCCGATGACTTCATGGCCGGAGGCCGTGAGGATACTGCACCGCAAGAGCGGGAAGGCCTTTAATGGCAACGCGCTACCTGCTGGACACCAATATCTGCATCTATATCGCCAAGCACAACCCGCAATCCGTGCGTGAGCGCTTCGCCCGCCATGCCGCTTCCGAACTTGCCATGTCGGTCATCACCCTGGGCGAACTGCGCTTCGGCGCAGAAAAAAGTCAGGCGCGTGAACGCGCGCTGGCAACCATCAACCAGCTTGAAGCCGCGATTCAGGTGGTTCCGTTGCCAGAGGCAGCGGGAGAGCACTACGGCCAGATTCGTGCGACTTTGCAAAGCAGCGGCCAGATCATCGGCAACAACGATCTTTGGCTGGCCGCCCATGCCAGAGCAGAAGGCTGGATACTCGTCACCAACAACGAGCGTGAGTTTGTTCGGGTTGAGGGCTTGCAGGTTGAAAATTGGGTTGGGGCTGAAAGGCTGTAGTTTTGCGAGAAGTCCGGAAATCAATGGCGCAAATAAGGACAGACCATTGATATTTCGGCAACTGCACGTCAACCTCCTCAACTAGTCAGCGAGAACAACTCCGGCGCATCCTTGCGATACACCCGCAACCACATCAGCGTCGCCGGCACCAGTGAACGCACCGCAAACCATAGCGCGTCGCGTTCGAAACCGCCTGCCACCGTCAATTGCATGTTCAGCACCGACCAGCCTGCCCAGTCGATTTCGGCAACTTGACGTTTGATCTCGGGAGGAAGGTTGGCGGCAGTTTCGGTCATCACGCGCATTTGTTTCAGCACTTCCTGCTGCGTCAGGCCGCTGGAGAAAAAATCTTCCGGCTCTACGCCCTCGGTCAGGATCAGTACCGACGTTCCGGCTTCTTCCAGTATGCCCAGCATGGCACCGCTCAACAGGGTCATGCTGCGGCACCTGTAGCATAGGCATCGATGACCGAAGCCCCGACCGAATCGTGCGGGTCGATCTCGAGCAACTTGTCGAGTATCTGCCGGGCATCGCCCGCTCGCTGCTGGCGCAGGCGGATGAAGGCCAAGGCTTTGAGGCTGAACAGGTAAAAGTGCTGCGGTGCATCTACCCGGCCCCAATCGCATGAGGCGCTGTCCTGCAGCCGCCAGTCGGACGGGATGTTCGCCTGCCTGGCGGCGGCATCCAGCGCCAGGCAGGCCGCGCGTTCGGCATCTATCAGGCGGTTGCGGTTGAAGTAGAACTTGTACAGGGTGTAATACACGTGCAGGCATTCCGGATCGGCCGCCTGCGCGCGCCATAGCAGCGACTCTGCTTCGCGCCACTCGCCCATGGCCGCGAAGGCGGCTGAAAGGTAACCTGCCACTTTGGGCGGCAGGTCGTCCGTCGGCACTATTCCATTGAATACAGGTCCATTCAATGCAGTACCGCTCAGTGCATGATCACCAGACGCCATCGGGAGCCTTCAGGCGGTCGACAACCTCTCCGCCGATCAGGTGTTTTTCGATGATCTCGGTCACGTCTTCCTTGGTGACGCCGCTGTACATCACACCTTCAGGATACACCAGCACGTTGGGGCCGCTGTCGCAGGGGCCGAGGCAGCCGGAATAGGTCACGGCAAACTTGTCCCACAGGTTGCGATTCTGCGCCTGCTGCCAGAAGGCCTGCAGGATTTCGTTGCCCCCCTTGGCCTGGCAGGAGCCGCGCGGATGGCCGGGTGGGCGGGCCTGGTTGCAAACGAAGACGTGTTTTTCCGGTTTTGGCATGATGACTCCTTAGGTTATTTGTAGATACTGTAATTCGCCTCGGCTCCCTCCCCCATCAAGGGGGAGGGAGTGCTCGTGTCAAGCTGGTTTTACCGTGACATCCCCCAGCACCATGGCCTGACAGGCCAATCGCTGGCCGGGCTTGGCCATTTTCTGTTTGAGCAGGTCGGTTTCCAGTGCCGATGGACGGGACAGGTTTTCAGCACCTTGCAGCACTTCCACCATGCAGTCGCCACAGTCGTTTTCCTTGCAGCCGAAGGGAATGCTGGCGCCGACTTTTTCCGCCACTTCGACGATGCGGGTACCGCGAGGCACGCTCACAGTGGCACCGATGTCGGCGAAGGTAATGTTGTATTTGGACATGGCCGAACCCCTTATAAAGGCGCGACGGTGACGTCGCCGAAGACTTGTGTCTGGCAAGCCAGTCGGCAGTGCTTGCCGGCAAAGTTTTCACGCTGCATCTTGGCCTGCAAGGCCGCAATATCGGGCGTAGCACGCCAGCCGTCGATGATTTCCTGAAATCGGTTACGCAGCACCTTTTTTTCTTCGGCAGTGATTTCCGACAGGTTTTCCTGCCCCTTGATCACCTCGAACAGGCAGATGCCGCAATCGCCTTCGCGGCAGTTGTAGGCGATGTAGGATCCGACCGCCTCTGACAGTTCGATAATGCGGGTGCCGACCGGGACGTTTACCGTCACGTTGACGTCGGAGAAGGTGACTTTTGCTTTAGCCATGGGGCTCCCCTAAAAATATTTCCAACAAATCACTTTCCCTCTCCCCTTGTGGGAGAGGGCTAGGGAGAGGGGGTAGCGAAAGCTGACCATCACCCTCTCCCCAGCCACCCCCATCAAGGGGGAGGGGGTGAAACAAATTCCTGCGCTTGCCCGCGAGAAGCCAACAAATCCGCCATTTCAACCACGCGCGGTGCATTGACGCCCATCAGGTGCTCGCCTGCCTCGCGGCCAAAACGGCGACAGGCTTCCAGTTCTTCCGGCGACGGGATCAGCTTGATGCGCACGCCATCCAGCGGCACGCGCATCTTGAGGCCGCGCATCCGGTCTTCCAGCATGCGTACCGCCTCGCCCGACCAGCCGAACGAGCCGAAGGCACCGGCCAGTTTGCCGCGCACGTTGATGCGCGCGAAAGACGACAACAAGTCCCAGGCCGGCTTGACCGCATCGCCGTTGATGGTGGGGGAGCCAACCAGGATGCCGTCGGCGTCTTCCACCAGATCGATGAACAGGTCGGCATCGCCGCCTTCGATGTCGTACAGCGACACCCGCACGCCGGGAACTTCTTCAGCACCGTCGCGCATGCATTGCGCCATCTGCGTGGTGCTGCCATAGGCGCTGATGTAAAAAATCACCAGCGTTTTTTCATCCGCATCGACCTCGCTCTGCAGGCGCTGGCCGCTCAGTTCCCGGTAGCGCTCCACATAGCGCGTCGGCTGGTCGCGCAATATCGGGCCGTGGGTGGGCGCGATGATGTTGATCGGCAGCGGCGCTATCAGCGCCAGCGCATTCAGCACGTGCTCGCGGAACGGCCGCATGATGTGGGCGTAGTAGTACTCGAAGGCAAAGCGGAAATCCCCCGCCTTGTCATTGAACAGGCGCTCGTCGCAGAAATGACAGCCGAACACGTCGCCCGAAAACAGGATGCACTCTTCATCCAGATAGGTGCATTGCGTATCCGGCCAGTGCAGGTAAGGCGTGTGCAAAAAACGCAGGGTGCGGTCGCCCAGGCTGACGGTATCGCCCGTCGTCACCGGCGTGTAATCCAGATCGCGCCGGTTGAGCAACGCCTTCAGCATCAACTGCGCCGATTGCGAGATATAGAGCCTTGCCTGCGGCGCCCGCCGCATCAGTTCCGGCAGCGCGCCGGTATGGTCCGGTTCCAGGTGGTTGAGCACGATGACGGTGATTTCATCGTACTTTGCCACCGCCTCCAGCCGCTTGAAAAACTGCTCCGAGCATTCCGCCTTGACCGTATCGATCACCGCCACGCCTTCAGAACCGCGTACCGCATAAGCGTTGTACGTGGTGCCGTTTGGCGTTTTCAGGATCACGTCGAAGCTGCGCATGCCGGGATCGAATGCACCTATCCACTGGACGCGCTCGGATAGCCAGATTGGCGACAAGTTATCAGGCGGCATGGCTAGTTATATCGCGGCCCCTCCCCTCCGCCATCTCCCACGAGGAGAGAGGGGGCCACATCGACCCACAGGCGAGATTTTCTCCCTCTCCCTTGATGGGAGAGGGATGGGGAGAGGGTGATAGCCATTTCAACCGAATTTGAACAGGATGCCGTACCCACCGCGTGGATACTCCCACGCCACATTGCGATGGTCGTCGCAAATGATGCGGCAGGTGCCGCATTCCAGGCAGCCGTCGCTGATCACCGTGACCTGACCGTTACCTTCCATGGTCCAGCATCCGGCCGGGCAGCACACGGTGCAGGCGCGGCTTTCACAGGAGTTACGGCACTTGTCCTCATCGATGATGCTGATGTGCGGCCGCCCGGAATCGACTTTGTAGCGGTTCTGGAACAGTTTTTCCTCAACCTTGACAGTGACGCTCATTCGAATGCCCTCCACAACTTGAACGTATCGCCCACCAGACCGAACAGCGAACGGCGGCTACGGAAGCTCTTGCCGATCTCTTTCTCCTTGGTTTTTTTGTCCACGCCGTCCACCGTGAGCATGGTGCGGGCGGCCTTGGATAACAGCTCGGGATAATCGTTGAAGAACTGCGGATTGGTGTGGAACACTTCCGGCATGTTCTTGTACTTTTTCAGATCCTTCATAACGAAGCTTTCGTCCAGCCTGGCCTGATAACGCTTGAGGTTGGCCTTGCTAAACTCCTTGCCTTCGGCTTTGAGTTCGATCAGCGTATCGGCGGCGTGCATGCCGGTAGTCATCGCCAGATTGGAGCCTTCGCGGTGCACCGCGTTGACGAACATGCCGGCATCGCCGACGATCATCCAGCCTTCGCCGTAGAGGTCGGGCATGGCGTTATAGCCGCCTTCCGGGATCAAGTGCGCAGTGTATTCCTTCATCTCGCCGCCCTGGATCATGGGCTTGATCGCCGGATGTGCCTTCATCTGCTCCAGCAGCGCGAACGGAGTCGTATCCTGCTTCTTGAAATCGGACAGCATGCAGCCGACGCCAATGGTGACGGACTCCCTATTGGTATAGAGGAAACCGGTGCCCATCATGCCCTTGGTGATCTTGCCCACCATCTCGATCACCACGCCTTCGTCGTCCTTGACATTGAAGCGCTGTTCGATCAGTTCCTGCGGCATGAAGTGGATCTCCTTTACCGCCAGCGCCACATCCTTGGGATGCAACTCGGGGTGGAAACCCGCCTTCTTGGCCAGCAGCGAATTCACGCCATCCGCCAGAATCACCGCATCGGCATAGATTTCGCCGCCCTGACGGTCGGTCTGCACACCGATCACGCGGTTGCCGTCCAGCAGCAGATTGGTCACGGTCGTTTCGCAGATCACCAGTGCCCCGGCCCGCTGCACACGCTCAGAGAACCACTTGTCGAACTGCGAGCGGATCATGGTGTAGCGATTGTAGGGCTGCTTGTTGAAGGCATCAGAACGGTAGTGCGAGCCGATATAAGAGTCGTCGTCCAGCACCCACATGCGCTGCTCGATGATGTGGCGCTCCAGCGGCGCATCATCGCGGAAATCCGGGATCAGTTTTTCCAGTGCGTCGGAATACAGAATCGCGCCCTGCACGTTCTTGGAGCCGGACGATTCGCCGCGTTCCAGTTGCAGTACGCTCAAGCCGGACTCGGCCAGCCTCAAGGCCGCCGCATTGCCCGATGGGCCTGCGCCGACGACGATGACATCGAATTTTTCTGCCATTTGATTACCCTGCCTTTCTTGCTGTCGCCAGATGCACGCGGAATGCCTCGGTCAGCGCCGGCAAAATCGTCATGGCGTTGCCGACGATGCCGTAGTGCGCGAAATCGAAAATCGGGGCGTTGGGGTCGTTGTTGATCGCGATGATGACGTCGGAGGCATCCATGCCAACACGGTGCTGGATCGCGCCGGAAATCCCGGCGGCGATGTAGAGCTTGGGACGTACCGTCTTGCCGGACTGACCGACCTGGCGCTCCAGTTCGACCCAGCCGGCCTGCACCACCGGACGCGTCGCACCCACCTCGGCCCCCAACACTTGCGCCAGATCCCAGATCAGCTTGAAGTTTTCCGGCTTTTTCATGCCGCGCCCGCCCGAGACGATGATGTCGGCAAATGGCAATTGCGGTTTATCCTGCATTTCGTCCGGGATGAATTCCAGCACCTTGGTGATGATGGCGCTTTCCACCATGCCCAGCGTGCCTTCGATGATGCGTCCGCTGCGGGAGCTATCGCGATCCGGCAACGCCATCACGCGCGGCCGCACGGTCGCCATTTGCGGACGGTAGTTAAGCGTCTGAATGGTGCACAGCAAGCTGCCGCCGAAGGTCGGGCGCGTGGCCAGCAGGCTGCGTGCATCCAGATCGACATTGAGTTCGGTACAGTCGGCAGTGAGGCCGGTCTTGAGCGTGGTCGCCACACTTCCCGCCAAGTCACGCCCTAGCGTAGTTGCTCCCAGAAACAGGATTTCCGGCTGGTATTTGTTCACCAGATCGGTCAGGCCCTTGGTGTATGGCTCGTTGCGATAATCGGTCAGCAGCGGGTCTTCGATCAGATAGCACAGATCGGCACCGTGAAAAAACGCCTCATGGCAGAAACTGCGGGTGGTTTCGCCTGGCGCGCCCATGACCACGCCAGCCAGTTCCACACCGAGCTGGTCGGCCAGCTTACGGCCCTCGCCCAGCAACTCCAGCGAGACCGGGTGGATCGCACCGCGCTCATGTTCGATAAATACCCATATCCCCTTGTAGCCCAGCAGCTTCTCGTCGAGTTGCAGTTTTTTCTTGCCGGCGGGTTTTTTGGCTTCGGTTGCTTCGCTCATTTTGCAGTCCTTCTTGATTCAAATGCCGTTTTAACCACGGGGAACACGGGGAAATCCAAAACAACAGAACATCGGTTCCTTCATGCTTTCCCCGTGTTCCCCGTGGTCAATTGCTTTTCATGCCGCACGTTTGGCGATTTCCTTTTCCAGCTTGGGATGCTTGGTAAACATCTTGGCCAGCAAGGTCACGCTCAAATCCTTGGGGTCGTTGCTTTCGCACTCGATGATTTCGGCACGGACATCGCGTGCCGTCGGCGCAAAAACTTTCGATACAACCGTGGGCGACCCCTTGAGGCCGGTCTTGGTCACATCCTCGATCCCGGCGGTTTCCTTGTTCCAGATCTTTACCGGGTAGCGCGAGGCACGGAACATGTTGGCCATGGTCGCAAAGCGCATTTCGTTGTTGCCTTCGAGCACGGTAATCAGGCTGGGTGTGCTGGTCTTGAGCACTTGCACGCCGCCTTCCGAGCGGCGCTCGACGATGATTTCCTTGTTATCGATATCCACCGAAGTCACCTTGGAGACATAAGTCAGCAGCTGCATGTCCAGGCGCTTGGCGATGCCGGGCCCGACCTGCGCGGTATCGCCGTCGATGGTCTGCTTGCCGGTAAACACCAGGTCGACCGGTATGTCCTTGTGAATCTGGCCGATGGCCGAAGCCAGGGCATAGCTGGTCGCCAGCGTATCGGATCCGGCAAACACGCGGTCGGTCACCAGTACCGCATCGTCAGCACCATACGAGATGGCCTTGCGCAGTGCGGCTTCGGCCATCGGCGGCCCCATGGTCAGAACCGTAACGCGTCCGCCGTACTTGTCCTTCAATTTCAGCGCCTCTTCCAGCGCGAACAGATCGTACGGATTGACGATGGCCGGCACGCCCTGACGCATGATGGTGTTGGTCACCGGGTGCACGCGAATCTGCGCGCTATCGGGGACTTGCTTGATACAGACGACTATGTGCATATTGAAGCTCCAGTTTTTACTGTTTCACCCTCACCCCGACCCTCTCCCATCAAGGGAGAGGGAGCCTGTCTATTCACCCTCTCCCCTTGTGGGAGAGGGCTGGGGAGAGGGGACTCTCGAACTTACTACTGCAACCTCCATGCCATACTGGACACGGCGATCTTTTAACCTATATTTCAATCGGTTATGTCTTCGCTCTGCGGGATTTTGCTTTTGTCGCAAACCCGACAAAGCCATCAAGCACGACGCTCTTCCAGGTTGGCTTTAAGCTTCTGTACGCTCACCGCCTGGATGCCGGCTTTTTCCTGGAACACCTTGAACACCTTCTCGGTCACGGCATCGGATTTAACAAAGTCGCCATAGGCCAGTTCCAGCCGTGCCTTGTAAGCGGCGCGTTCCTCGGCCTCCGGCAGGCCTTCCGCCACCGGGTCGCGGCCCAGGTATTGCTGAAAGCGCTTGAGGATGTGCAGGCGGTTGACGTGCACCACCTGCGGGACATAGTCCACGTCGAGAAAATCGAAAAACTCCTCGGCTGAGGAAAACTTCTGCATGGTGGCTAGTAATTGGCTCATGATGGCTCCAGTTGTAAATTCAGTGAATGGTGAAATTGCCGGCGGCCTTGGCAGGTGTGCCCGCCTCGACGAGCTCCTGCCCGCCGGTCGCCTGTTCGCGCTTGAGCATTTCCAGTTGCCCTTCCAAATGGTCGATGCGGGCCAGTAGCGTCGCCACGGCACGCCCCACCGGGTCCGGCATCAGGTGATGGTCGAGGTCTATGCCCTGTTGCGGGCGGCGGTGCTGGTTTTCCGGCAATACCACGCGACCGGGGATGCCGACCACCGTCATGCTGTCGGGAATGTCGTGGATCACCACCGAGTTCGCGCCGATACGGGCCTGTTTGCCTACCGTGACCGGCCCCAGTATCTTGGCCCCCGCCCCCACCATCACGCCGTCGCATAAAGTGGGGTGGCGCTTGCCGGCGTTCCAGGAAACGCCGCCCAGGGTCACGCCGTGGTATAGCGTGACATCGTTGCCGATCTCGGCCGTTTCGCCGATCACCACGCCGCAGCCGTGGTCGATGAAGAAACGCCGGCCGATGGTAGCCCCCGGATGGATGTCGATCTGGGTGAACATGCGGCTGAAGTAGCTCAGCCAGCGTGCGCTGAAGCGCAGGCCGTTCCACCATAATCCATGTGCGATGCGATGGGCGATGATGGCGTGCAAGCCGGGATAGGTCAGCAGCACCTCCAGCCGGTTGCGCGCTGCCGGGTCGCGCTCGAACACGCAGTTCAGGTCTTCCTTCAGCAACTGCAGCAGCTTGCGCATGGGCGTCTCCTATTGTCCAGGGGCGTGCATCCGCACCGTTTCCAGATACAGGCGCATCAAATCCTCGCTTTGCGGATTGCGTTTGGTGGTAGTGGCGAAATGGCGTATCTGCTCCAGCATCTGCGGCGCCTCGTCGTCGCGCAGGCTGATACCAAGCTGCGCATAGGCATGCCTCACGCCGTGGCTGCCTGAATGCTTGCCCAGCACCAGACGCCGGTCGCGCCCTACCTGCGCCGGGTCGAAGTTTTCGTAAGTGGCCGGGTCTTTCAGCAAGCCGTCCACATGCAGTCCGGATTCGTGGGTAAACACCGCCGCGCCGACGATGCTCTTGTTGGCTGCCACCGCACGGCCTGAAGCCTCTTCCACCATGCGCGAAATCGTCGGGAAGCGCTGCATGTCCACCCCGGTTTCGATGCCGTGGATGCGCCACAGCGCCATCACCACTTCTTCAATCGGCGCATTGCCGGCGCGTTCGCCCAGGCCGTTGACCGTAGTGTTCACATGGCAGGCGCCCGCCAGCACGGCCGCCAGCGAATTGGCCGTGGCCAGCCCCAGATCGTCGTGCGCATGGATTTCAATATCGAGATCGGTCGCGGCGACCAGGCGCGAGATGCGCTCGTGCGTGGCAAAAGGATCGAGCACGCCCAGCGTATCGGCATAACGGAAGCGCCGTGCGCCTGCGGCCTGCGCGGCTTCCATCACCCGCAGCACAAACGCCTGGTCGGCACGCGAGGCGTCCTCGCCGCCCACCGACACCTGCAACCCGAGATCGACTGCCTTGCGCACAAAATAAGCCACCTGCGCCAGCACCCAGTCCCGGTCACGCCGCAGCTTCTTCTCGATATGCAAATCCGAAACCGGCAGCGAGAGATTGACCAATTCCACACCGCAGCGCGCGCAAGCCGCCAGATCGGTCTCCGTCATGCGCCCCCACACCATCAACTGGCTAGGTAGCTTGAGCGCGGCAATGGCGCGGATATCGGCAATCTCCACCTCGCCCATGGCCGGGATGCCCACTTCCAGCTCCGGCACGCCGGCATCGGCCAGCGACTGCACAATCGCGAGTTTTTCGGCAAGCGTAAACGCCACACCGGCGGTCTGTTCGCCGTCGCGCAGGGTGGTGTCGTTGATGATAGGGTTGGCTTGTCGCATGGCAGCCTCGGCAGTGGTTTGAACCTAGTGAAGCATCTGCCGTGCCAGCGCCAAAATTTGACTATATTTTGTTAATAATCAGAATATTGTATAAAATTTATATTAGCTTCTGCTTTGTAGGAAGTATGACAAGACACGGGGAATGTCTTGAGTCGTTGTACTTTCCAGTCCGAATGAATCAGAAGATTTAACATGCCCTTGCATCTCTGATTTAATATTCTCAGCACAGAACACGCAAATTACATTCAGGCATCGTAGATGCGATATCGATCATTGCTGACAATAGCGTTTGATAACAGTCATCGGCTGATGTCAAAAACGCATTACTTCACGTATGGCGGAGTCGATTTCAAGCTAGTACAGGACAATCCTCGTAAATGGGCAGATCACCTCATGACAATCGTCACCGACGATGATGAGCGTCAGATAGCCTTTCGGGCGGCAGCAGAATTTATGAGCGCCCTAGCTTGGGAAAACAACAGTCGAATCTCGCTTTGGGAGTGCGGAGATCACAGTTGGCCGTTGCCGCTGAGCCTGAGGCAGGCACGCCCATCCACGTTTAGCTTCCCCAGAATACCCTTTGGAGGGGCAATTACTGGTTACAACATTTCACGGTTGCCCTACATTGAAACTGATGAGCAGCGAACTGCCTTGGCGCTATTCCGAGAGGCATGCGCATCAAACAATGATTACCTACGCTTTCTGTTTCACTGGCAGGTACTTGAAGTCAGGTCGGCCACTGAGCCAGTAGGTTTTATTAACAAGGCATTTCGAAACAGCCGCGCTAAGCTTCGTATTTCCGACAGTGATCTCAGAAAACTGCCGCTTGAAGGACGTCCACTGGGTATATATCTGGAAAACGATTGTCGCCATGCCATTGCCCATCTGATGCGAAGACCCGGGGAAAAGAAAATTGAAATTGATGACCCCGCCGATAGACTACGTCTTACCTATAGTGCACGAGTTATTGAGGCATTTGCTGAGCACTTCATCAGAGAAACGCTACAACTAAATAAAGTAGTATTTCTTCACCATTTGAAGAGAGGAATGATTCCCGTCTATCTTCCGCCCAATACAGCTAGCTTGTAAGACTTACTCGCCACCGCATCAACGTTGCGAAAGCCTGAGCGGCCTCACTTGACCTTGCCAGCAAACATCTCCCGCACATGCGCCACCTTGGAGGCCACCACCACTTGGCAATAAGGCTGCCGGGCATTGTTGGCGAAATAATCCTGGTGGTAGGCCTCGGCCGGATAAAACTCCGGCGCAGGGGTGACTTCCGTGACGATGGGATTGGGCCAGACCCGAGCGGCATCGAGTTCGGCGATCATGGCCCGTGCAGACGCCATCTGCTCGGTTGTTTGATAAAAAATGCCGGAGCGGTATTGCGTGCCGATGTCGTTGCCCTGCCGGTTGAGGGTGGTCGGGTTATGGCTGGAAAAGAATACGGCCAACAGTTCGTCGAATGAAATCACCGCCGGGTCGAAGGTGATCTGCACGGCCTCGGCGTGCCCGGTCTGGCCGCCGCACACCTGTTCGTACGTGGGATTTTTCACCTGCCCGCCGATAAAACCCGACACCGCCCGCTCCACGCCGCGCAACTGGCGGAAAACGGCCTCCAGGCACCAGAAACAGCCGCCGGCCAGGGTTGTCACTTCTCGCTTGGTTGTAGTCAACTTGATACTTCCTCTTACGTTACAGAAAAACAGGACTACAATTTTGTCCGTCGATGCCTCGAAAGGTTCACCATGAAACGCGCATCCTTCCTGATTCAAGCACTTGTCTTCAGCCTGCTGCTGCCGGTGGCACCTGCCGCCTGGGCAGATCCGCCACCCTGGGCACCCGCACACGGCTGGCGCAAGAAACACGACCCCTACTATACCGGCTACTCGGGCAAAAAATGGAATGACGATTACGACATCATCCAGGGCAAATGCAACCGCGACAAGATCGGTGCGGTGCTGGGCGGTGCGGTCGGCGGCGTGCTCGGCTCGACCGTGGGCAAAGGCGACGGCAAGACCGTGGCGATTATCGTCGGCACCGTGCTGGGCGCCGTGGTGGGCCACAAGATCGGCGAGGAGCTCGACAAGGCCGACCGCGCCTGCATCGGCCACGCACTGGAACTCGCCGCCGACAAGCTCGCCGTGGTGTGGGACAACCCCGATAACGGCTTGAGCTACCGGCTGACCCCGCTGCGCGGCATGCAGATGGACGGTCGCAAATGCCGCGAATACGACCTCGCCATCCACGGCGACGGTATCAATGAAAAGCGGCGCGAAAAAGCCTGCCAGAGCGGCGAAGGCACCTGGCAGCCAATGTGACGGATGAAAGCCGCTCCCGTATAATTCGCGGCTTTCCATCCGCTTAATTTTTCATGCGCCTTGTCATCCAGGGGCAGCAAGTGCTGCCCGAACAGCTTGCCGAGTTGTCCAGCCTTGTCGGCAGCCCCTTCAAGCCTCTCACCGCTCGCGCCCATGCGACCGTTGTTGACTGCAACCATGCGGATGTCGCCGCCTGGTGCGAGGCGCAGCAACTCGATTGTGCCTTTGTGCCGGATCACCTGACGCTGGACAACATCGGCCTGGTGGTGATGGATATGGATTCCACCCTTATTTCCATCGAGTGCATCGACGAGATTGCCGACATGGTCGGCCTCAAGCCGCAGGTGGCGGAGATTACCGAAAGCGCGATGCGCGGCGAGATCGAATTTGCCGAGAGCCTGCGCCGCCGTGTAGCGCTACTGGAAGGCTTGGACGAAGGCGCACTTCAACGGGTGTACGACGAGCGCCTGCGCCTCAATCCCGGCGCAGAATTCATGCTGGCAGAACTCAAGAAGCACGGCATTAAAACCTTGCTGGTTTCCGGCGGCTTCACCTTTTTTACCGACCGCCTGAAAACCCGTGTTGGCCTCGACTATGCCGAATCCAACACGCTGGAAATCGCCGATGGCAAGCTCACCGGCAAGGTACTGGGCGACATTGTCGATGCCCAGGGCAAGGCCGATGCACTCAATCGCGTGCGTACCGAACTGGGGCTGCAAAAAGAACAAGTCATCGCCATCGGCGACGGCGCCAACGACCTCAAGATGATGGCGATTGCCGGTGCAGGCATCGCCTACCACGCAAAACCGGTGGTGCGGGCGCAGGCCACTTTCTCCCTCAATCACGTCGGGCTGGAAGGCGTCATCGCCCTGTTGCAGTGATAGAATCGCGGCCATGAGCTACCAAGTCCTCGCCCGCAAGTGGCGCCCCCGCGCCTTCGATCAAGTGATCGGGCAGGAGCACGTGGTGCGTGCGCTGTCCAATGCACTCGACCAGCAGCGCCTGCACCATGCCTACCTGTTCACCGGCACGCGCGGCGTCGGCAAGACCACGCTGGCGCGCATCATCGCCAAGGCGCTCAACTGCGAGACCGGTATTACCTCGACACCTTGTGGTCAGTGCACAGCTTGCACCGAGATCGACAAAGGTCGTTTTGTCGACATGCTGGAAGTCGACGCAGCCTCCAACACGCAGGTCGATGCCATGCGCGACCTGCTGGAAAACGCCCAATACGCGCCGACGGTGGGCCGTTTCAAGGTGTATATCATCGACGAAGTGCACATGCTGTCGCGCAACGCCTTCAACGCGATGCTGAAGACACTGGAAGAACCGCCCGCCCACGTCAAATTCATCCTCGCCACTACCGACCCGCAAAAACTGCCGGTGACGGTACTGTCGCGCTGCCTGCAATTCAACCTGAAACAAATGAGCCCGACCAATGTTGCCGGGCATCTCAAGAACATCCTCGAGCAGGAAAACATCCCCGCAGAAGCCACTGCCCTGCATCTGCTGGCGCGGGCCGCCGAGGGCAGCATGCGCGATGCGCTGTCGCTGCTCGACCAGGCTATCGCCTATGGCATCGGCAGCGTGCGCGAGCAGGAAGTGCGCGCCATGCTGGGGGCCATCGACCAGAGTTACCTGTTCACGCTGCTGGAATCGCTGATCGCTCGCGATGGCGCAGCCATCATCAAACAGGCCGAAGCGATGGAAGAACGCAGCCTGTCGTTCGACGCCGCGCTGCAAGACCTCGCCGCTCTGCTGCACCAGATCGCTCTCGCGCAAACCGTGCCGGAAGCGATCGCCGCAGACCTGCCGGAACGCCCGCAAATTCTTTCGCTGGCACAGCGGATTTCACCCGAGTTCGTCCAGCTCTATTACCAGATCGCCACGCTAGGCCGTCGCGATTTATCGCTGGCACCGGACGAGTTTGCCGGGTTCAGCATGACGGTGCTGCGCATGCTGGCATTTGCGCCGTCGGAACAAGTGGCGACTAACGCTGCTACACCGCCTGCACCTCCGATTGCAGCAGCACCTGCTGCGCCCGCCTACACCTCGGCTACCCCGATACAGACTGCGCCGCCTGCACCTGCGCCTGAACCAGCCCCAGCGCTGGCACCCAAGGCAGAACTGACAGAAAATCTCGACACCATCCGCAACGTGCTGCAAACCACGGCCGGTTTTAATGGCGACTGGCGCTCGTTTGTCGATAGCCTGAAAGCCGGCATGACCCGGTCGCTGGCGCAAAACTGCGAACTGATCTCGCATGACGCGCAAACTTTGATACTGAGCGTCAAGGAAGCGCAAAAACACATGCTGACGTATCAGGACATGCTGAAAACCGCGCTCAAGGAGCGTTTTGGCAACCTCCAGATCCGCATCGAAATCGGCGCTGGCACCGGCAACACCCCGGCCGCGCAAATCTCGCAGGAAAAAGCGCAGCGCCAGGCGGCGGCCGAAGAAGCGATCCGCGACGATCCATTTATTCGCGACCTGGCCGAGACTTTCGGCGCCAGCGTGAATCCATCCAGTATCAAACCCATACAGTAGGAGAAACAACATGATGAAAGGCGGACTGGGCAACCTGATGAAACAGGCCCAGAAGATGCAGGAAAACATGGCCCGTGCCCAGGAAGAGCTGGCCAATCTGGAAGTCGAAGGCCAGGCAGGTAACGGCTTGGTTAAAATCACCATGACCTGCGGTCACAAGGTGCGCCGTGTCGCCATCTCGCCGGATCTGCTGGCCGAAGACCGCGACATGCTGGAAGACCTGGTGGCTGCTGCATTCAACGATGCTGCCGGCAAGGCGGAAGCTGCCAGCCAGGAACGTATGGGCAAGGCCACCGCTGGCATGCCGATTCCGCCTGGCATGAAGCTGCCGTTTTAATTGCCCCTGAACACTGCAATGAACCACGGGGAAAACCATCACAACGAATTCCCTTGGTTTTCCCCGTGGTTAACTGCTTTTTTCAGATTGCTGGTTACCCGATGAAAAACCCTACTGCGCTAGACCAACTGATAGACGCCCTGCGCTGCCTGCCCGGCGTCGGCCCGAAATCGGCTCAGCGCATGGCCTACCATCTGCTGCAACGCGACCGCAAAGGCGCACAGTTTCTGGCACACAGCCTGGACGGTGCGCTGGAACGCATCCATCATTGCCAGAAGTGCAACAACTTCAGCGAAACAGAGACTTGCGACCTGTGCGCCTCCGGTCGCCGCGATACGCACCAGCTCTGCGTGGTGGAGATGCCCACCGACCTGCTCATGCTGGAGCAGACCCAGACTTATTCCGGCATGTATTTCGTGCTGATGGGCAGACTGTCGCCGCTGGATGGCGTCGGTCCCAAGGAAATTCACCTCGACCGTCTGCTCAAGCGTGCGCAGGACGGTGAAGTGCAGGAAGTGATACTCGCAACCAATTACACAGTGGAAGGCGAGGCAACCGCGCACTATGTCGGCGAACTGCTGAAAGCCCGCGGCCTCAAGGTCAGCCGTATTGCGCGCGGCTTGCCCATGGGCGGCGAGATCGAGCATGTCGATGTCGGTACGCTGGCACAGGCGATGCTGGAACGGCGCTCGCTACGCTGATAAGCTGCAGCAGCCTACCGCCCGCAATCGACTTCCGGCAGATCGTCTAATACACGGCCGGCCGCGATGACAAAGCCGATTGCCACCCGCGCATCGGCGCTGCAGTACGGCACGTAGCCGATGGCGCCCGGCGTTTCGGCGACGAAGCGCAGCATGGCCTCCTCCGAAGCCAGCACGTATGGCGGGGAAATCCCGTGGAAGTAGAGATCGTTCCAGTATTTTTCCAGGTCTTCCGGCGTATGCCCCAGCACAGCCAGCGAAAATCCGCGGCGCAAAGGATGGCTGGCCGGCAAATTCACCGGCTGCGCCTTGACGCCATCCCCCCAGAACAGCTTTTTACGCTTGAACAGTAGTGCCAGGTCATCCTTCTTGAGGTTCCTGGCCTGCCCCGGCGCGACGATTACGGCAATAGGCCCTTGCGCCGCCATCGCGGCATCGGCCCCAACTCCGACCATCAGGCAAAGAGATAGCAGGCCAGCCTTGATAAGGCAAGTGACTATGCCTGCCCCCTCTCTCCTAACTCTCTCCCGCTTGCGGGAGAGAAGGACGCGGTCTCGCTTCGCGAGGTTCGTTTTAACGGCGACGCGCATCAGAACAGGATCGCGAATGACGCAAAAAAGCCTTCCGGCGCCTTGATGCGATTGTTGGAAGCATGACTGAGCTCAGCCTTGAAGATCAAGGCCGGCGACAAGCGCATCGCCAGCCCCAGCACGCCGAGATTCATGGTTGGTGCCGGCCCGGCCGGATCATAAAGTTCATAGCGCCCGATAGCGTACCAACGCTGCGAAAGCGGCGCCACCGCCTGGATAAACAGTCCGCGCTCATCCGCGCGACTGCCCTCGTCGGAAATGCGATACGCCAGCTCGGCGCTTACTTCATAACGATCTTTGGCCCAGGAATAATCCAGGCCCAGCAACTTCTTGTGCTCGCCGGCAGATGCTTCCTGTTCGAAACTGGCGTAGGAAACCCCGAACTCCCCTGCCCCGGGCAGCGGAAATTCGAAATGCACGCCATAGGCATCGGTGAAAGGATCAAGCTCGGGAACGGAGCGCCAATCCTCGCCAATGGCAGTGTAGATCGAGTAATCGATCTCCTGCCCCATCACCGGCAACGTGCCGTAAGCCATGGCCCCGGTTACATTACCCGGGAAGGTGCGCTTGGTAATCAGGGGCCGCGACGAGGTCCATACCAGCGGATCGGCATGGATTACATTCCAGCGGCCGATCGGGGTCAGGAATTTGCCCGCCCGCAGATTCAGTTTCTCGGAAAAAAGATAGTCGCCATACAAACGTTCGAGCGCCAGATATGCGCGTTTGCTGGTAAGTCCGGCGCCGTGCTCGACTCGGAGCGAATCTTCCAGATCGAGTTCCGAAAACAGCCGCAGCTTGCCTTCGCCTTCCCACCAGACAAACAGGCTCACGTCATTGAGGCCACCTTCCGCAGGAAGGTGGCGATCATTGTCGAATCCTGCGCTCGCGTAGCCGCCAAGACGAAAACCCGTGCCGGGCACATGCCAGCCATGTCCGGGCTGGTATTCTGCCGCAGACGTGTCATCCTGATCTGCATGATCAGCCGCACACACTGACAGCGGCAGCCCCAATGCCAGCAGCAGCCACATGTAAAGTCGAAGCCTCATAACCATGAATGAGATCATATGTAAAAGTTTAATTGTGCCATCATCGGGAGTTTTCTTATACTTGCATATCGGCTAGCCAGCGGCATGACCGGCGCACATTCGTTCACCACATAAGAGGCCCAGAATCCTGTGACCATCCGTAAAACCTTGCTGATCGCTTTTCTGCTGGTCAGCCTGGTTCCTGCCATCCTGCTCACTTCACTGGCCTTTTTCACGGCAGGCAGCAGTGTACGCGAAGAAATCGGGCGCAGCCTGCTGGTGCAATCCGCCACGGTGTCAGACGATATCGACAAGATGCTGTTCGAACGCTTGCAGAACGCGCTGACCTGGCGCCACCTGGAAGTCATGCAGGAAATCCAGGTCAACGACATCGACAAGCGTTTGGCCAATTTCCTGGCTGAACTCAAGAACGGCTACCACGACGTCTATCTGGAGCTGCTATGCACCGATCCAGCAGGCCAGGTCGTCGCCAGCAGCAATGTCGCCACCATCGGGCAATTCGTTCCCAAACCGGAAAACCTGCTGCAAACGACAGAACATGTCGCCCTGGAAGCACTGTCTTTAGGAAAGAATGAGTCTGCTGCCACGCTCACCATCCGCACCGAGGTACCTTCGCAATTCAAGGCCGGTGCCGCCGGCGAGCTCCTGTTGCGCTTCAACTGGGCACAAATCTATAACATTCTCGACCAAGCCGCCCAGGGCGGTCGCCTGGTAGTGCTGATCGACCGGCAGAACCGCATCATCGCCGCTTCGGAATCGTTGCGCAAGCAAGGCATGCTGCTGACTACGCTGCCGCCAGACTGGCTGCCGAACGGCAAAAAGGGCGGCATGGCGCGGCTGGATGGAAAACCCTTCAACCTGCAGGAAGTGACCGTCGGCTATGATCGCTCGAACGGTTTCCAGTATTTCCAGGGATTCGGCTGGACTGCCATCGTGATACAACCAAGCAGCCAGGCTTATATCCCGGTCAGACATCTGGCGCTGGTATTCCTGGGGCTGCTTGGTGTCGTCAGTGCATTCGCGGTAATCATCTCGCTGATCGTGTCGGGCAAAATCTCCCGCCCCATCGCTGCGCTGACCGGTTTCACCCGCCGTTTTACCCGCGAAAAGCAACTGCCGCCATTGCCCGACATCACGGCTGGCGAAGTAGGGGAATTGACCGAAGCCTTCGTCAGCACCGTCGAAGCCCTGGAACAGTCCCGTGCCGACCTGGTGCGCGCGTCCAAACTCGCCGTGCTGGGAGAACTGGCCGCCGTCATGGCTCACGAGATCCGCACGCCCATCGGCATCCTGCGCTCCTCCGCCCAGATGCTGGCGCGCGAACCGAACCTGGGTGAAGAGGCTCGTGAGCTGACCGGCTTTATCGAAAGCGAAACCGAACGCCTCAACCGTCTGGTTTCCACCCTGCTCGACAGCGCCCGCCCGCGTTCGCCCAACCTGCAGCCCGACGACCTGCATGCCATCATCCACCACAGCGTGGATCTGCTGGCATCGCAGGCGGAGAAGAATGGGATCTCAGTCAGCCTGCACCTTGCCGGGAAGCCAGCCCTGGTTGCCTGCGATGCCGAGCAGATGACCCAGGTACTGCTCAACCTCATCCTCAACGCGCTGCAAATCGTGCCTACCGGCGGGCAGGTAGACATCTCCAGCCGCGAAACAGCCGGCAGCCTGATCATAGAAATCGCGGACAACGGTCCCGGCATTCCGCCCGAGGAACTGGGCCGAGTGTTCGACCCCTTTTTCACCAAGCGCGAAGGCGGCGTGGGGCTGGGACTTGCTGTCGTACAGCAGATCATCGAAAGCCACGGCGGAAAAATCCGCGCCGACAAAAGCCCGTTGGGCGGCGCCTGGTTCATCATCACCCTGCCAATGAAGGAAATCGAAGCATGACCACACAACGCGTCATGGTCGTGGACGACGAAGCCAAAATGCAGCGCGTCCTCGAAATCATGCTCAAGCGCATGAGTCACGAAGTCGCCTGTGCCGGCACCGGCGAAGAAGCCTTGCAGGCACTGCAGGCCACGCCGGCAGACCTCGTCCTCAGCGATCTGCGGATGCCCGGCATGGGCGGCATCGGCCTGTTGAAAGCGTTGCGCGAACAGGGCAACGAAGTCCCCGTCATCATCATGACCGCCCACGGCACTATCGAGAGCGCGGTCGAAGCGATGAAACTTGGCGCCTGCGACTACATCGTGCGGCCGTTCGACGTGGATGCGCTGGAACTCGCCATCAACCGCATACTGGCAGCTGGGCGCATGCGCCGCCAGAACGATTTTCTGCGCCACGAAGTGGAAAAAGGCTGGGGCGAATTCGTCGGCCACAGCGCGCCGATGCAGCAGGTTTACGACCTCATCCGCCAAGTCGCGCCGGGCAAGACCACCGTCCTCATCACCGGCGAAACCGGCACCGGCAAGGAGCTGGTCGCCCGTGCAGTACATCGCGCCTCGCCCCGTGCCGATGCGCTGTTCGTGCCGATCAACTGCGCCGCTATCCCCGCCGATATCCTCGAAAGCGAACTGTTCGGATATGAAAAAGGCGCGTTCACCGGCGCCGTCAAGAACCGCATCGGCAAATTCGAGATGGCCGATGGCGGCACCCTGTTTCTCGACGAACTGACCGAAATGCCGCTGGCCTTGCAAGCCAAGCTCTTGCGCGTATTGCAGGAGAACGTCATCGAGCGCCTGGGCAGCAACCGCAGCATTCCGATCGACATCAGGATCATCGCCGCCACCAACCGCGATCCGCGCCAGGCTGTCGCCGACGGCAAGTTGCGGGAAGACCTGTATTACCGTGTCAACGTCTTCAACATCCAGCTGCCCGCATTGCGCGAGCGCCGCGAAGACATTCCCGCCCTCGCCGCCAGCTTCCTCTCCGGCCATGCAACAGCGGGAACTCTGTCGGAAAGCGCACGGCTTTGCCTGCAACGCTACGCTTGGCCGGGCAATGTGCGCGAACTGCAGAATGTGATCGAACGTGCCGCAGTTTTGAGCCAGGGCGGCTATATCGAAGCACGGCACCTGCCGCAGGAGATGCAGGGCACGCTGCCAGTTCAGGCCCCTGCTGCCAGCCCGGCCTCCCAATCGCTGACACTGGGGGCCGCCGTCGACGCCCTGGAAACCAGCATGATCGCGGCTGCGCTGAAGGAAAGCGGGGATAACAAAAGCAAGGCAGCACGCCTGCTGGACATCAGCGAACGGTCGCTGTGGTACAAGCTGAAGAAGCTAAATATCGAGTAGCGAGAGCAGTTCCCGCGGGGTCGCGATCATGCCTTGCGCATTCCAGGTTTCCGGCTGGTCGTCCTCTCCCAGATAACCGTAAGTCGCCACCAGGGTGTGCATGCCCGCCGCGCGGCCAGCAATGATGTCGCGTTCGGCATCTCCCACATACCAACAGAAGGACGGTTCGACCCCGGTCTGTCGGCTGGCAAGCAACAGCGTATCCGGATGCGGCTTCGGACGCTCGCAATCATCCCCGCTGACGATGCTGGCAGTACGCCCGGACAGCCCCAGCGCCTGCATCAGAGGCAACGTGAAGCGACGCGGCTTGTTGGTCACAACCCCCCAGGGCATATCCATGCGCTCGATGGCGGACAACACTTCAGCCATGCCCTCAAACAACGCTGGGCGCTCACAGAATACTTCGTCATACAGCGCCAGATATTCGTCACGCATGGCGGCAAACGCAGCATCCTCCGGCTTGAGGTCAAAACCGATCCCAAGCAGGCCGCGCGAACCGTGCGAGGCGTAAGGCCGGATCACATCATCGGCTAAGGGCGGCAAGCCATGGCGCCCGCGCTGTAAATTGAGCGCTCGGCCCAGATCCGGAGCGGTATCGGCCAAGGTGCCATCAAGGTCAAACAGGATCGCCTGCGGCTTCATTTAGAGGCGTGAACGAGATAGTTGACCGATACATCCTCGCCAAGGCTATAGGTTTTCATGAGCGGGTTGTAGCTCATGCCTTTCATGCCCGCCACTTCGAGACCGACGCGACGGCACCATCCCGCCAGCTCCGACGGTTTGATGAATTTTTCATATTCGTGCGTGCCGCGCGGCAGCAGATTCAGCACGTATTCAGCGCCGATCACGGCAAACAGGTACGACTTCGGGTTGCGGTTGAGCGTGGAGAAAAAAACGTGGCCGCCCGGCTTGACCAGCTTGGCGCAAGCGGCAATGATCGCCGCCGGGTCCGGCACGTGCTCGAGCATCTCCATGCAGGTCACTACGTCAAAACCTGCCGGCTGCTCGCTCGCCATGGTTTCGACCGCCATCAACCGATAATCGACAGCGATACCGCTTTCCAACTGATGCAGCCTGGCCACCTTGAGCGCCTTCTCACCCAGATCTATCCCGGTGACCTGTGCGCCGCGCCGCGCCATGGACTCGGACAATATGCCTCCGCCGCAACCGACATCGAGCACGCTTTTGCCATTCAGCCCAGCCAGACCATCGATGTACTCCAGACGCAACGGGTTGATGTCATGCAGGGGTTTGAATTCGCTGTTGGGGTCCCACCAGCGATGCGCCAGTGCGGCAAATTTTTCCAGCTCCTGCGGATCTACATTTATGCTGCTGGGTGCAGCCGCTTCTGCCATATTCTGGCCCTTTCTCTCAATTCGTTACTATCCAGCTGAACCAGCTTCCCGTTATCGAGCACAGGCGCACCGTCAACCCAGGCATGGCTGACCTGTTCGCGCCCGGCAGCATATACCAGATGTGAAATCACGTCATAGCACGGCTGGGTTTCCAGCCCGGAAAAATCCAGTGCGATCATATCGGCAAGCTTGCCTGCTTCGAGCGATCCAATCTCGTCCTCCATGCCCAATGCGCGGGCAGCATTGATGGTTGCCATTTCCAGTGCCTGCCAGGCAGGCAAGGCTTCCGCATCGCCAGTCGCCCCCTTGGCCAGCAGCGCAGCCAGACGCATCTCCCCGAACAGGTCGAGGCGGTTATTGCTCGCGACACTGTCCGTGCCCAACCCGACGTTGACACCTTTGCCCAGCAGCGAAACCACCGGCGCAATGCCACTGGCAAGCTTGAGATTGGATGTCGGGCAATGGGCGATATGACAGCCCTGGCCGGCCAGCAGTTCTATTTCGGCGGCAGTCAGGTGCACGCCATGCGCGGCAATCAGGTTGGGGCCGAGCAAACCCAGCCCGGCAAAGCGCTGAATCGGGCGCACGCCGTATTGCGCTTCGCTCTGGGCGATTTCCTCAAGCGTCTCATGCAAGTGAGTATGAATATTGAGGTCAAGCTGCTCGGCAAAAGTCAGTATCTTTTCAAAAGTTTTGTCGCTGACGGTATAAGGCGCATGCGGCGCCATACAGGTCGTGACGCGACTGAGTTCGCTCATGCCGTCCCGTGCCGCCAGGCCCTTGTGCAAATAGTCATCGGCATCTGCGGCATATGGGGTGGGAAAATCCAGCACCACCAATCCGAGGCAGGCCCGGATGCCGGCCTGCGCTACCGCAGCCGCGGCGGCGGCAGGATAGAAATACATATCGGAGAAACAGGTCACACCGCCGCGCAGCATCTCGGCAGAGGCCAGCAAGGTACCATCGCGCACGAAATCTTCAGAAATATGCGCCGACTCCGCCGGCCAGATGCGCTCGTTGAGCCAGCGCATCAGTGGAAGGTCATCGGCCAGCCCCCGCATCAGGTTCATGCCCGCATGCGTGTGGAGATTGATCAGTCCCGGCATCAACACATGCTCAGGTAACGAGATGCTGGTCGTGGGCGCATAGCGTTGCAGCGCCATGTCATAGGGCAGAATATCCAGGATGCGGCCGCCCTGCACGGCAATGGCGTGCCCCTCCAGCACCTGCCCGCGCGGCAGGATGGTTACCAGCCAGCGCGGGGCAATCAGGAGGTCTATCGGTTGAGGAGTAGTCATAGATTCTTCAAATACAAAAAAGCCCCGACCAGCGGGGCTTTTTCATTATCAGCGATTTGCGTTACGGAGCAATCTGACGCTGCGCTTCGATTTCCACCACGACACGGCGGTTCGGTTGCAGGCATTCGATCAGCTTCTTGCCGCGCACGCCCTTGCAATCGACCACCGGCTGGGTTTCCCCCTTGCCGACAGCGTGCAGGCGGCTCTCGGCGATGCCCTGGCTGGCGATGTACTTCTTCACCTGCGCAGCACGACGCTCGGACAGCTTCTGGTTGTACTTGTCGTCACCGATACGGTCGGTATGGCCGGTGATCAGCACCAGTTCAACCTCGGGATGCGCCTTCATCTTCTCAACCACTTCCACGTCGAGAATCTTTTTGCCGTCATCCTTCAGGTTATCCTTGTCGAAACCGAACAGCACTTCGGCTGCCAGAGTCATCTTGGCAAAAGCCGGCGCATCCGGACCGACAGGTTCGGGTTCAGGCTGCTGGGATGGATCGAACAGTTCCGGCACCGGTGCTTCATCGTAAGGGGCAATTTCATCCATCGCAGCGACCGGTTCCATCGGAGCTGCCGCCACGGTCTGCTTGGGTGCGCCAAAATTGAAGATCACGCCGATATTGAACAGCGTGTTGCCGATGATTTCGTCACGGTCATTGCCGAACAGGGTGCGGGACTTGTCTTCGGCACGGCTCCATACGTGACGCAGATCAGCCTGCATACCGATGGTATTGGTGAAGAAATATTGAAAACCGAGACCGACATTGCCCATCCAGGATGTCGTCGAATCACCCACATTCACGCCACCGACGGTATAGTCGACGTTATTGCGCGCAGCGCCAAAACCGGCCAGCAGGAAAGGACGGAACTTGTCGCGGCTGAACATGTACAGGGCATCCAGGCCAAACAGGGTCTGCTTATAATCGCCACGTGTCGCCAAGCCATTGATGTTGTTATCGGCATCCAGATCGGCGTGCGACAAGCCCAACTGCACATCCCAGTGCTGACTGATTTCCTTGCCGATACGCAGGCCGTAAGCCATATCGTTATCGGCTTCAAGATCGCTGTCGGCATTCATGTAACCGATTGTCGGCATCAGGTACATCGAACCCTGAGTTGCTTCTTCAGCCATCAGTGAACCAGATGCCGAGCCCAGAACGCCTGCCAGCGCCAGAGTGATTAGCTTTAGTTTCATGTTGTTACATCCTTTGCTTTGACAATTGCGTTCAACTATACGGAAGCTGATCTTTGATTGCAACTAAGCGGCGAATGGCAGCGCAGAACTGTTGCATTCACGCAACACATCGGCGATTTCATTGATCCGCGCGGCGTCCAGCCCGGACTGCCGCGCATGATCGCGACACAGCGCCCCCCGAAAACCAAGATAATCCGGAGCGACTCCTGCCAGCCGGGAGATGTCGGACATACGCAACGATCCCGCCAGGCCCGTCAACAATTTGACTGCCCTGGCATTCGCTACAAACTGTCGCAAGGCACATTCATCGAGCCAGCGACAGAGGCCACCGGCAGACTTGTCGGCCGTATCCAGCATGGCACCGTAGAACCCTGACCGGACCAGCAGTTCCAGCATGGCAAAATCGGGTTGCTGATCGGCAAACAGCACCGCCACGATTTTGCATTGGCCGGTCAGTTCCGCCAGCGTCTGGATGCATTCGGTGTGCGCCTTATGGCCAAAAAAACCGACCTTGACGATATCCACACCGGTCCCGGCCATTGCAGCCACTGCCGCCTTGAGGATTTCCGGCACCATGGGCAGATCCCCTACTGTGGCACTGACGGTTTTCCGGCCGTCTACAAAGCGGACGACACCCTCCACCACTTCATGCGGCAGAGCCCCCAAAGCACCCTGGGCCGGGTTTTTCAGATCGATGATGTCAGCAATATCCAGCACCATGCGCGCCTCGTCGATGCTGGTCACGCTCGCTAGAAATCCCGTCATGCCAGATTGCCTCCGCTTTGGGCAGTGCGAAAATTTTCGATCTTTTCCATCAGCCACTGCCACGCCTGCCATTCATGTTCGCCAGCGGTTTTCTCCATGGCGATGGCGAGATATTGCAATTCGGCATCGATTTTGTCCGCTGGCAGCATATGCAGGCGGCTGACCAGCACGCAAGCCTCGACCACTGCCGCCTGAGCACGGTTAAAGCCACGAAACGACAAATGATTACGCTCATGCACGATTTTGAACATCAACTGCGGCCGCGTTGCATCCTCGATGACCTCCACCAGACGCAATTCACGATGTGCCAAGGCGCCTTCAAGCACATGGCCCTTGATTATCTCTGCCTGCCGTGCCGCCCAGTTGCGGCGTCCGGTCAGGCTACCGGCAAAAATACGCACATCATCCGTCATATTCAAGACCGCCGTTTTTTCCCGCAGCAGATTATCCAGGCTGGTCGATGGGCGGAACGGCGCAATCAGCACCAAACCATCCCGCTCACGCACACCGAAGGGTGCGGCATGGGCACTACCGTCCTCGTTCAGGCTGGTGACGATCACCTCATGAATCTGCTCGCTCACTCCGTCTTGCCCCGCTTGCCCTTGAGCGCCGCCTCGCGATGCGCCACCCGTCCGCGCGGATCGGCTTCGGCCGTGTTGCAACCCCAGTGCAACTCTTCATCCTGGCTATAGCGCTTGCCCAGTTGCCAGGCGATCTGCGCGCGCGCCAGTTCCACGCCAAGGTAGAACGCATGGGAGGCATCGTCGTCCACGCCCAACAGCGGATACAGCCGGAACGGGTCGCTGTCGCAATACTCGCCATCGCGGTTGTAGATATGCACGCCGTCTGCGGCCACTTGAATACGGAAGTTGGGATCTTTGACCTGAGCAGCCAGTTCGGCCATTTCGGCCGGGGAATAGGGAAAGGGTCGGCGATCGTGCAAACCGAGCAAGCCGGTCGAATAATCCCGCGGCAACCGGCGATCCACATGCGCTGCGTGCATCACCCGGCGCGCCACGTCAGCCTCGCGCACCGCATTGCGCGCATGCGGGCTGACTGAGGTAGTCAATACGGCATTGACTTTCAGTTCGGCAATAATGCCGAACAACATGGCGTTGATGCCGGTAGTATCTGCATCCGTCAGCTCGGTGAGATTGCCGATACCCATCATGATCTCGATGCCGGGATATTTTTTGCGCAAGCGATGATAGCGCACGATCGACTCGGCAATGCCAAACGGGATAGGGTCGAGGATGGGGTCGGCCAGAAACGCCCTGCCCTTCTGTTGCATTACTTCGATAGCACGGTACAACGACGGCAAACTGCCTGCGCGCGCAGGAATGAGGACGGGGGTGGATGCCACCTCATCGGCAATCCACAAGGTTTTCTCGGTCAGGCTCAGCAGATAATCGGCGCCGGCGCGTCCTGCACGCAGCAGATCCTGGCTATCCAGGGAATCGACACTGACCTGCAAGCCGAGCGCATGCAGCGCCTGGATGCTGTCTTCAAGATGCGGGAACGGAGTATTCGGCAGACAGCCGAGGTCGATCACGTCGGCCCCCTGCGCACGGTAAAACCCGGCGCGCGCGACGATACCGTCAACCGTCAACTCGGTGGCTTCTACAATCTCGGCAAAAATGCGGGTGGCGTAAGCAGACAGGTCTGGCGCCTTACCCCCATGTCCGAAGTGCTGCGGGATATCCTTCAAGTCATCCGGCCCGCGCTCGACCGGCACACCGTACTTTTGCTCCAGCGGCGCCAGATCGCCCTTGCATAATCCCGGCACCAGGATGCGATCGGCGCCACGCGCATCGGACAGGCGGCGGGAGATGAATTCGGGGGTCATGAGTGCCGCAACGCTGATCCCAAGTTGCGCAACCTGGTAGTCGAACTCGGTCGGCTGCATCTCAGCCAGCACTTTGTGCAGGCTTTTTTCGGCGAGCTTGCCGGTCAGGAAGAGTAGCTTTTCAGGCATTGCAGTCGGGCCTGAATTGCCGACTCGAGTTGCTGCATGTCGGCGGCGACCGTCGTCTCCTCGAAAGTCTTGAGCTTTTCCATGTTATCGAGATCGATACGCCGGGGATACACCTTGACCAGGTTGTCGCGCGGCGCTTCGGATTCCACTTCCGGCTCGGTATCGCAGGCAAAAACGATGGTCGGGATACGGCACTTGCCTGCCTGGGCAAAAATATTGGTCACGAGGTTATCCGAAATACCGCACACCATTTTGGCAACCGTATTGGAACTCGTCGGCGCGATCACCACTGTATGGTAGACGCCCTGGTAAAAAAACTCGACCGGCACGGCACTCGCCGTCTTGTCGTAAAACACGCGCCCGACGTTGTGCGTATAGCCGTACTGCTGAAGAATTTCAGCTGCCGCCTTGCTCAGAAACAGGTCGACATCTTCCAACTTGTGGATGATGGCTATGCATTCGCGCAGATAATGGCCTGAACCGGTCAGCGCCCAGGCCAGGCGCTGTTTTTCCTGTGCCACAGTTACGCTCCGAACGGGTGGCGCAGCACGATGGTTTCATCGCGCTCCGGGCCGGTGGAAACGATATCTACCGGGACTTCACACAGCACTTCCAGCCGCTTGAGGTAATTGCGTGCATTGAGCGGCAACTCCTCCCAACGCTTTACGCCGAAGGTGTTTTCGCTCCAGCCCGGCATGAATTCGTAAATCGGCTCGCAACGGGTGACGTCTTCCGCACCCACCGGCAACAGGTCAACCACTTTGCCGTCCAGCTTGTAGCCGGTGCAGATGCCCAGTTCGGCAATACCGTCCAGCACATCCAGCTTGGTAATGCACAAACCTGTGACGCCATTGATACGGGCAGAGCGGCGCAGCGCCGCCGCGTCGAACCAGCCGCAACGACGCTTGCGCTTGGTGACCGTGCCGATTTCGCGGCCCTTGTCCGACATCTGGTGACCTGGGGTCGCATCGGTTTCGATATCCAGTTCGCTCGGAAACGGGCCACCGCCGACGCGGGTGCAATAGGCCTTGGTGATGCCCAGCACGTAATGCAGCATGTTGGGGCCGACACCGGCTCCGGCAGAAGCCTGACCGGCAACGCAGTTGGAAGATGTCACGAACGGATAAGTACCGTGATCGATATCCAGCAAGGTGCCCTGCGCGCCTTCGAACAGCAAGTTGTCGCCGGCCTTGTTGGCGGCATAGAGAGCGGCCGAAACGTCGGCGACCAGCGGACGCACGTTCTCGGCATGCTTCATCGCAGCATCGAACTCGGCCTGATAATCGACGCCTTCGGTATGAAGGTGTTTGGTCAGAACGAAGTTGTGATAATCCAGTACATCGCGCAGCTTTTCGCCAAACTGATCCGGATAAAACAGGTCGTAGACGCGCAACGCACGGCGCGCCACCTTGTCTTCATAGGTCGGGCCGATACCCTTGCCGGTAGTGCCGATCTTGTTGCCGGGATTGCGGGCAGCCTCCCGCGCCTTGTCCAGCTTGACGTGATAGCTCATGATCAAAGGGCAGCCCGGGCTGATCATGAGGCGATTGCGCACCTCCAGACCGACCGCTTCCAGCCCGGTGATTTCTTCCAGCAAATGCCCCGCATCCAGCACCACGCCGTTGCCGATGTAGCAGCGTACGCCTTCGCGCACGATGCCCGAGGGTACCAGGTTGAGCTTGTATTCGCGCTGCTGCGCACCCTGGCCGATCACCAGTGTATGCCCGGCATTGTGCCCGCCCTGGAAACGCACCACGCCCTGCGCGTGATCGGTCAGCCAGTCAACGATTTTGCCTTTTCCTTCATCGCCCCACTGGGTGCCGATGACGACCACATTCTTGCCCATGTTCAACTCTCTTTTATGCGGCCGGGACCACTTCCCAGCCTTGCTCATTCTTTACCAGCATGCGGTCGCAAGCGAGCTCCGCACGATGCGACTCATGTCCCGGCAGATCGACCACCACGACCTCGCCCGAGGCTCGCAGTGCCTCGACCTTTTGTGCAAGGCTGGCATCTTCTGTATAGGGCGCGAGAATACCGATACCGCCTCCGGCCTGAGGCAACAATCCGATCAGCGCCCGCATATCCATGCTGAAACCTGTCGCCGGCCGTGCACGACCGAACACCTGACCCACCTGATCGTAGCGTCCACCCTGTGCCAGCGCACCGGCGATCCCATCCGCGTAGGCGGCGAATACCATCCCACTGTGATAATGGTAGCCACGAAGTTCGGCCAGGTCATAGCTGACCACGACATCCAGGTCGGCCAAACCCTGCGCTGCGCGCTTCAAATCCTGCAGGGCAAGCTTGATTTCTGCGTATTGCGGCAAGCGTTGCTGCGCCTCTTGCAACACATCTACCCCGCCATACAGCGTGGGCAGCGCACGCAAAGCATCCCGCGTAGGCGCATCAAGGCCCTTGGTCAATTCGGCCAGCCCGCTGGCATCCTTGGCCTGCAGCGCCCCGAACATCTCCGCTTCCAACTCGGCATTGATTGCCACGCGCTGCACCAGCGAGCGGAAAATGGCAACATGGCTGAAATCCAGGTGCGGTTTTGCAACGCCGGCCAGACGCAAGGCATTGACCAGCAGACGCTGAATTTCCAGATCGCTTTCCAGCCCCATATGCCCGAACAACTCCGCACCCAGTTGTATCGGCTGGCGCGTCTGAGCGGTGCCGCCGGGCTGCGTACGCAACACGCTACCCGCATAGCACAAGCGTGTTACGCCTTGCTGGTTGAGCAAATGCGCATCGATCCGAGCCGCCTGCGGAGTGATGTCGGAGCGCACCCCCATCAGGCGGCCGGACAATTGATCGACCACCTTGAAGGTCAACAGGTCGAGGTCGTGGCCGACCCCGGTAGTCAGGGATTCCAGGTATTCCAGCAATGGCGGAATGACATACTGGTAACCATGGCTGTGAAAAAGATCGAGCAGGCGACGGCGCAACAATTCAACCTGCCGTGCATCGGCAGGAAGAATGTCCTCGATATATTCAGGAAGTAACCAGCGGCGCATGTCAGGACACCATCAGGATAAGCACGAGGCCGCCAAGCATCGAAGCAAGGCCGACGAACCGCAACTGGCCGTCCTTCATCTCGATCATGCGGCGAAAGGTCTGGCGCCAAGCCTCGGGCGCCAGCAAGGGCAGAACGCCCTCCATCACCAGCATCAAGCCAAATGCCATCAACAGACTATTGTTCACGCTAAAGCCTTCTTATTTGCGCCCGCCGGAATCCTTCAGATACCTGAAGAATTCCGAACTGGGATCGAGCACCATCACATCGGCTTTGCTCTTGAGGCTGTTGCGATAAGCTTCCAGGCTGCGATAGAACGAATAGAATTCGGGGTTCTTGCCGTAAGCGGCTGCATAGGTTTCGGCCGCCTTGGCGTCACCCTCGCCCTTGATGCGCTGCGCATCCCTGAAGGCTTCGGCAATGATGACCTCACGCTGCTTGTCTGCATCGGCACGAATCTTTTCGGCGGCTCCGGCGCCTTGCGAACGCAGGTCGTTGGCTACCCGCTTGCGTTCCGCTTCCATGCGCTGATAAACCGAATCGCTGACTTCGGGCGGCAAATCGACACGCTTCAGACGCACATCCAGCACCTGGATGCCCATCTGGCGTGCATCCCGATCGGCCTTGTCACGCAGGATGTCCATGATTTTTGCACGCTCGCCGGAAATAACCTCGTGTATCGTCCTTTTGCCGAACTCGGCACGCAGGCCATCGTTGACCACCTGCGACAACCGCGCTTCGGCCTGCTTTTCGTCGCCACGCACCGAGACATAATATTTCGCCGGCTCGACAATGCGCCATTTGACGAAAGAATCGACCAGTACATTTTTCTTTTCGCTGGTAATGAAACGGTCCGGCTCAACCCAGTCCAGCGTCACGATGCGCTTTTCAAAATAGCGCACGTTATCCACCAGCGGCACCTTGAAATACAGGCCTGGAGACTTCTTGACCGAGACGATCTCGCCCAGACGAAACACAATCGCAAACTCGCGCTGGTCGACACTGAATGCAGACAGGCTCAACAACACCAGCAGGCCGATCAGGCCAGCCACAACAGATCCAAGATTCTTCATGGGCGGGCCTCCCGATCACGACTGCGGAAAGCATCACGCGAACGCGATTCGGATTCCATATTAATTGAGGGTGTTGCACCAACTGCCGAAGGGGCTTGCGGGGCCGATGCAGCAGCCGGTGCGTTAATCAACTTGTCCAGCGGCAGATACAGCATGCTGCCGCTACCGGATTTCTGATCCACCACCACCTTGCTGGTATTGGCAAGGATCTGCTCCTGCGTCTCAAGGTAAAGCCGCTGACGAGTCACCTGCGGCGCCTTTTCATACTGGGCCAATATCTGCGAAAAACGGCTGGCGTTACCCAGCGCTTCGTTGATGACACGCTGCTTGTAGCCGCTGGCCTCTTCCATCAGGCGTGCCGCATTGCCTCGCGCCTTGGGGATGATGTCGTTGGCATAAGCCTGACCTTCGTTTTTCTGCCGTTCCAGATCCTGGCCGGCCTTGACCGCATCGTCAAAGGCAGCCTGCACCTGCTCGGGCGGCTGCGCATTCTGCATGGTGACACTGACGATATTAACGCCGGACTTGTAACGATCGAGGATGTCCTGCATCAGTTTTTTGACACGGATCGCCACTTCGGCACGGCCCTCATACAGAACAAAATCCATGCGACTCTTGCCGACGATTTCACGAATCGCAGTTTCGGCAGCGCTACGCACCGCATCCTCTGTATCGCGGTTATTGAACAGGTAGTCTTCCGGGCTCTTCAGATTGAACTGCACGGCGAACTGCAAGTCGATGATGTTCTCGTCGTCCGTCAGCATCAGCGACTCCTTGAGTTCGCGCGCGCGCCCTGGACCGACTTCGCCCCGTCCGCGATAGCCTATCTCGAGGGTTCGCACCTGTTCAAGATTGACCACGTCCACCGATTCGATCGGGAACGGCAGACGCCAGCGCGGTCCCGGCATCGTGGTTTCGACATATTTGCCAAAACGCAACACAACCCCGCGCTTGCCCTGTTCGACAATATAGAAGCCGGATGCCAGCCAGACTACGGCAATGATTGCCGCCACCAAGCCGCCACCGATGGCATTCTGCTGCGACGACGGGGGCTGCGATGGCTGAGAGGGGCCTTTATTGCCCTGGCCGAACAATGCATTGAGCCGCCGCGTCAAATCGCGCATGATCTCATCGAGATCGGGAGGGCCGTCGTTTTTCTTACCACCCCAACCCGGGTCATTTGATGCCATAGTTACTCCGAAAATTCAACTGCAGTCGCTTGTGGCTGCATGGATTGTATCTGGGTTTGATGAAGCTCGATCAGGGCCTGCCGGATCATTTCCATACCGACGTCTTCACGCGCCGACACCCAAACCTTGTGGATTTTACCATATTCGTCCCGCTCCATGCCCGGCGCCATGCCTGCGGCATCAATCTTGTTCATGACCAGCAACTGCGGAACATCGCTGGCCCCAATTTCCGCCAATACCTTGTTGACTTCGGTCATCTGTTCCTCACGCGCCGGGCTGGCAACATCCACCACATGCAGCAGCAGATCGGCCTCGGTCGCTTCTTCCAGCGTAGCGCCAAACGCTTCCACCAGGGTGTGCGGCAGATGCCGGATGAATCCGACGGTATCGGAAATCACTACCGGACCGCACTCGGGGATGTAGAGCTTGCGCGAGGTGGTATCAAGCGTGGCGAACAATTGGTCTGCAGCATAGGCGCCGGATTGCGTGAGGCGATTGAACAAAGTCGATTTTCCGGCATTGGTGTAACCCACCAGCGACACCGACATTACACCGGAGCGCCTGCGGGCACGACGCTGCATGGTACGCTGCTTGCCCAGCTTGGCCAACCGCTCCTTGAGCAGTTTGACGCGGCTGCGAATCATGCGTTTATCCAGTTCCAGCTGCTTCTCGCCCGGACCGCCGCGCACGCCGATACCGCCTTTTTGCCGCTCAAGGTGGGTCCAGCCTCGCACCAGACGTGTGGAAAGATGCTCCATTTGTGCCAGCTCCACCTGCAGCTTGCCTTCGAAGCTCTTGGCACGCATGGCAAAGATTTCCAGAATCAAGCCCGTGCGGTCAGCTACACGGCATTCCAGAACTTTTTCCAGATTACGCTGCTGGGCGGGAGAGAGCTCGTGATTGAACACGGCAACCTGCGATCCGGTCGCACGCAGCATCGCGGCCACCTCTTCCGCCTTGCCGCTGCCGATGAATAACGCTGCATCCGGCTTGGCACGCCTGCCCTCGACCACGCCGCGCACTTCCAGTGTGGCGCTGGAAGCCAGATGTTTCAATTCTTCAAGACTATCCTCGTATCCGGGATCGCCAAAATCGAGACTGACCAGTACAGCGGCGTCGCCGCCGTCAGGACGATCGAACATCAATCTTCAGCGCTGTCCTGACTATGCGGAATGCTGACGGCACGTGCCGGCACAATGGTGGAAATTGCGTGCTTGTACACCATCTGGGTGACGGTGTTCTTCAACAGCACGACATATTGATCGAACGAATCGACCTGGCCCTGCAGCTTGATACCGTTAACCAGATAAATGGAAACCGGAACATGCTCCTTACGCAGCGCATTCAGAAAAGGATCCTGCAGTGATTGGCCTTTGACGGACATGGGGCTCTCCCTCTTTTGTGGGGTGATTTGGAAAAACTACTCTACGCGAAATCAGTCGGCTTTGCTACAACCATTGTGGTTCGTGCTACCTTTATGGGGTCAGCTTTTAAAAACACAAGCGCGATGAAACTTACTTTTAACGGCGCCGCCGGAGAAGTCACCGGCTCCTGCCATCTGCTCGAAACGGAAAATGTACGTTTTCTCGTGGATTGCGGCATGTTTCAGGGCGGCCGCGAAGCCGATATAAAAAACCGGCAATTCCCGACCTTCGACATCCGCGACCTCGATTTCGTTCTGCTCACCCACGCCCATATCGACCACTCAGGCATGCTGCCGCGCCTCGCCGCACTGGGTTATGACAGCCCCATATATTGCACGGTGGCCACGGCCGAACTGCTGGAGGTGATGCTGCGCGACAGCGCCCATATTCAGGAAAAAGAAGCCGAATGGGAAGCCCGCAACCAGCAGGCCAATCGCCGTGGCCGCAACCGGCCAACCGAGCCGCTCTATACTATCGCCAATGTCGAGACTGCACTGAAACTCATCCGTCGCGTCGAATACGACAGCGAAATTCACCCGCATACCGACATCGTTTGCCGCTTCCGCGATGCAGGGCATATTCTCGGTTCGGCGATCATAGAAACCTGGGTGGATGAAGTAGGCCTGCGCCAGAAAGTCGTCTTCTCGGGCGATCTCGGCCAGCCGGATCGCCCCATCCTGCGCAGCCCGACCCATATCGACAGCGCCGACGTACTGCTGATCGAATCTACCTATGGCAACCGTTTGCACAAGGCGTTGCCGGATACCATGAACGAATTCGTGCATGCCATTCAGTACACGCTGGAGCAGAAGCGGGGCAACATCATCATCCCCGCCTTCACTGTCGGCCGCACGCAGGAAATCATCTATCTGCTGATCGAACTTACCAAACAGCGTCGCCTGCACGGGCTCAAGGTCTATGTCGATTCGCCACTGGCGCTGGCGGCCACCGAAATCACCATGCGCCACATCGAGCTTTTCAATCAGGCTGCACAGGAACTCATGGCCTGGGGGCAGGAGCGCCGCCGCGAAATGCCGGACATCCGTTTCGTCCAGGACGTGGAGGAATCCATGGCGCTCAACGAAATCCGCTCCGGTGCCATCATCCTCTCTGCCAGCGGCATGTGCGATGCCGGGCGCATCAAGCACCACCTGCGCTGGAACCTCAGCCGCCCCGAGTGTAGCGTGCTCATCACCGGCTTCCAGGCCATGGGCACACTGGGCAGACGGCTGGTTGACGGAGCCAGACTGGTCAAAATTTTCGGCCATGAAATTCCCGTTCGCGCCGACATCTATACTATCGGCGGCCTCTCCGCCCATGCCGACCGCGATGCCCTGCTGGGCTGGCTCAAGCATTTCAGAAAACCGCCACGCCAGACATTTATCGTGCATGGCGAATCCGGCACTGCAGAAGACTTCGCCAACCAGGTGCGCGATCAACTGGACTGGAACGTTCTGGTGCCAGAACTGCAGGAGGAGGTCGAACTTTGAATCCGCCTGGCGAACGTAATTTCTTTCTGGCCCTGGCGGGGCTCCTGATACCAATATTCGCATGGTCGCTGACCGCGCCACGCGACCTGTTTACCTGGTTTCTGGAAGTGCTTCCGGTGATGATTGTCGTGCCGCTACTGGCCTATACCTACACGAGCTTTCCCCTTTCCAGGCTGGCATATGTGCTGATCGCACTGCACGCTGTGATTCTGATGGTGGGCGGCCATTACACTTATGCCGAAATGCCGCTGTTCAGCTGGTTGCGGGATGAGTTCGATCTTGCCAGAAACTATTACGACCGCGTGGGCCATGTCGCGCAAGGTTTCGTCCCGGCCATCGTCGCGCGTGAAATTTTGTTGCGCAAGTCACCGCTGGTTCGCGGGCGCTGGTTGTTTTTTCTGGTCACCTGCGTGTGTCTTGCCATGAGTGCCTGCTACGAGTTTTTCGAGTGGTGGGTAGCGCTCGCCAGTGGCAGCGATGCCGTGGCTTTTCTCGCCACCCAGGGCGATGTGTGGGATACGCAGTGGGACATGTTCCTCGCCCTGTGCGGAGCGGCAGGCGCGCAACTGATGCTCGGCCGCGCGCATGACCGGTCGATGCACAAGGCCGGGATAAGGGATAATGCCTCACCTCCGGCATCGCTCGCGGGGCGTAACCCATGATCAGCCAAACATCCATACACGGCTAAACGATATGCAGGTCACTCGCTGCCAGCGCTGGCGCGCCCGTTAGCGTGGCAAACTGTACTGCAGCCCTGGCCGTGCCGATTCCGTCAGCATCGTAAAAGAGATTGCCGGTAGCCGTATCGTAAAGAAAATGCCGGGAGGCACTGTCGGCGGCCGTCAGCGCGGTCTCGCCCGCCGTACTGTCAAAGCCGGCGAAATCGTTGCCGGTGATATCTATTGCAACCTTGTAGGCTTTGAAAATACTCTTCTTCAAATTGAGGTCGTCAGTGCCGCTGACAAAGTCGGCAATGACGTCAATATTGGCTATCCCCAGTCTGGTATCGAACAGGAAAATGTCATTGCCGGCATCGCCGTTCAAAACATCGCTGCCCGCACCCCCATTCAGGATGTCGCTGCCGTCACCTCCACTCAGACTATCATCGCCATCCTTGCCGTTGAGTTGGTTATTGCCGGCATTGCCCTGGAGGGTGTTGGCGCCCCTGTTGCCGGTACCGTTGATGCCTGCCGCCCCGTCTAGGGTGAGCATCTCGACATTGGCCGCTAGTGTGTAGTTGATGCTGCTGATGACGGTATCCATACCCTCGCCAGCTTTTTCGACAACGACGTCTCCCCTGCCATTGCCGTTATCGTCCACGCTGTAGGTATCGTTGCCCGCACCGCCACTCAGGTTGTCGTTGCCTGCGCCGCCATCGAGAGTGTCGTCGCCGGCTCCGCCGAAAAGCCTGTCGCTCCCCTCGCCGCCATTCAGCGTATCGTCGCCATCCCCGCCTTCGAGCTTGTCGTTGCCGGCACCACCATCAATCGCATCAGCACCGCCCAGCCCCTTGAGGATGTTTTTTCCGACATTGCCGGTGATGGTGTTGTCGCCATTGTTGCCCGTACCGTTGATATGCCTTGTTCCAGTCAGCAAAAGGTCAGTATCTGCTTCGCCCAATACCTTGCTGATATCGGACACCACGGATGTCACCGCCCCGGAACCGGACAGCTCGTAATTTTTCCCGCCCAATCCATCTCCGACATAAATGAAGGCAAGTGCCGCCAGATCCAGAGACTGAAAAACCGATTTGAACGAGCCGCTTGCGGTATAGGACATGACGGTATTGTCAGTATTGTCCAGATTGTCAGGCAAGACGGTGGGAGCCGCGGTACTGCTGTCAAAAGGGTGCTTCAGGCCCAATGCGTGGCCGATTTCGTGCAGCAACACCTCGTATCCGTTGGTACCCGCCGACGGATTGAAGTTTATTGAATCGAACTCGACGTTATCGAGATAAATATAGGCATCCGCTTCCAGCGCAAGAATATTGCCGGCACCATCAAAACTGTATGCATACGAATTGCTGCAAAGACCTGCGGTATTGCTGGAGCCATCGATATCCCTGGCCGCAAAATGAAAATCCGCAGCGGCTCCCGAACCAGCCTGCACAAAATTGATGCCGGTAACTGTTCCCACATAATTGAGCAATGCCAGCACTGCAGCCTGCTGGGATGCATTAAATGCCGTGAGGCCAGTTACATTGCTTTCGGTGCTGTCGCTGATGGAGAAAGTGTATGAGAGGATATTATCGGGACTGGGAGTAACAAAACACCATGCGCACCCCGCATTCAGCAAGGCATCTATCGTCGTCACCCCTGAAACAGGGGCCACATCGACAAATTCGGCAATATCGTTTTGGGTCGCCATCCTCGCTTCCTTTAGCTAGGGCGTGTTCAGACGTCATCCCCGACGGCCGTGGCATATTGCCGGAACGCTTCGCGCAAGGCTTCCAGCAGTTCCTTGTCTTCCCATGGCTTGGTCAGGAAACGGTAGATTTCACCGCGGTTGATCGCCTCCGTCAGACTGTCCACGGCGGTATAGCCACTCAGCACCATACGGACCACTTTGGGATACATCACGCGCACCTTGGACAGAAGTTCAATGCCACTCATGCCCGGCATGCGGTGATCGGTCAGGATCACGCCGACTTCATTCTGCGCCAGGAGTTCCAGCGCTTCCTCACCGCTGCCTGCCATAAGTAGGCGGTAATTCTCATATCGCAGCAAGCGCCTGATTGATGCAATCACATTGGCCTCGTCGTCCACCAGCAACAGGGTGCGCAAGGCCTCCTGGCTGACCGGGATGGGCGCCGGGCGGTACGCAGCCAGAAACTGTGTCATCTCCTCTGCGGGAAGCGGACGACTGGTGAGATAGCCCTGCATCACATCGCATTGCAGAGAGCGCAGATATCTGGCCTGACCGGCATCCTCCACACCCTCGGCCACGACGGTGAGGCCGAGACCATGCGCCAGCGCGATGATGGCCTTGACGATGGTCGCCTTGCTGCTGTCCGAGACAATGTCGCGGATGAAGGAAATGTCGATCTTGAGTTTGTTGGCATCCAGATGCTGCAGATACGCCAGCGACGAGTAGCCGGTACCGAAATCATCGATCGACAGCCGCACGCCGAGTTGCTTGATCGCGGCCAGAAGGTCGAGCGCCGCCTTGAGATCGGCCATCAGGAAGCTCTCGGTAATTTCCAGTTCCAGCTGGTCTGGCTGGATACCGGTTTCCTGCAATGCACGTTGCACCGCGTGCAGCAAATCGCCGCGATCCAGTTGGACGGCGGACACGTTCACTGCGCTGTGCGGCAGCAGCAAGCCCTGATCCGACCATTGCTTCATCTGACGGCAGGTATTGAGCATGACCCACTCGCCGATCTCAACGACCAAACCGCTCTCTTCGGCCAACGGGATGAATTCCGCCGGCGATACCATGCCGCGCTGCGGATGCAGCCAGCGCACCAGCGCCTCGAGTCCGCAAACATGGCCGTTGATGAGATCGACCTGCGGCTGGTAGAACACCCGCAACTGGTCGCGCTCCAGCGCGTAGCGCAGGTCGGACTCCAGCGTCAGGCGCTGCTGGGCAAGCATGGTCATATTAGGGGCGAAGAAGCTCACGTTGCCACGCCCCTGTGTTCGGGCCTGATTGAGGGCGATATCGGCGTTGCGCAGCAGCTCTTCCGCATCCTTGCCGTCACCGGGATAGAGCGTAATACCGATACTGGCACCGACATAAATGCTCTGTCCCTGCATGTCATAGGGCCGGTCCAGCGTCGCGATCATCTGCATCGCCTTGCTGAAGGCCTCCTGCGGGTTTTCGATCTGATCCAGCAGGATGGCGAACTCGTCGCCGCCGGCGCGTGAAATCATATCCACATTGCGCAACAAGCCCTTGAGGCGATCCGCCACTTCCATCAGCAACTGGTCGCCCAGACCGTGCCCCAGGCTGTCGTTGATGGCCTTGAAGTTATCCAGCTCGAGCGCCAGCAGCGCAACAGGCGCCTGTTTCTGCAGGGCACGCTCCAGCAGTTCGTGAAACAACAGACGGTTGGGCAGTGACGTCAGCGGGTCGTGATGCGCCAGAAAATCGATCCGCTGCTCGGCGTTCTTGAGATGGGTCAGGTCGGAAAACACGATGATGTAGTGGGTGGTGCGCCCTTGCGCATCCGCCGCCCGGCTGACGCTGGTGAAAGACGGGAACATCGTCCCGTCCTTGCGCCGCTGCCACATTTCACCCTGCCAGCAATTTTTTTCGTCCACGATTGCCAGCAGGGTGTCGTACTGCTCCTTGCTGTCGTCTCCCGAGCGCACTTCGCGCGGATCACGTCCGATGACCTCTGCGGCACTTTTGTAGCCAAGCAATTCCAGGCAGGCACGGTTGACCGACAGGATGCGCAGGTCGGCATCGGCAATCGCCACCCCTTCGCCCGCGTTGTCGAACACGATGCCGGCCAGAGCGAGCTGATGATTGGCCTCATGCAGCGCCACGGTGCGTTGCTCCACCGCCTGCTCGAAGAAACGTTGCAGCCGACTCAACTCCAGATGGGTACGGATGCGGGCGCGCACCTCGTCGATATCGAACGGCTTGGTGATGTAGTCCGCCGCCCCGATGGAAAAGCCCTTCACCTTCTCCACCGTGGTATCGACCACCGTGACAAAAATCACCGGGATACGGGTGCCTTCCGGTGTCGCCTTGATGCGGCGGCACACTTCGTAACCGTCCATCTCCGGCATGAGCACATCCAGCAGCACCAGGTCGGGCGGCATGGCGCCATGCACCAACTCCAGCGCACGCTGGCCGTTGTTGGCCACCATGATGCGGTATTCGTCCTTGAGCGACTCGGCCAGTTCGTGAATATTCTCCGGCACATCGTCGACTATCAGCAGCGACTGCCGCCCGTCCTGATTTCCCGTCGGCATTTCCGGCCGGCGCCGGTAGCGCCTCAATTCAAGCTGGGTATGTACGCGCACCTTGAGCAGGTCAGGATTGACCGGCTTGAGAATGTAGTCGGCAGCACCCAGTTTGAGCCCGGTCGCTTCGTCGGCGATCTCGGACAGCGCAGTGACGAAAATCACCGGAATATCGGCCGTGGCCGGATTGCCCCTCAGGTTACGCAGCACTTCGTAACCATCCATGCCCGGCATTTTGATATCGAGCAACACCAGGTCGGGCGATGGCGTGCGTGCCGCGAGCTCCAGTGCTTTTTCGCCGCTGGTGGCGGCCAGCACCGCGTAGTCATCGCGCAGCACATTCATCAGCACATGCAGGTTCTCGCTGACATCATCGACAATCAGGATGCGTGGCTTTTCCTTGCTGGTCATTTTCGTATCGCTGTCAGTCATGATGATTACCTTATTATGGATTCGGCATCGGCGAGCCGCTCGCGCAAACCGCCCACCAGCGCGAGCGCTTCGTCGATGGCAAAGACATCGACCTTGGCGGCGACTTCACTAATCGCGGGTTCCAGTTCGCCGCCGGCCACACCGCCGCGCAGTTCCGTCAGCACCGTATCCGCCGCGCCCAGGTCATTTTGCAGCACGTCTGCCAGGCGCTCCAGTTTGGCCAGCACCTGTGGAGGCGTCAACGGCGCCCCCACTGTTTCAGGCGTCCTGGCGGGTTTCGCAATTTGATCGATGTCGCGCATGACTTCCGTCAGCAGCGCCTGCATCCGCTCGAATTGCGCCGGCTCGGGCATTCTGGATTGCTTCAGCTCGGCATCGATGGCGGCAACGCATTCGAACAACGGTTCGGCGCCGATATTGCCGCTCACCCCTTTCAGCGCATGGCAGTATTCCTCGCCCGCCACCATGCCGCGTTCGGCGATCAGTTTCTGCAACTCGCGCACCGCATCGGGATAATGTTCACGCACCCGCTTGAGTTGTCTCAAATAAGCTTCGACCTTGCCGCCTATCCTCCTGACGCCGCCCACCACATTCAGGCTCTGCAGCGCCAGCAGCTCCGGCGGCAGATCCGGCTGAGCAACGGGTGCGGGAACAGGCGCCGCGACGCTGTCCTTCACCACGCGGGACACCCTGAGCCACCTGGTCAAGGCTTCAGTCAGGCGCCTGGGGTCGATCGGCTTGGTGATGTGGTCGTTCATACCCGCTGCCTTGCTGTTGTCCGCATCCTGCGCCATGGCCAGCGCGATCATCGCGACTATCGGTAATTCCGCAAAGCGGCCGCCGTCCGGTTGAGCCGCCAGCCCCCGGATGCGGCGTGCAGCCTCCAGTCCATCCATCACCGGCATCTGGATATCCATCAGCACCAGATCGTAGGGGCGCTGCTGCACCATTGCCACCGCTTCTTCCCCATTCACGGCCACATCGACATCGATGCCCATGCTGCCCAGCAGCTCCACTGCAAATTCACGGTTGATGTCATTGTCTTCCACCAGCAGCAAATGCGCGCCACCGAATTCCGGCGTGGCCGGATTGTGTTGCTTTTCTGCGGTGTCGGCCTGGAACAGGCGCCCACGCCCCAACACCGTCAGCATGCTATCGAGCAAGGTGGATGGAGACACCGGCTTGGTGATGAAGCCATTCACGCCAGCCTGCTCTGCCAGCTTCATGACATCCTCACGCCCATAGGCCGTGACCATGATGACCTTGGGTTGGTGGTTGATTGCCGGGTCACCGTGGATACGCCGGATCGCTTCGTCGCCATTCATGACTGGCATGCGCCAGTCCATGAGCACCAGGTCAAACGGGGGATCGATGGCTCGCTCCAGGAGGTCGATGGCTGCCTCGCCATTCGCTGCCGTTGTCACCTCCAGTTGGAAGTAGCGCAGCATTTCGGTAATGATTTCCCTGGAAACCTGGTTGTCATCCACTACCAGCACGCGAATGCCTTTCAGCAACGGCCCGACTTGTTCCAGCAGGTCGCGGCGATGCGCCAAGGCCTCTTGGGCGACCTTCAGGCGAACCGTGCAACTTATAGTGGTGCCCTTGCCGGGCAGCGAATCCTCGACCCAGATGCGGCCACCCATCATCTCCACCAGATGCTTGCAGATCGCCAGCCCCAACCCGGTGCCACCAAAGCGCCGCGTGGTGGACTGATCGGCCTGACTGAATTTCTGGAACATACGGTCCTGCGCTTCCGGCGCCATACCGATACCGGTATCGCGCACGGAAATCTGCAACGTCAATTCGCTTTCGCTGGCGTTGAGGCAGTGAAACGCCAGTTCCACTTCGCCCGCCTCGGTAAACTTGACCGCATTGCTGCACAGGTTGAGCAGAATCTGTCCCAGACGCAACGGATCGCCGATCAGCGTCGGCGGAATGTTCACGTCATAACGCACCAGAAACTCCACGCCCTTGCGCTCGGCCTGAAAGCCGATGGCATCGGTCAGATGCTCCAGCACCGTATCCAGGCCGAATTCGATGGATTCGATTTCCAGCTTGCCAGCCTCGATCTTGGAGAAATCCAGAATGTCGTTGATGATGCCGAGCAGCGATTGCGCGGCGCCCTGCGCCTTGGTCAGGTAGTTTTGCGACGCCGGCGGCAGCTCGGTCTTGAGCGCGAGATACAGCATGCCGATGATGGCGTTCATCGGGGTGCGTATCTCGTGGCTCATGTTGGCGAGAAACTGGCTCTTGGCCCTGTTCGCCGACTCCGCCTCGTCCTTGGCGACCTGCAATTCGGCAGTACGTTCCACCACCTGCTGCGCCAGGCCGGCGCGTTCCTGCTTCAGCTCCTGAGCCGTTCTTGCCAGCGCACGGGTGCGTTGTTCGACCACCATGCGCAACAACAGCGTCATACTCAACAACAGCGCCACGGCAGCGCCGGTGCCGGCCAGCGTCCACAGCACCCAGTGCGGGACCAGCACTTCGGGGGGCGCTGCCATCGCGCGATGCAGCGCACTGAAATAAATCGAGTCGGAATTGCGCCGCCAATCCGTCAGATGCCCGTCGATACGTTCCAGCAAATCGGCGTTGCGTCCCTTGCCTGCAGCGAAATACAGGTTGGATGGCAGAAAAACGATAGGCGTTTCCTGCAATTTATCCTTGGCACCGTTGCGCGCCGCAAAAAAGCTGTTGGTCACTACCGCATCGGCATTGCCCGACGCCACGGCCGCATAGCCTTCGCCCAGCGAATTGACGAGAACCGGCTGGTAGTCATACCTGCCGCTGGCCATCAACTGGGCAAAGAAGGACTGCTGGATACCGCCCTGCAGGATGGCCACGCGCTTGCCGGCAAGATCGGCGAGCGTGATCACCTTGAGCTGCGGGTGGCTGTATATCTGGGACCAGCTACTGGCGACCGAGACATGATGAAAATCGAATTTCTGCGCCCGCTCGCTGGAAAATGCCACGTCCGGCATCAGATCGAGTTGCCCCTGTTCCAGTCGCGCCAGGCAATCGGCCCACTTGCAGGGGGTATAGCGCAACTGCCAGCCCTCGGTCGCCGCCATGGCGTCCAGCAACTCGGCAAACAGTCCGGCCGGACGACCATCCGGCCCGGTATAGATTTTGGGGGCATTTTCGTACAGCCCAACCGTGACCACCCGCTGACCGGATTGGGGACCAAAATGGACACTCCAGCCCCAGGCCGCACCCGAAAATACGAGCAGCGTCACGACGAGCAAGCGGAGATGGGCGCGTTTCATGGCCTATTCTTTTAGAAGCGTACGACAGCCAATATAGACGATATGGCGACGGCCGCGCAATCGTACAATCCTAGCCTAGCAGCCGGATCGGCTTTACTGCACCGGCAGCACCTGCTCATTGATCCGGCCAGAAACCACCATGACAAAAGCACCGACCACAAGAGTCAGCACCAGACTCAACAGTTGCCCTAACTGCAGGTAATGCGTACGGTGCATGGCAAAAAACGCCTGCGTCGGCACCACTTCAAATGCCCACTGCCGGCCACCGACCAGCCTTGCCTCATGGCTCGCCAGCGCCACCCCCGGCAATAGCAGGGACGGCTTACGCAAGACCAGCGGCGATGGGAATTCTGCGGCAGAAGCAAGCAGCACCCTGTTGGATGCGTCAGTGCTTTGATCCAATATCCGGTAAGCGACGGCCGAGGTATCCTGCCCTTGCACTGTGGACAGGATCAGCGCCCGCCCCTGCAGCCCTGAATACAAATACCCCACCACTGCCCGCCGCCTGTCCTCCAATGTCCGCAGCGCCTCGCCAGGCCGATATACTGCCAGCACCGCGTAACCGATGACAGGAAAACCAGCGCTGCTTTGCGCCGTCGTCGGGCGACCGGAAATCACTAATTGTCCGGTATCGCGCGCATTCTGCAGCACCTGGTCAGGAATAGCCGGCTCATCCGCGCTCATGACCGGCCCATGCTGGTCGAAGCCACTCTCACCATCCTGTGTTTCCGCCACCGCCTTAAAGCCAATGGTCCCGGAATATGCTGCCAGCGACTTGGTCACTTTCTCCTGGAAGTCACGATGGTTGATCCAGGCAATGCTGAGTAAAGATTTGTTAACAAAGCGCAGTTCTTGTAAAGAATCATCGACGGCGTGGTTGAAGGATGATTGCAATGTCAGCGACTTCTGGGCGAAGTCAGCCTCGAGCCGGGCGATTTCCATTTGCGATTCGAGCATTAGCAATATCAGGGTCAAGCCGAACATCGCCAGCATCGGAAATGTCACTACCCAGCGCCGGATGGCAAACAGCGCGCTTGGCCGGTACAGCCAGACCAGCGCAATGGGGGCGGCGATCAACACCCCCAGCGCATCCCCAAACCACCAGGTGACCCAGTTTGGAATGACATTCTCCGCCGCCACCTGGCCGGTCAATGACAACAGCGTCACTGACAACGTCGCGGCGACAAAACAGGGCAGTATCGCCCCATACAAAAAGAACAGCAGCACAGCTCGCACCGTAGTCAACTGATTCGGGAAATGAGCAAAGCGCCTGACCAGAGTTGCGGCAACCATTGCCTGCAATGCCGCCGCGCTCCCCATCCCCAGGGCGAACAGGTAAGGAAACCACGAAAAATCGCCGGAATATCCTGCCGATACCAGCCCCAGATTGACAGCAGCCGACCCCAGCATGACGCCGAGCCACACTCTGTAGCCGTAGCAAAGCACACAGGCAAAGGCGATACCGGCTGCCGGCCACACTGCCACTGCATATCCCGGGGGAATGGCGAACAGCAGGCTGAACTTGCCGGCCAGGTAATACGCCAGTGCGACAAGACTCACATGCCGGACATAAGTCGAAATGCCCGCATTGTCATCGACACCGCCCAGCGTGAAGATGGGCTGTTTTTCTTTGCCGAATAGCATCGAATTGTATTAAGTCATGATGAATGCAACATCTCCAATATAGTCGATTTGATTGTCGCCGCGCAATTGAAGGCCATGCGCGAACGAAATGATCGAATGGTGCACGGCATGCTCGCCATGTGCCGCCGTTTGGAGGTAGCATGTCCCCTCGGATTCCTGGTAACCCGGCATGAGCCAGAGGAGAACATGAGCAGATCGAAACAGGTCATTCTGACGCTGATATTGGCATTGCTGCAGGCATGCAGCAGCCCCGGTCAGCCTCCTGTCGCGCAGGAAATCGCACAATCCGACCTGCATGCCATCATGACCGACCGCATCAGTGACAGCATAGACAGGATGGATACGCTGTTGCATGACCAGATCCGTACCGAAACCGAACTCGACCAGGACAGGCGGCGCAATGCGGCGAAAATCGCGATAGCTGCCGGCGAGTTGCAGCAATCGGTCGACATGATTCTGGCACTGCAACCCAAGCTGCCGCTCAACAAGGATGAAGCGCCCGAGTTCATCGCGCTGGCAAGCCAGCTCAAGCATCAGGCGGCAACGCTGCAGGATCTGGCACAGCACAACCGGATCGACGGATTGCGGCCGGCCGTGGAGCGCGTGAAAACCACCTGCAACACCTGCCACAAGCTATTCCGGGGCTATTGATCATGCGCCCACATCTGCTGCTTCCACTACTTTTGACCGTCCCGTTCGGCGCTTCGGCTGACGACGACATGAAAACCCTGCTCAAGGAGCTGCGCGATCAGGTATCGGAGCTACGCGCACAAGTGAAGGAGTCGAATACGCGCATCGGCGAACTCGAACAGGCGCTGGAAATGGAAAAAGACCGCAGAAACGCGGAAGACAAAGCTGCCGACGCCGGCGAAAAAACCCCCACGCCACCGGCCCCCGCAACGATCACTGCCGGCGACGCCAAGGGCACCATCAAGCTGCCCGGCAGCAATACATCCATCGGTTTTGGCGGTTTTGCCAAGCTGCACATGATGTACAGCGATGTCGACATCGCCAAGGACAAGTGGGGGCATCAGGAATTCTACGCATCCGACATCCCGGTCGGCCCCCTGGGCAAGCACGGGCAGTTCAATGCCCAAGCCAAGGAAACCCGCTTCTGGTTCAAGTCCTACACCCCGAGCGAGTGGGGCGACATCAACACCCTGATCGAACTGGACCTGGATCAGTCCGCCAGCAGCTACGTACCCCGCCTGCGCCATGCTTACGGCAGCATCGGCAATTTCCTCGCCGGCCAGACCTACACCACGTTCACCAACACCTCCGCACTGGCCGAAATCGAAGCCGCCACGGCGGTGGGCAACATCGTGGTGCGCCAACCGCTGGTGCGCTGGACGCAGGCTATCCCCGACACACCGCTCGACATCATGTTGGCGCTGGAGTTTCCCAGCAGCAAGCTCACCCTTGGCACCAGCGCCACGATTGAAAACCGTGACGATGAGCGTTTTCCCGACTTTGTTGTACGCCTCAACAGCACGCAGGACTGGGGAAATATGTCATTAGCCGGCATGACTCGGCAAATTCGCTGGAACGATCCGGTGAAGGGTATTCATGAACAAGCCTGGGGTGGAGCCGTCAGCCTGGCGGGGAGGATAGACATCGGCAACCGGGACAACCTGCGTTTTATGCTGAGCTACGGTGACGCCCTCGCCCGCTATGTCGTGGGAGGCACTTACGCCGACGCCTCCATCGATACTGCCGGCGCCATGAGTCTCAATACGATATCCAGCGGAACGTTGTTCTACCAGCATTACTGGAATGCGCTGTGGCGGTCCAATCTGGCGCTCGGCTACTCGCACGCCGACCTGCCGTCATTCGTGAGCCACAACTTGACACAAGACGTGCGTAGCGCCCATATCAATCTGCTATGGAGCCCGCTGCCGCAAGCCACGGTCGGGCTCGAATACCTCTACGCCATGCGTGAGTTGCAGGACGGTCGCGATGGCGATCTCAACCGTATCCTGTTCTCGACACGCTTCAGCTTCTAGTGCGGTTTGGCAGTTTGCCTGGCGGATAAAACAGAAAAGCGCCTCAAAAGGCGCTTTTCTGTTTATTGTCTGGCGGGAGAGCGTCCTTCATATTGACCATTCTATCTTTATGATTAATAGATAACTTATCCAGTTACTAATTTTAACTTACCACGATTTTTACCACGAAAAGTAAGTTAATGTCCCTTCTCCGCCGCCTTTTTGTGTCCCTAGTAATTACTAGCATTGCTAATGCCACCAAGTAATTTGCATGCTTTCAATGAATTTGGTTTCAGAAACACCCCTCGTTTACCTTTCCGAAGGCGTTTCCCACCAGCCAAACAAAGGTACGCCCTTGGTTTTGACGATTTCAGCAAGTGCCGGGGAAATTTCCATCGTCCTCACCTGTTCAGTCCGTGATCTTGCACTGGCTTGCAGGTAACGCATGGCGACGACTTCGTTGTTGACGATCTTGGGTCGCTCTTTCGGATCGGCGGTTTTCAACTCCCATCCAATTCCGCGATGGTAGCGCATCCTCTCTTTAGGGAAGCCCTGAACAAGTCTGCCGCCCTGTAAAATTGTGAATGAGCCAACCACTCTCTCAAGCCACCATGAAACAAATGAGTTTTGCCGCCAGTGAATACGTGAAGAAGCCGAAGCAGA